>Ga0302140_10001387_pt1 | contig 31548 bp, 31 predicted proteins | sample I_Bog_E1_1_FD_202095 | JGI IMG/M metagenome (GOLD analysis project Ga0302140, IMG submission 202095) | Peat permafrost microbial communities from Stordalen Mire near Abisko, Sweden - I_Bog_E1_1 | ecosystem: Environmental > Terrestrial > Soil > Wetlands > Peat | place: Sweden: Abisko, Stordalen... | reverse complement strand
ATGGCGCCCTCCAAACAGATCCTTCATGCCTATTAACTTGCTCATCGTCGGCCCATCTCTTTCAAATCCTTACTGTAACCCACTCGACCTTGCTATTTGCACCAGAGCCGGCTATCCGGACAGAACACTTTTCTCCGGGTAATGTCCGGATACCGAGAAACTCCCACCGCGTTCTAAATGGAACGACATTGTGCGACTCGCCGCTCGCCGCAGAGCTTATGATCAATAGTTGTGCGGCTCGCGAGAAGGTGATCAACAGCCCCTCTTGCAGGAATTGCCATGAGGATCGGGTTTCTGGGACTAGGCAACATGGGGACACCGATGGCGCTGCGGTTGCTCGCCGCCGGATACGAATTGTCGGTGTGGAACCGGAGCGAAGAGCGTACCAAGCCGCTTATCCACGAAGGTGCCATCGCCGCAGCGACCCCGGCCGAAGCCGAACTGGGCTCCGACGCTGTAATCACCATGCTCCTGGACGATGCGGCGTATGAAGAGGTGCTTTTTGGCGTCCACAGGCTGATCGATGTGCTTTCGCCCGGCGTGCTTCACATCTTGTGCGGCACCATCAGCATGGCCCTCGCTGAGCGGCTTACTGTGGAGCACGCGAACCGGGGCATCGATTTTGTGGGGGCGCCGGTGTTTGGCGGGCCAGGCGATGCCAAGGATGGTCATCTATGGGTCGTAGCGGCTGGCGCCGACAAAGCAGTGGACAGTGCGCGCCCACTGCTCGTGACATTTTCGCGAGGGATTACCGTGGTTGGCAAAGAGCCGCGGCAGGCGTTTGCGGTGAAGCTGGGGACAATTCTCTCGCCGACACCATGATTCCTTCTCTCGGCGAAGCGCTTGCATTGGCAGCCCAGCAGCTACTATAAGCCCAGTCTTGGTCTAAGCTCCGCAGCCAGTTCCTCGATAGCAGACAACCGGTCAGGGTGTTCCGATAATTCCTGAAGCACTGAATCTTGCGCCCATTTTCAGAAACTCTCCGCGTCAATGGGAACATTAGCGGCATTGAACATTTGGCATATTTTTGCCTGACGCTCTTTGTCGTCTTGATCTCCGCCTGTAGGATCACGCCACGGGCCACCTGTTGAAGACATTAACTTACGTGCGACAACTCACCCAGCAGCGTGAGCGCGCGCTATTTTTTGATAACCATTCTTCGACGTTGCCTTCGGTTGGGGGAGCCATATCGAGAATCTGAACTGACCTCATGCTCCCAGAATAGTCACCTATTGCGGGGTCATATCGAAGTGTTGCAGGGAATGGCTCGTATTTCTTTGTGCCAGCCGCCATGAAGTAGAAGAGGTGCGCAGCTTCGTGACAGCAGAGCACATGCGCGAATCCTGGTGCAGTCAACTGGGTCAATATGTCCTGATAAGCTAATTTGAAACTGGCCGAACGTCTTTGTTCGTCAGTAATCGCGTGCGTATCGATTATTACTTTACGAGGTTCCATCCCAATCTCATGTCGGCCTGGTTTGCTTATACACCTCGGCATATCCACAGTGTGCCACAGATGAGGAGGCGGCCCAGCGCTGTGGAGAACTCAATGTGGCCCACTGCCGGAGATTCCCGCCCCAGGCGGTTCCGTCATCGCGTAAACCACCTTCAGTCCCATCTTCTGGCAGATGCCCTTTGTAGGCCGCCAGTGGCCCGCCAGAAGCCTGTTCACATCCTTTGGGGGACCCCAAGGTACTCGGCCACCTCTGCGACGGATTTCCCTTGGAGCCGCTCCCTCAGGAGGACTGGGAATTGCGCGGGGTAGATGGTGGCTTCCTTGACGGGGACAAGCTTCTGGGCGCTCGGCTCCAGGATTCGATTCGTCGTTTCAAGCCGCTTTCGGTAAATCGTCTGCAGGGCCGACATTGTTCACCTCCGGCATCCGGCGAAGTGCCAAACTTCGCCTGTGGATGACTTTCGCCACTTCTTCTCCTATTACCCAGAACGCGCGCGAGGGTACCTTGGACGGCACCCACTTGAGGACGCGACTCAGCAGTTCGTGCGGGGGAGTGTTATCTAAACTTCCCCCTCACTCGCACAAGGTGGAATAGGTGAATTCATGGCGCTAGCAACCTCCTCACCGCTAGCGGCTTACCAAACTCCCGAAGTTGACGGGAATACGGTAACACTCCCAGTATCCTGGTACCCATCGGCGCAGCTTGAGTGGTGCTGGGCCGCCTGCGCGCAAATGCTTGCGTATTTCTTTCAGAATCAACTGACGGATCAGTGCAATTTTGCAAATCTCCTATTCCCGGGTCAGGATTGCTGCGGCTCGACGGCAGGTTCCAATCAACCTGTCGATCTGAGCGAAGTGACCAAGCTCTTTCCAGTCTTCGGTAAATCGGCGAATTTCCTGCCAAATGCCATCCAATTTACAGATATCCAGACAGAAATGTCAGCGGGCAGGCCCGTCCAAGTGGGATATCAGTGGTCGACGGAAGGAAATCATGTTGCAGTGATCGCGGGTGTCTCAGAAGATAATGTCGGCCCTCTTGTCTACGTTGCGGCCATCATTCAACAACTGGTACCATTCGCTTAGAACTCGTCCAGCTAATTGGACGACTTTTGACTATGCCGAATGCTTATTCAGTTCCATCAGTTACCCGCGCCATGAGGGTGTTGGAGTTGCTTGCCCAGTCGCAGGCCGGACTCACGCTTTCTGAGATATGCAGAAAGTTGGGTGTGGCCAAGAGTTCCGCGCATGTTCTGATGCGGACACTGGAGGGCCTTGGCTACCTTAAAAGAAGCAGAACCAACGGAAAGTTCTTCTTCGGATTGAAGATGGTTAGCCTCAGCAACATGGCATTGGAGAACCTTGATTTGCGCGAGCAGGCGCGACCCTTTTTGCAGAAGCTGATGCTGCGCACCGGCCTGACAGTGCACTTGGCTGTTCTCGAGGGGGCCGAGGCGGTCATTGTGGAGAAGGTCGAGGCGCCTGGAATGCTGCGCCTCGCTACTTGGGTCGGAAGACGGCTCGACGCCAATAGCTCCGGTGTGGGCAAGGCTCTTCTTGCATTTGCACCAGAAGGAGCATTTGAACAGCATTTGGCCAGACGGTCGCTGGCGAGGAATAACAGGAATACGATCACGTCGCCTGAGAGGCTCAAGCGCGAGCTGAAGAAGGTACGTGCGCTCGGATATGCCTTCGAGAACGAGGAAGGGGAGATTGGCTTCCGCTGTATTGGAGTGCCTCTCTTCGACTCGACCGGGCAGGTTGTTGCCGCTATCAGCGTTGCGGGCACAACCGCGCAAATAGCGGCGGAAAGCGTCACCAAACTGGCTTCCCTGGTGCGGCAGACTGCTGTGCAGATTTCGACTCACATCGGATACGATGCCGAGGCAATGGAGCCGGACAGATTTGTCTAAGCTGGCCGCTTTGAACGCTTTCGATCCCCTGCATCTTCTGGATATTCACCCGCCAGGGCCCGTATCTTGTAGCTGAACTCGATAAACAGTCTTTCCCAGCGTTTGGCCTGCGCAGGTGTGTAGCGATAGAAGCCCTTCGCATTCGACACCCCGCGAGCACCGGAACGAACCAGCTTTTTCATCAGACGCGGAACCCCGGTTGCCAAACTCAGATCCGGTAGAAGCTCCCTCATAACCGTTGCATATGCGGGGATGCCTGTCAGGTCCATAAAACGGAATGGGCCGGCGAAGGTAATCCAGTAACCCAGATCGTTGCGCAATGAGCGGTCGACATCCGCCACCGTGGCAAAACCGGATTCCACCAGGTGGAACGCTTCGCGAATCATGGCGTACATGATCCGGTTTGTAATAAAGCCTCGAATGTCTCGCCGCAGAAGCGATGGTTCCTTGCCCCATCGACGCGCGAGCCGCTCTGCCTTCCGTGCATTTGCGAGACTCGTGTTTTTCCCGCAAATGATTTCCATGAATCGTGTGATGTTCGCAGGCTCCGCCCAATGCAGCCCGAGAATCCGTTCCGGATGCCTGGCCTTACTCTGCAAATCGGTCACCGGAATAGCGGAAGTGTTGCTCCCGATCAACGCCTTGCTGGAAACCACCTGCTCGATTCCTTCAATCACACGGAGCTTTACCGGCAGGTCTTCCGTTGTAGACTCAATTACCACTTCCGCGTCCTTCAGGCTGGCAAGCTCTCCGGAAATGGATACTCGCCCGATCAGAACCGATGGGGCTTCTCCAATCAATCCCTGTGAAGCAGCGTCCTTCAGCACCTGGAGGAGCCTCCTGCGTGTTGAGCGCAGTTTCGTCGGATCTGACTCCACACAACATAGCTTGTGGCCGGCTCCAAGAAGACACGCACTGATGCTGATGCCCATGAGTCCCATGCCCACCACGCCGATTGCGGGCTCGGCGTCCAATTTGTGGCGCGGCGAACCCTTTGCGCCGCGCACGGTTTTGCGCTGTTCGCGCACCTTGTCACGGGATGGCAATTCTGGATGTCCTCCTGAGATCGAGATACTCAACCATGCTTGCCAACAGCAATCACGCTGTCTTCGCATGTCTCAACACCATTGCCAAGTACTTCTTCCATCATCTGCAAAGTCAAATCAATATCCGCCTCGCTGTGTGCGGCTGAAATCGAGCACTGCTTGGTCGCCAACGGGAACATGTAGATTCCACGTCTAATCAGCAACAGCCTCATCGTATTATCCGCCGCGAAATCATGATGCGTGGCAAGATCATGCCAGTCGCGAGGGCAATGATCCATGAAATACAAACAAAAGGCCGAACCCTGGCGCGCAACGCTTCCTTTGATCCCCAGTTTCCTGACAATCTCCGCAATCCCGCACTCTGTCTTTTCTCCAAGTGATTCAGTGTGGCGGTATACCTCGCCATCATTCATCGCCAGGCGCTCGATCGTGGCAATGGCAGCGGCTGTTGGAACCGGATGTGCATTGTACGTTCCAGCCAGCAGCACTCTTCGGCTGGCAGATGGGTCGACGAAGCGATTCATCATCTCCTCGCGCCCGGCCAGCACAGCCAGTGGATAGCCATTTGCAATTGCCTTGCCGAACACGACCAGATCGGGAACAACACCGACGATGCTTGCGTAGCCGCCCAGTGCGTGGCGGAATCCGGTCTTCACTTCGTCGAAGATAAGCACAAAGCCGAACTCGTCCGCCAACGCGCGGAGCCCCTTCAAATAATCAGGAGCGGGCTTAACAATGCCGATGTTCTGAAGAATGGGCTCCGTGATCAATGCCGCAATCGGGTATTTCTCGCAGACATACCGCACCGAGTCAAGATCGTTGAAGTTGACACTGTGCACGATGCGCTGCTGCTCCGGGGGGATGCCTGCGCTGATCGCCAGGAACGGATACTCACCTGGTGAGACCCTGGAGCCGAGCTCACTCAGAGGCGTCATCAGGTTGCACGACACATCGTTGTGCCAGCCATTGTAACCGCCCTGCATTTTGATGATATCGACACGACCGGTAACTGCACGGGCAAGCCGGATGGCCTGGTAGGTAGCTTCGCTTCCGGTGTTCAATAGTTGCACGGATTCCGCGGCGGGAACATAATCGCAAATCATCTTCGCCAGCTGGCCTTCAAGGGCTGTCGTCCCGGATCCAAACAGGCTGTTTTGCTTGCGCAAGGTGCTGATGACCGCCTCCGTCACATACGGATCGTTGTGGCCAAGAAAATGCGGCCCGAAAGCGGCATGATAGTCGATATATTCGTTGCCATCCACATCCCAGAGCTTCGACCCTTCACCTCGTGCAAAGGCAATCTCCGGATGAACCGCGCGGTTGACCGAGACTACCCCGCCCGGGATGTACTTCTTGTTACGTGCCAGTAATTCCTCTGACGCTGTGTAGGTCTGCATTCTATCTCCCTATTCCATCGTGACAGAGCAAGGAATGCTGTACAGAACATCCGCTGCCCCGCGGCACTGAATCTCGAAATCTGCTCCGCCCTGCGACAAATCAGTTTCCCCCGGTGGCCTCTCAAGATCAAGGCGAAACAACCTCGCACGGCTATTAGCGTCCAGCATACTGGATGTGGCAGTAGTGCAGTGTTCGCACCGCCGCGCCGATGGCATCGTCTTCTGAATAGGAGGTCAGCATGGGATCCTGCAACTCAGGGCCGATCCTGCGCGCCGTGGCTACTCTATCTCGCACGCTGCCGTTACTACTTGTCTGGGCCTCGCGATCCTGGTTTGCCTTCGATCACATCGGCAAGCGGAGGAAGTATATCCCCTTCCCGTGTACTGTAATTGAACTGGCGCAACTTCTCGTGAACACCCCGCCAGTATTGGAATTCCGCATCCCACCTTCCCAGGGCGGAACCCAGGCGATATGGCTTATACTCCTCCAGCCATTCAGCTCGATATGCCGGCTGCAGGTCGGAGATGCGATCCATAAGATCGATTACATAGGAGTGGTCGTAGTGAGTCACCTGCGACTCCCACTCATTCCACCAGCGGTCTGCATCAGGATGCCTCGGGCCAAATTTTCCCCATAAGTCCAACATATCCAGGGGCGCTTGGAACCTTTCTCCGGCATAGTCAAGAAGCTGGCTGCCGATCATCAGGCTATTGACGGTCGCGGGGTCTACACCCAGGCTTTCGGCATGCAGCAGCGATGTCTCAGCCTGTTCGGCGTGCATTCTCGTCTCATGCAGGTCCTGCCGGTGTGCAGGGAGCGATTTGGTGTACGGCAAGAAGAATGGATCGTCCCACAGCGCGAACATGGTCTGATCTTCCACCAGCTTCTTCAGGTCAGTCTCGGCCTCGGCCATATTGGCCAAGGCCGTTGCAATATCCGGAGCGATGGCGGCGGGGTACATGATCCGGGCATAATCCGGGAAGAAATTCTTCCTGTCCATCGCAGCGGATTGCCACGGCGCCGCCGCGCCATAGGCCATTCCCGGGTAAGACATTCGAAACAGAAGTTGTGCGTCATCGGCCCAGACCGAGTTGACCAGTCCCATTGCACCGGAATGCCTGCCAGCGGCCAGAAATGTATCGATGTTCTCAAATGTCGTGTTGAAATCAGGTGCAATCTCGTCGTAGCTTGTCACGCCCGGCTGAACGACATGGGGAATATGATGAGCGATCAGCGGATTAAGCCAACGGCCATACGTGGGATCCTCTGAAGTGTAGTACCAAGCCACCGCGATCAGTCCCGGAGGCAGCTCAGGGATGATCTTCTGATACTTGACCATGATGTCGTCGTACGCCATCACATGCTTGCCACGCTTTTTGAATAAATTCGTGACCGCCGTGAGCTGCTTGACAAAGACTTCTGTGGGCGCAGCAGCTGCGCCGGTCGCATGCGTGGCCGCTTCGATCTGAAATGTTTCATCGAACCCGATATTGACGAAGGGGCTCGGGAAGAGATCTGCGAACTGGTTCACCCAATCCGCCATAAGAGGCATGACCTTCGGATTGGTAGGATCGAATTCGGTTCCCCCCGGCTGATCCGAAAGGCTGGAATACTGTTCGATCCGGAACAGATCGTGCTGGTGGCCGTACAAGTCAAAGTTCGGGATCACATCGATATGCCGCTGCCGTCCGTACGCGACAATGTGCCTGACCTCGTCCTTCGAAAGGCGCGCACTTGCATTTAGAAGGGGATAGCCATCAAGCTCGATACTGTCTTCGCTGTAGAGGTAATACTGATTGGCCTTCCAGCGTGCAAGAAAGTCGAGCTGGCGTTCAATTTCTTCCTCTTTTGGCAGGGGTCCGTGGCTTATGTCCAACATCGTCCCCCGATAGGCGAGCGAAGGCCAATCGTGAACCTCAACCTCCGGCATCACTGCCTGCACACCCTCTCTTTCCACAAGCTGCCGCAACGTTTGAACACCGTAGAAGATCCCCGCCGACGAACGAGCGTGGATCTTGACTCCGTGCCCCGTCACCGCAAGGTCATACGCTTCTCGCGACGCGGGTCCCGGTGTTTCTTCCGGAAGCGCGAGTGGTTCATCCGTGCTGCCTTCCCGCTCGAGGACGATCGTCGTCTCGCCGGCGCTACCACTGCTTTGCGATCCAATTGATGCCTCAATCCCCGTCTGTTCTTTCAGCCACAGACGAAGTTGCTCGGCTGCAAATTGATCGTCGCTGTTGGGAACAGAGGAGAACTCAATGTGAACTTCCAGCAAGGGAATGCTGCCGGCGCCATAATGAATCTGCTCGGGGCGGGGAAGCAGCGGATTATGCTCGGCAATGGCAAGAGGAGCGGCTAGTCCAAGCAGAATCAACGGGAGAATCTCGATCCGCATCATTGAATTCCTTTCTCAGGAAGGCCGCTGATCACAACCTCAGAGTCTGCGGCCAGACCGCGCCTGACCGTCGATGTCATTTGAAGTCCGCCATTCGTGATCCGGCGAAGACAGTTTCTCCCGGCAGGTTTTCTTTGATCAAGATGATTACGCGCGGCGCTGCTATTAGCGTCCAGCCTATTGAATGGGATGAGTGCAGACAGTCCCGATCGCGCGTACGGGTGTTTCGTAGAGCATCAGATCACCATTCCGCGAGCCGCGACCTTCCAGCGCTCGACAACCTTTTCTCCGCAAACAAGGTAGACAGAATCGTGCAGGTTGATGCATGGGCAAATGTGATTTGGAATAATCCGGAGCCTGTCCCCGACGCGTATCGATGAATTGCCGGGAATTGACAGGTGCCCATGCTCTTCAGAAAGACCCTCGAGCGTGAATTCGGGGTAACCAACAACGTATCCGAAATGCTCGCCAGCCCCGGATTCGAGCCTGTCGGCAGCGAGTGTCTTGCTTCCGGCGTCGATGATGGCTCGATTGCGAACACTGGTGCTTACGACAGTTGCAAGCACGGTCGCGGCGCAGTCGGCATAGCTGGCGGACTCGGCGTCGACCGTATTGCGGTCGTTAAAAACGTATGTTCCCGGCCTGATTTCATTGATTCCATGAAACAAGTGACTCTGAAATGCGGCAGGCGTATTGCCGCCGCTTACAACGGGATAGGCGATCCCGGCCGAGTCCAGCAGCTCAAATAGTTGATCGTAGCGTGAGCTTTCCAGTGGCGTGTCCACGACGCGAGTTGCCTTGTTTCCCATGATGTGTCCGGGATATACCGAGACGCCTTCCCAGCGGAGGTTGGGGAGGGCCATGATCCGCCGGGCTATCTCGATAGACCCAGGATCGACAGGAAGACCGCACCTGCGCAGGCCTGTATCGAATTCCAATCGGATTCCGATTTCGACACTTGCCGCTTTTGCGGCTTGCGAGATGCCCTCCGCAGCGGGCAGGGAGTCCATCGCGACCGAAAGTCTGATACGCGTGGCCAGATCCGCGAGGCGTCTCCATTTGCTTTCTCCCCACACCGGATAGACGATGACAATATCGGACAAGCCGGCAGCCGCCATCACCTCAGCCTCGCTCAACTTGGCCACCGTGATTCCGGGTGAACCATACTGCACCTGGAGACGAGCAATCTCTGGAATTTTGTGAGTCTTGGTGTGTGGCCTCAGCGCGATCTTATGCGACGCGCAATAATCCGCCATCTTGCGAAGGTTGCGATCAAGAATGTCCTGATCGATCAGTATTGCTGGAGTCTCGAGGTCGTTGATATACATCGGAATGTCCTGGCAGTACACTTACACAACAGCACCTGCATTCACAACTACGCCGCCATTCCTGATGACCGCTCTTATCCCTTGCGGCGCAACCGCAGGTACCTCATAGCTGGCGTCAGTGTGTATTCGTTGAGGGTCGAATATGGTGAGGTCCGCGATGCAGCCTTCGGCAATTCGACCCCGCCCGCGCAAATCAAACGCCGCCGCCGGTTTGCCCGTAACTTTGTGCACGGCTTCTTCCAGTGTCAGCCATTTGCGTTCGCGGACGATTTCCCCGAGCAGCTTTGGGAAAGTTCCGTACAAACGCGGATGCGCGCGCCCGTGGGTATAGACCCCGTCCGTGATGACCATCGCCAGAGGGTGCGTCAGCAGCGCGTGAAGATTCTCAAGCGACTGGGCGTGCTCCACGATATTCACGATCCCTGCCTGATCAAGAAGAATATCGATCACCACACTCGCCGGATCACTTCCACACTCGTCGGCGATCGCCTGGATTGACCTGCCGACGAGGGAGGCCTCGTCCTTTGCGGTCGACGTGATCACGACATTGTTCCACCTCGCCTCCGGTTTGATTCCGGCACGAATGGCTTCACGCTGCATGGGGTCGCGTAGCCGCAAAAGAAGCTCCGAAACTCCCCCATCGAGTGCGCTCTGCGGCAATATTTGTGTCAGCACCGTGCAGCCAGCAAGCCACGGATACACGTCGAAAGCCACATCCACACCGCGCAAGGATGCCTGCTCTATCAAGGCAAACGCGCGTTGCTGCAAGGGCCAGTTTTCCTCGCCTGCGGCCTGAAGATGGGAGATCTGCAGCCGGCAATTCGATGCCTGTGCAATGGATATCTGTTCTTCAACCGCTTCCAGCAACCCCGTTGAATAGCTGCGCATATGAGTCGAGTACACGCGGCCTCTCCGGGCAACCACGCGGCAGAGAGCCACCAGTTCCTGCGCCGGCGCACCTGAACCAGGCGCATACATCAGCCCTGAGGAGAAGCCCGTTGCCCCTTGCTCCAGTGCCTCGTCCAGCAGGCCGCACATGGTGTCGAGTTCCCGGCTGGTGAGCTCTCTGCTGGTGTTGCCGGCAACTTTGATCCGCAGTGAGCCATGGCCAACCAGCGACGTAACTGCGGCAACCGGCGACCTGCTCGCGCTGGCTAGATAATCTGCGGCAGAGTTCCATCCCCAACTGTCATCCCCGCAAAGGATGCCGTTTGCAAAATCGCGCAGGATCTGCGGATCCTCAGGCAACGGAAACGCTGAGAAGCCGCAGTTTCCAACCACTTCCGCGGTCACGCCCTGTAACAGCTTTTCAGTGCGATGTTCCAGCACTTGAAGATCCGAGTGGCTGTGTACGTCGATGAATCCGGGCGCAATCATGCAGCCGCTGCAATCGATCGCATCGAAATCCGCATACTCCGAAGAATGATTTGTCCTGCCGTTCGGGTTGAGGATGGCAGTGATCTGGCCGCCTTGAAGAACCACATCGGCCGAAAACGGCGAAGCGCCGGTGCCGTCAACCACCTTGCCGCCTTCGAGAAGGAGGCTAGCTTTTTGCGTCACGGCTTCACCTCAAAGGGCAAGCCGGCAATGGGGACGCCGACTTCCCGCTCGCGCAGCAGTTCCACAATCTTTTGATTGAGAAACTCAAGGTGTAACCGGTCTGACTCATGGACGGTGAGCGTGGCGTCACGCACTGCGGCGTGCTGCAGCACACCGCGCGCGACCAGCAGGGCCTTCTCAGCATGATGATAGAATTCAAGACTCTGCAGGCTATACGTGATCTGGGGAAGAACGCACTGGAACAATTCGTATGCAGCGTTCTTGTTGCCGGCTTGCCCAAGTTCCCAAACCGCCCGCAGAATATCGGCGACGGCCAGGCCCGGCATCACCCCGCAAATGCCGGCATCCATCAACTCCAGCATAAAAGTGCCGCCCCACCCATCAATCACCCCCACCTCGCCATGGGTCTGATCGGCAATGGCCCGCACCCGCCCAGCCATCAGTGGTTCTTCGAGTTTCAAGTAGCGAAAGTTCTCATGTTGGCGGTGGAGGCTGCTCACCCACTCCTGGCTTACAGTCGGGCCTCCCGGATTGAAATCCTGGATGATGAGCGGAATCGTAATCGCTTCGAGAATTCGATCGAAGTAGCGCAGCAGGTCACGCTCCGGCAGCGGAAAGATTCGCGGGACCGCGACCGAGATGCCCGAAGCTCCTGCATCTTCAAGTTCCCGCGCAGTCTCTGCCACGTACGATGCGTAGCTATGATTTACCTGCGCCACGACCGGAAGCCGGCCGTCGAGAATACGGATTGCTTCGAAGACAAGCTCACGGCGCTCTCTTTCGAGCAGCTTGTAGAATTCACTGGCGTATGCGGGAAGACACACTCCGCAGACACGGGCATTGACCGCAAACTCAAGCAAGAAGCCAAGCGCAGCCAGGTCGATGCCGCCTTCCCGCGTGAACGGTGTTGGGACAATCGGGACAATTCCGTCAACCTTAAACATTCCCGCCGCCATCCACCGTGCGCAGGCGCTGTCTTTCCTCGTAAACGGTTACCAGAAAGCAGCTGACGAAAATCAACACGCCGCCTGCAATTAAAATAGGCGTCAACTTTTCGCCCAGTAGAATCGCGGAGAAAAGCACTCCGAAGACCGGCAACATATAAATGGAGAGAGCCGCCCGCATCACCTCCACCGACTGAATCACCAGGAAATACAACAGCATGGAAAGACCAAGACTGAACACCGCAACCAGGATCAGGCTCCACCATACTGAAGCTTCAAGATGCGCCAGTTGCCGCCAGCTGCCCCGCTCCACTGCCGCAAGCAATGCCAGCAATTCCAGATCGGCGACAATGAAGCTCCACACCAGGACCTGCGCCGCAGAGAATCGTGCCAGCGCCCGGCGACTGAAGGAGTTGTAAAACGCACTGCCCATGCAGCTGGCCAGGATCAGCAGATTCCCCGCCATGTATTCCAGGTGGAAGAGCCTTGCATGCTCAATGTCTTTGGCCGAGATCAGGTAGACGCCAAGAATCGCAATGGCAAACGACAACCAGCGCAGCCTGGTCATATGCTCATGGAGGAAAAGGAACGCGCTGAGGGCCGTAAGGACCGGCACCGTAAGTGCCAGCACACTGCCGTTGGAAGCAAGTGTCCGTTCCACTCCGAATACTAAGCCTAATTGCGCGGGCACGATCCCAAGGGTGCCCAGCAACACAATATCAATCAGAATCGACCGATTCTCGCCGCGAAACAAGTCGAGGTTGAGCTTAGCAAACGGCGCCACGAGCAGGGTGGCAATCGCCATGGGTAGCAGTGTCACGAGCACAGCACCCAACTCTCTGGTGGCGATCCGCGCTCCTGAGAACTGAAAAGCCCACATTGCATTGACGGCGATCAGTACGCCAAACGCGACCATCGGCTTTCTCGCAAAGAGCAATTGCGGCTGGGCCGAATCGGAGTTGCTTTTCTGGGGAACGGAAATGGTGGTCTCCATCTGGGACTTGATCCTACAGTTGGACTTTCCTTGCGTCAATCAGCAAGATCCCGGCGAAAACGGTTGTGTTCATCCCGCTGAACGTAGAGGTTGCCGTGGTCTGAACAACGACCATAGATCCTTCTTTAGAAATCGATGTCCGGCTTGCGCTGTCGCATCGAACTGAGTGACACAATGCTGCTTGCGATATCTCATTCTCTTGCTCTCCGCGAGGCTTTGATGATTGCGATGACCCGCTATCTCCAAATTCGCAACATCACGACCCCTCCCTCAGGAACGGTGACCGTATAGGAACCGTCAAGAATCCCGAGGTCCTTGTGCGCCCATAGATCGCGGACATGAACCGGGCCTTCAAACCCCACATCTTTGAATTGAAGCGTGAGCGGTTCGGCCTCACCATCGGTGACGTTGTCGAAGATTGCAACGGCCCTTGCACCGCCGCTCAGTGGTTTCATCCAAATCTGCGGCGGCCCACCTCGCGATCCCTGGATTCCCATCTTGTCCTGGTCAACCGCGATCACTTCACGGTTGATCAGTATGCTCTTTGTTACCCCGTCCATCTTGCTCAGATCGTTGCCTGCAAGCAGCAGCGCAGCCAGCATCGACCAAATACTCATTTGAGTGCGGGACTGGTCAGCGGTCATTCCGCCGCTACCCACCACCAGCATGTCTGGATCATTCCAATGATCTGGCCCAGCAAAGCTTTCCAGCCCGGCCTGAGAAAACCCAATCAACGCCATGCTCCGATAGTTATCTCGAATATCATCGGTCGTGCGCCAAAGATTCCCTCCCACCGTTGGACCCCACTCCCAGACCGAGCCGACGCCATATTCGCAAATGCTGTTACGATTGGCCGGTGCGTTTTCACCAGCGCGCGGTGCATCTTCGCGTAGGCCTCTTTCATCATGGTCAGAGCCACCCGCGGATCCTGCTTGGGATCGTGCAACTTCATCACACCCATGTAGCTGCACAGGTCGTACTTGAGAAAGTCCACCCCCCAGCCGGCATAAGTGTCCGCGTCCTGCTGCTCATGGCCATAGCTGCCCTCGTTCCCTTCGCAGGTCTGAGGTCCGGGAGAGGAATAAATCCCCAGCTTCAAACCCTTCGAGTGCACATAGTCGGCAAGTGCTTTCATGTCGGAAAATCGGCTGTTACCATGAATATTTCCCTGCGCGTCCCGCACGCCTTCCCAGTCATCGTCAATGTTTACGTAGGTGTATCCCGCGTCGCGCATTCCACTGGCAACCATGGCATCGGCTGTAGCGCGAACGTCAGCATCGGAGACCTTGGCTCCAAAGTGATTCCAGCTATTCCATCCCATCGGTGGCGTAACTGCCAATGGGCCAGATTGGCACTGTGCCCCCGGCTGGCAACGAGTGCGAGAAAGATCGCCAACCATACACACGTCCGCGAAATATAACGTCCGCCGATGGGCATTCGCGGAAGCCCGCTCATGTATCGCATCGTCCTATTTCTCCTCGCCTCGAAGCCGCGCAATCGCGTCGATCTCAACTTTCAGTCCGCCCCAGAGAACCGCCTGCACCGTCGTGCGCGCCGGCGCAATCCCGGTGAAGAAGGCCGAGTACGCCCTGTCGAATTCATCGAATTCTTCGATGAGTGCCAGGTAGCATGTGCACTTCACCACGTCATCGAATGTGCAGCCCGCCTCCTTTAATACTTTTCCAATGGAGACGAGTGTCCTGCGTGTCTCCTCGGCAGTTGTTCCGCTGAGCACAGCGCCGGTCCTCAAATCCTGAGAGGCGTGGCCACTTACATACAGCCATCCATCGCAACAGACGCCGGCGGAGTACGAGCCTGTACTGGCTGACTTGTCGGGGTGCTTCACCGCTCTTCGTTCCATCGTGTTCGCCGCTTTCCCTTGTATAAAATGCGTTAAACTTCGGCCAACCATTTCGCTGGTATCCTCTCAACCTCGTAAATGGGAGTCAATGCGAGACCTGCCATTTCGGGGAACAGCGTCCACCAGGCTGGATACTCTCAATAATCAATCAACTCATCACCCGGACTCGCACATGACGATAAGTGTGGAGGCTGCGCTGAGAGATAGACATGAAAGGCTGCGCTTGCGGACCACCTTAGTAATTCCGATTTCAAGCGAGCGGCCAGTTATCGGGAGCTATCCCTCCGCGCGCATCGACTTACTTCATATAGGAACATGACCTCTCAGTCAATTAGAAACTGAGTTTGACGGCGAGTTGAATGTTCCTGGGCGGCCCGCTCGACGAGATCAACCCCGCCGTGGCCGTTCCGATAACTGAACCCGGTGCGCCAAGGTTGGTGTGGTTGAAGGTGTTGAAGAACTCTCCCTTGAACTCAACCCCAATTGGGCCACGGACCTTTACTTTCTTGGTCATCGAAATATCCCAGTTTTGGACCGCCGGTTCGGGCAGGATATTTCGACCGGAAGTCCCAAATCGAGGCGTGCCGGCCGCGAGGGCATTCGCCAGGGCAGTTGTCGTAAAACAACTCGTGTTGAACCACTCCGAGATCGACTTCGGACCACTTCCATTGCACACGCGATCAGGCCTTGGCGATGTTGAGCCGGTGTTGGAAAAGTCCTGCGTGCTTGTTACGGTGAAGGGGAGTCCGTTGTTGGCGGTGATGATTCCCGCGACCTGCCATCCACCAACAATGAGATTGACGAAGCGTCCTTCCGCCAGAAATTGTTGACCCTTTCCCAGCGGTAGTTGGTAGATCGTGCTTACGACAAGAGTTTGTCCCACACTAAAGTCGGACAAACCGTAATCGGCATTCGGGTTGTTGTCGTTTTGATCCAGGCTTTGCTCGTCGATATCGCCGCCCTGGTTGTCCAGGCTCTTTGCATACGTATACGAGATCAAAGCTGAAAGCCCATAGGATGTTTTCTTCTCCAGCTTCACATCGAGCGCGTTATATTTGGAGAAGCCCTGGTAGTCATCAAAGAGAATCGTGCCGAAGTCGGGCCAGGGCCTGCGGGCTTGCAACGCTCCGACGCCTGGCGCGGCCTGATTGCCGACATTATGAATGTAGTCGAGGTGGACACCCTTGCTGCCCACGTATGCGACTTCAATTCCCCAGTCCTTTGCCAACTGAGACTGCAAACTGAGACTCCATTCATAGGTCTCAGAAGTCTTGTAAAAGGGACTTGGCATGACCTGCGAAGTGATGCCCGACAACGAAATGGACGGCGCATTGACAAACACCTGCTGCGTGGTCGTTGGCGCACCATTGGTCAGCGGGGGCGGTGCGCCAAAGGAAGTAACATAGTTCGGCGTCTGCGTGAACACCGGGTTATTGTTGGCAAACGAACCCATGCGGTTGGTGTTGGGAAGGTCCATGAATATCCCCGCACCTGTGTGCACAACCAGCCTGTCGGACTTCAGCGGTTGCCACGACAAACCCATGCGCGGAGCAAAGTAACCCCATCCGGGTCCAAAGCTCACTTCCCTGCCTTTATTGCCGGTCAACCCCTTCGCTGCCCTCTCATTGGAGGACATGATCAGGCACTGGCCGGTTGCGGAAATGAAGTAGGGATTAGAGCAGAGCGCGTCATTGGCGGCGTTCGGCAACGGGGTAATCAGGAGCGCATCCCCGGGCGTAGAGTCTCTTGACAATGGGTAAAAGGCCGCTATTTCATTCTTTTGGTCCATTGGCTGGCGGCGATACTCCCACCGCAGGCCCGCTTGCACCGTGAGACGCGGATTGACGCGAATGCTATCTTGAGCAAACGCGCTAATCCACCGCCCTCCGACCAGATTCGTAACAATTGCATTCTTGGTGAATTCTCCGCCCGAGGGATACCCCAGCTCCATATCCACGAGATCAGAGACCGTGCTCACACCAGGTTGCTCACCTGCAAGCGATGAGTATTGACCATTGAAGTCAAATATTCCATTGGCTTGCAGCGGATCGGTAACTCCTTTGGTTTGCCAAAAGTCCCAATCAGTGCCGGCAGCCAAGGTATGCCTGCCAAAAACCTTTGTAAATGTGTCCTCGTATTGTTCGATCGTGTCGGGAGCTGTTACCGGGAAGTATCCTGGGAACCCGTCTCCCCACAGTGGAAAGTTTTGGAAGCTGATATTGGGATACAGGTTGAACTGCGGGAGCGGATCTTCCAATCCGGCGATACCAAAGCTGGCCAACGTCCCCGCTGGCAGAGGACATCCAGCACAGGTATAGGTCAGATAGTCGCGCTGATACCCGATCCTCACATCGTTGATCGATGAGGAGCTCATGACTCGAGTCCAACCGCCAACCAGATTCTGCCCTCTGAAATGTTGGTAGCCGATGAAGGCAGGAAGAGCCCCGGGAAACAGGATGTTTGAATTGCCCAGGAGATAGCGAACAAAGACCGTGTTGGCGGCTGAAAGCACTCCATCGACGCGTCCGTCAAATTGATCGTTTTGCTGCTGTTGCGGAGACTCGTTCGTGTAATTGACCACTCCAGGCGTATTCGGTTTTGGAAACAAGGAGAGCACCTTCTGGGCAACGGGGTCAATTGTGGTGATCACATTTCCAGGTATCGGTGTTCCCACCAGGATCGTCGTCTGCCCTGCACCTGGGTTTGCCGGGTTGACCGGACATGTGTAGTTATACTCAGACATAGGGTCGAACAACTGGCCGGTGTCGAAGCTGAGATTTGACGGGGCAGCCGATCCACTGGATGCGCACAGGTTTGCGGTTGTTCCAGTAAGGAACGAACTGAAATTACCAGCCGCTTCGGTGGTTGTTGGAACAACGCTGGGCGAAACTTCGCCTTGAGTCAAGCGCAATCCTTCGTAGCTTCCGAAGTAGAATATCTTGTCTTTGAGGATCGGCCCACCTATTTCGCCTCCCACCTGGTTTCTTGACAGCTCCGGCCGAGTAAGTGCGAAGTAACCGCTGGCATCCAGTACGCTGTTCCTCACATACTCCCACGCAGAGCCGTGTATCTTCGCCGTGCCCGAGTTGGTAATCAGGTTCATGACCGTTCCTGATGCAAATCCAAACGAAGCATCGTAGACATTATTCTGAATCTTGAATTCATTCACCATCTCTGGCGGCGGATCCAGGGAAAAGCTGCTGTTGTTCAGCGCGCGTGAGATCATTCCATCGATCAGCAGAAGATTGCCGCCCGAACCGCCTCCTGACCCGCTGTAGCCGATATCGTTGAACCCCGAGCCATTCGCGGCTCCAGTGGCCAGTGATCTGCCGGTCGTATTGACAGTTCCCGGAACAAGCAGGGCAAGGGCGCCAACTTCGCGGAGGTTGAGAGGCATGTTCAGGATCTGCTCTTCGCCGACGACAGTACCGAGACTCGCGTTGGACGTATCCACCAGATCTGTGGCAGCGGTTACGACAACCGATTGCTTTTCGCCTCCAACCTTGAGCGTGATATTTGCCGTGAGTTGCTGGTAGAGGCTGAGGGAGAGGCCTGACAGCCTCGTCGTCTCGAAACCCGCGCGAGCAGCGAATAATTCATATTGACCCGCCGGCAGGGACAGGAACGCATAATGCCCGGAGGCGTCAGAAGTGGTTTTACTGGACACTCCCGTGTTCACATTTGCTGCCGTAATCTCTGCTTGTGGAATTACAGCTTGCGCCGCATCCGTAACCGTCCCCACGATGCTCCCTGTGGTCGCCTGGCCCCTGCAAGGAAGCGCCGATGAGAGCCAGATCAGGCTGAATGCTGCCAGCAATATTCCGTTGATGGTCGGCAATACTCTGGCTAGATGGCTCCGCGAATCAGGCGACGCAATGCACAATTGCGTTTCAGAAATCTGGCGAACCGCTTCCAAGGACGTGGCACTGTGCTGATCGTTGATGCTGCTGGACAGAGACCGACTGCGTGTCCTCCGATCTGGTATCCCTGGCTTGAAGAGCCTCGGGTGGGGAAAGTACGCCATATTCTCCTCCTCAGACGATGGAATTGTTTTGTCGATGTGCGGACTCTAGAAGGCAGGGCAAAAGGAGTCAAGAGAGAGATCAAACCTTCGGGAAAAGCTGTCCAGTACGCTGAACTCGCCAATCTGTAGTGCTTTCCACTACCGACGCCGAAGACCCATGCCTGGCCAGGAGCATTTCCCTGAGAACTGCTGCATTCCTCCCATGCGGACAGTAGAAGTTTGCCTGTCCCTCGCCAAAATAACGAACTGCTGTCAAGGCAAGTACATAAACGGGGTGTCCGATTTGGTCTGTTCCCGTGCAAAACTGCTCGAATGCTCAGCCTCCTGAGGCTACTGGTTGTTCTCTCTACTGGAAATCTTTGTTCTCGCCGCGATTTGGTCTTGGAAAATCTGGCGCTGCGGCAACCACTCAGCGTTTTGAAACAGAAGCATCCTCATCCGCGACTTGAAGCTTCTGAGCGGCTGTCCTGGGTTGTCTTGCGGCGGCTCTGGTCCGGCTGGCGGCGGGCATTGATCCTTGTCCAGCCGGAGACCGTCGTTCGTTGGCACCGTGCAGGATTCAAGCTCTATTGGACGTGGCTCTGGCGGCATCAGACCCGTGTGGGAAGAAAGCCTGTGAGCAGGGAATTGCGTGAACTCATCTTCCGCATGGTTGCCGAGAACTCAACTTGGGGTTCGCCGCGCATTCATGGCGAGTTGGTGATGCTTGGCTTCGATATTTCGGAGCGTACAGTGCTGCGCTGGATGCGCAAAGCACCCCGGAATCCTGAGCCTGCCAAGCGATGGGCGGCCTTTCTGATCAATCATCGGGAAATGATCGCAGCCATGGACTTTTTCACCGTGCCGACGCTGACATTCGGCGTTCTTTACTGCTTTTCGTTATTGCGCATGACCGGCGGCGCATTCTTCAATGCAGTGTGACAAAACACCCGATGAGTGGCTGGGTCATTCAACAATTGCGCGAGGCATTCCCTTACGACTCTGCGCCTGGCTACCTGATCCTTGATCGCGCTTCCAGATTCAATGCGGATGTGATCGATGCCGTGAAGGCATTCAGCCAAAGCGAACCAGCTTCCGCAGCCCGTGGCAAAACGGCGTCGCCGAGCGCTTCGTCGGCAACTGCCATCGCGATTTGCTCGGCCATGTGATCGCTCTGAATGTTCGGCATCTGAAACGGCTCATGGCCAATTACATCGGATACTACCACGACGACAGAACTCATCTCGGCCTGGGGTAGTGTCCTATTTGTGCTCTGCGGTCGCCGGGCAACTCCTCGGCAGCCGAAAACAATCGCTGCAACGCGCGCTGAACTCAGGACCGGGGTCCATTTTGCCTCCGGATCAAGTTGTGGCGAGGGACAGCCTAAGCGCAATCCAATACAATGCCGCCTTTGGTCTGAAGAACGCCAGCTATTCACAGGAAAGCATCAGCGGCAACCGGGAAATCCGTTTGATCGACCGGATAACCTTCTAGCGTCCTGCGGTTGGTGTTCGGGGGCGTTCCTGCACGGATATACAGGGATTCGGCTACTTTGGGACGGATAACTGAAAGGTTGTCCGTTCCATCCCCAATGCGCAAAACACGTCTCGCCGCCACCACATCTCCAACATGAAGTTCCGGGTCGAAGAATTGGGCGCACTTCGATTGGATCTTCCGCACTTTCGGTGCAGGTTCCAGCTGCGTTTTTAAATGTCCAAGGTAACACGAGAGCGTGCAAAGCTGTGGACTGGGTTAATCTCTGGAGATGAAATGGAGATTCGAACTGGCGAAACCCAACAAGTCCTGTCAGCGTGACCAGCCCACAACTTTGCACACTTTCGCTTCTCAGGCAAAGTCCTGTAGATTCCCGTCTTGACAGACTATCACTCACAAGATAGGTTCGTTCACAGATAAGAACAGGTTCTACCAGGAAGAACAGCGTGCCCGATGCCTCTCGGAATCCGCACTGAAAGGGAACTCGAAGATCGCCTGACAGCTCCCTCCGAATGGGATATTGAAGCGGCCTCTCGGCTCGAGGGCGACGTGATTCTTCTCGGCGCAGGCGGCAAGATCGGTCCCACCTTGGCCACGCGCATGGCGCGGGCTATTGAGGCCGCGGGACTAAGACACCGAGTGATCGCAGTTGTGCGCAGAAACAGGGCTGGCCTCTTCGCAGAATCTTCTGATCGAATCGAGATTGTTGAAGCGGACCTTCTCGATCCGACTAGCTTCGATGCTTTGCCCGATGCGCCCAACGTGGTGTTCATGGTTGGCCGGAAATTTGGATCGGAACAGGATCTGCCTTCCACTTGGGTCACCAACGCCTGGATCGCCGGGTTGGCAGCCCGCCGGTTCCAGAACTCCCGGGTTGTTGTTTTCTCCACCGGGAATGTATACCCGTTTGTCTCTGCCGACGGCCCGGGCGCTAACGAGCATACACCGGTAGCGCCGACGGGGGAGTATGCTCAATCGGCTCTGGCGAGAGAACGGATCTTCGAATATTTCTCGAGTGCCCGTGGAACTCGCGTTCTGCTCTTCCGCCTTAACTATGCTGTCGATCTCCGCTATGGAGTTCTGCTCGACATCTGCGAGAAAGTTGTCTCCGGAGAGCCGATCGACCTAACTACGGGTTTCGTGAATGTCATTTGGCAAGGCGATTGCAGCTCCTATTGCCTGCGCTCTTTCGCTCTCTGCGATTCGCCCGCCGGCATTCTCAATGTAACCGGCAGGAAAGTTTCTGTTCGCGATGTCGCACTCAAATTCGGGCGCCGCTTTGGCAAGACGCCGAATTTCCTGGGGACTGAGTCGGCCAGCGCTTTACTCAGCGACGCGTCCCGATGCACAAAGTTGCTGGGGCCGGCGCTTGTTGATGAGCAGCAGTTGACCGAGATGACGGCCAACTGGTTCAGTGCTGGAGGCGTGACTCTGGGAAAGCGAACGAAGTTTGAGAGGCGAGACGGCAATTTCTGAGGCTCCGACTTGTCTACGAGGAGATTGATGTAAAAGATACCGAGGTTATTCTGCATGCCTGAAAATAGCGATGCATCGCCGATTGGAACAAAATCGCACACTTCTTTCTCGACTGAGGTTATCTCGCGCCGGGAGCTGTCGACAAGACTTCTTGGATTGACTGCCGCATTCTCCTTGGCCGGATCGCACCCCGCCTGGGGCAGTCTGCTTGCCTCCGCCGGCTCCGATGGGGCTGATGCGAATTGGAAGCCTCTGTTTTTGAGGGCGAACTACGAAGCAGTGCAATCGCTGGCGGAGGCGATTATTCCTGGATCCACGAACGCTCTCGTTGCCCGCTTTATCGATTTATTGCTAAGCGTGGACAATCCGGCGCGTCAGAACAGGTTTCTTGAGGCACTTTCTGCCATCCAGACGGAGTCAAACCGGCGGTTCGATACTCCTTTTCAGAAGCTTTCTCCAACGCAGAGCGATTCTCTGTTGGCGATGGTTTCCACTGCGCCGGAAGGCAGCCCCCTCCTATCGTCATTTGAAGAGCTGAGACGGTGGATTGCCGACGCCTACTACTCCTCTGAACCAGGAATGATGGAGCTTGGCTGGACGCACAATATGTTTTTCAGGAGTCTTCCCAGTTGCACGCTTCCGGAAGCTAATCTATGACCTCAATGGAGAGCTTATTTTGAATCTTTCTACGAATCAGGCTCAGCAAACCTACGATGTTCTGATCGTAGGTTCTGGTGCTTCCGGCGGATGGGCCGCCAAACGGCTTTCCGAAGCGGGACTAAAAGTAGCCATCCTGGAAGCGGGACGGCCGCAGTCCGCGGCCAATTTTTCTGAACATACCCCCAAGTTCCAGCTGAAGTACCGCAACATGGCTCCGGAAATTTATAGCAAGTCGCGTCCCATCCAATCCAAGGTCTACGCGTTCAGCGAGTATACCGCCGACTGGTACTGCGACGACAGCCAAGAGCCTTATACGACTGCTCAAGGCAAACCTTACAATTGGCTCGGCCGAACACGCGTGGTGGGTGGCCGTATGAACATTTGGGGCCGCATATGCCTTCGGTATAATGACTGGGACATGAAGGCCCCGTTGCGCGATGGTTATGGCGAACCCTGGCCGCTCGAATACAAGGATCTTGCACCGTATTACGACCTGGTCGAGCGATATATCGGGGTCAATGGCATGGCCGAGGGCTTGGAAGAACGTCCGGACGGGGTATATCAGCCGCCGTTTCCATTGACCTGCCTGGAAACCCATTTCCGCAACCGGGTTAAACAGAAGTTCGGACGGACCACTACTCTCCAGCCTACCGCTGTCCTCACCCAGAGCCTGAACGGCCGGGGTGCCTGTCACTATTGCGGCCCTTGCGAGCGCGGATGCATGACGCGGTCCTACTTCAACCCCGTGTTTACCACTGTCGCCGACGCCGTACTTTCGGGCAATTGTACGTTGATCACGAATGCCATGGCATACCAGGTCCTGATGGATCCAGATCGAAATCGCGCACGCGGCGTTTCATACATTGACCGGAACACAAAAGAGACGAGAGAGATCAACGGGCGCGTCGTGATCCTCTGTGCGCAGACGCAAGAGTCGGTTCGCATATTATTGAATTCAGCTACACCTCAGCATCCAGGCGGCCTTGCCAACGCCAGCGGAGTGCTGGGGCATTACTTTACCAACCATATCGCGAACTCGGGTGCTTCCGGTGAATTTCAAGAGTTTGGTTCGAAGCCATCTCTCGGAGGCCCGGTGAGGCCTGCGGGAGTCTACATCGTTCCCTTTCGCAACATCAAGGGACAAGCGCCGAGAAAAGATTTTCTGCGTACCTATGGCTACGAAGGGTACGCCTCTGTTGATTTCAACTGGAGCGCCCCCGGTTACGGCGAAGCTTACAAGAAAGCGCTGCACACCCCCCAGGTGACCTTCAGCATTGGCGGTTGGGGCGAAACCTTGCCGCGATTCGATAACTTCGTGGAGATCGACAGTACGGTGAAAGATGCGTACGGAATTCCGGTGATCAAGATTCACATGTCGGATGGCGAGAACGAAGACGCTATTTCGAAAGACGAAGTGGAATCGGCGGCCGAGATGCTGGATGCGGCTGGGGCTAAGAATATTCGCCTGCATCCTAAGCCGGCTATACCCTACCGGCCTAACCACGAGGCAGGCATGGCGCGCATGGGCAGCGATCCAAAGAAGTCAATATTGAATCAGTATCAACAAGCGCATGAAATTCGGAATTTGTTTGTAATGGATGCATCCGGCTTCCCTACTAATCCTAGCCCGAATCCTGCATTGACGATCATGGCCGTCTGTGTTCGCTCCTGTGATTATCTGATGGAAGAGTTGAAGCGAGGCGAGATCTGAAAGCAGCTGCCGGCTATTCGAGGTTAACCAAAGCTATGTCAGACAGAGTTGAGGACCGATGTCATAGCGGCACCTGTGAAGTGTCCGCAGGAGGCCGGCAAAATGAACAAATATCGTGAACCACTGCAAAAATCAAGCGACCTACGATACAAATTCAGGAACTTTCAGGCTGCAGCCCTTTTGCCGGGCGTATTGCTGCTTGCATCGAGTGCCGTTTTCGTTTGGACGGCGCCTTCCTACGGCGATAGCAAAAGCTTGTCCATTCACGATACCTTCGGCTCGGGCAATTTGGCAGCATGGGAAATGCCGTTCCCTGAAGACTGGGAAGTTCTCCGGGAGGGTAGCCTGCCCTATCTCCATATGAAGCGCTCCCGGCCGCCTGTCGAACCTAGACACCCGGTCCAGTTTGCACTCTTGAAAGGCGTCAATGCAGGCAGCTTCGAACTCAACGTGAAGGTGCGCCGCGCCGGCGGCTCCATGATTGTCGTTTTCGACTATGTGGATGCACTTCACTTCTATTATCTTCACCTCTCTGAGAATCCCGGGACTCAAATAGCAGTGCATAACGGGATATTCATTGTGGATGGTGGACCACGCAGGCGTATCGCCGGCTTGGAGGGTTCCGCGGCGCTGCCCGACCGATTGTGGCACGATGTGCGGATCGTGCGCGATGTCCGCTCCGGTTCCATCCAGGTCTTCTTGGACCAGCAAACGAGCCCGCGATTTTCGATCATCGATCGTACCTTCCCGCGGGGAAGGATTGGACTCGGCTCCTTTGATGAAACAGGAGATTTTGCCCAGTTCCGATTGGACTCGGACGATGCACTGCGTACCGGCGGAAAGGAGTGATTGTTGGTTGGAATTACCGACACGCTCGATCCGGTACCGTTGGATGCCGCCTGGATTCCGCGTGCTCTGCTCCTTTCTCAAGAGGCTGGCTGGAACCAAACGGCGGCGGACTGGGCAGTATTTTTCGAGCACGGCACGGTGCTCGGATTTCCGATTGGCGACGGGTTGGCGGCTGCTGCTGCGGCGCTTCCCTATGGGGATAGCTTCGGATGGATTTCGATGGTGCTGGTTACCGCCCGGTGGCGGAGGCAAGGCCTGGCTACCCGGCTCGTTGCAGCCTGTACATCGTTGTTGCGCGATGCTGGAAAGGCGGCCCTTCTGGATGCCGCGCCGGCAGCGGTGGCCATTTATGCTGCACTCGGCTTTGTGCCACTGGGCACGACGGAGAGATGGCAGGGCGCGGGCGGTGGGGAGAAGGCGATCGGCGCTCCTGTAAATCTGACACTCGACCAATTCGCGTTCGGGGCTGACCGACGATTTCTACTGGAAAACTTCCTGGCCCGGCCATCCAGCGTTTCCTTCTCGTCTCCGCACGGCTTCGCGATCGTGCGCCAGGGCTCGTCGGCCTTCCAGGTGGGACCGATCGTCGCCGAACCGGCGGAAGCGCAGGCGCTGGTGACCGAGGCCATCCACGCGGCTAAGGGTCAGGTCTACGTCGACGTGCTGGATGCAGGAAAGGTACTTATTCCAACGTTAGCTGCCTATAACTTCCACCAACAGAGGTGCTTCACGCGCATGGCGCTGGGTCTGGCTGAATTGCCTGGCCATTCTGCGCAGTTGATAGCTGCGGCCGGGCCGGAATTCGGCTAAATGAAACAGAGTTAAGAACAAAACAAAGAGAAAGTATAAATCGATGGCCGCAAGGAATCATGTTGACCTGGCGCTCAAGACATTGTCGGTGCTGGAAGCACTCGCCGTTAGTGAATTCGGCAAGCCGCTCAAAGAGATTGCCCGGGAAGTCGGGCTGGTGAAGAGTTCCGCATTCAGAATTCTCTTCACCCTGAAGGAAGCCGGATATGTAGAACAACCGGAATCGAATGGCGTCTATCGCCTGACGCTCAAAAGCGCAGCTTTATCCCGGCGCAACACAAAGCGATTGGGACTGGCAACCATTGCGCGGCCCCACCTCAATTCGCTTCGCAATCAATTGGACGAGTCCGTGGCACTGGTCGAACACCTCGCTAATTCCGTCATCCTGATCGATGTCCTCGACACATCGCATCCTCTCCGCCTGTCCCTTCATATCGGCGATGACTGCCCCATCCACGCAACAGCGCAAGGCAAGGCGGTGGCGGCATTCCTTTCCGCAAAGGATCTCGACTCGTTTCTAGAAAGCTCCAAGCTTACCCAGTTCACGGAACACACACTTACCGGGAGGCTCGACCTGGAGTTGGAACTGGAGCGTACGCGCAAGGCTGGCTATTCTATCAACGATGAGGAGACTGTGACAGGAGCCTTTATAGTTGGCGCCCCCATCTTCGACTCCCAGTCGTCCGTATGCGACTCTGTCAGCGTGAACACTCCAACCGCGCGCTGCTCAGTTGCGCAGAAGAAACATTTGATCGCGTCAATCATCGAGACGGGCAAGCGAATTTCGACCGACTTAGCCGCGGTCGGCTTTGTCCACTAACTCTCGATGTTAGACATCCTTCGCAGGAGCTAAAAGTTCAACCACCGATCGAGATTTTCCTGAACGAACTGGTCGTCGGTGAGATGGGGATATGCCGCGGTTACGCGATCGATTTCTTCGGCCTGCCCCGGCGACAGATCTTCAGCCGGATCCAGACACCACCTTCCAGCCAGCAACCCCTGTCTGCGAAGAACCTCGTTGATCCCCGCGATGCATCCGTGGAAGCCGTGCTTGACATCGAATAGCGCCGCATTCATGTCGGTGACCTCTGCATTTCGCAGGAACCATTTCGAATCAATAGGTTCCCGCGATAGCGTCACCTTGCGGAGCTCCCGATGGAGTCCGACGGCGCGAGAGGTCCACACGGCCCAATGTCCCAGCAGGCCGCCGGCGAAATGAAGTGTCTGCCCACCGAACTGGAACTGTGAAAGGAGATCCAGAACGATGTGGTCATCGTTGCCGGTGTAAAGAGCGATGTCCGTCGCGCGGCCCGAGGCTGCGACCCCTCGTATGACATCTTGGGTTGCATAGCGGTCGAAGGGCGCAATCTTGATCCCGATGACGCTCTCGATCCGGGCGAACTCACGCCAAAACTCGAATGGAAGCGACTGGCCGCCGACCGCGGGCTGCAAGTAAAAGCCAATAATAGGAATAATCTCCCCTATTGCGCGAGCGTGCGCAATGCACTCCCCGACGGATGCTGCGGCCAACGAAGCAAGGCTCAACAACGCCGCATGGTAGCCAAGGTCGCGGGCGATCGTGGCTTCCCGGGTTGCCTGCGCCGTTTCCCCGCAGACTCCGGCGATACGGATCATGTCCTTCCCATCAAGCTCTTCGGCCACCAAGGCAAGCACCGGCTCATAAAGCCCGACCTTCGGGTCGCGGATCTGGAACTGGGTCGTATGCACACCCACCGCCACGCCACCGGCGCCCGCCGCAATATAGTACCTCGTCAGCGCGCGTTGCCGTTGCTCTTCCAGTTTGCGATCTCGGCTGAGCGCCAATGGATGAGCAGGGATAACTACGCCGGCCTTGAACGACGCGCGCCAGTTGAACTCGGCTGAAGCCCTCACGCTCTCCACTCGTTTCCTCAATTCGTTGACTGTAAGTGTTTCCATTACACTTGATTTCCCTTGACAGCTTTCCGTACTTAGCGGCCCGTGGTGAAAGTCGGGTTTTGAAAGGGCACGACTTCAGTCGTGCCGCAAGTGCTTGATAAGAAATGGCGGGCTTTAGCCCCTGAGGGATGTTTTCCAGAAATCTGGACTTTTACCACAGGCTGTTAGGCTGCCTTCGTTCAAGAGTAGAACATGTTCTACTAGGTTTGGACCAGGAGACCGAAGGCCGTAGAAAGTCAAGCAGAACGGCAGGGAGAACATTGACCTCACTCGATTCCACGAAGAAAGACGAAAAGACAATCGGGCGCACTTCACCACCTGTCTTCTATGGCTGGTGGATTGTGGCCGCGGCTTTTGTGAATCTATTTTTCGCGGTGGGGATGATTTTCTACGGATTCCCGGTGTTTTATCCGGCGCTGGTGGCGTCGCTGGGCTTTTCGCATGCGCAGACGACACAGGGGTTTCTGGTTGGCTTTCTGGTCATCGGGCCTCCCTTTGGACTTCTCTCCGGTTACCTCATCGATCGATTTGGCGCGAGGTTTGTGATCTTGCTGGGCATTGGATTGATAGGACTGCCGCTGATCGCGATGGGCTTCGTAAGACATTTTTGGGAATATGAGGTTATTTGTATTCTGGAAGTACTCGGCTATGTGCTGGCTGGACCGATTTCCAACCAGGTTCTGATTACGCAGTGGTTTTGTGCACGCCGCGGCACGGCGATGGGCATTGCATATCTCGGGCTGGGTTTGGGAGGAGTGGCTTCCCCGCTGATCATCAACAGCCTGCTGCACGCCTTCGGCTGGAGAATCGCTTTTGAGATCATTGGCGCGGCAGAACTCTTGTTTCTTTATCCGATAGGAATTCTGGTGACGCGATCGAGGCCCGGCGACCTTGGCCTGCAGCCGGATGGCGTGGCAGCGGAAGACGGAGCGGATGCGCACCCACGGACAGCCCAGGCGCCGTGGGCATTTCTCAAGGTTCTCTCCAGCCGGAATTTTTGGCTGATCACGGCCGGTTCGGGATTGGTAATCGGCGCGATGAATGCGGTGATCCAGAACTTTATTTTCTTTCTTGAAGGCCACGGCTATTCCTCCACGCAGGCTTCCCGTTTTCTCTCGGTTCTGTTGGCGATGAGCCTGGGGGGGCGGGTCGTCGTCGGCCTGGTCGTCGATCGCGCGAAAAAGAAGAAGAACGCAATGGCGTTCTGTTACTGCCTGCTCGGAGCGGCTATGCCGCTTCTATTTCTGGCTTCAACGCCAACGATGGTAGTGTTGTTTGCGACGATCTTTGGATTTGCCATGGGCGCGGATTATATGCTGATTCCCCTGGTTACAGTCGAGTGCTTTGGCGTCAAGTGCTTGGGAAAGATTCTCGCGCTCATTGTGATGGGCTACTCGATTGGTCAATGGGTGGGACCGTGGATTGCAGGGCGAATCTACGACAGCTCACATAGTTACAACCCGGCGTGGGCTTTGATGATATTGGCAACCGTTGTGGGTTCGTGCATGATTTATGGACTGCCGGGCCCCAAGGCAGCTACTAATACCCGGCAAGGCGCGGGCGTGACGGATAAGGAGTCATCGATATGAGCAAACCAGGAGCGCAATAGATGAGCGAAAGACGAATCGGCATTGTGATGAACGGCGTCACCGGGCGCATGGGTCTCAATCAGCATTTGGTCCGCTCCATTTTGGCGATTCGGAGCCAGGGAGGCGTTCGTCTGAGTGACGGGACCATGCTGATGCCCGACCCTGTTCTTGTTGGTAGAAACGAGGACAAGCTGAAGGCGATCGCAGATACTTACGGTCTGACGCGCTGGAGCACGGACCTCGATCGGTGTCTTGCCGATCCGGCGAACGAAATCTACTTTGATTCGGGCGCGACGGGCATACGCGCGGCGAACCTTGCAAAAGCCATCGATAAGGGCAAACACGTTTATTGCGAAAAGCCCCTCGCCGCCACGTTCGAAGAGTCGCTGCAGCTTGCCCGCAAATCGGCGGCCTCGGGCATCAAACATGGCATCGTTCAGGACAAGCTGTTTCTTCCCGGCATTCGAAAACTGCGCAGGCTTGTAGAGGCTGGATTCTTCGGCAGGATTCTTGCGGTGCGCGGCGAGTTTGGCTATTGGGTGTTTGAAGGGGACTGGCAGCCGGCGCAGCGGCCTTCCTGGAACTACAGGAAGGAAGACGATGGCGGCATTATTAAGGACATGCTCTGCCATTACCGGTACGTACTGGATCACACCTTTGGCGATGTGACGGCGGTGTCGTGCATGGGCGCTACGCATATTCCGGAGCGCGTGGATGAGCTTGGCAAACGATACAGTTGCACCGCGGAGGACGCCGCATACAGTAGTTTCGAATTGGACGGAGGCATCTTTGTCCATATCAACTCTTCCTGGGCAACGCGCGTTTATCGCGACGAACTGTTTACGCTGCAGGTGGATGGCACCGAAGGCAGCGCGGTTGCTGGGCTCGTGGGGTGCAGGACACAGCACCGCGTGAACACGCCGCGCCCGGTATGGAATCCCGATCTCCCGAATCCAATTCATTTCCGCGATGACTGGCAGGAGGTTCCGGACAACTGCACGTTCGAGAATGCATTCAAGGTTCAGTGGGAGATGTTTCTGAGGCATGTAGCCGAAGATGCGCCGTTCCCGCATGGTTTTGTCGACGGGGTTCGCGGCGTGCAATTGTCGGAATTGGGCTTGAAGTCGTGGGCGGAACGGCGGTGGCTCAATGTGCCGAAGATCGACGACGCAGTACTGACACCCTGAGAGGGATGCCGCGATGGCAGACATTACGAGACTGAGCCTGAACCAGGCGACAACGCAAAACTGGAGTGTGCGGGAAGCGGTGGAAGGATGCACGCGCCATGGCATTCCATCCATTGCACTCTGGCGCGACAAGATTGCAGCAGCCGGTTTACGGGAATGCGTGAAGCTAACGAAAGACGCGAACCTGCATGTATCGAGCGTATGCCGGGGCGGGATGTTTCCCGCATCCAGTGTTGAGGAGCGAAGGCGCAGGATCGAAGAGAATTTCAGAGCCGTAGATGAGGCGGCCGCGCTTCATGCGGATTCATTGGTGATCGTTGTTGGAGCCGCGCCGGAAGTACCGATAGACGAAGCCCGAACGATGGTCGCGGATGGTCTGGCCGAGGTTGCAACTTACGCCAGGAAATGCGGCGTCCGCCTGGGCCTTGAGCCATTGCATCCGATGTATGCCGGTGATCGCTCGGTGCTAAACACCATCGAGCAGGCTTTGCAGATCGCCACTGCTTATCGGAGCGAGGAGGTCGGCGTCATACTTGATGCATTCCATATCTGGTGGGATCCGTTCGTGTTCGAGGGGATATCGAAAAGCGCGGGGCGCATCTACGGGTTTCACGTGTGCGATTGGCTGGTTCCGATGCCGCATTTGCTGCTGGGGCGAGGCATGATGGGCGATGGAGTGATTGACAATCGCAAGCTGCGCATTGCGGTGGACGCGGCCGGGTACAGCGGCCCGATCGAAGTGGAGATCTTCAACCAGAAGATATGGGACAGTTCCGGCGACGATATTCTAGCCACCATGATCGAAAGGTTCAAGATGTTCGTATAAGAAGGGACGGCCCAGGTGATATTGTCGAGCAAGGTTGCGCCGCAAGATCTTTCCGCCCGTATTCGCAGGCTGTTTGAACTTGCTTCCGATAAGACGCTGCGTTTAGCGCGCAGG
>Ga0302140_10001385_pt1 | contig 31553 bp, 22 predicted proteins | sample I_Bog_E1_1_FD_202095 | JGI IMG/M metagenome (GOLD analysis project Ga0302140, IMG submission 202095) | Peat permafrost microbial communities from Stordalen Mire near Abisko, Sweden - I_Bog_E1_1 | ecosystem: Environmental > Terrestrial > Soil > Wetlands > Peat | place: Sweden: Abisko, Stordalen... | reverse complement strand
CCCTAAATTGAGAGGGACTGTAGCGCCGGTTTCCAGACCGGCTGTACTGGCGGCTTCCAGGCCGCCGGATGTCGCCTGTGGGTCTGGAGACCCACAGGACAGCCGACCAGGAGGTCGGCGCTACCAATTTACGGATGGGCTCTTAAGCAAGTGGAATCGGTTGCCTAGGAGTTCGCGACCTGGGCGGACGGCTTGTTCTTGCGAAACAATGCGAACGCCAGACCGAGAAGTCCTGTTCCCAGCAAGAGCAGGGAGGACGGTTCCGGCGTTGCAAAATTGGCTTTGAAGTCTATGCCCGCGCCGGCAAGGCCGGTCTGCGCATCAATGACGGTCAGAGTGTTTGTGCCGGCAAGCAGCGAGAGTCCGCTGAGGGAAATCGTATCGACAGGACCGCAACTCGGCAGAGCATTCGTTCCATTTGTAGTTCCGGTCGCGCAATGTCCGTCGCCGCCGACGATGGCAAAGGGAACGATCACCACCCCGTTGAGCAAAACCTCCAGCGTGTCGTCGGCCATCACACTGATGCTGCCGTTGTAAACCCCGGTGCCGCCGGCGGCGGTGAAGGTCGTCTGGTAGTAGTAAAAGTCGTTGGGATCGCATTGGCTTCCGGAGCAGTTGGCGCCGGATGTATTCGTATTGGAGACCCAGCTTGAGCCGGAGATAGCGGGCGTCCAGACTCCGGCATCTGAGACGTTATAGCTGGCCATTGAACCGCTCGGGATGGTTCCGGCTACCAACGCCGTATAATGGTTTGCCACAAAGCTTGGGTTCAGCGGGCTGGTTCCCAGGTATTGCAATGTACCGTTGGTGAAGTTGCTGGTTCCACCGGAGCTGCCAAAGGTGATGCTATCGGCGAATGCGGTTGACGCAAATGCCAGCAGGAACGCCGGTAAGACTCCAATCTTGAGAATCGCCTTCATTTTCTCTCCCCGCATTTCCCTTGCGGGAATCCTGCGTTGTCTGCCTCTTTGCTTGCCGATTGGTTGCATCCTGGGTTAAGTCAGGGGGAACGAACCCAACACTCATCGAGGTGCTATGGGCCGCTCCGGATCCATCTCGACAGTGTTTCCTGTTTTATTTGCAAGTGGCGTGCCAAACATGAATATGTAGAATCAGAGGTTTGTAATCCGGGTAAATCGAAATATGCAAAATCTTGCACATAAATACACCAGAAACTCCATTCTCCCGACCGAAGCAGATTCAATTGAGATCGAAACTCATTCCGGCGAATGCAAGGATGCGCCGAGTCCCCCAACCTGGCGACCGGGTCGAGAGTCACAACGCACAAGAGCCTGCAAGCGCAGGGGAAAAAGAAGGGCGGCAGCCCGGACTCCAGCCTTCGAGGCGGATTGCTGGAACCACGGATCCAAACTTGGCTGCCGCCAACTGAAAACGGTTTACAAATGCGCAGTCCGCAACGCGGGCCGGGCAAGCGGCTGGCTCTGGCCGGCGAATCTTCCGCCGCTCTGGTGGTCGCTTTCCAGGCGGAACTGGCGGATCATGCCGTCCAAATCGCCGGCGAGCGAGGCCAGGTTCTTGAGGGCTTCGACGGCCTCCTCTGCGCCTTGCGCATTCTCGACCGACAACTGCGAGATCTGACCAGCGGACTCGGAGATCTCGCCGGAGGCCGATGTCTGCTCTGTGGCGGCGGTGGCGATCAGGTGAATCTGGTGCTCGACCTGTTTGGATGACTCAATAATCGCCTCCAGGCTCTGCCGGGCGTTGGCGGTCTCTCCCATTCCCGTTTCGACGGCCGTGCGGCTATCCTGCATCACCTGGAGGGTTTCGCGGGTCTCTTCCTGAATGTTGCGGATGGTGCCTGAAATCTCTTCAGTAGCGCCCTTGGTGCGCTCGGCCAGCCGGCGAACCTCACCGGCGACGACGGCGAATCCGCGGCCATGCTCACCGGCGCGAGCCGCCTCGATGGCCGCGTTCAGGGCCAGAAGGTTGGTCTGCTCGCTGATCTCCTGGATGACGTTGACCACCTTGCCGATCTCTTCAGAGCGGTGGGCCAGCGAGGTCATCTTGCTGGAGACCGAGTTGGTTGCCGCCGCGATCTTTTCCATGGTTACGGCCGCGGCCTGCATCACCGCCCCGCCCTGGTCGGCGGTCTCGGCAGAGACGCGGCTGGCGCCGGCGGCGCTTTCAGCATTGTGGCTGATCTCGCCGATGGTTGCCGTCATCTCCTGGGCCGCCGCGGCGATCTGGTTGGTCTTGCTGGACTGAGCGTTGGCGTTGCCCGCGGACTGGACGGCGCGTGCGCTGATCTCGGTGGTAGCGGCGGAGAGCGTATCCGCCGCCTGGGCGACCGAGACAAGAACGCTGCGGATGGAGTTCACGCTTGCATTGAACGCCTCGGCAACGCGGCCGATCTCGTCGGTTCCGGTTGCCTGAACGTAGGCCGTCAGATCCTTGGCCGCCAAGGCCTCCAGTGCTCCCATGACGCGAACCAGCCGTGGTGCGATCTCCCGTGTGAGCAGGGTACCGATCAGCGCGCAGAGCAGAACGATCAGCAGGGTAGCTCCTGAACTGATCCAGAGGGCGCGAATGCTTGAGTCAGTTGCTTCCTTTGAGTTCGCCGTGCCGCTCTTGGCCCGTTCATCCAGTATCTGGTATGCGTCCGCGATCGCGCGATTGACCATGTCCAGAGTCACTTCGGATTGCAAGAGATCAAGCGCATCGCCCGTCTTGCCGGCGGCTACGAAGCCGGCGGCCCGGTCACTGTCCACCACATACTTTGAGAATGACTCCGTCAGGTCCTGAAAGGCCGCGCGGTCATGCGGTGTGCGAATCAGCGGTTCGTAGGCCGCTGCGGCCTCTTTGTAGGCAGTCAGAGCCTTCTGCTGTTTCGCGGTGTGCGCGGTTGAACAAGCCGCATTGGGACACAAGAGCATGTTCAGGTCTTCGCGCCGGAACTGAAGCATTGAGCCGCGTATGTCGGCCAGATGCACGAGGGCCGGGAAGCTGTTCTCACTGACTTCCTGGCTTCTTGCGGCGATCACTCTAAAGGTAGAGAACGTGAATGCGCCGAGCAGAATGCAGAGACCGCAGACGATGCCGAAGGCGAAGACGAACTTACGGGCAACAGGGAGATTGCGCAGCCACTGCATGGAGGTAGCCCTTTCTGTAGCAACGTGGAGTTCATCGGCGGAATCCGGCACGACTTGAGTACCTTCGTTGCAAATGAACTGGCAGGATGCCTTTGACGCGCCGGACCGCGAGCCGGGAGGAGCTTCGAGCGATGCCCCTTGCTCAAGTTGGAGCGGCTCGATATTCTTGGGCCGCGCTGCCTTCCTGATCGAAGACGGGCCAGAATCGAGGTTTCCATGCCGGGTTTGCGGCGGATCATCCATCGCGATCTTCTCGCGATGACGCTCGATATCCTTGCCACTTCAGGCGCTCTCCCACTGGCGGGGCAGACCGCTCCCGCCGCCACCCCGCCGCCTCCGCCGGCCTTCACGCCCACCCCGGAGCAGTTAGCCATTCAAGCGGCATCGGAGAAGGATCACCAGCGGCTGATGGACCTATTGGGGATCAAGGAGCCGCGGCGCGGGGCCGACGGCGATCCGAAGTCGCCCAACTCGGCCAACTACGACGAGACGAAGGCCGACGTCTATCCCACGCTGCCCGACCCGCTCGTGCTCAAGAACGGTCAGCGCGTGACTTCGGCTGAAATGTGGTGGACCAAGCGCCGCCCGGAGATCGTCGAGGACTTCGACCGCGAGATCTACGGCCGCGTGCCCGCCAACCTGCCCAAAGTCACATGGGAGGTGGTGAGCACGACGCAGGAGACAAACGGCGACGTCCCGGTGGTGACCAAGCGGCTCGTGGGCCACGTGGACAATTCGGCTTACCCGGCGATCAAGGTGGATATCGACCTGAATCTGAGCACTCCGGCCAACGCGACAGGACCCGTTCCTATCATCATGGAGTTCGGCCTCAGCAAGGAAGTGATGGCAATGCTGGCCAAGCGCTTTCCGCAGTTCGCCAACCAAGGGCCGGGCCCCACGTGGCAGCAGCAAGTTCTCGCCAAGGGATGGGGCTACGCCGAGTTGATTCCCACCAGCTACCAGGCGGACAACGGCGCCGGGCTGACGGAGGGGATCATCGGCCTGGCGAAGAAGGGCCAACCGCGCAAGCTGGACGACTGGGGCGTGCTGCGCGCCTGGGCATGGGGCGCGAGCCGTGCTCTGGACTATTTTGAAACCGACAGGGCCGTCGATGCGAAGCAGGTGGGGCTTGAGGGGCATTCGCGCTACGGAAAAGCCACCCTGGTCACCATGGCTTATGAGCCGCGGCTGGCCATCGCCTATGTCAGCTCATCGGGCGAGGGCGGCGCAAAGCTCTATCGGCACCTCTTCGGCGAGCAGGTGGGCAACGTGGCTGGAACGGGCGAGTACCAATGGATGGCCGGCAACTTTCTTAAGTATGCCGGCCCGCTGACGCCGGGTGATCTGCCGGTCGATTCTCACGAGCTGATCGCATTGTGCGCGCCGCGGCCGGTCTTCATCTCAGGCGGCGCCACCGACGGCGACGGCTGGGTGGACGCAAAAGGGATGTTCCTGGCCGCGGCCGGCGCGGGGCCGGTCTACAAGCTGCTGGGCAAGCGGGATCTGGGAACTACGGTCTTTCCGCCCATCGAGACGACGCTGATCGATGGGGACGTGGCCTTCCGGCAGCACTCAGGCGGGCACACGCCGGGGCCAAACTGGCCAACCTTCATCACCTTTGCCAGCCGGTATCTGCATGCGCCGGCCCTCCAACCCACTTCGGAGCAGTCAGCCATTCAAGCGGCATCGGAGAAGGATCGCCAGCGGCTCATGGGCCTGCTGGGAATCAAGGAGCTGCGGCGGGGGGTTGACACCGACTCGAAGTCGCCCAACTCGGCCAATTACGACGAGTCGAAGGCCGGCGTCTATCCCACGCTGCCCGACCCGCTCGTGCTCAACAACGGCAAGCGTGTGACCTCGGTCGAGCTTTGGTGGACACAGCGCCGCCCGGAGATCGTCGAAGACTTCGACCGCGAGATATACGGCCGCATGCCCGCCAACCTGCCCAAGGTGACCTGGGAGTTGGTGAGCACAATGCAGGAGAAAAACGGCCACGTGCCAGTGGTGACCAAGCGGCTCGTGGGCCACGTGGATAATTCTTCGTACCCGGCGATCAAGGTGGATATCGAGATGACCTTGAGCACTCCGGCCAATGCGGCCGGGCCGGTTCCGGTGATGATGGAGATGGCTTTCAGCAGGGAGGCGATGGCGGCTCTTGTCAGGCAGATTCCAGCGCTGGCTCCCGGTGGACCGGACGGCAAACAGCCGACATGGCAACAGCAGGTGCTGGCCAGGGGGTGGGGTTACGCGGTTCTCTCCCCCACCAGCTACCAGCCTGACAACGGCGCTGGACTCACCCAGGGAATCATTGGCCTGGCGAACAAGGGTCAGCCGCGCAAGCTCGACGACTGGGGCGTGCTGCGCGCATGGGCCTGGGGCGCCAGCCGGGCTTTGGATTATTTCGAGACCGACAAGGCCGTCGATGCGAAACAAGTGGGCCTCGAGGGCCACTCCCGCAACGGCAAAGCCGCCTTGGTGGCCATGGCGTATGACCCGCGCTTCGCCATCGGCTACATCAGCTCCTCCGGCGAGGGAGGGGCCAAGCTCTACCGCCATATCTTTGGCGAGCAGATAGGCAATGTGGCCGCCGCCAGCGAGTATCACTGGATGGCCGGCAACTTTTTGAAATATGCCGGTCCGCTGACGCCCGGCGATCTGCCGGTGGATGACCACGAATTGATTGCTCTGGTTGCGCCGCGCCCGGTATTTATCGGAGCCGGCTCGAGCACCGGGGATGGATATGCCAATCCCGGAGGGGACGCGTGGGCCGACCCACGGGGGATGTTCCTGGCTGAGGTCAGTGCTGGGCCGGTCTACGAACTGCTGGACAAGCGGGATATGGGAACGACGGTCTTCCCCCCGATCGAGACGCCGTTGATCGACGGCGACCTTGGCTTCCGGCAGCACTCCGACGGGCACACACCGGGGCCAAACTGGCCGACTTTCATCACCTTCGCAAGCCGGTATCTGCACGCGCCGGTGGGGAAGAGCGCGCCCTAGGAAAAGACTCGCAGAGTTCGCGGATCGAGGTTCGTGGTCTCCCACCCTTTCCGCGATAAGACTGCGGAAAGGATGGGGCACCCAGACTTTGTTTGCGGGTCAAGGGTGGGGCACCCGGCAACCCTGTGAAGCGCGGATTGGTTGCAACTCCCGGCGACTACCAATGGAGCAGCTTCAACCATTACGCGACCGGCATTCGAGGAACGGTTGAAATCGAATCGGAGTGGACGGCAAGACTTCGCGGCCCACTCATCGCGATAGGGCTGCGATGAATGGGGCACAGCCTTCAATCTTGGCCAATGATCGAATGAAGCAGATTCGGTGCTTGGGCCACCTGCCGGAAAGGATGGGATACCACGCAGCCTGCCCGCCCTACGGCACAAACAAGCCAAGCCGCACATGCCACTTGGTGCGCTGGCCGGGCTTGAGCGTTACCATGCCGGTGTCGGTCGCGCCCCACTCCTTGCCGAAGGGGTCGCCGAAGTTGTATTGGTGCTCGATGGCCACAAAGTTCCTGGTCGGCGGGGCGTAGACCTGGATGGCCTTGATCTCTGGGGAGAGGCCCTCGATGCTGACGCCATAGTGCGCGGCCAGGTCCATCACCCGCACGGTCACTTCCTTTTTATCCCAGTGGAGGCCGCTCCAGTTGTCGTCAAAGAAGAGGTCTCCCAGCGGCGCTCCGCTGACCCCGCGCAGATCGAACTTCGTGCCATCCACGGGCGACACCTTGCCGGTGGGAAAGACATTGTCGTAGTTATCCACCTCGGCCACCTTATCGGCTGGAATGCTGAGGCGGACCTGTTTGCGGTCGCCCGATGGCAGGTTGAAGTAGGGGTGCCAGGCGATGGCCATGGGCTCGGCCTCGCTGCCCACGTTGGCGGCTTCTATGGACACGTCGACATCGCCAGCCGTTAACCGAATGGTGATGAGCAGCTGGGTCTTCGACAGCCAGTGGCCTCCAAAGTCGCCGGCCCGGATGATGCCGGAGAGCTCCTGACCGCCGGCGACCTGCTTCACGCTGAGGTCTTCGGTCTTGGCTTTGAGGATGAGCCCGTGCATGGCGTGACGCTCGGCCGTGGGCAGCTTGCCGATGTTGTTGGCCGGAAGGGTGATCGCGTGGCCCTGCCACTCCGTCGTCAGCGTCTTGCCGTCGGCCGAGAGCTTGCCGCGAATCCGGTTGGGATAGGGAACCAGGAAGGCCGAGCCGAGCCGGTAGCCGAGATTGCCAAAGTCGTCATCGTCCACATCGAGCATCTTCTTGGCGCCGGCCAGATCGGGCGAGGCCAGCACGTCGATGCTGCCCTTGCCGGGGAAGTTGGCGGTGATCTGCAGGATCTCCATGCCGCGGCCGGGCACAACGGTGATGCTGGTGAACTCCGGCTTGGTGGTGCTGACGGCGGTGCGCGTGAGGGTGACGACCTTCTGGCCGCCAATTTCCATTGCGGGCTGGTCGCCGCTCGCGGTAGGGGCGGTCTGTGCGTGGCCGATGAGAGCGAAGGAGCCCGCCAGCAGTGCTGGCAGAGCAACCGGCAGAAGGGCAAGTACATGCATCAAAGTTTTCATTTCAATCCATCCCTGAATGTGCATTCGGAATCTCCGGAAGAAGCTCGCCCGTGGGCATTTTCCCGACGTGTGAAAACGTATTCCGGGGGCGATGCCATTCTACGCCAGCGGGCCTGCCTGCGTGCGCCGGTGAACGCCGAATTCAGGCAGCGTGTCAGGGCTGCGTGCCAGGGCAGCATCTCCCCGGCAATTGCTCCTTGTTCCAGGGTGTGATAAAACGGGGTGCAATGAAGCCCCCATCAGCGCTGATCCTGCTCGCGGCCATCGCATTGGCTCCGCCGGCACTCTGCTTTCACCTGGAGCCGGTGAGAAACGACCATAATCTTCCGCTTCCCGTGGTCGACATCGAAGACGGCGATCGAGGACTCGTCGCCCAGCTCTTCGTCCTGCCTGGCGAGACCATGAAACTGGATTCCAAGGAGATTCCAGTCGCCGGAGCCGGTTATTATCAGGCGCTGCCCGGAGAAGATTACTATGTGATCATTTTTCCCAGGACCCCGCTTCCACGCCTTCAGACGAATCTTTGTCCCTGCGTGCTTCAAGTCGACAGGATCGGGTGGGATCGAGAGGGCAAGCTGACCACCATCGCGGGCCTGCGTCCTTTTCTTGAGACGGCGGCGGGCGTGAAGATGCCCATCCTCTCCGATGTGAGTCATCCCAGAATGGAGAAAGGCAGGCTGTACTTCAGGCTTCAGGGCCATGGCGGCGGCGACTACTGGGTGCTCACTCGATACGGACAGGTGGTCGAGGCCGGAGGCCCGTGGGGGCCGTGGGAGATGATTTTCTTCCTTATCACTAGGGTCATCCCGATTGTCCTTGCCATCGCCTTTGTCTATGCGGTGGTCTGCGGAATCCTCTACTATCGCGCGGACGTTCATCCCGATAAATCATTCATCGAGCTGATGGTATTGAGCTTTAAGCAGCCGCCCTTTTTCAGGCGAGGAACCGCCGATGCGGATTCGACTGAATGAGCAGGACGGCATGAAGATATTGTGGGCTGGATCACAATTTGCCGTAGGGTGCGCGGGTGTACACTCCGTTCGTTGTTTCTGAGCCACAACTATGCCTGTTGAGCAAGAACTTATGACCATAAGCTACACGCGCGGACCGAGCCGTCCGCTGCTTGATCTCACCGTTGGCGCGCTGCTCGACCGCACCGCCAGCCGTTTTCCCGACCGCCTGGCCGTGGCCAGCTGCCATCAGCAAAAGCGCCTCACCTGGGCCGAACTGAGCGCCGCCGCCGATCAGGTTGCCCGCGGTCTCTGGTCGCTCGGTGTCCGCAAAGGCGACCGCGTCGGTCTCTGGTCGACCAACTGCATTGAATGGACGATCATGCACATGGGCGTCGCCCGCGCCGGAGCTGCCCTGGTCAACATCAACCCCGCCTACCGCTCGCACGAGCTGCAATTCACCCTGCAGCGCTCGCGCATGAAGGCGCTCTTCCTTTGGCACAAGGACAAGCACGCCGACTACGAGGATATCCTCGCCCGCGCCCGCCACGGCTTTGACCATGAACTGCAGCACGTCCTCTACTTCGACTCGCCGGAGTGGAGTGCCTTCCTCGACGCCGAAGGCCGCCTGCCCGACCACGTCGATCCGCAGGACATCGCCGACATCCAGTACACAAGCGGGACGACTGGACTGCCGAAGGGCGTCATGCTCACGCATTACAACGTCATCAACGACGGCCAGTTCCTCGCCCAGGGCTTTCATTACACCGAGCAGGACAAGATCGTCGTTCCCGTGCCGCTCTTCCACTGCTACGGCTGCGTCATCGGCTCCATGACCTCGCTGAACACCGGCGCGGCGCTGATCCTGCCCAACTGGACCTTCGACGCCCGCGCCACGCTCAAGGCCGTCCACGACGAGCGGGCTACTTCGGTCTACGGCGTCCCGGCGATGTACGTCGCTGAGTTTGCCCTGCCCGACTTCGCCTCCTACGACCTGACCAGCCTCCGCACAGGAATGATGAGCGGCGCGCCCTGCCCCATCGAGCTGATGAAGCGCGTCCTCAACGAGATGCACATCGGCGAGCTGGTCATCGCTTATGGACAAACCGAAACTTCGCCCGTCGTCACCATGTCCGACGCCGCCGACTCCATTGAAGTCCGCGTCAACACCGTCGGCCGCGCCATGCCCCAGACCGAGATTCAGGTTGTCTCCACCGTCACCAACGAGCCTCTGCCGCGCGGCGAGCAGGGCGAAATCTGCGTTCGCGGCTATGCCCTGATGAAGGGCTACGACGGCGACCCGGAAGGCACAGCGAAGGTCATCCATGAGGACGGCTGGCTCTACACGGGCGACCTCGGCGTCATGCGCGAAGACGGCTGCCTGCGCATCACCGGCCGCAGCAGAGATGTGATTATTCGCGGCGGAGAAAATATCTATCCCCGCGAGGTCGAGGAGTTCCTCTACACCCATCCGAAGGTCAGCGAGGCGCAGGTTGTCGGCATTCCTAATGCAAGGCTCGGCGAGATCGTCGCCGCATGGGTTCGCCTGAAGCCCGGCGTCGAAGCTACAGAAGAAGAGATCAGAGCCTTCTGCGAGGGCCAGATCGCCTACTACAAGATCCCCGCGCATGTACGATTCGTCACCGAGTTCCCAGCAACCCTAAGCGGCAAGATCCAAAAGTACAAAATTCGCGAGTTTGAGATCGAAGCGCGGGGCTTGCAGTCTGTGGCGAACGCGGCCACTGCGTAATGGGGCTGCGCGGCAAGACGTGGTTCGAGGTCTTCCATGTCTCAAAGTCGAGACATGGAAGACCCAACCTCATCGAGGAGTTTGATTGAACGTAAAAACCAGGATGTGAAGCGACAAGACCGGAAGGCGATGACGTGCGCATACCCTACAAATTGCAAATGTTGAAGCGGCGTCTCTTCAGGCGAATGGAAGGTGAGGCACAGCTGAGGCGAACTTTCGCAATGCTCTATGGGAAAGAGCTTGATACGTCAAGCCCGGTGACGTTCTCCGAGAAACTGTTCACAAGGATGATCCTGATAAATCGACACGGGAGTCCGCGCCTCACGCGTCTAAGTGACAAATTCTTGGCGCGTGAATATGTGCGCGAGAAAGTGGGAGAAAAGTATTTAGTGAAATTGCTCTGGAATGGTACGAATCCCAAAGACATTCCCTTCGGTGAGTTGCCTTCGAAATGTTTGGCAAAGACCAATCATGGTTCAGGCGGAAATATTGTCTTGAGCGACCCGGTGAATCGAGAAAAGGTCGTCAAACAACTTCGTGAACAGATCAAGGAGAATTATTACTGGTCGTGCTGCGAATATCAATATTACAAGATACATCGCAGAATCTTGGTTGAAGAATTCCTGGATGACGGAGAGCTGGATGGGCCGTTGGATTATAGATTCTGGTGTTTCCACGGGCAGCCTGAAGTTATACAGGTTGACAATCACTTACACGACATCAACCCGTTTTATGACCTAAATTGGAGCAAGCTCCCTGTGTCCTATCGAGATCGGTTCAGAGACCGGGACATTAAAAAGCCGGATAATTTCCAGGAGATGCTTGCGGTTGCTTCAGAACTTTCTTCCGACTTTGATTTTGTTCGTGTGGATCTCTATAACCGGAGTGGAAAAATCTGTTTTGGTGAACTCACGTTTACCCCGGTGGCCGGTAAATTCACTTTCAAGCCCCAATCTTGGAATGCGCTTTTGGGCCGGAAATGGAATTTCTTACCAGAGGGGTATTTAAATCGCACCACGGAACCCAACGGACGGTGATTTCATAAAAGGCAGCCTGGCCCGTTTTTGGTTTTCGTGTTCTTTCCAAACGGGCATTTGCCAACTGACCCTGTGAGTCGGCAGGTGGCCCGCTCATCACAGTGTCATGTGCTGTGCCCCTGTACCCTTGAAATCGTCTACTGAGCATCAAGCAGGCAGAGACTCGGCCGCCGGTCAGGAGCGCCGAAGTGCCCCAGCGCCAAGCGAGCGACGTGAGCGGACCCGCGCCCTGGCCCGGTGGCCCGTTCATTGCGATAATGCCTTATCGCGATGAGCGGGGCACAGCCTTCCATCTCGGCACAGGATCGAAGGAGGCAGAATCAACGCCTGGGCCACCTGCCTTCTTCTCTGAAATGTACGGGCGAAGCATTATTGTCGAGCAGCATCCGGACGGATGCCGATGACGCTCATCATGCGTCCCGCGCGGCCTTGCGAAGCGCGGTGGGAGAAGAAGAGCTCTGGCTGGCAGCTCGTGCAGCCGCCTACCGATCGAATTGCGCCGGGCTTGAGACCGGCTGCGAGCAACTGACGCCGGTTGGCCTCGATCAAATCCAAATGCAGGTTTGGCCCGATCTCGGAGTGGCCCGGCGCCCTCTGCGTCAGGAAGAGCATCGGGTAGCGGGTCCGAATTGGGTCGGAGTCGTAGACTTCGCGGAAGAGTTCGCGGGAGTAAACAAACTGGGACTCGAACTCCGAGAGCACCTCTTCGCCCACCGAGTAGCAGCAAGCGCCGATGCCGGGGCCGATGGCGGCCATCAAGTCTTCGGGCCGTGACCCGAAGGCAAGCCTCATCTTGCCGATGCCGGTCTCGACGATGCGCTTCACTGTCCCTCGCCAGCCGGCGTGAAAGGCCGCGACAGCGCGCCGCTTGCGGTCGGCCACCAGCACCGGGATGCAGTCGGCCGTCTGGATGGCCAGCAGCAGGCCGGGCTGATCTGTCATCAGGCCGTCGCCTTTGCACGGCGGTTGCTGGCAGGCGTCTGCCCTATCTGCCTGAATCACGAGGTTCGAATGAATCTGGCGGAGGGAGATCAGCGGCGTTGCCGGGTCTCGGCTGATTGCCTCGGCCAGCAGGCGGCGATTTGCGGCCACTGTCTCCGGTTCGTCCTCAGCCGTGAAGCCAAGGTTCAACTCCCCCGGTGCATCCTTGGCGCAGTAAGGCCGACTCCGGCCGCCCCGGCGCGTGCTGAATCCGTGCAAGAGCCAGCTCGTCCTCTGCCAGCCCGGCACCGCCAGCCACTCGACGCCGTTCTGAGCCACTTGCGGATGAGGCGCGGGAGTGGCGAACTCCTGCGGCGCGGCGCGCTCAAAACGCATCCGGCGGGTGACGCCGGCCATGTTGCCGCGCAGGCTGCGCGTGAGGCCCGCTTGCTCGAAAAGCGTGTCGATTGCCTGGATTTTCAGCTCGGGATAGCTCCTTGGAGTGGAGGAAGGCATCTCGCTCATTCTATCTGGCCACAGACGAGCAAATGGGCCTACCTTCCGGTAGGCCCGCTCGAGAGGCAAAGGTGGGAGGGGGTCAGAGGGGAATTTGAGAAGAGACCCTTGCGGGCCTTCAAGAAGGAATGGGTACCTTTCTTGGGCGGGGAATGTTTCGAGGAAGCCTCTGCTTGTTAAATGTATAGATGCATAAGGTTTGAAAAGGTTGCGTGGATCTCGGAAGAATTATCCCGTTTCCCCAGGAGCCATTCCTCCATTCCAGTCTTCTGGTTGATTCTACAGGGCTTATCTGCAGCCAGGGGTCGAGATGTTTCTAGCATCAAATTCATTCGTGTTTGCGATAGGTCAAAGAGCAGGCTCGACGCTCGGCAAGAACCTTATCCAAACCCAGAATCTGGGTTCCTCGCCGGCCCTCTACTCGCTTTTGATCGCCGTGGCCTGGTTTTTTTGATAGGTGACCGTCCAATGCTTCCCGTCCTGGTCGTAGGTCACGGTGCGGTCGCCCTCATTCCTACCATCTGAATGCAGGTTTCGTCCAATGGACATGCGGGTTTCCACCTCGCTCATCCCTGCCTTCACCTGATGCGCATCGACGGCCGCCCACACATCCTTGGGCCAGTGGTCGTAGATGGCGCGCGGATCGTCGTAGTAGAAGAGCAGGTCGGTGTAATAGCCCTCCTCGCTGCCCTGCATGTAGCCGATCGGCGTGGCATAGAGAGCTGCGCTTCCCGGCAGCGCGAAGACGGCAAAGGCCTGACGGCTTCCGTGCTCGATCTTGTCGTCGAGGCTGGCGGGCACGGCTGCCTTCACGATCTTCTTCACTTCCATCCGCTGCGCCGCGGGAATCACTCCCACGCGTTTGGCAAAGAGCACCTGCTCGCCGGTGTAGGGGTAGTAGGGCATGACGTAGCCGTTCTTCATCCACACCGCCGTGCCCTCGAGGCGCAACGTGTCGTCAAAGTGTGACGGAAAGAACTCCCGCATCACCACCAGATCGTCCTTGCTCAGTGTCTGGCTTGCGTCGTTCTGCGGAATCACGCCGGGATTCTGGCGGTGCCTCCACACGGAAAACAGATAGATGCCGCCAATCGTCAGCGTGACCAGCAGACTGATCAGTACTTTTTGCCAAATCTTCACGCGTCCTCCGGGGGAGTTTGCCTGCGGCTGCTCCTGGCGGCCATTGATGTGGCCGCCAGGAGCAACTGCTTCTTTTAAGTTCATCTACTTAAGTTTATCTGCCCGAAGGCGCGCCGATTGGCAGCACAGTCTTGCCAAATGTGGAGTTTGTTACCAGGGCAAAACTGGTATACATGGCAAGCAGCCCGCAGACAAGACCGACCCAGCCACCAGACCGCACGAGGCCGGGCGCACCGAGCAGGTCGCCAAAGCCGAGCAGGAAAAAGGTGATCCACAAGGTCAGAAAAACCCACCAGAGAGCCTTGGTCAGGCTAAAGGTGGCAATCCACATATAGAGCGTGAAGACACCCCACCCGATCAGCGTGACGGCGATGGTGCTGCCCGCCTGGCTCAGGTCAAGCACCCCGTGCCCGCCAAGCAGGACCAGAAGCGCAAACCACCACCAGAAGGCTCCATAACTCAGGAACGCCGTGGTGCCGAAGGTGTTTCCGGTGCGGAACTCCATCACGCCGGCAAGCATCTGGATCAGTCCTCCAAAGGCGAAGGCAAGCGGCAGCACCACCGGCTCACCCCCTTTGGGCAGGACGCCGGCATTGATAAGGCTCAGAATGACGGTGGTAAGTCCGAAGCCAATCAAGCCCAAGGGCGCTGGATTTGCTAGCGCAGATTTCGGTTCATCAGCCATAAGACTCCTCCCACTCTCAACCCAAGATCGCAAACTGTGTTTTGACCTGGTCGATTTGGAGCCCGCCTGGGGTAAGTCAAGGGCGTCGAGGAAGCGGGCTGCAGGAATGGCGGGATGATTCCACATGCAAGTCTCCTTGTCAATCCAGAAGTTTCGACATTCATTGGGGGGAAAGCGGCTCAACGTTCCGGGCGCTCAGAGATTGCATCAGGGAGATCGAAAACTCAACTCAGGTGAAATTGTATTTGATCGGCGAGCCTCCGTCTAAGTCAGAGCCTTTCAGCCACGCTCTTGGCTTGCGTGAAGAGCAGCAGGTAATCCGGGCCGCCGGCCTTGGAGTCGGTGCCGCTCATGTTGAAGCCGCCAAAAGGATGCGCTCCCACCATCGCGCCGGTGCACTTACGGTTGAAGTAGAGATTGCCCACATGAAATTCGCGGCGGGCGCGATCAAGCTTTTCTCGATCGGTCGAATAGATGGAGCCGGTAAGGCCGTACTCGGTGTTATTCGCCACCTGCAGGCCCTCTTCGAAGGTCGAAACCTTGATGACAGCCAGCACCGGTCCGAAGATCTCTTCCTGGGCCAAAGCTGCGTCAGGGGCGATGCCGTCAAAGACGGTCGGCTCAAGGAAGTAGCCAACTCCTGGGATCAAGGGAGCACGGCCTCCGGCAACAAGGCGGCCTTCCTCCTTGCCGATTTCGATATAGCTCATCATCGAGTTGAGGGCTGAATCGTTAATGACCGGTCCGAGATTCGAGTTCTCCGCCGGATCGCCTAGAGTCAGCTCCGCGACGCGTTCGCGCAGGCGCTCGATGAATGCTTCATAGACGGGCGCCTCGACGATGGCCCTGGAACAGGCCGAGCATTTTTGCCCGCTGAAGCCGAAGGCCGAAGCCACTACGCCATTGACGGCTGCGTCGAGATCGGCGTCGGCGCAGACCAGGATCGAGTCCTTGCCGCCCATCTCAAGGATCGTCCGCTTGATCCAAATCTGATTGGGTTTCGTCTTCGCTGCGCGCTCGTGAATCTCCAGGCCGACTTTCTTTGAGCCGGTAAAAGCGATGAAGCGAGTCTTGGGATGCTCCACGATGGCGTTGCCAAAGGCCGCACCGGAGCCGGGGCAGAAGTTCACCACGCCGGGAGGCATTCCCGCCTCTTCCAAAACCTCCATGAACCGGGCGGCGATGGTCGGCGCGTCGCTCGATGGCTTCAGAATCACCGTATTGCCGGTGACGATGGAGGCCGCGGTCATGCCCGCCATGATGGCGAAGGGGAAGTTCCAGGGAGAGATTACCGCGCCCACGCCGAGGGGAATATAAAGCAGCTCATTGCGCTCGCCGGGAAATTGGATGGGCGTCGTTGCGGCTGCCAGACGCAGAGCCTCGCGGGCATAAAACTCAAGGAAATCGATGGTCTCGCCCACGTCGGCGTCGGCCTCGGCCCAGTTCTTGCCCACTTCATAGGTCAGCCAGGCGCAGAACTCGAAGTGCCGCTGGCGGATGATCTCGGCGGCGTTGAGAAGCAGGGAGACTCTTGTTTCTACGGCTGTTCGGCTCCAGGCTGCGAAGGCTTCGAGCGCGGCATCCATGGCCTGCTCGGCGTGCTCGGCGCCGGCTTTCTGGTGAATGCCGACGATCTGGGCGGGGCGCGCGGGATTCAACGAGCGAATATCGTCTTCGGTTTTGAGCCGGTGGCCGCCGATGATGAGGTTGTATTCGCGGCCGAGCTGGTTTGCGACCGACTCCAATGCGTCCCGCATTTTGCGGGCGTTTTCTGGGAGCTTGAAGTCGATGGGGGACTCATTTTTGAACGCGCCCTGAGGCGAGCGCGGCTGGATTTGCGTAGTGAGGGAAGTGGCAGCCATAACCCCTTGATTGTAGTTCAGCGTCTGGCAAGCCGGGTGAGGTCGACCTGCGTCGGCTGGTTCCGCGCGCTGGCGAAGCAGGGGAAGTTCAGGGTAAAATCCAAGTCAGGTTGGTTTCGAGCTCTCAATTCCCCTGGGAGGAACTTGTGAAACGCAGAGAATTCCTGTTCAACGCCACGCGCGGGCTCGGGTCGGCGTGGCTTGCCTCAAAACTCAATCTCGCAACTGCCGCGTTTGCCGCGGAGCTCGCGCCGCTTCCCCATAAGTTCAACGCCCACGACACGGTGACGCTGGGCAGGACGGGTATCCAGACGAGCCGGCTGGCGATGGGCACGGGTACACACGGCTGGAACGGCCGGTCGGACCAGACAGCGCTGGGAATGTCAGAGCTCACCGCGCTGATGCTGAGCGGCTATGAGAACGGACTGCGATTCTTCGATACGGCCGACGGCTACGGCAGCCATCCTTATGTCGCGTCGGCTTTGAAACAGCTTCCGCGCGACAAGGTCGTGGTGATGACCAAGATGGATACGCGCGACGCGAAAGGCGCGCGCGCCGATCTGGATCGCTTCCGGCGTGAGCTGGGGACTGACTATATTGACATCTGTCTGGTTCACTGCGTCACGGAGGCGGACTGGACGACGCGCTACCGGGGCGTGATGGACGTGCTCTCCGAGGCCAAGCAGAAGGGCGTGATCCGCACGCATGGCGTGAGCTGCCACTCGATCGCGGCGCTGCGCACGGCTGCGATTGAGCCGTGGGTCGAGGTGGACCTGGTGCGCATGAATCCGGCGGGCGCGTACATGGATTCCGACCCATCGACCGTGGCCGAAGTGATCAAGCAGATGCGGGCCTCGGGCAAGGGCATCATCGGAATGAAGATCCTGGGCCAGGGCGTGCTGCGCGACAAGCAGAGCGAGGCGATCCACTATGCGCTGGGGCTGGGACTGCTCGATGCCTTCACCATAGGAGCGGCAAGCAAGAAGGAACAGGCGGATCTGATCCAGCGGATCGCGGCGGCGTAAAAAAGGCAGGGATTAGGGATCAGGGGTTAGGGAAGGCCGGTCAGGCTGCGGCAGCTCTACTGGCGCGCACTTCTAGAACAGTCCCGCCGATCTTCTGTAGCAGGGCGACAATCTCGAAGAGGTTGCGCGCCTGCGGATTGCCATTCGTGCTGAGCATGCGCATCAGGCTCTTCGGGGACTTTGAGAGAGCTTCGCCCATCGCAACAAAGCCCACAGTCCCGTTGATGTATTCGCGCAGCACCGCCTTGGCGGTCTCCAAGTCTCCGGCGACCATGTTCGCCACTGCCTCGCGCAGAAACTCGCGGCGAAACTTCACGCTTGCGAGTTGTTCCTTGATGGTCTCTCTGAAGCTGCGTGTCAGGGTCATCTTTTCCGCCCAGAGCGTGTGGGCCGCTTCGATGTCCGCTTGCTGGCGCTTTTTCGAGCCTCCGGCAAGCAGAATCACCAAACGATCTCCATCCATCGAGTCTCTTGCAAAATTCAACTGAGATTGCAAAAAAGTGTCAGGGCACGACTTTAGTCGTGCCGAAAGATCGATAGAAGAATGTTGGGCTTTAGCCCCTGCGTTTTTTGTTTTCTGCTATTTACGATCACGCAGCGGCTAAAGCCGGAATCTATTTGGGCCATTTGCGGCACGACTGAAGTCGTGCCCTGACACTTCAAACCAGCCCCGATGACGAATCTTGCAAGATGCTCCATCACTCAATAATTTCCGCCATCGGCGGCCATTTGCTCGGAATGCCGCCTAATGCCGAGATGCGCGTTTGGGTAGTGGGCTACTTTGTCCCTTTCCGCGTTCCAATCGCCAACCATATCAACAGAGTGTAGGCTGCGGCGGAGATGATAAACAGCCACCACGGATGAAGCACAAGCGGAAACAGAAACAGCAGTGCAACCAGCAGCCAGAAACGCCATCCCGTGGGCCAACTATCCATTCCGGCGCCTCTCACTTGAGATTCCTCTGAGCGAGCCAACCTTTGTCGGTGGTTGGACGGCAATCCGTTAGTTACTATCTCGCCAAAGAACCTGTTTAGAGGCCCCTCGGCATCACACCGTCTCGGTCAATGCCTCGGTCGCTTTGCTCATCTTGGCGGTGCGTTCGAGTTTGTCCCAGGCGAAGGGCTTGCCGTCGATGGCGCGCTTGAGGGTCTTGAACAACACGATGGAAAAGACCTGCCTGTAGGCGAAGCGTTGCAGCCAGATGTGGAAGAGCAGCCAGCCGTCGCCTTTGTTGGCCGGATGGCGGCGCTCCAGACTGAACGCAACCGACGAGGTCGCGAAGTCGATCAGCAGGAAGCCGACGAAGTAGACCAGCAGCTTCTCAAAGTTGGCGGCCGAGGCGGCTTCTGGATGGAAGTAGCGGTTCATGAAGTAGTTGACGATGCCCGAGAGAAAGAGCAGGTCAATGAAGGGCGAAACCAGCGGCAGCAGCATTTGAAAGATCAGAATGTTGGGCAGGGCGAAGAGGCCCATGGCCTTGTTGCGCACGAAGGCTGAGCGATGCTTCCAGATGGCCTGCAACGTCCCAAACGACCAGCGGAAGCGCTGGCGCATCAGTCCCTTCGCATCGATCGGGGCCTCGGTAAATGCCAGCGCGCGGTCTTCGTAGACCACCTTGAGGCCGAGTTCGAGCAGAGCCATGGTGAGGTCGGCGTCTTCGGCGACGGTGTTGATGGGATAGCCGCCGGCGGCCTTGACGGGGCCGGTCCGCCATGCGCCGATGGCTCCGGGAACGACGGTGACGACGTTGAATAGATCGAGAGCGCGACGCTCGAAGTTCTGGCTGGTGATGTATTCCAGGGCCTGCCAGCGGGTCCAGAGATTCACACGGTTGCCGACCTTGGCGTTTCCGGCGACGGCGCCGACGAGCGGGTCTTCGAAGTGGGGGATGAGCTTGGAGATGGCGTCTGGCGCGATGACAGTGTCGGCGTCGATGCCGACATAAACCTCTTCAACCAGCCGGTCGAGGGCGTAGTTGAGGGCGGCTGCCTTGCCCCCATTGGGCTTGGTGAGCACCTGCACACGGCCGGCGGCGATCTCGGCGGCGTAGGCCTGGCGGGCAACCTCGAAGGTGCTGTCGCTCGAGCCGTCGTCGATGACGATGACGTGGAGGTTGGCGTAGTCGGAGTTGAGCACCGAGCGGATGGTGCGGGTGATGACCTTTTCCTCGTTGTAGGCGGGGATGAGGACTGCGACGCGGGGATTGACGCCAGGGGAGGCTGCGCGGTGCGGGCGGCGCAGGCGGTCGATGATCGCCAGGATGCCCACCAGAATCAGGCGCGCGCTCATCAGGATGTCGCCCAGAAAAAAGACCAGCACAATGAACTTGCCGACGAGTGCGAGGCTGGAGAAGGCGATGGAGTCGGGCAGGGCGCGCAGGTATTGGCGGAAGGTGATCTTGGGCATGACTTGAGCCGTAGTCTTGCCCATGAGCGTGGAGACGGGCACGATGGAGTAGCCGTGCGCGCGCAGTGTATCGATCAGCATGGGCAGGGCGGCCACGGTGGCCGAGCGGTCGCCGCCGCCGTCGTGAAGCAGGATGATGGAGCCGCGGAACTGCGGCTTGACCTTCATGATCTCCAACTGGTCGAGGATGGACTGGGTGATCTCGGCAGGCGACTTGTGCGGATGCTCGTTCCAATCGTTGGTGTCGAGCTTGCTGCCGATGATGGTGTATCCGTCCTGTTGGATGCGTTCGACGGGGGCGGCCTGGTCGTCGGTGTCCGGCTCCTCGTCGATATCATAGGGCGGGCGGAAGTAGAGAGGCTGAATGCCGAGCTTGCTGGCGAAGAGGCGCTCGGTGAGCTTGATTTCAAGATCGAGCTGGCGGTTGGAGATTTCGCTGATGTCGGGATGCGTGTAGGTGTGGTTGCCGATCTCATGACCCTCGCGCACCACGCGCTTCATGATGCCGACATTCTGCGCGGCCTCGTCGCCGATCATCAGGAAGGCGCCCTTGACGCCCTTGTTCCGGAGAACATCGAGGATCTTGGGGGTCCACTTGGGGTCGGGTCCGTCGTCGAAGGAGAGCGCGACCTCGTTGGCGTGGTAGCCGTATTGCTGGATGGTGTAGGTTCGCGGGTAGACGTCCATGTGCTCATCGATGATGAGCTTCTTGCGCGGATCGGGCTCGTCGGTGTCCACCGTGACGGTGCGTTTGCCGGGCTGGGGCAGGCCGGTGACGCGGATGATGTCGCCGTAGCCCTCGTTGTCCACGTCGTGGCCCGGTTGGACGGAACCGAGGGATTGCAGCGAGTCCGGGCTGGTGGGTTTGTCCCAGACGTCCCACAGCGAGCTGTCTTCCTCGCCCAGGCGCCAGAGAGCAAAGGTCTGCAAGCCCAGGCCGCGAGCGGCGCGCAACTCGTTCAGCACGGTGACGCCGTCGAGGTACCAGACCACGTGGCGCTGGTTCAAGTCCTCGTCGATGTACTCGAAGTGCGGATTGAGCGTGTCGTAATCGAGATCCAGGTCGGCGTCGGCATCGAAGGCCCGCTGCAAGACTTCAGAGACCGGAAGGTCTTCAGTATTGAGGACCGTGGGCACCTCGGGGCGCTTTCCGGCTCTGCCTTTCCTGGGTGGACCGGGAATGGACATCGTCCAGTCGTAGCCGTAGTTGCCGATGGCGCAGACCAGCTTTTCCTTGGGCACGATTTTGAGCACGCGGGTGAGGTTGTTGACGAACCAATCCTGGCTGGCGATCGGTCCCGGCTGGCTCTCCACTTGATGCTCGTCGTAGTTCATGAGCACAACGCCGTCGGAGTTGGCGGCGGTCTGCTTCAGGTCGTCGTCGGTGGTCGAGACCGCCGCGTTGACGTAGAGCCGCAGATTGCGCGGATGCAGGTCGGCATAGAGTTCATGCACGAAGGTCATATACCCTGGGCTGGCGGCGTCGGGCAGGTTTTCGATGTCCAAAGAGAGGCCGCGATAGGCCGGGTAGGCAGTAAAGAAGCGGACGATCTGCTCGCGCAGCGCGGCACGCTTGCCAGCGTCGTCAAAGACGCCGGAGATGGCCGGGTCCCAGCTCTGGGTGTTGGGGTTGAAGTTGTTGAGGTGAGGAAAGATCTCGGTGTCTTCCTTGGCCGCCTGGATCACCCGCTTGACCTTGTTCGCGTCGTCGGGATCATGCACGTTTGCGCCGTCGATCACGGGATACTCGCGGTGGCTGTCGTTATTGATGGCAAGCAGTGTTCCCTGGGGCGCGTCGATGTGCAGCCACTCGGGAAAGAGCAGATCGATCTGGTGGATGTGCTCTTTGAGCGATGAGTAGCTGGCCTCGTCATATGGCACATAGTAGGCCGCGCGCAAACCTTCGCCCGTATTGAAAGGAATTTCGGAGGGCTTGCGGCCGGTCTTGCGCCGGGCTGGCCGCGGGCCTTTTGCGCCGCGCAGCAGCGGCGGGCGATCGGGCAGTGCCTTGTAGTTGTGCTTGGGCGTGGGCAGCAGAAGCTCCGGCAACTGCTGAAAACGCAGGACATTGAAGATAAAAAGCGCCAGCACCAGCGTGAAAGTTACTGCCGTTGCATCCAGAATGCGGCGCAACCGCTTCCATCTCTTGCGCTGCGGGTCGAAAAAGATTTGCTTATCGGGCATTGCCGGTCTCGTTTCCAGATGGGCGAAAACCGGTGTGGCGGTCTACGCTATACAGTACGAATCGTATGGAAGCCGACTCTCCTAGTCAATCGAAGCTCCGGCGCCCTGCACTTGTCCGCGCGCTGCCCAGGCTCTCCGTCGTCCTGGCCCTGGCCGCCGGCCTGGTGCTGCGGTGGTGGATGCTCAAGCATTACTTCGTGGTCAACGGGGATGCACTGGTCTACGGCGAGCTGGCGAAGAACCTGCTGCAGCACGGCTGTTATGGCCTGGTTGGGGCCGGAGGAGTGCTGCATCCGACGCTGATCCGGCTGCCCGGCTATCCGCTCTTTCTGGCCCTCTGCTTCCGGTTTTTCGGGATGGAGAACTACGCCTCGGCGGCATGGGTGCAGATAGTGCTGGAGCTGGCTGGCTGCCTGCTGCTGGCGGATTTTGCCGGGCGAATCGCGCCGGCTTCGTTGAGCCCCTCCCGAAACCGTGGCGCCGCGCATTGCACGCTGTGGCTGGCCGCGCTTTGCCCCTTCACGGCGATTTATGCCGCCGAGCCGCTGACGGAGGGGTTGACCTTGTTTATGCTGGCGCTGGCGCTCTGGTCGATGGAGCGTTCTTATACGCGACCGGCGTGGGGATCGGCGTTCTCGTTTACCTTTGCGGTGACTTATGCCGCTCTGCTGCGGCCGGATGGCGCGCTGGCAGCCGTTGCACTTGCTCCGGCGCTGCTGATGGGGTTGTGGAGCAGGGAAGGGAGGGATCAAACCGCAGGGGCTAAAGAGGTTGCGGAAAAACTCGGGGATTCGGATGAGAATGGCGAAAAGCATCCGTCCGGGGCTGAAGCCCACGTCGATTCTGTTGGCTTTATGCGGGGGTTGAAACCCCCGCCTCCCTCCGCATCGAGTTTTCCCGCAACCTATAAAGCCCGCGCTGATCTTGCCGGCGTTGAGACCAGGGCTGAAGTCCTGGCCTGCCAACCGAGACGGGCCCGCAGTTTCAACCTGCTCCGCATGGCGATGGTCTGCATGCTCCTTGCGCTGACGCCGTTTGCAGCCTGGACCGGGCGCAACTGGCAGGTCTTCCACGTTTTTGAGCCGCTGGCGCCGCGCTATGCCAACGATCCCGGCCAAGGGACCTATCCCGGCTGGCAGCGCTGGGTCAAAACCTGGTGCCTGGACTTCGTGTGCACCTACGATGTCTATTGGCCTGTGCCGGGGAGCCCGCTCGATCTGAACAAGCTGCCCAGCCGGGCCTTCGATTCACCGGCGCAGTACGCCGAGACCGCCGAGATCGCCGACGACTACAACGACAGAGACAACGCGGCGGACATTGTGCCGGATGTGGATGCGCGCTTTGGCAAGCTGGCGGACGAACGCATCGCCGCCCATCCGCTGCGTTATTACCTCTGGCTCCCGCTGGGACGCGTGGCGGACATGTGGCTGCGCCCGCGCGTCGAGAACCTGAACATCGACCTCGACTGGTGGGTCTACGCGCACCACCGCGCGGAGACCCGCTTCAGTTGGGAGTATGCCGGCCTCAACGCATTCTATCTGCTGCTGGGGATTGGCGGGCTCTGCCTTCGGCCTCGATTTTGGCGGCCTATGCTGGCCTACATGGTGCTGCGCAGCGTCCTGCTGGCGACGGTCGAGGCTCCCGAGGCGCGCTACACGCTTGAATGCTTTCCCATGCTTTTTGCCCTCGGAGGCGTTGCGCTCTACCGGTTCACATATTGGGTCTTCGAGTCGGTCTTGAAGGTGAAGGCGTCGGCGGGCAAAGTCTGATTCACCTTGATATTGAAATAGACGCTTACCCGGTATTCTCCCGGCCCTTCGTCGAAGACCTGTTTGAGGTTGATGCCTCGCTCGGCGTCCATCCAAACGGTCACCTTGGGAATGTTCTTGCGAACGGCCGGGTCCTTGGCCACAAGTTCCAACTTCTCGGTCTTGATGCCGTCCAGGGTCTCGGAGCCGAGGTACTTGATCTCCCACCTCTCTTCCAGATCTTTGCCGCTGGCGCCGAAGCCGAGCATCAGGTAGCTCTCGAATTTGCTGACCTGGCCGTAGGTGGTCACCTGATCGACATTGCCGCCTTCGAAGAGCTTGAAGACACCGCCGGAAAACATGTAGACCTTCTCGATTTTTTTCTTGTTGTCTTCGCGGATATGCGCGGCCATGCGGAAGTTTTTGCCGGTTCTCTCGTAGTAGACTGTGCCGGTTTGCACGTCCTTGTCGGGAATCGGATCGGTCTCGACCGAATCGAACTCGAAGTCGGCGGAGGTGGAGTGGAAATTTACCGCCGCAGCGTCGAGCCGGCGGAGTACCTGTTCCTTCTCATCGGGATTGGCCGGTGCGGCAAAGGCAGCGCGCACCGCCAGCATAAGCATCGCGATCGACGCGACGACAACAATCTTTCTTCCTGCGTTCATCGGCTTCCTTGTCTCGTTCGCCAGCTACTAGCTTCTAGCTTCCAGCTTTCGCCGTGAAGAAGTTTGCCCTCATGAACTGTTAGCTAGTAGCTAAAAGCTAAAAGCTGCCTTTTAGCGGCGCGCCCAGACCTTCCAGGCCAAATTGCCCTGGTCGTCTTTCACGGTTTGCCAATAATCCACCGACACTGCGTCGCCAGTGACCGGCTCAATGGCTTTGCGCAGAGCCTTCTTTACTACTTGATACGAGTCCTTGGAATTCGGGTCGAGACTTACGTCTGAGGCCTGCACGGTGATGATCAGCCCGCGGCCGCCATCGCCGATGACCTGGATGGGGTGCGGAGGGCCGGCGGCGTTGGACGGCTTGTCGCCGTAGCTCCACAGCCACGGCGTGACGAAGATGAACAGCAGAATCACCGTCACCATCACGTCATAGTGGAAACAGCCGCGCGGATAAGTCCAGTAGAAATAACTCTTGAGAATCTTGTTCATTGTGTCCTTGACCTGCAACGCTTCCGTAACGGGGCCGGCATCAAAATCTGTCGGCCATGCTTACTTTGTAATTTTTTCCAGCCCGCCCATGTAGGGCCGGAGAGCCTCTGGAATCAGGACCGAGCCGTCGGCCTGCTGGTAGTTCTCGACGATCGCCAGCCATGTGCGTCCCACGGCCAGTCCGCTGCCGTTCAATGTGTGAACAAAATCGGGCTTGCCCTTTGCGCCACTCGCCCGGTAGCGAATGTTGGCCCGCCGCGCCTGGAAGCTCTCGAAGTTCGAGCAGGAGGAAATCTCCCGATAAAGCTGCTGGCCGGGGAGCCAGACTTCCAGGTCGAATGTCTTTGCCGAAGAAAAGCCTGTGTCGCCGGTGCAGAGCAGCATTCGCCGATAGGGCAGGCCGAGCGCTTCGAGAATCTCCTCCGCGTCGCGTGTCAATTTTTCGTGCTCGGCGTCGGAGTCTTCGGGCCGGGTGAACTTGACCATTTCGACTTTTTGGAACTGATGCTGGCGGATGATGCCGCGCGTGTCCTTGCCTGCCGCTCCGGCCTCGGCGCGGAAGCAGGGCGTGTAAGCCGTCAGACAGATCGGCAATCGGGCTTCGTCGAGAATTTCGTCGCGGTAGAGATTGGTGACCGGAACCTCGGCGGTGGGGATCAGCCAGTGGTCGTTAAATATTGCGTTGTCTTTCGATTTGCGTTGCTGATCCTCGGCCTCTTCGAACTCCCTGCTCCCGTCACCGAACTCCTTCTCTGCTTTTTCAACGGCCTCGTCAGCACCTATCTGCGCCACAACATCGGAGTCGGCGCAGCGGAACAAATCTTCGGCAAACTTGGGCAATTGCCCGGTGCCAAAGAGCGACTTTTTGTTGACCATGAAGGGCGGCAGCACTTCGGTGTAGCCGTGTTTGGTGGTGTGCATATCGAGCATAAAATTAGCCAGTGCCCGCTCCAGCCGCGCTCCCGCGCCCATGTAGACGGCAAAGCGCGCCCCGCTCAGCTTTGCGGCGCGTTCGAGATCGAGGATGCCCAGAGACTGGCCCAGTTCCCAGTGCGGCTTGGCCTCAAAGTCGAAGCTGGGCTTTTCGCCCCAAGTCTTCACGGTAGGATTGTCGGCCTCGGATTTCCCAACAGGCACTTCGTCACGAGTGAGGTTAGGAATGACCTCTAGCAATTGACCTAACTGCGCATCATACAAGACTGCTTTCAAGCCCTGTTCTTCCAGAAATTTCTTGATAGCACGGGTCTCGTCGACTTGAGCGGTCGCGTCCTGACCAGCCTTTTTAAGTTCGCCCACCTCCTGGCTCAATCTGTTAAGACGAGCCTTTGATTGCTCATAGAGGGTAATAGCCTCGCGCCTGCTCTGATCGAGGGCGCGAAAATCGCCCAGCAGCGCAGCCGGGTCGGCTCCGCGCGCGCGCAGTTTCTCTTCAACAATTTCCAGGTTGTTACGGACAAATCCCAGGTCGAGCATCGCTCTACCAGTTTAACCGACGAGGCGAAGGGCGACTTTTGACTCTTTGCAGATACTTACTCGCACTATGCGCTCATTGCAAACCTGCGCGCCGACTCCAGCAGGCGGGCGACCGACTCCTTTGAGCAGGACTCGGCGTAGATGCGCAGCAGGGGCTCGGTGCCGCTGGCGCGCAGCAGCAGCCACGTTTCGGCGGCCTTGGGCTTGCTCGTGGCTTCGGGGTTGTCGAGGTAGAACTTGACGCCGTCCAGAGTCTCCTGGCAGTAGATTGGCATTCCGGCAAAGACCGGATCGCCGGGCTCAAGCGCTTTGGCCCTCGCAATGGCCCTCTGCTTGACGTCGTCGGGGAGGTTGAGGTCGATGCGGCCGTACTGATGCTCGCCGTACTCTGCCTGCAGATCGGCGACGAGCTGGCCCAGGGTCTTGCCCTCCTCGGCCATCACGTTGGCGAGCAGCAGCGAGTTGAGCAGGCCGTCGCGCTCCGGCAGGTGGCGCTGGAAGCCGATGCCGCCCGACTCCTCGCCGCCCATGAGGATCTCCCGCTCCAGCATGTAGTCGCAGACGTATTTGAAGCCGATGCCGTGCTCGATCAGTTCGCGGCCGTGCTTGAGGCAGATGCGGTCGAGCATCTTGGTGGTGTTGAAGGCGCGGGTCACGGCGCCGGGCCAGTCCTTGTGGTACTTGAGGACCCAACTCAGCAGGACGCAAAAGATCTTGTGCGGATCGACGAAGTTGCCATGCTCGTCCGTTGCCCCGATGCGGTCGGCGTCGCCGTCGGTGCACAAGCCGGCCTGGCAGCCGTTGGCGACCACAGCCTCGCCCAGCGCGCGGATGTGCGGCTCGATGGGTTCGGGGTTGATGCCGGGAAAGAGCGGGTCCTGAGAGCCGCGAATCTGCACGTGGGCGACGCCCAGGCGGGTGAAGATGTCGGAGATATAAGTCAGGCCCGCGCCATACATCGAATCCAGGCCGAACTTCATGCCGGATTTCTGGAGCGCATCGAGGCTGGTGAAGTTCTCGATGGCTTTGAGGTACGGCGGCAGGAAGTCCACTTCTTCGATGGCGGCAGGCTGCGGCGTGCCGGGGACGGGCTCGCCGAGGCGCGACTCGATTTCTGCGATCATCGAAGGCTTGCCCGAGCCGCCGTACCAGCCCTTGTACTTGACGCCGTTCCATTGAGCAGGATTGTGGGAGGAGGTGATCATGATGCCGCCGGCGGCGTTGCGGTGGAAGACAGCGTAGCTCAGGGCCGGGGTGGGCGTGATGCGGTCGGCCAACTGCACCGGAATGCCGGTTGAAGCGACGACCTCGGCGCAGGCGCGGGCGAATGCCTTGGAGCCGAAGCGGGTGTCGTAGCCGATGCAAAGACCTCGGGCGGGGTCTTCCTTGGCATGAACGTAGGCGGCGATGGCCTCGGCGGCGATGCGGACGTTGGCGAAGGTGAAGTCGTCGGCGATGACGGCGCGCCAGCCGTCGGTGCCGAATTTGATCTTGGGTTCGGGCATGATTGGATCTTACGGCTCCATGGGAACTAGGGTAAAGGATGGGGGCGGGGGCTGATGACCGGGCTTGTTGGGATTCGTAGTTTCCCATCCGTGCAACGGTCAGAAGTTGCGAGCGGATTGCTCTTGTCACGCTCCACCTGGTCTCGGGACAGCTTTGGTTCTTCCGGGAGATGGAAAACCTGCCACTTAGTGCTATACTTCTGGCGTGCGCAAGGCTGTTTTCAAGACGCTGGCGGTTTACAAGAGCAAGCCGTTTGCCCGTTTCGCCCGCAAGGCCCGGATTCCGGACGCTGATCTATGGGAGGCTGCCAGACTCGCAAACGAAGGCGTAATCGACGCCGATCTCGGCGGAGGGATTATCAAGCAGCGCATTGCACGTGCCGGACAAGGAAAATCAGGTGGTTCAAGGTCGATCATCCTCTTCCGGAAGAATGATAGGGCCGTCTATGTCCACGGCTTTGAAAAGAAGGATACGGCCAACATCGGGCCAGACGAACTTGAAGCCTTCCGCAAATATGCGGAAGTTTATCTCGGCTACACAAATGCCGAGATGGCGCAACTAGTGGAAGACGGAGCGATCTTTAGAGTGGAAAAATCAGAGGGAGAAGACTATGCGTAAAAAGTATCGGAGCAAGATCATGGCCTCCATTCACGAGGGAGTATCCGATTTGTACCGCGCGGGCGGAATAAATAAGAAGACCATGCGCGAATTCGATGCGCTTTGCCTGACGCCTGTGCTGGAGATGACGCCGGAGAAGATTCGGGCGCTGCGCGCTCGCGAGAAGACGAGCCAAACGGTCTTTGCGGCCTATCTGAATGTGACCGCAAGCCTGGTGAGCAAATGGGAGCGGGGAGAAAAACATCCCCAGGGAGCCTCGCTCAAACTGCTCTCCCTGGTAGATAAGAAGGGGTTGGAGATTGTGGCTTGATGGGAATGACTCCCAGGTCCGAGAATCCGGACCTGGGGCACCCGGCAATTATCAAATGGACTTCAGAGGCAGGACACTAAATCAGCTCGGTGCGGCCGGAGATTCCTAGCTCTTTGACGATCTTGCCTACGTCCTGCGAGTGGTCGCGGTGGGCGATCAGCAGGGCGTCTTCGGTGTCCACGATTACGAGGTTCTCGACGCCGACCAGAGCCACGAACTTGCGGGGGCTGTAGACGTAGTTATTGCTGGAGTCGAGAGCCATGTGGCCGGTGGTTGCGGCCACGTTGCCCTCGCCGTCTCCGCGCAGGCGGGTTTCAAGCTGGTACTCATAGAGCGAGGCCCAGGAGCCGAGGTCGTTCCAGGAGAACTCGGCGGGGATGCAAAAGAGATGGGAGGAGTGCTCGCCCTTGGCCGAGCGCGGCTCCAGGACGGCGTAGTCCACCGAGATGTTTTCGCACGCGGGATATGCCTCGCGGAAGACCTCGTCGAACAGGCTTGTGCCATAAGCGGCGGCGATGGCCTCGAGATGCGGAGCGGTCTCAGGCAGATGCTCGCGGACGGCATTCGCGAGTGTCCGCGCCGACCACAGGAACATGCCCGAGTTCCAGTAGTAGTTGCCCGCGGCGATAAACTCCTCGGCGCGGTTCTGGTTGGGCTTCTCAATAAACCGTCTGACGTGGATCGCCGTGTCGTCCTTGGTATAGTCGCCGGTCTCGATGTAGCCGTAGCCGGTTTCAGCGCGGGTGGGTTCGATGCCCAGCACCACCATGCTGTCTCCTGCGGCGGCCACGGCGATGCCCTTTTGCAGCGCCTTGAGGAAGCGCGGCTCGTCGGCAATCACGTGATCGGAGGGGAAGACGCCCAGCACCGCGTCGGGGTTCTGGCGCTCGATGAGGAAGGCGGCCAGTCCGCATGCCGGGGCTGTGTTGCGGGCCACCGGTTCCTGAATAATCTGGCCGGCAGGAACGCCCTTCAACTGGTCGGCGATCTCGTGAGCCAGGTACTGGTTGGTGATGACCCAGATCTGCTCCGGTGTGGCCAGAGGCTTGAGGCGCTCGACGGTCTGCTGAATCATGGAGCGCTCGCCATCGAGCGCCAGAACCTGTTTGGCGTGGGCGCGGCGGGAGCGGGGCCAGAAGCGTGTACCGCTGCCTCCGGCAAGTATCACAGGGCGAAAATCAATTGGCTTCGACATTGAAGACACATCCTACGCGACAAACGTTAGGTTTGCCCAGTGGGAATTAAACGTTTTCTTCGCTGAAAACACTGGTTGCGCGGCGCCGGCCTTGCAGGAGACGGCTTTACGCATCCCACATTGCAAAACATTGTCCGCCGCAATGCAACTCGCAGGCCTCGCCCAGGCGAGATTTGAGGGCTGGGTTTAAGCCAGCCCTGTCAGGAATTCCTTCATCCGGCGGGTGCCCTCGTCGATGTTCTGCTTGGTCACCGGGTAGGAGATGCGAATGTGCTCCGACGTGCCGAAGGCCTCGCCGGGCACACTGACAACGTGGGCCTCGTGGAGCAGCCGGGTGGCCAACTCGGTCGCCGTCTTGATGCCGCCTTTGCCGATGTAGGCCGAGATGTTCGGGTAGACGTAGAAGGCGCCCTCGGGCTTGGTGCAGGTGATGCCGGGAATCTCCGCCAGCTTTGCCAGCATGTAATCCCGCAGATCGATGAACTCGGCGCGGAATTGGCTGACGCACTCTTGCGAGCTGGTGAGGGCGGCGATGGCGGCCTTTTGTACAAAGCTGGTGGCGTTCGAAGTAGATTGCGACTGGAGCTTGCTCAGGTTGGCGACAACAGATTTGGACGCGAGCGCAAAGCCTGCGCGCCAGCCGGTCATGGCATAAGTCTTCGAGAGCGAGCCGAGGATGACGATGTGTTCCTTGGCCCAGGTGAAAGAGCCGCCAGAGACAGGCTTGCCGGCGTAGTTGAGATACACATAACACTCATCCAAAAGTAAGAAAATACCGCGCTCGTGGGCGACACGCACGATCCGCTCCAAGTCCTGGGCCGAGACGACCGAGCCCGCCGGATTGGAGGGCGAGTTGAGAATGATGGCCTTGGTGCGCGGCGTGATGGCCTTCTCGATGGCGTCGGCAGTGATGCGGAAGCTCTCGGTCTCGCTGGTTTCGAGGAAGACGACCTTGCCGCCGGCGTACTGGATGATGTCTTTGAAGCTGACCCAGTAGGGGACGGGCAGGATGACTTCGTCGCCATGGTCTACCAGGATCTGCAGCGTATTGAAGAGGGCGAGCTTGCCGCCGGCGGTGAAGATCGCTTCGTCGAGGGCGTAGTCGGAGCCGAAGTCGCAGGCGTGGCGCTCGACGATGGCTTTGCGCACGTCGGGGATGCCGGGAACGACGGTGTAGCGGGTGAAATTGGCCTCGATGGCGGCGATGGCCGCGTCCTTGATGTGGCGCGGCGTGGGGAAATGCGGCTCACCCGCGCCAAAATCCACCAGGTTCACACCCTGGCCACGCAGCTTGGCAGCCTCGGCGGCAACGGCCATGGTGGCCGAAACCTCAATCCGGCCTATGCGGTCGGCAAACGTCTTGCGCTCTACGGAAACGGAAGTAGCCATATCACTTCTAT
>Ga0302140_10001384_pt1 | contig 31571 bp, 26 predicted proteins | sample I_Bog_E1_1_FD_202095 | JGI IMG/M metagenome (GOLD analysis project Ga0302140, IMG submission 202095) | Peat permafrost microbial communities from Stordalen Mire near Abisko, Sweden - I_Bog_E1_1 | ecosystem: Environmental > Terrestrial > Soil > Wetlands > Peat | place: Sweden: Abisko, Stordalen... | reverse complement strand
CGCCACAAAGTGCCTGCTCCGCAGGCAAACGAAGTCGCAGCGCGACTTCGTCCACCACCGGAGGCTCGCGCGAGGGGGCTCTGGATATGACCACCCCTCACCCTCAATCCCTCTCCCCGTTGAGGGGAGAGGGAAGCCAGTGGCGATGCGGCCAGCTGGATTGGAGACGTTGGCAGCGGTGTAACATAGTGTAAAAACAGGCACTTGCATAATGGGTTTCTTAAGAGTGAAGCATTGGGATGGCGGCGGTTGGCGAAAGCCTGTCCGCTTGGATGTCAGTAGCGGCGCGCACGGAGTGACGCGCCCTACCACCCAAGGGTTGGCGACGATGCGTTGGGTCATTGTGGGGTGAGGTTTCAATCCGTAAAAAAGTGATATTTCGGGGGTTTTGTGGGGAGTTTTCAGTGTTCAGTGATCAAGTGTTCAGGAAAGCAGCGGGGAGGTGGCGATTGGGATGGCTTGGTGACTTGGATGGCAATAGCGTCATGCGCAAGCCCCCGGCGAAGCCACGCCACAAAGTGCCTGCTCCGCAGGCAAACGAAGTCGCAGCGCGACTTCGTCCACCACCGGAGGCTCGCGCGAGGGGGCTCTGGATATGACCACCCCTCACCCTCAATCCCTCTCCCCGTTGAGGGGCCGTTGAGGGGAGAGGGAAGCCAGTGGCGACGCGACCCGCATCTTGGGCGCTTTGGCTACGAACGTAACATGTTGTAAAAACAGGCACTTGCATAATGTGTTTCTTAAAAGTGATCAAGTGTTCAGGAAAGCGGTGGAAAAGTGGCAGATGGGGATGGCTTGTCCGCTACTTTGGTCGCGGCGCGACTGCGGCCAGGCTGGCGGGGGTGCTTTCGTCCCGGACGGGACTTTGGACAAAGCGACACGCAAACCCAGTGATCAATCACTGGGCTATTTTCTTTCGCCCTCCGGGCTTGATGGTGGCAGCCCTGCATCAGTACGAAGTCTAGCAGGGTTCGGGAAAAGCGGGTTGTTAGCGGCTAACGCATTGCGCACTTTTCCGGCATTTATTTTCAAAAATGCGTTAGCGGCTAACAATGGGAAAGGCCGGGAAGATAGAATTTAGAAGCTGGAACTCGGAATTTCACGCAACCTGCCGACAGGCAATGAGTTGCGCTTGGGCTAACCGCGAAAGAACCGGAGCTGTAACGATAAACAAAGCGGTTTTGAGTTTTTACTGGCAATACCCCGCTGGGGCTGGATGTCGATTGGGGACGGTCAGCCTCCAGCGAGCGGCATCCAGCATCGCTTTGCTGAACCTGAAACCTGAAACCCGGACCCTGAAACCTTCTTGAAACCCGCGTAATATCAAGCCAACCATGAATTCATTTTTAATTGCGATCCGTTTCCGGCAGAGTTGGCGCATGAAACAACTGGCATGGCTGGCCTTTGGACTGGCGGCGGCGATGGCGGCCGCGGCGGACGCCCCGGCGATTTACCATCCTGGCTGGATCGATTTGAACAAGGATGGCCGGAAAAATGTTTATGAGGATCCGGCCCAACCGGTGGCGCGGCGGGTGGACGATTTGCTTCGGCGCATGACGCTGGCGGAAATGATCGGCCAGTTGGAACAGGTGGACCTGCCCAGGGTGGTGGATGCGGCGGCGGTCGCCCGCGTGCGGCAGGCCGAGGTGGGCTCGTTTCTGGGCAGCGATGCAACGGTGGAAACCCCGCTGGTGCGCAACCAGTTGCAGCGGGTCGCGGTGGAACAAAGCCGGCTGGGCATTCCCCAATTGTTCGGCCATGACGTCATTCACGGTTTCCGCACCATTTTCCCGATTCCGCTGGGGCAGGCCTGCGCCTGGGACCCGGAATTGTTCGCACAGACGGAAACGGTGGCGGCGCGCGAAGCTGCGGCGGCGGGGATCGACTGGACTTTTGCGCCGATGGTGGATCTGGCGCGCGACCCGCGCTGGGGGCGCGTGGCGGAAGGCTTTGGCGAGGATCCCTGGCTGGGCGCATTGGATGCAGCAGCGTGTGTGCGCGGTTTCCAAGGCCCCAATGTGGCGGCCCCCGACCGCGTGCTGGCGTGCCTGAAGCATTATGTCGGCTACGGCGCGGCGGAAGGCGGCCGCGATTACAATACGACGGAGATATCGGAGTACACGCTGCGTAATTTTTATCTGCCGCCGTTCAAGGCCGGTCTGGATGCCGGCGCGTGGACGGTCATGAGTTCATTCAACTGCCTCTCGGGTATTCCCGCGAGCGCGAACCGGCACGCCCTGACGGAGATTTTGCGCGGCGAATGGCGGTTTCCCGGCTTCGTGGTGAGCGATTACGAGTCGGTGGGGGAATTGGTGGCGCATGGCGTGGCCGCCGACAACACGAACGCGGCCCGGCTGGCCCTGACCGCCGGCGTGGATATGGAAATGGTTTCGCAAACGTACCACGACACCCTGGAGTCGCAGGTGGCGCAGGGGAAGATTTCGCGGCGGGTGGTGGAGGAAGCGGTGCGCCGGGTGCTGCGGGTCAAGTTTGCCAGGGGACTGTTCGACCACCCGTTTACCGATGAGACGCGGGTTGCGTCCGCCCGGTTGCAACCCGACGCGCTGGCGCTGGCGCGCCGGGCCGCGGCGCAATCCTGCGTGCTGTTGAAAAATGAGGGGCAGGTGTTGCCGTTGACGGGGCGGGTGCGAAAGATCGCGTTGCTCGGACCGCTGGCGGATGAGGCCCAGGAGTTGGTGGGGCCCTGGCATTCGCGAGCCCACACCAACGAGCTGATTTCGCTGGCCGGGGCGTTGCGCGGAGCGCCGGGGTTGGAGGTATCCGTCGCGCGTGGTTGCGCCTTGGTGGAGCCGGGGGTGATCAAGGTGCCGCGAGACATCACGAACTTTCTGCCGCTGACGGAAGCATCGCAGGCCAATGAAATGGCTGCGGCCGTGGCCCTGGCCAAAGACGCCGACGTGGCGGTGCTGGCCTTGGGTGAACCGCTGGACTGGAGCGGAGAAGATGGCAGCCGAAGCGAATTGGGTTTGCCGGGACGGCAGTTGGAATTATTTGAGGCCGTGGCGGCCACGGGCAAACCGGTGGTGGTGGTGCTGTTCAACGGCCGGCCGCTGGCCATTCCTGAAATCCAGCAACGAGCGGCGGCGATTTTGGAGGCCTGGTTCCCGGGCACTCAGGGGGCCAATGGCGTGGCGGATGTGTTGTTGGGACGGTTCGACCCGTCCGGACGGTTGACCGCCACCTTCCCGCGCAGCGTGGGGCAGGTGCCGTTTTACTACAATCATTTCAACACCGGGCGTCCGGGATTTGGCGATTACAAGGGCAACTATGTGGATGTGCCAACCCTGCCATTGTATCCCTTTGGTTTTGGCCTGGCTTATACGACGTTTGATTTTGGTCCGGTGCAAGTGGCCACCAATCGTGTGACGGCAGGCGGGAAACTGGTGGCGCAGGCGGTCATTCGAAACACCGGCACCCGGGCAGGCATGGCGGTGGCGGAATTGTATATCCGGGCACTGGCCGCAACCGCCGGACCGCGGCCGGTGCGGGAATTGAAGGGCTTTCAGAAACTGCTTCTGCAACCGGGTGAGTCGCGCCCGGTGGTGTTTGAGCTGCCCGTCGCAACCTTGGGCTACTCGGATGCCAGCGGCAATTGGCGGGTGGAATCCGGGCGTTATCAAGTTTGGATTTCCGCCGATGCCGCCGCCGGCGAACCGGCGGTCTGGACCTTGCAGTTGTGAGGCTGGCGGCGCGCCGCCGGTGGCTTAAGCCGTAACGGTTCAGTAAAAAAGAATTTCAACCACAGATGGACACAGTTTGTCGTGTGATTTGCATAAACAAGCAAATCATGGTAAAACAAATGAAAACGACAATATATGCATCTGTGAAACGTAACTGCTATTCATATACCCGCTTTAGCAGTTCGGCGCAAGCCGACGGTGATTCGGCGCGGCGGCAAATTGAAAAAACCCTGGAGTTCTGCCAACGGCACAATCTCGAACTGAACGAAACGCGCTACGAAGATTTAGGCGTTTCGGGGTGGACGGGCGAGAACATCGAAAAGGGGGCGCTGGGCGACTTCATCGCGGCGGTAAAGGCGGGCAAGATTCCGAAAGGGTCGGCGCTCATCGTGGAAAATTGGGATCGTTTTTCGCGTCTCAAGCCGATGGACGCCTACACGAAGCTGGGCGAAATCATCAAAGCCGGTGTGGATGTGGTGACGCTGGAAGATGGGAAGTTTCACACGGCGGAAAATTACAACGAGTTCACGACGCTGATTACGTCGCTGGTCATCATGGAGCGCGCCAATGAAGAGAGTGCCCGCAAGAGCCGGTTGATTAGCGCGGCGTGCGAACAAAAGCGGAAACAGGCGATTGCGGGCAAGGGCATTCTCAACGGAAATTGCCCGCCGTGGCTGAAAGTCAACGCGGACAAGACGGGCTTTGAAGTCAGGCCGGAACGGGTCGCCATCGTCCATCGCATCATCAAGCTGATCAAAGAGGGCAAAGGCAAACGCGAAATCGCGCGGATGTTTGACGCGGAAAAAGTGCCGACGTGGGGCAGCGACAAGAATTACAAAAACAAGAACTGGGCGAAACGTTGGCGGGACAATTATTTGCTTGAGGTGGTCAAATCGCGGGCGCTGGTGGGCGAGTTGAAATTGCAACGGCGGAAGCGCGACACCGGCGAAGTCATTGTCGGTTATTACCCGGCAATAATTGACGAGGCGACGTGGCAATCCATCCAGCCGAAAAAAATCAAGACGTTCAACGCGGGACCGCAGAGCGACGCAAACAACCTTTTTTCCGGGCTTCTTTACGATGGTTACAACCCGGACTTCCGCATGAAGTTTTTCATGCAGGACAAGGCGAAGGGCTACATTTATTTGTCCAGCGACTATGCAACGGTTGATCCGCTTTACCTCGAACGGCGGCAAGCGATAAACCGGGGCGAGAAAACCGGCCCGCGTCCATTGTCGGGCGAAACCATCCGCTACAACGAATTCGAGGCGCACTTCCTGCGGCACTTTTCGGAGATTGATTTATTTCAGGCGTTGCCGGAACGGACACCGGCGGAGTCGTCGCGGATCGGGCTGCTGGAAAACGAGCAGAAGGACAACAACAAGGCGCTGGCAAATCTGGTCAAGGCGCTGGAAAGCGGCGAGCCGTCGGCGATAGTAATGGAGCAAATCAACAAGCGGGAAGCGACGGCGCGGCGGCTGGCGAAGGAACTGGAAGCGGCGACGGACAAGGAACGGCGTCAAAAATACACGATGGACAGCTTCGAGGAAGAACACCAACGCATTCTTGAACTGCTGGGCGCGGAAACGCGCGAAGCGCGGCTGTCGCTGCGGACATTGTTCCACCGGGTCATCGAACGGATTGACATTTTCCCGGCGGGGGTGCTGGACGTGCCGGATGATTTGCGAGTCGCGGTCTATCCCGACCGCTACGGGATGATGTGCTACAAGGTGAAGCTGGTGGGCAGCCATCCGATTTGGATTTGGTGGGATGGGTGTCAGGCGTGGGAGCAGGGCGAAGGCCAGTTGCCAAGCATCCATGAGCCGCTAACGGACGAACAGCGCGGCGTCATCAAAGCCAAAGGGAAATTAAAACTCCCGGAAGAATGGCTGGCGGAAACCCATCGGCGACAAATTCCAAAGCGCCAATCGAAGCTGACGCGCGGGCTGTGACTGGCCGGTGACGCACTCGGCGAACAGCGCGGCGAACGCATCACAAATGAGTTCGTCGCGCTCCTGTGCCACACGGAAGCGCTGCTTCGCGCTGGTCTCGCTGAAATCGGCAAACCGCACCGTCACGGCCAATTCGCGCGGCAAAAGCTGTTCGCGGCGCAAAACGTCCATCAATTTTTTCACCTCGGCCTGTCCAAACCGCAACACGCGACCATAATCAATCACGTCGAACGGAAAAGTTTTCTGCCGGGAAATCATCGTGCGCGTCCGCGTCTCGGCAACGAGCTTTTCCGACCATTGCCCGGACGCGAACAAAAACAATTTCTGCCCCCAAATTCCGAACCGCTGACGCAGCAGCATCGAGGGCAGCGCGGCCACGTCGCCAAACGTCCGCGCGCCCAAAGCGGCCAATGCGCCCGCGCGATTTTCACCAACGCCGGACAACTCGCGGAGACTGCGCGCGGCCAAAAAGTTTTTTTCACTCCCTGCGCCGACCTCTAAAAAGCCCGGCTTCGCGGCGTCGGTCGCCAGCTTCGCCAGCCAGCGCGAATCGGCCAAGCCGCCGGACAAATTCAAACCAACCTCGCGCAAAATCGTCGCGCTCAACTCGCGCCAATGCTCCGCGCCGCTGCTCACGCCGGACAAATCCAAAAAACCCTCGTCCACGGAAACCGGCACAACCAAAGGGGAAAACCTGTTAATTGCGGCGAACATCCGCGCCGAAATCCGCCGATACTCGTCAGGCCGTGCGGGGCAAACGACCAACTCGGCGCACAAACGCCGCGCGGCGAAAACGGCCATGCCGGACTTGATGCCAAACGCCTTCGCTCGGCGGCTCGCCGAAAGGACGATGCCATCATTGCGCCGCCCTCCGGCAACAATCAACGGGCGACCGCGCAACACTGGCGACAAAATTTCCTCACACGACGCAAAAAAATTATCGGCGTCGAAATGCAAAATGCGGCTCGCGGTTTTCATTCAATGTTCACCGGCTAAAAACACGGTGGTCACGGTGGCCGAAGTTGAAACGCAAAATTCAATCCCGACTTGCGAGCGGAAAACGGAAAAGAATTTCGATTCCACCACCTTGAAATCACCGCACACATGAGCATCAATCGCGCGGCAAATCGTATCCACGTCGAGGGCGCGCAACGCCGCCGGAGAAACCGAAATTTCTCCCAACAAAAATTTCTGCTGTTCGAGAAAAATCATAACCGCCCCCCTCCAAAAAAGTTTTTCATTTTCAAAACCGACGAATGCCGGACACTCGCCGAATCCGTCGCTTCCCTTGATTTCATTGGTGATTTCATAGCTTTTTTTCAAAACCGCTTACCGTCACCCTGCCGATTTCCGTTCGCTTCAGAAAATGGGAGACAGCGGGACGCGCGCGGATGCGCTTCAAAAAAATCGGGCGGAAGCGGAAAGCGTGACAGCGGCGGAAGGGCAATCGGGGCGACGCTGGCGCGGTTTTCGCTCCCCGCCCCTAACTACGTCCCGGTGTCGGACAAGCGAACGGAAAACGGTGGGGTGATGGCGGGCGTAAAACAGGCGAAGACAGTCACCACTAAAATTCTGCCCCCGGCAGGGCTGTTGCCTTAATGCTGCCCGGATTCTGCGGAAAATTGCCACGAACGGGACGCCCCGAATTTTTCCCGGTAGTGGTAACTTTCCGCAGTCTCCGGCCAATCAGTTCGGTGGAGCAACGAAACTTTGCTGACGGAATCGGAGCGACGGGTGGGGCGAGCGTAGCGGTGGCGGAGCCGGTCGCGTGGGGACTTGGGGCAAGCCAGTCTTACGGCTTGCGGGTCTGTCCGCTGGCCGGAAGTCTGGCGCGAGGGCGGGTGGATTTTACGCGACGGGCGAGCACATAAGTGAAGTCGAGTCCCAACCGGCGCGGAGTGGAGTCAGTGAAGTTTGGTTGCGACTTCCCGCCGCGTTCAAAGATGCCGTTGTTTTCCTTTCCTTTGGACAAAGGAATGGGACTTCAATAGCTTGTCGGTCAAAAATCACGATTATGGCAAAACTGAAAACAGCAAAAAAGGAATCCGAACGGATTAAAAAAGTAACGGATGATTTTAAGAAAAAATGCTACGCCCTGCACGAAGAGGAAATACGGCAATCCATCATTAAGATTGGGCGAAAGTTGCCAGTCCCCGGAGCGGCAATCGCTTTGGAGAAAGTGAGGGCGAAGTGTTTGCCCGAATTGAAGCGGCTGGGGAAAAAATACAGCGAAGAATTTTTGGCAACCAAGGCCGGACTTAATGAAGCCGCCATTGATTACCTTGTTTTCCGGTTCGGCGACAAGAATCTCGAAATTTACGGTAAAACCGCCCTAGCCTATCGCTATAAAATTCTCGGCAAAATTGCGCGCAAATATCCGGTGCTGCGGGCGCAGGCAACGCTCATGCAAAACAGGGTAGTCACCGACTTGGCCGGCACTGACCGCAAAGACGGATGAAAAATGAAGCTGCACAATTACCAGTTAAGACATGAACACCGGAAATTAAAGCGAATGGTCAGAAGTTGAAAAGTTGAAAGCCGCAAACGAAGAACCGGAAATGCGGCGGGCAAAAATCTACCCCGCCAGTTTGCAAAATGAGGCTACGCCTTTTGTTCTCACTCCGGTTAGGAAATTCTTGGCGGCTTGATGCGCGGCGGAACGGGCAACTGCTCTTGCTGTTTCAAAAGAATTTTTTGCATCAGGAATTCCGCAAGGAATCTGAAAGGGTTGCGAGCGATTTTAACTGCTCGGTCAAAGGCTTCAACGACTTGGACAAACCCTGCAACTGTGTCTCTAAACCCTGAACTTGCGTAAATAATTCGCTGACCTTCTGCTCCCATTGCTGTTGCTGCCGCGCGAAAAATTCCTGATGTTTTTTCTGCTGCGCTTCGTGACCGGCCACCAATGTTTTCATTTGCAGCTCGTGCGCGGCGGTCAATTCTTCCAACTTCTCCAAGAAAATCTTGGACAATTCCGACTGTGGTTTCTTCATAATTCATTCCTTCAATGGTTTCACTTCGATCAGCGTCCGTCCGTCCGGCGACTTCACCAAGTCGCCGACTGGAACCATGTTCAATTCCCGCAACGCCTCCGATGCCCGCTGGCTTTCCAGCAGCAACTGCGCTTGGTCGTTCAACTGGCGGGCTGACCGCTCGGCGGTCAGGATCAAATAGGATGTCAGCAGGACGGACAAAGCCGTCGTCACCAGCGCCGCCCAAAGCAGCCGCCTTAATTTTGTTTCGGCCTGTGCGATAGAGCTTTTGAAACTTTTCGACTCGGCCAGCAAAGCAGTCTGCAAATCGCTTTTCAACGTCTGCGAGAGTTTCTTCAGTTCTTCCGTCTGGGCTTGCTGGCGTTCCTGTTGGGCTTTTTGCAAGTCGTCGGCTATCGAATTCGCGTTCATAAAATAATCCTTTCAGGCGGATGGTGTCGCCGTCACGGTCTTGGATGGAAAGATAATCCCGCCCCTGCCGTTTGATAACGAAATTCGCCTTTTCAAAAAACCGGATGACGCCGGGGCGGTCGGTGATCCGCCCGGCGATGACTTCCTCCCGCACTACCTTGTCAATCGCAACCAGTGTTTCCTTCCGGTCTTTGCCCAGCCGCTTGGGAATCTGCATCGTGCGCCGCCGCGCGGGGTCGTCGGGGCGGCTGAACTTGTGCCGGATGTTCACCATGCGCTCCCACGCATAAAAAATGTCGTGGTCTTTGACGTGGTGATAGATGGTGATTTTCTTGCCGGTGCGGAGTTCGGTTTCGACGGCGGTGATATGGTAGTCCGGGCGGACTTTCCCGGTGGTCGGGTGTTTTTTATCCCGGTGCCGGACGACGAGAATATCGAGGGCGTCGGGTTCTAGGCCGCCGCGAATGACGGCGACAAATTCGTCCAGAATTTTGGCTTCGTCGGTGGGCGAAATTTCCTCCTCAAAGCTCAAGGTCATGCCGCAATAGGGCTGGGCAAAACGGGACTCCTGAATCAAACGGCTGGTCATCCGGGGATTGCCAATCAAGACTTTGGCGGTCGGGTTCCGCATCTGGTAGGCCACCGTTGCCCGCCCGCCCTTAAACGGCTTGAAAATCATATTTCGTTATAGATTTTCGACCTGCTCCTGAATCTCGGCGAGCTTGGCGAGCAACCGGAGCGCGTCAACCTTGCTGCCGGTGAGGTTGGCGGTATTGACGGCGCGGGCAAGCTGGTTCAGGTTGTTGCCGATGCGCGCCAGCGCGAGCAGCAGTTCCCGGCGGGTTTCGAGCGCCGGGCTACGGCGGGGGACGGGCTGCCCCAAGGCCAGCGCCCGGATGGACGTGCTGACGCCACGCACGGGGAAGGTGGCGTTAATGCGCGTCCATTCGGTATCGGAGAAGCGGATGCGCAGCACGCGCCGACGGCGCGGTTTTGGGGGCGTCCGGCGCGGCTTGGGCTGCGGCTTCATGGGGTTATAGCGCAGGGGGAAAACTGCGCTGCGGGGGTAGGTCAAGGAAGGGGGCGGAACGCCCCAATCCTTGCGAGCGTCGTGTGGCAACACGACTATGCTCGCGGGATGGGGAATTTACGGGTTTTTCCACCACATCGCTTAGCTGATTTCAGTCGTCGATTGGGACGGGTTGGGGGGCTGCGTCAAGGCAGCATATAATTTCTTGGCTCGCGCCCAAAGAGTCGGGTTAATCTCTCCGTTGGTGACATAAACAATCTTGTGTTCCCGGTCTATCAACCATTTCAATAAACGGGGATTATTGGTGTCAACGGCGCGCTGTAACAAAATGTGAAATTGAACCGTGGAACTGGAGCTGCCACCGTCCAACACTACCTTTAAATCGGCTGACGGCTGGCTAACTTCGTCCGGGCGGTCAAATGCCAGCCGTAATTCTATAACCATGCCAGCCATGACCGCCGCCCCCTCCTCGTCCTCATCCTTACGCGCGGCGGCAGCCGCCAGCCGTTTGGGGTCGGTGGGCGGGACGCGGGGAATGGGGACACGCGCCGCAAAACAAAGTAACAGCTCAAGGTGAATTGCAACTTGCGCATCCCAAAGTTTGCGCGTTGAACCAAACAGCGGGTCAAAACGCCAAATATCCAACTTTCTTTGTTGCTCTTCCAGCCAACCTATCAAGCAGGGAAACGACGGGCATTTTGCAGACAATTTGCCGCCCGCGTCCGCGCGTTTGAGTTCTCCAAGAAGATACTTTGCTTCTTCAAAAGAAGCAGACGTAGGGGGTGTCGTTAGGGTCATGGTCAAGATTTTCCAAAAAAATTGCCGGAAACAGCAATTTATGGCATCCCAGATTTTGCCAAATGCAGAACAATTCTTGCTGCCTCAATTATCAAACTGGCTCACCGATACCGCCCGCCGCGATTTATTTCAAGACCAAAACTCCAGCGCGAAAATATCTGATGCCGAACAACGCGAATGCTAAACCAAAAAGGGCAATAGGCGAAGGTTCGGGGACGGCCTGAATTGTAAGCGAAGATGACTGAAATTGGCTGGGCTGGAAAAGCGCGGGAGCGCCCGACGAAGCATCCGAAATGGGAGTTGCCGGGAGTGATGGCGAGAAAATTGCACCATCGTTTTGTATCGTGATGCGGTTCGCCTCAATCATCGTCACCTGCCCTTGCGCGAAAAGCGACAAGGCAGGCACAAAAAGCATCGAAGCAACAATCAACGACTTCATGACAGAATTCATATAGCAGTTCATAAATTTAATCAAGTTTTAAGACTTTCAAAAGAAACTACCTTTGCGCCGCTCCATTTCAGGCCCGCTTGCGGATGTGCCTTCTCGGACAAGAAAACAGAATTTCACGGATTTAGAACACGCCAAGCGCAACGAATCTCGAATGCGCGTCAAGTCCGAGACGACGGCGCTTGGGAGCGAGGTCGTAACGTCTGTCTGTAAAAGACGTTCAAGTGTCCGTAAAGCATCATCGGGAGAAAACCAAAAAAGAGACTCTCCCCGTATCATATCGTCGCCTGATGCAAATTTAGACAACGGTTGAACCCCAAGGCGGACAGCGATTTCGTCAAGTTCCTTTGAATGTCGCAAATAATTTTCACCGGACAACCATGTGTCACTTTGTCCAACCGGGCGTTCAAAATACGGAAGCACTCGGACTTGAAATAGATTGCAAATGCTTTGATAAGTCGCCCAACAAAGAAATAAAAAGACTGCCCCAAAGACAGCCGCAGCGATACCAGCCTGCGCCGTGTCGTTGATACCTCGTAAAAAATGGAGCAGATTAGTTCCGGCCAGCACACCTGAAATTGCTAGGAAAAAAGCCATTCGGGCAATCACGCGAAATAGATGTATTCGATGACGGCGATAATACACCTCGGCAACTTTTTCTTTTTCCAGCGATGACATGGCTTTATTTTCCGGTTGAACTGTTAAAGCTCGTTTGTTGACCAAATTGACCCGCTTGGCCAGCAACTTCCGCAGCGCCGGTTCCTGCAATACCAAACCAGCCTAAAGGGGTTGGATCGGTGGCAAAAGTTTGACCAACTCCCAAAATCCATCCCGTTTGATTTGACTTGAGCGCATTAAACCAACCTTGATCTGCAACTATCGCAGCACCTCTGTCAACGGGATTCTGCCACAACAAAGAATAAAATGTGTTCGCATCTGCGGACATTGTCTTTTGCCCGATTTCATAATAAACAAGCTTTTGCGCGTAAGAAGCGTCTGTGCCTGCCTCTGCGAGCGTATCACTAATTCCAGCGAGTCTTGTAGCCCCCATTGTTGTTCCTGCACCAACAGAGCCAGCGGCAATCAATATGTTGCCAACAATTTCACCTTGCCCTGTCAGACCAGAATCCCATGTGTTTGCAACTGATTGGCTGATTGCGTTATACGCTTGAACTGGATGGCTCGCGACATTGTAAAGCCCAACAGCCGTGTTGATAGGATGAACGACAACATTACCCAGTCCAACCACCGTGTCGCGAGCGGCAAGTCCATAGCCAGCAAAGACCTGTCCAACTCCATAAAAATAATCTCCGGTCGCAGACAAGAATGACAAACCAAATGGATCCAAATACGAAACCGGATTTCCATTGGCATAGGCGTAAAAATTCATGCCGCCGGAGAATCCAGTCGGGTCGGGATTGATGAAACGGCAAAGGTAAGGATTGTAGTAGCGCGCCCGCATATACAGCAGACCGTTGGCGTCGGTCTGAACACCGAAGCGGCCATTGAACAAAAACGGCGTGTCGGTCAATCCGACGTGGTAGGTGGTCAGGCCGTAGGCGCTGTATTCAATCCTGTCGGTGACAATGCCATTATCGGCGGAAAGGGCAATCGTGCTGCCGCGATAATCGTAATGATACGTCAGCGTGTTGGTGGCCGTGGCCGTCTCGGTGATTTGATACAGCAAGCCCGCGCCATAAATGTAGTAGTTGGTGACGCCATTCTTGATCCGCATTAAGACTTGCGGCAATTTCGCACTCGGGTCCACCACAAAAACTGTGGTGTTCGTCCCGACCGTCTGGCCGATGCGGTTGTCCATCGCGTCGTAAATGTTGGTCACGCCACCTGCATTGAGCAAGCGATTTCGCGCGTCGTAAACGTAGCTCGCAAAAGTTCCGTTGGTCAGCGGCGCGCTGGTCAGATTGCCGTCAAGGTCGCTCGTCACCGATGAACCGTTGAACGTCGCCAGCCGGTTGTCGTCGTCGTAAGTCATCGTCCGCGTTGGCACCGTGGCCGTGTGCGGCAGGGGTGCGGCGAATTCCCAAGCCATACTGCCGGAATTCGTCCAGTTGAAATTGAAAATCGCAATCGGCAGGCTGTTGGACATCTGCTCCATGATGTTCGTCGCCTGTCCCGCCACATCGTAGCCGATGGTGCGATAAGAACCATTGGGGCGGGTGATTGCGGTGACATGACCTGCCAAATCGTAGCCAATCGAGGTTTTGCGCTGCGCCCAATCGGTCACGTTAGTCAGGTGGTTGTTGCTGTCGTAGCTGTAAAAAACATTTTTGCCACCGGGATAAATCAGATTGGTCACGTTGCCGTTGGCGTCGTAACGATATTGAATGAGATTGCCATAAACATCGCGGTAGCCGGAAACGTGATTGTAGGCGTCGTAAGTCCAGGTGTTCGTGAGGCCATTTTCGCTTACGCTTGTCCGGTTGTTGTTAGCATCGTAACCGTAATAAGTCGTGCCGATGCTGTCGGCGCGGGTGGACAAGCGGCCTTTGCCGTCGTAACCGAGCGAAGTATTTTGGCTGGCGGGGTCTTTCACTGTGGCAACAACCCCCTGATGGTTGAAACTCAATGCCGTGCTGCGGCCCAGAGGCGTGACTGTATTGGTGAGGCGGTTCGCTCCGTCAAATTGGAACTGCCATTTTTTCCCGTTCCGATTTGTCAGGATGACTTGATTGCCTGCGGCATCGTAGGCGCGAGTTGAAAAATGGCCGGCTCCGTCGGTAAGCTGCAAAAGCTGCCCGCGCTTGTCGAAAGTCTGGCGGGTCACTTCCTGCGCCGCATTGGTGCTGGCAACCTTGCGGCCAACGGAATCGTAGCCAAAAAACGAAGTGCGCTGCAAGGGGTCTGTGGCTGAAACCAAGCGACCAGCCGAATCGTTTGTGTAAAGCGTTGGCTGTAACAGCGGGTCAATGGACTTTACCAACCAATCGCGCGAATCGTAAAAATTGGTAACAATCGCCGTGCCTTGGGCTGTGGTTGGCAGCGTGGTTTTGAGCAAATGGCGCGTGGCACTCCATGAATTGCTAACCGAATTGCCGCGCGGGTCGGTGGTGCTGGCCGCATTGCCAACGGCATCGAAACCAATCTTCATGGTTATATTTGTTGGTGCAACCGTGTTGGTCAAATCACGTCGCAAATTGTAATAAAAGCTGGTCACATTGTTGTTGCCATCCGTATGGCTTGTCGGGTCGCCGATGGAATTATTGACAAAACTTTCGCTGCCGAGGCTATTCGGATAGGCGACACTGTTCACAATGCCGTAGCCGTCGTAACCATAGGTGGTGGTGCCTCCGGCGTCGGTGCGGGTGTGAAGCGTGCCGTCCGTGTTGAAAGCATAGTTGACCCAATCGCCCGCGCCGTTCGTCGAGCCGGTCAAAGAAAATTGGGTGTTGTAACCGAACGTGCTTGGATTGCCGCGCGGGTCAACGGAGCGAACCAAGTTGTTCTGGCCGTCAAAAACAAATTGATTCGTGTAGCCAAGCGAGTCAATGGAGTAGATGACATTGTTGTTGCCGTCAAAAATGAACTGGTTGGTTTCATTCAAGGGCGAAACCGTGGCAATGATGTGGTTCTGGCCGTCGTAGAAAGTTTGGGACAGATTTCCAAGCTGGTCTTTCACACTGACCAACCGACCTTGGTCGTCGTAAGTGAAAACGCGTTGCCCGCCAGCCGGGTCTTGCTCGACGGTCTGCCAGCCAGACCAAAAAATCTTCCACAATTTGTTCGTAGCGCCCTGTGTGTATTGTTGCACAACGTGGCCGAATCCATCGTAAATGTTGCTGACAACAAGCTGGCTCAAGGCGTCAAAAGTGGCCGTGACCTGATGGTTGGTGTCGTAAAGATAGGTGCTGGTTTTGCTTTCAGGGTCGGTGAAGGAATTTAAATCTCCCTGTCCGCTATATCCGTAGGAAACGGAACGGCTCGCGCTGTCGGCAACGGATGCCAGTTGAGAGCCGGAATAGGTGAAATTAAGAGAGCGGCCTTTCCAGTCGGAAACTGTTTTCACAAGACCGTTGGAATAAGTGAGTGAAAGCGTGTTGTTGTATTGGTCAACAATCGTGTTCAATCGTCCGAGCGAATCAAAATTGAACGTGTTTCCACGCCGTTGCTGCAAGCTATAAAGCGAGCCGTTTTGCGTGAGGGACATTGTGCAATTTGCTGGTGGTGTAAATGCGCCGCTAGGCTGTTTAACAAACTGAACGGTGTCGTTTCCAAGAACCACAGAAACAGCATTTTTGGAAAGCTGGTCAACACCCCACTTGGCAATCAGAATTGACACCATCCAGTTTTTTGCGTCGGGGTTGGTGTCGTTGAAAACGCCAATGGCGGCACAGGTTGCCGCAATCATGGGCGCAGCTTGCGCGGGGGTGGTATCGCCCAAACCAGCTTGCGGTGCTGCGATGGTGCTGGCATTTACGGAGTAATTATGCGTCCAGCCTCCCGCCATGCCCGCCGGGTTGCTGAAACGTCTCGCGCTATTATAGTAGCGTGAAAGGGTGATGCCCTTGGGTTCGCTCTGCCCAATCGTCAAATCCGTGTGCTCAATCTGAAACGTGCCGTCGGCCATGTTCACCGGGTCAGCCCCGGTAGGATTCGGTGTCAAAATTGGTGTCGCGGTGAAGTATTGCGGTTGTGAATCGGCAGACTGGTTGACATAGGAAGGATTGGCGGTCGCGGTCGGATCGGAGACATAACCGCCGTGATAGTTGCCACTGATGGCAAGTTTGCTGTTTTGATTGGATGAAGTGTTCAACTCCGCGTCGTAACCGTAGCCAGCCCAACTACCCGCCCCGGCAACGTGGTTTGAACCATTTTGCGGCAACAAAATGTTGTAACCGGCACTAGCGTAAGCGCCGAGCAAGTTCTTGGTGGTTGAATCGTAATTGACCACTTTGCTGCTGATGTTCGCGCCGGTCGTCCAATTCGTATTGTTGGCAAGATAAATGGCTTGGCCGTTCGCGTTCGCAATTTCGAGCATCTTGACCGTGGATGCCCCGACAAGATTGGTGTTTTGAAGCTGCTCAATGATTCCATGTTCAAGGGCGCTGCCGAAGTAACCAAACAGGACAAACTCTTTATTTGCCCGGTCGGAGCTGGCGGCATCTACACCTGTGTTGGGCATTTCACCGGAAGTTTCGGCATACACGTCAACATAATAGCCTTTGCCGGTTTCTTGCGCCATTCTGCCGATGCGATGATGCCATTGGGGTAAAATGCCCAACTGCTGCGCCAAGAGTTGTTCGGCAACGGTCGTCTGCAACATCCAATTCAGCCCCATGACATTCAAGGTTTCGCTCGTCACTTGGCGGGACGTGTCAGCCAAGCCCTGCAAACGATAATTGTCCAACTGGCTCTGGCGTTCCTTGAGCCAGCCCCAGTCTGGTTCAAACGCATACAGAATCGCGTAGGTGGAATTTGTGCGCTGATAGGAATTTGTCGAAATTTGGTCGCCGGTGCCATTGTCCATCAGGACATTGTTGGTGAAATTCCAAGTGCCGAACGGATGATTGATGTAGAAAACGACATTGGTCGTGCCGCTCGAACCGCTGGTGGCGTGCTGCACCAAATTAGAATCATCCTGCCAAAGCTGCGCCGTGCCGCTGGCATCATACGTCAGCGAAATCCGCTGGCCTTTCAACTGCGGAATGAACCATTGATAATTTGTTCCTGCAAAAGTGATGGTCAGCGCCGACATCAAGTTTGTCGGCTCATTACTCCAGTTCACAACCGGCATGACAGCCCCGGCCTGATTCCATTGATAGTAGGGAAACAACAAGCCGGTCGCCAATGTGGTATTGGTCGAAGGAACAATCTGCCAACCACCAAGAATTTGCTGCAAGGTGGCGTTGGGGTTGTTGTTCTGCAAATAGCCAAGAAGATTTGTTGTGTAGCCGGTCAGGGTGTTGCGAAGCGCGGTTTCATTCAAGTTGGTCACATAATATCCGCCGCTAGTGCCAGCGGCGGCAGACATCACGCTGTTGCTGCTGAATCCCATTGCCGACGACAGATTGATGCCGGAAACCGGCTCGCTAACTTTAAAAGATGGGTCGAGGTAGTAATTGGTTGATCCGACAGTCAGCGTCACCCAGACACGTTGAAACCAGAATGTGTTAGTGTCGCTCGTCGAGTAATAGTAAGTCGGATAGTGGCGCTCAACGTAAAACAGATTATTCAAATACCAAACTGTGTTTGTCCAAACGGTATTTGTGTAATTCAAGCACAGCCAATGATGCAGGTCTTTGTGGTCGGCGCTGTCGTAAGGGAGCAATTCCCAGCCGAATTGATAGCCAACGCCCTTATCCGAGCCTTGACTGTTAGTGTTTCCAGCAGCGCGGAGCAGCGCGACCAAAAGGGCGCATTGGTCAAAATCATTGCCGCTTTTTTCTAGCAACGTGAGTTCCGCGCCCTTCTTTGAGCCGAAATAAAGGACGTGACGGATGTGGTCGTGAACGTAGTTGAAAATTTTCACCGGGTCGTTTTGCAAGCCGTTCGCCAACGCCTGAATTTCTGGCGTAATCACTTCGGCGATGGGCTGGGTGGGAACGCCAACATAATTTGCGGCAAAACTTTGTGAAGCAATGTTAGCTTTCGGTTGTGCGCCCGCATTTGGGTCTGGCGGTAGGCTGCTGTCCGTCACCTGTCCAGACCGAAACCATCCCGAATCACCGAATTGTTGCGCGCCACAGACAGCCGCCGACGCCAGCAAACCCAAAATCAAAATTCGCAGTGTTTTCATTTTTTATTCCTCGTTAAATTATTGTGAAACCGTTTGGACGTTGCCTTCATTATCCGTGGTGATGGTTCCGCTCCTAACGCCGGAAACACCGTTCAACCAATCGGCAGAGGTATAACTGTAATTGGCGCGCGCACTCGGCGAAGTGCCAAGGCCGGTCAATGGATTCACCCCAAGTAACACAGACCAACCGTCGGGGATGCCGTCGCCGTCCGTGTCGGCGACGTTAGGGTTGGTGTGCGAAACCAGTAATTCGTAGGCATCTGTTAGGCCGTCGCCGTCCGTATCCTGCGGCGTTCCCAAAATCAAAAAGGCGTTATCACTGGTGATGGGCAGCGTGTAGGTGTTGCCAGAATTTCCCTGACCCATCCAAAACCAGACGGCGTTGGTTAGCGGTGACTGTAACGCGCCGGTGGCGAACACATCATAATAATATCCCGGCAATCCTCCCTGAATCGTGAACGTCACGTTTTCGGTGCCCCCGCCCGCCGCTGCCGCCGTGATGTTGGTAATCCAAACTATGTTGGCGTTGGTGCTGTAATTGGGCGTCACCGATCCATCCCATTGCAGATAACCCGCGCCGGTTATCACGTCGGGCGTGGCACTGGTTGATGGCGATGAGTTGGCCGATGAAATCTTCATCATGGCCATGTTCCACGGACTCATCATGTAATAAGGATATGTTTGATTGAAAATTTGCTGAATTGTTCCAGCGTCCATAGGCGTGCTGTAAGTGGCGACGGAATTAAACAAGCCCTGCGCCTGATAAACACCGTTGCTGTCGCTGCCGATGTAAAAACCGTTTGTCAAAACGTCAAGGCCGGGGAAAATCGTCACACCGGAACCGCTGGCGGCGAGCGCGCCGTCGAGATACAAGGCCGTGTTGGTGGCCGAATAGGTCAGCGCCACGAAATGAAAATAATTGGTCGTCCAGGAGATCGGCGCGGAAACGTAAGTTGTCAGGTTGCTGGAAAGGTCGTTGGTCTGCGCCGAGAAATAAAGGTTCTGGCCGACATCATCAACGTAGATGCTCCACAGGCCATAACTAGAATCGGGCGTGTAGCTGCCGACTTCCAGCAAACGCCCGAATTCGCCGGGGCCAGTCCCGCCCGCGTTCGTGCTTGACCAGTTCCCCGGCGCAAACCAGAACGTCACCGTTCCGCTGTCAACCGTCAGGTTGGTCGTGCCGTCGTTTTCAAACACGTTGAATTGCAACCATGCGGGCGGGTTGGTTTCAACCACCAATGATGAGCCGGTGCCGAGATAGGAAAACGCCAAATTGGTGAACGAGACGGGCGCATAACCGCGGTCGCTCGTCCAGTTCACACTGTCGCGGAATGACCATGAATTCAACGGCGTATAGGTCGGGCTGGAATTGGTTCCGCCGCCGCCGGGGTCAAATGAAAAAGCGTGGCCTTTTGACAGCAGGGCAAACAAAAAGCCCGCGACGATGACGGCGCGGGCTGGCCTGCTGGCGAATGCGCAAAAAAGATTGTTCCGTTGGGCGTGTAGTCTCATAAAATTGGTTTTCCATTGGCAACCGCGTCAAGTCTTGCAAATCCGGTTCGGTCGGCAAGCAAAACCTGAAATCCTTTTCACGATATATGTATCGTTCATTTCCACCATTAGAAAGCGATGTAATATGTCGTGGCAATTTCCAAGAAAGAATGGAAGCGGATTCAAACCTTCGGCGCGAGCGTGCGCCGCGAGAGGGTGCGCCGCCGCTTGACGCAGGACGAGCTTGCGGAGGGCGCCGAGATTGCCACGCGCAACCTCCAAAAAATCGAGGCCGGGGAAATCAACATCCTGCTCACCACCGCGTTTCGGATTCAACTGGCGCTGCGCTGTCCGTGGAAGCGGTTGGCTCCGGTGGAATAAATTTCGCGCCTTCATGCCGTTGCCCCTCCGGTCGTCGCGTGATTCGCAAAAAATTCCTTGGGTGTGACGTGCGCTAAAATGCGGGAAGTAAAATCTGACACCTCAAACGGCTTCTCAATAAAATCTGCCGCGCCAAGATCAAGGGCAAGTTGCTGGTTTTCAATGGTGCTATTGCCTGAAACAAAAACCACCGGAGTATTTTGCCAGCGGGAAAGTTTTTTCAAGCGGGCGAAAATTTCAAAACCGTTGCCGCCCGGCAAATCAATGTCCAGCGTGATCAAATCGAAGTCCGCAGCCTGAACCAAGCGCACGGCTTGCTCGGCGTTCGTCGCCGTTTCCACCTCGCAACCGGCGCGATGCAACAAAAACACCATCATCATCGCCACCGGCATTTCGTCTTCAACAATCAAAATTTTTGTTTTGCCTGTCATAAACCCGAATTCCGCGCGACATTTTACCGAAAGCGGAAATGCTTGCAACAAATATAACTCTAGCGTTATGGTATATTAGCGAAAGAAATTCGCTCCACAACCGGGGCGGATTCGGATAAATTTTTCGAGTATTGATCCGCTGACCACAATCGAGGTCGCGCGGATGCTCGGCATTTCTCAATCGCGGGTGCGCCAATATATTTTGGCAAAGCGGCTCAAGGCAAAAAAGCTTGGGCGTGACTTGGTGATTGAACGAGAGGAAGCCGAGCGGTTTCGGCGCGAGGGTAGGCTGCCAGAAGGACGGCCAAGCAAGGCGGGCAATAAACCATAACGCAAGGGTTAGTAATTAACGCCAAAAACCGGCTTTTCGTGGGTCGCGGCGGCAATCGAGCCGTAAACAAAAAATCAAAAAAACACAAATAATGCTTGCAATCATTGGTAAAAGGCGCGATAATCTTATTTAAGTAAATCACACGAACATTTACAGATGGACACGGATAAAAAACGTGGTATTCAAGCACCGCGTAAAGCGCATCATTTAGTGACCGGCGAAAATCCGGGCCAGAACGACGTTCTGACATTTCTTCATCGGTGTTTATCTGTGTCCATCTGTGGTTGAAATTCTTTTTTACTGAATCGTTACGGCTAAAGCGTTTTTTCCGGTCCAGCCGTATTTAAAATTGCCAATCCGCGTCATTTTTGGCACACAACAGCCCGATGAAGAACTTTATTGCCAGTATCGTAATCGGCTTGCTCGCTCTGGAGGCGCGCGCGGCACTGCCGCAGCCGGATTTAATTGCCCGGATTCATTTCGCCGGTGCCCAAAAAATCTCCGGCGACCCGCAGGTCCATGCGTTCACCAATGAATTTACCTCCGCCGAGGCGCTGGTCTTGCGCGCCCAAACCGCCACCAAGCTGGCCAACTGGCTCGCGGGTTGGTTGCAAACCAATCTGGACACCACCGTCCCCGATGGCGCGGCTAAACTGCGTCCTTTGTTTGACGATTTACAACAAGCGGAATTTTTCGTGGACGCCCGGGCCGCGGCGGGGGGCAAACCGGAGGTGGCAATCGCCATCCAGCTCGCCCCGGCACGGGCTGAATTGTGGCAGGCCGGTCTGAAGCCGTTTTTTCCGGCGGCCACGTTCAAAACGGCGAACAACTGGTTGATTTTTGATTCCCTCCCGGGGCCGCTGGGCGACCGCCTGGCCCAAAAAATCTCCACTCCGCCAGCAGCTTGGCTGGATTTGGACATCAACTGGCCGCGCCTGGCGCAGTGGTATCCGGTGCTGAAAGAACTGGGCTTGCCCGAGACCCAATTCACCCTGACGGCACCGGACGATAATTTCCACCTCGACGGGAAATTCCTGTTTCCGGAAAATCTGGCGCTGAATCTGGAACCCTGGCGGGTGCCGACCAACACGGTGCATCAGCCCTTTGACAGCTTCACTGCCATCCGCGGTTTTTCCTCCTGGCTGCCGGCCCAACCGTGGGCCTGGATGCAGTCCCTGGAGTTGACGCCCACGCCCAACCAGCTTTTTATCTGGTCGCTGCCCGGGCCGCCGTTTCAGACGTTTGCCGCCATTCCGGTGCCGGATGCCACCCATGCCCTGGCACAAGTCTATGCGAAGCTCGCGCAATATTGTGATGCGGCGAATGCCCGGAATGAGTTTTTCCAGACCACCACGCCGACGCTGACGAACCGGGAGATTAATTTCTCCGGCACGCCGTTTATTTCGCCGCATTTGCGGGCCGTCACCGAACCCTCCGGCCAGTTCTTGCTGGGGGAACTGTTTCCCAACACGCCAAAGAGCCGGCCGTTGCCGCCGGAATTGTTCAGCCGTCTGGCCGCCAATAACCTGGTTTATTACCATTGGGAAATCACCGCCACGCGCCTGCCCGAATTGCTCCAACTCACCCAGCTCGGCCTGATGCTGACGCATCACAAACAGCTGGAAGGCGAATCCGCCGCTTTCAAGTGGCTGCAACGCGCCGGGGGCAACCTCACCGCCCCGCCCATGAGTGCCGGGGGGGCGGCGAAACCCGGAGCCTGGGGCAACACCCGCACGGAAATCCTTCAGACTGGACCGGCCGAATTCACCTTTACGCGCCAGGCTCCCGGCATTCTGACCGCCTCCGAACTGTTTGAACTGGCGGACTGGCTCGAAGCCACGAATTTCCCCGGCTGCGATCTGCGCCTGCCAGCGCGCTCCCCGCATTTCAAGCAAATGCATGCCATCCCGACGCCGCCAGGACACTGAAGATCATGCTTAAACTTGGCGTCAACATTGACCATGCCGCCACCCTCCGCGAAGCGCGTTATCGCGGCCGGGGGGCGGGCGAGCCGGATCCCGTGGCCGCCGCCTTGCGGTGTGAGGCGGCGGGGGCGCATGGCATCACCGCCCATCTGCGCGAGGACCGGCGGCATATTCAGGACCGGGATGTCTGGGCCTTGCGCGAACAAATCAAAACGCGGCTGAACCTCGAAATGGCCAACGCCCCGGAGATCGTTGCCATCGCGCTGAAATTGAAGCCGGAAATCGTTTGTATTGTGCCCGAGCGACGGCTGGAAGTGACCACGGAAGGCGGACTGGATGTCTGCGCCGCCGAAGCGGCCCTGACCGAGACCCGCAAAAGGCTCAACGACGCCGGCATTGAGGTCAGCCTGTTCATTGCTCCCGACCCAGACCAGATTGCCGCCAGCGCGCGCACGGGAGCCCAGTTCGTAGAACTCCACACGGGGCAATTCGCCGAACATTTTCCGTCGGCGCAAAACGAGCTTCAGCGGTTGGTTGACGGGGCCGGGCAGGCCCATTCACTGGGGCTGAAAGTGAATGCCGGACATGGCTTGAACTACGTTAACTTGCCATGGATTTTCCGCGTGCCGCACTTGGTGGAGCTGAACATCGGCCACAGTATTATCAGCCGCGCGGTGTTCACGGGCTTGGACAGCGCGGTTCGTGACATGCTTGCGCTGATGAGCGGCTACGAAGGAACTGCCGATGGCTGATTGACCGCCCGCCCGCCCGCGTGGTTGATCAACTTCGAAATCCGCGTCTCCAGCATGTGGGGCAGACCTCCGGTCTGCCGGTTCAGGGAGACTCTGTCTCCCAGAATTCTTCAACCGGCTTGCAGAGCAAGCCAGAACCGGCAGACCGGAGGTCTGCCCCACATTCCCGGGATAATTATCCACCCCAAAAGCTTTGCGACATTACCAAAGCGATCATCTTTTGAATAAGTGAACCAAGTCTTCCACAACTCTTTCAATATCTTCCCGATGGTCAGGATTAGCCTCATCATATCCAAGACCCAATTCCTCACCAACAAGTTTCTTAAGATACGTTCGTATTTTATTAGCGTCACCTCCAGTTAACCTTATCCGAGCGACGTAACCCCTGTATTCGTCGAGCGCAAGAAAGTCGGGAACCAGAAGGGGATTCCAAGCGCCAAAAATCTTATTTATTTCTTCTTCAAGATTACCATCAGCGTTCCTGACTTGGGGGGCCGGGGTGTCAAAATCCACGCCGATTTGCCAGGCGGTTTCGGCCTGCACACGGTTGAGGATTGAGCGGATGCCGGGAAACGCCGCGTGGAAGTCCGCCAGCGTGGCGTGCAGCAAGCCATAGGTGACCTGGCCGGCCTGGACGTTTTGGCCGGTGGCCTGCATGCCCACCCGCAGATGGAGCTTGCGAATTTCCGCCCGCCCGATCGCCACCACGCGCGTGCCGCCGCGCGCCTCAATCCAGCGAAACGCGGCATACATCAGCCCCGCCGCCAGCAACCGGCTTCGATTGGACCGGGGCACGCTAAGCAGCCGGATCTCATAAAGCCGGTCGTCCACGGGAAACGGCAGTTCCGTGCGCTGGAAATATTTGTCAATGGAATAGCCGGACCCACCTGGCGGCGTGATGGAGATGAAGCCGACCATGCGCTCACCCTCCGTCGCCACGATATAATGGTTAAACGCATCCAGCGCATCGGTGAGCCGTCCGGTGGCATTGGTGGCATGCTGGTGCAGTTCGGCGGCAAAAACGTCGTGACGCATCCGGTAAATCACTTCCCGATCGCGCGCATCCGCCATGCGGATGGTGAGCTGTGGGCGGGTTGGCATGGCGCAACTTTAAGCCAGGCGCGTGGCAAGTTCAATGCCGCGCAGGTTGTTGATGTTGAAAATCCGGGTGGCAGCGTCCAAGCCATTGGCGCGGGCGAGTCCGGAGAGCACCCGTCCGGGGCCCACCTCGAACAAACGCAAATTGCCGGCCGCGCGCAGGGTGTTCATGGCCAAACGCCAGCGAACTGGTTCCACCAAGTTGCGGGTCAGCAGCTGGCGAATCTGGGGCGGATCGGTTTCGGTCTGGCCGGTGACGTTGAACAACAGCGGAATCTTGGGTGACTGTAACTCAACCGATTCCAGCCAGTTCGCGAATTCCAAGCGGGCGGGTTCCATCAATGGATGGTGCCAGGGACCAGCCACGGCCAACCGCCGGCACTGGCCGAGCTTTTCGGCGGCAACCAGTTTCGCGGCGGCATCCAGGGCGGCGAGATTGCCGGAGATAACTTTCTGTCCGGGTGCATTATCATTCGCCAGCACCAGGGCGGCCCCAAAAGGTTCCTGCGCCAGCCGGTGCAGGATTGTTTCACCGTCCTGGGACAGCACGGCCATCATGCCGCCAGGGGTATGCGCCGCAGCGGCTTCCATTAGTTCGCCGCGCTTGGCCGCGATGGCCACGGCGGTCGCGAAATTGACGATGCCCGCCGCCGCGAGCGCGGAAATTTCGCCAAGCGAGTGGCCCAGCGTGTGTTCCGGCTGAATGCCTGCCGCCAGCAAGTGGCGTAAATATCCCAGCGACACGCAGGCAAGCAACGGCTGGAGAAAGCGGGGCCGGACCAGTTCCCGCTCCGGTCCGCGCCGGCAGAGGGTTTCCAAATCACAGCCAGCACGCTCACTCGCACACTGGACTAGTTCGCGAAAGGCCGCGTCGGTTTTGAACAAATCCGCCGCCATGCCGATTTCCTGCGAACCCTGGCCGGGGAAAAGGAAGACGTTCATCGCCGTTCAGGCTGCCGTGGCGGTCAGACCGCCATCCACCACAATGGACTGGCCCATGATGTAAGACGCGGCATCGGAAGCCAGAAAGGCCACCACGGAGGCGATCTCCTCCGGTTTGCCAAAGCGTTTCTGAACGATGTGCTCCAGATGCTTCTGCTTGATCTGCCGGGGCACCCGGGCGGACATGTCGGTTTCAACAAAGCCCGGCACCACGGCGTTGACGCGGATGTTTTTGGCCCCCAACTCCGCCGCCAGCGCGCGCGTGAAGGCCAGCAGCGCGCCCTTGGAGGCCGCGTAATTGGTCTGCCCCATGACCCCCACCAATCCGGCGATGGAGGCGATGTTGATGATGCAGCCCCGGCGGGCACCGAGCATCGGGCGCGTCACGGCTTTGCACCACCGGAACGCGCCATTCAGGTTGGTGTCCAGCACGCGGTCCCAATCCCCGGCGGGCATGAGCATGAGAAACATGTCGGCGGTGATGCCCGCGTTATTGACGAGCACATCAATCCTGCCCGCAGCAGCAACGATCTTATCCACGGCCGCTCCGATGGCGGCGGCATCCGTCTGGGAACACTTTATGGCTTCGGCCTGGGTGGCGGCCGACACTTCGGCGGCGGCCTCCTCGTTTTGATGGTAGGTGAAGAAGACCTTCGCGCCCTGCGCAGCAAAGCGCTCCACGATGGCGCGGCCAATGCCGCGCGATCCACCGGTGACCAGCACCACCTGTCCTGCGAATTCGGGGTTCATAAATGGGCAGATTGACACTTCCATCACTTCAACGCTTGGTAACGCTGCCAGATTTCAGCGGGCCACTCCTTGACCAGCCGGTTGGTTGGCGCATCCACCAGGGTCAACGCCGTCTGCCCAAAGGCCATGGCGGTACGGAGTTTTTCATGGATCAAATAATGGCTGAACACCAGCCGGCCGGTGTACGTGGATTGAATGGGATGCGAGGTATACAGCAGAAGCGGCATGCCAAACTTCACCGGCTTGCGGTAGTGACAGAGGTTTTCGACCACCGGCAGGAACAGGCCCAGCTGCATGGCCTCCGCCACGGAGAGCACCTCTTGCATGAGGGCCATCCGGCCGCGCTCGAACCAGAGGAAAAAATTCGCGTTATGCACCACGCCCATCATGTCGGTCTCGTGAAATTCCGGCTCGATGGCCAGCTTGCGCTTGATGAGCCGGCCCGGAGTGTGGGGCATGGTTGGCAACATGGCGGGACGCTTCACATCTCGTCCAGTTTCACCGTCAGGCTGCGGGGCATGATCGGGGGCATGGAGATGGAACGAATGGCCGGGCCGTCCGGGGAATTGATTTGGAACGGCAGGCCGGCAAAAGCCAGTTGCACCGGGAATAATCCGAGCGCCAACGGCTGGTTTAAGACCTGGGAAAAGCCGTCGGCCACGACTTCACCCACGGGCTGGCCGGCGGAATAGATTTTTGCGCCGGTTTTCAAATCCCCGCAACCCGCCTCGGCGCTCAGACCGATGACCTTCTGTTTCACCCCGGCGGCACGCCGTTGTTTGATGGCTTCCCCGCCCAGGAAGGGGTCCTTCTCGAAATCGATCATCCATTGCAGGCCCAATGGCAGGGGATCGCGCACGCGTTCGCCTTCGCGGAAAATGTTGAAGAACCGGCCTTCCAGCCGCAAGGCGTCATGGGCATCCAGGCCGGCGAGCTGGCCGCCGAGCGCCTCCACCTCCGTTTTCAGCGCCGCAAACAGTTGCGCCGCGATGCCGGCCGGCGCGAGCAGGAGGTAGCCAAACTCGGAGGTCTTGCCCGCGCGGATGAAGCGGATCGGGGTGCCGGCGAAGGAGTAGTTTTCAATCGAGAGATAAGGCAGGCCCAGGACGTCGGCTCCGAAAAGTTTCTTCACAATTTCCCAGGACTTGAAACCATCCAGGCTCAAGACCACATGATCGGCGGACAAATCCCTGGCGGCGGCGGCAAAACCCGAGGCCGCCAGCAGCGCATCCAATTCCGCGTCCGGCCGGATGCTTTCGCACAGGAAGACGAATTCCTGGTCGTTATTGGCCACGTAACAGTCCGCCGCGAGCTGTCCCTCCTGATCCGCCAGGAACGTGTGCAGGATGCGTCCAAAGCGGATCTTCGGCACATTGCCGGCCAGCAGCGCGTCCAGCACGTCCATGCCCGGGTTTTCCGGGAGGGAAAAGACGCGCAGAAAAGAGAAATCCGACAGCGCCGCGGCCTCGCGCACCGCGCGGCATTCGGCGCGCAGGTCGCCCAAGTGCGAGACGATTTCGACGCCATGACGCTCGCGGTGAATTGCGCCAGCCGCGGCCAGTTGGGTTTTGAGGGGCGAGCTTCTCACGCCTGGCCTCCCGTTTTTTCCCGTTGTTCCAGCACGAAGTCCACGACGGTGTTGATGGAGCGCAGCACGGAAATATTTTCGTCCGGGATTTTGATTTTAAAACAGGTTTCCACGCACAAGACGATTTCCAAGGCATCCAGGGAATCCAGGCCCAGGCCGGAGCCCAGCAGGGAGACATCCTCATGCAAATCCTCCGGCAGGTAAGGCAGGTTGAGCCGGCGGATCAGTTCCCGTTTAAAGGTGTCAATGACCTGGCCCCGGCGCAAAATGAGCTGTTCCAGCGGTTGTGGCGCGGCGGCGCCGGTTGGTGTCCACATACGGTTTCGACAATATGATTAATTCAAGTGTGTGAATTCTTGCCGATTTTGGCCATTCATCAATCAGATAATTTTCGAAACCCCGTTTTCCAGATTCCTGCCATGGTCTGAACCGCTGAAACTTTGCCGGCAAGAGTTCTCACGACAAGACCAAGGTCATGCGTTACGATAAAGACACGCGCATGAAACCAATCTATCCCCTTCGCTCCGTTTACGCGGTCAACTTGGCGGGGCTCGTCCTGTGGGGCCTTGCCCAGACTGCCGCCCAATCCGCCCCGGGTGACGACGTCTTTATCCCCACCAACCCGCCGGCCATGCAACCCATCGCGGCCGGCGCCCACGGTTCATTCACCCCGGCCCAACAGGCAGCCAGGCAATTTCTGCGCGGGGTGAATCTGGGCGATTATCTGGAGGCCAGCCGGCATAACCGTTCCATCGCCGTTTCCGCCACAGAATTCTCCCGGATGAAACAGGAGGGATTTGACCATCTGCGCGTGCCCGTGGGATGGCATCAGTATGCCGGGCCCGGGCCGGAATATCAGTTGGAGCCGGAGATTTTCGCCCTGGTTGATTTTGTGGTCACCAACGCCCTGCAAAACCACCTGGCCGTGATGATCAACCTCCACCATTTCAATGCGCTGGACCACGATCCCGGCGGGGCCACGGCGGAGTTCCTCGCCCTGTGGCGGCAGGTGGCCGCGCATTACCAGGCTTTTCCCCCGGCACTGGCGTTTGAACTGGATAACGAGCCGCACGAAAACGCCACCACGGAGCGGATGAACCCGATCTACGCCCAAGCCATCGCGGAAATCCGCCGCACCAACCCGCACCGGACCCTGTTTGTGGAACCGGGTGGCTGGGGTAGCTGGGGGGACCTCAAAAAGCTGGTGCTGCCGCCGGACGACAATGTCATTGTCTCGGTGCATTGTTACGACCCGTTCATGTTCACCCATCAGGGTGCCAGTTGGACCCATGGTGCGCCGGTCACCGGGGTGCGTTTCCCCGGTCCCCCCGACCAACCGCTGCTGCCGCCGGCGGGCCTCGCGCTGGAGCATTATCAACTGGACTGGATCAACCAATATAATACGCTCCCCGCGGCGCAAAATCCAAGCAGCCCGCTGGCATTCACCGGCAAGCTGCAATACCTTCGGGCCTGGTCGGACTATTATGGCCGGCCCGTGCATCTGGGGGAATTTGGCGCCTATACGAAGGCCGATGAGGCCTCGCGGGCCCGTTTCTACGCGGCGATGCGGGCGGCGGCCGAAAGCCGGAACATCGGCTGGTGCCTTTGGGACTGGAGCGCAGGTTTCCGTTACTGGGACAAGGCCCATGACCAGCCCATGGCCGGGATGCACGCGGCGCTGTTCGGTCCGCGCCCATGAACCGGGCCGGCGGGAGGCCGGCCTGGGTTGACTGAATTGTTTATGGATTACATTAGGATTTACGTGAAGGCGGTGCGCCGGATTTGCCTGGGCCTGCTGGCGGCACTGTTCCTGCCACTGGCCGCGCAGGCCGGCGGCGACCAGGTGGTGGTCCTGTACAATTTGCGGGTGCCTGCCTCCAAAGTGGTCGCGGAACATTATGCCGCCGCGCGCCATGTGCCCGCCAGACAGATTTTCGGGTTCGCCCTGACCACCAATGAAATCATCACCCGGGCCGACTTCACGGATTTCCTGCAGAAACCGCTGGTGGAACATTTGACCGCCAGTGGCCTCTGGAAATTCGGCCCGGTGGACATCCCGGGCACCACCAATCTCCCGGCGCACACCGAGGAACGCGTGGTGGAATCCAAAATCCGCTACGCGGTTTTATGCTATGGCGTGCCCTTGAAAATCGCCCCCAGCCCCATTCCGCCGCCGCCCGGCACCAATCCACCCAATGAGAAACCGTTAAAGCCCGAGCTGCAGCACGATGAAGCCGCCGTGGATTCGGAACTGGCTTGGCTGCCGTTGATCAAGCTGCCGATCCCGCTCACCGGTCCCCTGCCCAACCGGCTCTATGGCTGCACCAACGCGGCCCTGCTCTCCCCCCTTAATGGCATCCTCCTCGTGGCGCGGCTGGACGGCCCCACGCCGGAAATCGCCAACGCCCTCGTGGACAAGGCGCTGGCCGCCGAAACCAACGGCCTCTGGGGCCGGGCGTATTTTGACCTCCGCAATGTGCAAACCAACGATGCCTATTACCTGGGCGATCTCTGGTTGCAACAAGGCGCCCTGATCTGCCATCAACGCGGCTTCGATGTGGAGATGGATACGAACGCCGCCACGTTTCCCGAATCCTATCCCATGAGTCACATCGCCATTTACGCCGGCTGGTATGATGGCGACGTGAGTGGGCCGTTCAAGCAGCCCGAGGTCGAGTTCATGCCGGGAGCTTTTGCCTATCACCTGCATTCCTTCAGCGCGGAAACCATCCGCAGCCCGGGCAACCGTTGGTGCGGCCCCCTGCTGGCCCGGGGTGCCACCTGCACCATGGGCTGCGTTTACGAACCCTACCTGCAATTCACCCCCAATATTGGCCTCTTTCTGGAGGGGTTCTGCAATGGCTACACTTTTGGGGAGGCCGCCTGGTTTTCGCAAATTGCCGTGTCCTGGCAGACCACCGTCATCGGCGACCCCTTGTACCAGCCGTTCAATAAGGGCCCGATGGCGTTCCACGACTACCTGGTCCGCACCGGCAATCCGCTGGTGGAATGGTCCGTCGAACAACTGGTCAACCTCGACCTCGCCCGGGGCGCGCCCCGGGTGCAATTGGAACAGTTTCTCGAAAACCTCCCGGCCACGGCCCGAAGCGCCGTGCTCACCGAAAAACTGGCCAACATCCACGATTCCCTGGGCAAGCCCAGTTCGGCCATCGACGCCTGGCAAACCGCCCTGAAACTGCACCCCTCGCCCCAACAACGCATTCGCATCCGCCGCACCCTGGAGGAAAAATTACTGGCCCAAGGACGCAAGGCCGATGCGATTGCCAACGACCAGCAACTGTTGATCGAAGCCCCCAATTACCCGGGCAAAACCGAAATCGAAAACGAACTCAAAACCCTCCAACCGCCCACCGCCACGACCACCAGCTCCACCACTCATAACTGAAACGCTCGCAGTGGAAGCTGCCTCCACCATGACGAACTCCCAAGCACCAATCAATGCCCCAAGTGCCGCCAATCGGATAAAGCCGACTTCCAAGACGCCATTCGTCATTGGGGATTGGTCATTCTTTAGACATTAGGATTTAGTCATTCGTCATTTCTCCCATGCCCTTGTTTTACGACACCCACGCCCACCTGGATTACGACGACTTCCAGCCGGATATCGCCGCCGTCCTGACCCGGGCGCAAACTGCCGGCATCGGCAAAATCATCGCCATTGGCACGGACCTCGACAGCAGCCGGCGCGCCGTGGCCCTCGCCGAATCGCACCCCATGGTTTATGCCGCCGTCGGCTGGCACCCAGACAACGCCCATCTGGCACCAGCCGAT
>Ga0302140_10001383_pt1 | contig 31591 bp, 23 predicted proteins | sample I_Bog_E1_1_FD_202095 | JGI IMG/M metagenome (GOLD analysis project Ga0302140, IMG submission 202095) | Peat permafrost microbial communities from Stordalen Mire near Abisko, Sweden - I_Bog_E1_1 | ecosystem: Environmental > Terrestrial > Soil > Wetlands > Peat | place: Sweden: Abisko, Stordalen... | reverse complement strand
TCGATACGGCGACACGCGCTGCCGCTGCCGGAGGATACACGTTTCTGGTGGATATGCCTCTGAACTGCCTGCCGGCGACGACCACGGTTGCCGCTCTCGATGCGAAGCGTGCAGCTGCCCAGGGGCGATGCCGCGTAGACTGGGCCGCGTGGGGTGGGGTCGTGCAAGACAATCAGGGCGAGATCGAAGCACTTGCTGCCGCGGGCGTGCCTGGGTTCAAATGCTTTCTGATTCATCCCGGCATTGATGGCTTTACGATGGTCACGGAGCAGCAACTGCGAGCGGCGTTGCCTGGTGTCGCGCGAACTGGCCTACCGTTGCTGGTGCACGCAGAACTGCCCGGACCGATCGACGCTGCCACAGAAAAGTTGAATGATGCCGATTGGCGACGCTATTCGACCTATCTGCAATCGCGTCCGGAGGAAGCGGAACTGGCGGCGATCCGTCTGCTCTCATCCTTGTGCCGCGAGTACAAATTTCGATTGCACATAGTTCATCTCTCGGCGAGCGCAGGGCTGCAGGAGTTGAAAACCGCACGATCCCAAGGGCTTGCAGTAAGCGTTGAGACTTGTCCGCACTATCTGCATTTGACGTCGGAGACTATTAAAGATGGAGCGACGGTGTGCAAGTGCGCCCCACCAATCCGCAGCCGCGACAATTGCGAACGGCTGTGGCAAGGGCTGCGGGATGGAGTAATCGATATGGTGGTCACCGATCATTCTCCCTGCCCGCCGGGAATGAAGAAGCTCGACGAAGGCAACTTCAGAACCGCCTGGGGCGGTATATCAAGTCTTTCGGTTGCACTGTCACTAATGTGGACAGAGGCTAGCAATCGAGGATTTACACTGCTCGACATTGCGCGCTGGATGGTCGCGGCGCCCGCGCGGCTCGTCGGCTGCGAGATGCCCAAGGGACGCATTGCGGCGGGATTCGACGCCGACTTCGTGGTATTCGATCCCGAGCGTGAATTTGTGGTGACTGAAGAACGACTGCACTATCGTCATCCACTTTCTCCATACATGGGTGAGAAACTTCGCGGAGTCGTGAAGGCCACTTATCTGAGAGGAAAGCCTGTGTTCCTGGAAGGCGAGTTTCCGGGAAAGCCTGCTGGGCGGGAGTTTCGGGCCATGCATGCGATAAGCGCAAAGTAGTCGAGCTTGTCGTATACACTATCGCATCGTCGCGCTTCGACGGATCACGCCTCGAAACGAAGTTTAATCATGAACCATGAACGCATCGTCGGCACTGCGGTTCCGCGCAAAGAGGGACGCGAGAAGGTAACCGGAAAAGCTGTGTATGTCGACGACATGGTTTTGCCGGGAATGCTTTACGGCGCGACGGTTCGCAGCCAGATTCCTCGCGGCAAAATCAGGGACATCACATTCAAACCTGGCATCGCGTGGAACGAGTTTGTGATTGTTTCCGCGAAGGACATTCCCGGAAAGAATTGCATCGCGCTCATCGGAGACGATCAACCGTGCCTGGCGCGCGATTCGATTAACCATCCCGAAGAGCCTGTGCTGTTGTTAGCCCACCCGGATCGCCACGCTCTACGGAAAGCGGTTGATGCGGTGTCGATCGAATACGATCCTCTGCCCGCGATATTTACGATGGAAGAAAGTGAGCGCGGCTCTGAGATTGTTTGGGGCACGGACAATGTTTTCAAAACCTACCTTATTCAAAAAGGCAATGTGGATGAGTCCTGGTCGAAGGCCGACCACATCGTGGAGGGCGAATATTCGACCGGCGCGCAAGAGCAGCTTTACATAGAGAATAACGGGATGGTTGCCGCTTACGACGCGAAGCAAGGCGTCACAGTGTGGGGCTCTTTGCAGTGTCCGTACTACGTGCACAAGGCTTTGATGGCCTTATGCGACCTGCCGGCTGAAAAAGTTCGCGTGGTGCAGATGGAGACCGGAGGCGCGTTTGGCGGGAAGGAAGATTATCCATCGATGATCGCGGGGCACGCTGCACTGCTCGCGATGAAGTCTGGGAAGCCCGTGAAAATCGTGTACGACCGCGCGGAGGATATGGCCGCTACGACGAAACGGCATCCTTCGCGCACGCGCCATCGTACTGCCTTAAGCAGGGATGGCAAGATTCTCGGCGGAGAAATCGAGTTCACGATTGATGGAGGAGCGTACGCTACGTTGTCTTCGGTAGTTCTTTCTCGCGGCGCCATCCATGCCGGCGGTCCGTATTATTGGCCTAGTGTGCGAATCCGCGCGAAGGCGGTCGCCACGAACGCGCCGCCGCACGGAGCGTTTCGTGGTTTCGGCGCACCCCAGAGTATTTTTGCGATGGAGCGGCACATGGATCGAATCGCGCAAGTCGTCGGGCTTTCGCCGGTCGAGATCCGGCGCAGGAATTTTCTGCAGCCCGGACAGACGACCACCACGGAACAGGTTGTACGCGAACCGATCGATCTTGGAAAACTACTTGATCGCGCCATCAGCGTTTCGGAGTATCAAACGAAGAAACAGGAGTTCGCGATCGAGAATCGAACCGGGGCGACGAAGAAGGGGATTGGGATCGCAGCCTTTCTTCACGGTGCGGGATTTACGGGCTCGGGCGAGCGCTACCTGAGTTCTGTGGTCGGCGTGGAAGGTTGCGCCGACGGCGGCATTCGCGTTCTGGTATCGAGCACGGAGTTTGGCCAGGGGACGAAAACCGTTCTGTGCCAAATCGCAGCGGAAGCGCTGGGGCTGCGCTATGAAGACGTCGCCATTGCGCAGCCCGATACGACGGAGGTGCCGAACAGCGGTCCCACGGTTGCATCGCGCACGGTGATGGTGGTGGGAAAACTGGTGGAATCCGCGGCGCGAGGGATCCATCAGACTTTGAAGTTGAGCGGCATGCTCGGCGATTCGTATTCGGCGGAGGAATTCCGCGCCGCATGCCTGGCCTACGTTGCGGCTCATGGTCAACTCCGTGCGTGGGCGCAATACGATCCGCCTACCGATGTCTTCTGGGACGATGAAAAATATCGAGGCGAAGCCTACGCCGCGTATTCATGGGCGGTTTACGTTGCTGAAGTCTCGGTTGACCTGACGACGTATAGCGTCTCAGTGAACGACTTCGTTGCGTTGCAGGAAGTTGGCAGAGTGCTTCACCCGGTTCTTGCCATCGGGCAAATTGTGGGCGGAGTCGCGCAAGGCATTGGGTTCGCATTGTTCGAGAAAGTAATTTGGCAGCAGGGACGCATGCAGAACAATCAGATGACAAACTACATCATGCCGACTTCCAGCGACCTGCCGCCGATTCGAGTGTTCTTCGAAGAGTTGGGGAATGTCCACGGCGCCTTTGGCGCTAAGGGAATCGGGGAGCTTCCCATGGATGGGCCGGCGCCGGCAATTGTGAATGCGATTGAAGACGCGTTAGGAGTGCGCTTCGATTCGATTCCGCTGATGCCGGAGGATATTTACGACGCGATCACAGCGCGGTCTCTTCGGGACAAAAGCGACGTTGCGAGCGTAATTCGATGAGCGCTTCCCTGGAAGCTCGCAGTAAGTCGGAGATCTCATTCACTGTGAATGGCGAGCAAAAGACTGTGCAGGCCTTCCCTATGGAACGGTTGTTGGATGTGCTGCGGCTACAACTCGGATTGACCGGCGCCAAGGAAGGATGTGGGGAGGGTGAATGCGGTTCTTGCTCGCTATTGATGGACGGAACGCTGGTGAATAGCTGCATGGTTCCGGCGCTGCAGGCGCAAGGAGCGAGCATCGTCACGATTGAAGGGCTGGATGCAAGTGCAGGATCGCAGAGGCTGCAGGAGGCTTTTCTGGAATGCGGCGGTGCGCAGTGCGGCATTTGCACTCCAGGGATGATTCTGGCCGCATCGCATCTTTTGAACAAGAATCCAAGGCCCACGCTGGAAGAGATAAAAGAAGGACTCTCCGGCAATTTGTGCCGCTGCACCGGCTACCTGCAGATCTTCGAAGCCATTGCGACAGCGGCGGGTCGCGAGACGGCGGCATCGTCATGAGGCCTGAATGAGGTCCGATCCGAAGGATTACGAACTGGTTGCTCCGGGCAGCTTGCAGGCCGCTGTCGGGCTGCTGGCGCGAAGTCCGGGCGAATGGCTCCCGATCGCCGGGGGCACTGACATCATGGTGCAGTATGCGGCGGGGAAGCTGGCCTCTCGCAAGCTCCTCAGTATTTGGAATCTTGCTGAGTTGCGGAACATTGAAGTGCTGGCAAACGAAATTCGCGTGGGCGCTGGATGCACCTACACCAATATTCGCGAACATGAAGTCATTGGCCGCGAATTTCCGATGCTCGTGAGCGCTGCCCGCTGGACCGGCGGAATTGCGAATCAGAATCGCGGCACTCTCGGCGGAAATATCGTGAATGCATCGCCGGCCGCGGATTCATTGCCTGCGCTTCTGTCTTATGATGCGGAGTTAATTTTGATATCGGTTCGGGGTGAGCGCCGGCTTCCTTACGCTGGGTTCCACGCCGGTTACAAAAAGACCAAGCTTGCGCCTGACGAATTGATTCGAGCTGTGTGCCTCCCGAGGCGGTTCTCAGGATATGTTTGTCACGCGCGAAAAGTTGGGAGCCGCAATGCTCAGGCAATTTCGAAAGTATGCATCGCGGCACTGGGACGAATGGCGGGCCAAACGGTTGAAGACATTCACATTGCCGTGGGAAGCGTGGCGCCGGTTCCGCTGCGCCTGAGCGAGACGGAGTTGATGCTGCGAGGGAAGGTTATTGACGAATCGCTGGTTTTGGCGGCAAAGAAGATGGCTGTGGCAGAAATTCGGCCCATCGATGACATTCGATCGACGGCAAAATATCGCGCAGCAGTGGCTGGCAATCTTGTCGCCGAATTTCTGAACCTGCTCAGCGCGGACGGAAAGGCATGAATGAAATTCTGGCACGCTGGAATGATGCTTCCTTCGAGGCGGCCGCGGCGCAGATTTTGCCGTGTTGCGGCTCAAAGGCGTGGGCTCGCGAGATGACAGTTCGAAGACCGTTCCAAGACGAAGCTGCTCTAATGGCTGCCTCCGACGATGCGTGGTACAAGCTGAACGAATCTGATTGGATAGAAGCCTTCCAGAGCCATCCGCGGATTGGCGAGTCGACCGCGCTCAATTCTTCACCCAATTCCGCGACTCATGGGACTTCGTCTTTGGCTTGGGCGAAGCAAGAACAAAAAGAGGTCGCGGAAGCTGGCGATGCGGTTAAGATCGCATTGGCGAAGGGGAATCACGAGTACGAACGGAAGTTCGGGCGTATCTTCATCGTGTGTGCTACGGGAAGATCGGCGACGGAGTTGCTGGAAACCCTTAGACAAAGGCTGCAGAATGATCCTGGAACTGAGTTCCAAGAAGCGGCCGAACAGCAGCGGCAGATTACACAGATTCGCTTGAGAAAATGGCTTCAGGGATGAAACGCATTTCAACACACATTCTCGATCTAGCTCTCGGTAAGCCCGCAAGCGATGTGCCTGTGCGGTTAGAGAAGCAAGAATCTTCCGGGTGGCGCGGGGTGGCATCGGACCGGACGGACCAGGATGGCCGATGCTCCCAATTGCTGCCCGAGGGCGAAGAGTTGTCCGCGGGCTCCTACCGTTTGTCTTTCGACATCGCGAGTTACTACGACACACAGAAGATTCAAGCGCTTTACCCCGTCGTCGAAGTTACGTTTCGCGTTAGGGACGGCGAGACTCAACTGCATATTCCGTTGTTGCTCAGCCCGAACGGCTACACGACTTACCGTGGAAGCTGAGTGCAAGATCGTTCGCCAAGGAGCTAACGAGTTGACTTCTTCAATCCGTGAATGGCTCAACCTGAGCGTGCGCTGGTTCCACGTTTTCGCGGCGATCATGTGGGTTGGCCAGACCTATTACTTCACATGGTTGGACGGCCAATTCGGAAGACCGGAGAAGGCAACCGGAGCGGGCGGACAGCCGCCGCAGGTGTGGATGGTGCACAGCGGTGGTTTCTATGCGGTCGCGAAACAGAAGTCGTTGGGCGTGTTACCCGAGCAGGTCCGCTGGTTCCGTTGGGAAGCGTTGATGACTTGGCTGAGCGGAATGGTTCTTCTCTTCCTTGTTTATTATTCCAGTGCCGGCCTCATTGACACCGACGTGGCTAATATTTCCCAGGCAGCCGGCATTGCGATCGGACTCGCCCTGTTGGTGGGTGGTTGGCTCATCTACGATCTGGCGGCAAGGTCGCCTCTGGGCAAGTCGGAAGCGGCATTTGCGGGATTTTCTCTGGTCATGATCGCGGCATTTTCCTGTGGATTGATGCATGTGTTCAGCGGACGCGCAGCTTACATCCACGTGGGGGCAATGTTGGGAACCATCATGACGGCCAACGTGTGGTTCCGCATTCTTCCATCCCAGCGCAAGATGATTGCTACGGCTGCGGCGGGCACACAGTTCGATGCGTCGCTCGGAGCGCAGGCCAAGCTACGTTCCAAACACAATACTTTTATGGCGGTTCCTGTTGTCTTTATCATGATCAGCAATCACTTTCCCGTGGCAACTTACGGAAACGCGTATGGCTGGGAAATTCTGGTTGCCCTGGTTGTCATCGGATGGGTGGCGGCGAAACTCATCCGCGAGGCCTGAGTGCATAAATCCCGACTGTGCAAAAGATGACGACCACAGAAATGCGCGAGCGCGCGGAAGAAGTGATTGCTCGATGCCGAAGGCTGGCGACGTTTTCCGAAGATCAGATCGGCACGCGGCGAACGTTTCTTTCTTCGCCAATGCGCGACTGCCACCGCGAAATCGCGTGCTGGCTGGAACCTCTCGGTCTTCCGGTTCGCCTAGATGCCGCCGGGAATTTGCGCGCATCGTATCCAGCCGCTCAATCCGCGGCTCCGAAGCTGCTCTTCGGCTCTCATCTGGATACGGTTCCAAATGCGGGAGCATACGATGGCGTTCTCGGAGTGGTGCTTGCGGTTAGCTTGTTGGAAGCTCTACACGGGTGGAGGCTTCCATTCGGAATCGAGATTGTCGGGTTTTCCGAGGAAGAGGGCGTTCGCTTCGGCACTCCGTTCATCGGCAGCCGGGCTCTAGTGGGAACGCTCGATGCCGAGGTGCTGAAGGTTCAGGACGGAGGAAGGATTTCTGTGCAAAAGGCGATTGAAGACTTCGGCTTAAATCCAGCCGAGATTCCTCAAGCGCGTTTGAGCGATGATTACTTCGGATACATAGAGTTTCACATCGAGCAGGGACCGGTTCTGGAAGAACTTGGATTGCCGCTTGCCGCGGTTCAATCGATCGCAGGGCAGAGCCGGCTAGAGTTCATATTTCTTGGCCGCAGCAATCACGCTGGTACAACTCCGATGCATCTTCGGTACGACGCTGTTGCCGCAGCGGCAGAGTGGATTAGCGCCGTCGAGCAGCTGGCCCGAAGCGTAACCGGCTTGGTCGCGACGGTAGGGAAGATCGAAGCCAAGCCGGGAGCAACCAATGTGATTGCCGGGGAGACGCGATTGACTCTCGACGTTCGCCACGGTTCGGACGAGATTCGAATTCGCGCGGTGAAAGATCTCGTTGAGCAGGCACAGCAAATCGCCGGAAGGCGAAGACTTACAGCGCAGTGGAAAACACTCCTGCGGCAACCTGCCGTTGCAATGGATCCTTTTCTGGTTTCTGAAATCGAGCGCGCAATCGCAAAAACAGGGGCCGCGCCCCACGGCATGGTGAGCGGCGCTGGTCACGATGCTATGATCCTGGCCGAGAAGATTCCCGCTGCCATGATTTTTCTGCGAACTCCCGGCGGCATCAGCCACGATCCTGCAGAATCCGTTGCGGTTCAGGATGTAGAGATGGCGATTGAATGCGGCTTGCATTTGCTGGATCAGCTTGCCGCCTCGCGCATAATTCGAGAGAGGATATGCCGTGCATAATCTTGGCCAAACGCGCAGCGCCCATCAGCGCAATCATCTTCTGTTGACTGCGGACACTTTTGTGCGCACCGCTCTGCCCGGGATGAAAGCATGCTCGGCGATTGTGCATATCGGCCCGGCGATGGGCGCACAATTCACCGAATATACTGCCGAGTTCGAGGCGGGCGGAGAACTTGGCAGCACGGCGGCGCAGCGCTTCGTTTTCGTGATCGAGGGCGGCGTGAAAGTGGAAGTGAACGGCAAAGCGAACGATGTCGGCCCGCGTGGCTATGCTTATCTTCCCCAAGGTGCGAGTCATCGAGTGGCAGCCACGAGCAAGGCCCGCGTGGCTGTGATCGAAAAGTTTTATCAGGCGCTCGATTCGGTTGAGCCGCCAAAGTTTTTTGTATCGAGTGAAGATGCAATCGCATCGCATCCACTCGACGACGATCCAGGCTTGCAAGTGAAATGTTTGCTCCCCGACGAGATGAACTTTGACTTCGCCGTGAACACGATGGTGTATCGGCCCGGAGCAGCACTGAGCAAGGTCGAGATGCACGTGATGGAGCACGGCCTCATCATGCTCGAGGGCGGCGGAATCTACCGGCTCGGCGATTCGTGGTATCCCGTGACGGCGGGCGATTTCATCTGGATGGGACCGTGGTGCCCGCAGTGGTTTGGAGCGATTGGCAAGGTGCCTGCAAAATATCTTATCTACAAAGATTTCCATCGCCATCCCTGGGCGAGTCAGCAACCATGAATCTTGAGATCGATCGCGACCGCCTTCTCGCTGAAATCGAAGCGCTCGCTTCATTTTCTGACTCAGACGCTCCCGCGGTGACGCGAATTGTTTTCACGCCGACGGATCTGAAAGCTCGTGCATGGATGAAGGCGCGCTGCGAGGAAGCCGGGCTCGCGGTGCGGTGTGACGCCATCGGCAATACGTTCGCTCGCTGGAATGGCTCGGACCCGGCCGCGCCAGTCGTCGGCACGGGCTCGCACATCGACGCTATTCCCAACGCAGGCAAGTACGACGGCGTGGTCGGAGTGCTGGGAGGTCTCGAGGCGATCCGTGCGCTGCAGCGCAGCGGATTTCATCCGAAACATTCGATTGAGCTACTTGTTTTTACCGCTGAAGAACCGACGCGCTTTGGAATCGGGTGTCTCGGCAGCAGGCTTCTGTCTGGCACTCTTTCGGCGAATCTGGCGAGAAAGCTAATGGACAAAGATGGAACGTCGGTTGAGGAAGTTCGCGCGCGTGCGGGGTTTGCAGGGGAACTCGAAGAAGTGAAATTGATGCGCGGCTACTACAAAGCCTTCGCGGAACTGCATATTGAGCAAGGTCCACAGTTAGAACGCGAGCACGTCGCACTGGGAATTGTGACGAAGATCGCGGCGCCGGCAAGTCTTCGCATTGTCATCGAGGGCTCGGGCGGACATGCCGGCGGAGTCTTGATGCCCGACCGCCGCGATGCTCTCTGTGCCGCGGCCGAACTGATTCTTGCGATTGAGAGCGCTGCCCGCACAAGCGGAGCAGTCGATACAGTTGCGACTGTCGGCATCTGCGAAGTGTTTCCCGGCGCGGTCAACAGTATTCCCAGCCAGGTTCATCTCAGCGTAGACATCCGCGATACCGATCTCGCGCGGCGTGACGCTGTGATGCTGGCGTTGGAGAATGCGAGTCGCACGACGGCGGCAAAGCGGCAGGTTGCCATTCATGCCGAGTTGTTGAACGCAGACGCTCCAGGAGACTGCGCGTCACTCGTGATCGAAGCCTTTTCCCAATCCTGCAGGAAGCACGGGTTCACGTTTCTCTCAATGGTGAGCCGCGCCTATCATGACTCGCTCTTTATCGGGCGCATCGCTCCCGTCGCCATGCTGTTCATTCCCTGCCGCAAGGGATACAGTCACCGCCCCGATGAATACGCATCGCCCGAGGATATTGCCCGAGGCACGCTCGTGCTCGCCGAAACGTTGGCAACATTGTCGACTTGATCTGGTTGACGGGATTAACTTGAGGGACTCGCGGACTTCCGAATCTTCGCGTAGCCCGGCTTGATGATCGAATAGATGAAATCAATGCGCTGCTTGTAAGGCAGGAAAGCGCTCTTCATGGCATTAATGGTGATCTTTTCGAAATCGTCCATCGATAATCCAAATGTTTCGGCGGCTGCTTCAAACTCCTGCGTCATGGTGGTATCGCTCATCAAGCGATTGTCTGTGTTAAGCGTGACGCGGAATTTCTCTTGATAGAGAATCTTGAAGGGATGCTCAGCTAAACTGGGTGTGGCGCCAGTGTGAACGTTGCTGAGCAGGCAAATCTCCAGCGGGATTCTTTTATCGAGCACGTACTGCGCGAGGTCGCCCAGCTTAACCGCTTTGCCATCTACCACGGCGATGTCGTCGATCAGGCGCGTTCCGTGCCCAATCCGGTGCGCCCCGCAATACTGGATCGCCTGCCAGATCGATTCCTTTCCATAGCCTTCCCCGGCGTGAATCGTGATGTTGAAATTCTCGCGTTGAATGTAATGAAAAGCGTCAACATGTTTCTTCGCAGGATAACCGCCTTCTTCTCCGGCAAGATCGAATCCCACCACACCGCGGGCACGAAAATCCACAGCAAGCTCGGCCATTTCCAGCGACTCGTGCCGGTTGCGCATGGCGCAGATAATTAATCCGGAGGAAATCCCAAAATCCTTGCGGCCTCGTTCCAGCCCCTTCAAGACCGCCGAGACAATTTGTTGGTGGGTCAATTGTTTCTGCGTGTGGAAGACTGGCGCAAAACGGGTTTCGAAATAAATCACGCCGTCTTTGCTAAGATCCTCGGCCTGTTCATAAGCGACCCGCTCCAGAGCTTCCTCCGTTTGCATAACAGCGATCGTGTGCGCGAAGCCCTCCAGGTATTTGGCGAGACTCCCTTGGTTCGCGCCGCGGTGAAACCATTGCGCCAATGCCTGCGGATCCGCGGTGGGAAGCTCTCCATAACCCGCGTCCTTTGCCAAGTCGATCACAGTCCGCGGTCGCAGCACGCCATCCAAATGTTCGTGCAAAAGAACCTTGGGAAGGCTGCGCAAAAAGTCTTTGTCAGGTTTCATGGAGTGTTCTTCCTCCGAGCAACGGCGGCCAGAGCGCCGCAAAAAGGCACAAGATAAATATACCGCTCCGCTGATCACATTCCATCGTGTTGTACAATCCCACCTCAACTTGAGGAAGGAAACCCGAATAATGCAAACCGCTCCAGTACAGTCCGGGACGACGACGGATTATGGTTTGCGCCGCGGGATCCTTTCTCCCATGGAGACACTGGCGCAATCAGTCTCCACCATGGCTCCCACAACTTCGCCTGCCGCCACTATTCCGCTGGTTTGCGCTCTCGCCGGCAACGGCACGTGGCTTGCCTATGTGCTCGCGACCGTGGCTGTAGTTCTGGTCGCACTCTGCATCGGGCGCTATGCGCGCATTTCAGCGTCTCCCGGCTCGTTGTACACGTATGCTTCTCTGACCCTGCCTCCCTGGCTCGCCGCAACCGTCGCGTGGAGTCTCTTGCTGGCCTATGTGGCGACAGGATCGAGCGTGATTGGCGGCTTTTACCACTACGCAAATCTTTTGCTGCGCGATGCCACGGGCCGTGGCTACTCCGCGGTGCTGCTGGCTTTGCTCGTCGCCGGCGTTTCGATGTGGATTGCCTATCGCGACGTAAAGATCTCGGCGCGCTTGATGCTATGGATCGAAGCAGTTTCTGTCACCGTGATTGTAATCTTGGTGACTTTGTTATTGGTGCGCCATGGCTGGCACTGGGATCAGGACGAGCTTCATCTGCGCGGCATGACTGGCAGTGGATTGCGCCTTGGCCTGGTGCTGGCGCTGTTTAGTTTTGTTGGATTCGAAAGTTCGACGGCTCTGGGTTCGGAAGCGCGCGATCCGTTGCGGACGATTCCACGTGCGGTGATCACAAGCGCGATTCTCGCGGGCGCTTTTTTCACCATATGTGCGTATGCGGAAGTGCTGGGGTTCCACGCCGCGGGGCAAGACCTGGGTACAAGCCAGGCTCCGATGCGTGTGCTGGCTCAAGTGGCGGGCAGCCGCGTGCTGGGATTGCTGATCGATATTGGAGCGCTGGTGAGTCTATTTGCCTGCACCCTCGGATGCATTACCGCCGCGGCGCGCGTGTTGCTGTTGATGGCGCACAATGGGCTTGCCCACGGCTCTCTGAGCGCCACTCATGCCCTGAATCAGACGCCCAGTCGCGCCGTCATGCTCACCGGCATTGCGGCCGTGCTTCCCGCGGCTGTGCTCGCGGCCCGCGGAGCGAGTGGACTGGATGTCTACGGTTGGCTGGGATCGCTTGCGACCTACGGCTTCATCGTCGCCTATGCGTTAGTTTGCGTCGCCCTGCCCAGGTACTTGCGCACCCATGGCGTTTACCGTCCGGCGGCGCAGATCATTCCCTGGTTGGCCGGTATTGCGATGCTGCTGGCGCTCGTGGGGAACTTTTATCCAGTGCCGGAGGGGCCTTACGGGAGGCTGCCTTACATTTATCTCGCTTACCTGGCTGCGGGACTAGCGTGGTTCTGGTTTCGTGGGCGACAGAAAACTGAGTGACGTTAGCGTTCAGAGAATATCGAGCGACGAAACGTGCGACAAGAATATCCTTCCGATAGAAATATCTAATATGTGGCAAAGAAATTTTTACTGGATATAATCCTTTCGTTCCGCAGCCGACTCGCGTAGATTCTTGTGTCAATCATATGGGCTTGCGGAAGCGCAGGGTAAACCAGTTCTGCGCCAACATCGGTAACCAACAGATTGGCTTTTTGATCACCGGCATGCGGTCGCGCACGAGTTTGCTTACAGACTTGCACGAGGTCATCCATGCTTAACGCAAAAACGCTTAACGAGAAAACCCTTAACAAGAAAACTGCATTCGTCATTCTCCTCTTCGCTCTTTTTATCGTGCTGATTGTCTTCACGCCCGAGGCCCACGCTCAACAAACGCTCGGCGGAATCACAGGCACGGTCACCGACAAGACCGGCAGCCTTCTACCCAACACCGATGTGACAATCGTCGGTGACCAGACAAAACTCACGCGCACTCAGAAGACCAACGCGAATGGCAGCTATGACTTCGTGAATCTGCCCATTGGAACCTACACGCTCACATTCACTCACGAAGGTTTTGAAAGCGAAAAAGTTCCTTCCATCACGGTGCAGGCCGACCGAACCGCCACGGTCAATGCCACATTGCCCGTCGGCAAAGTAGGCACGGTGGTTGAAGTAGACGCGACCCCTCTGATGAATGCGGTCGACACCACGAACGGTTACGTCCTGGAAAAAGAGCAGATCGACGCCGTGCCGCTGCCCACCGGCAGTTTCACGGGACTCGCGATTCTTTCTCCCGGAGTAAATGCCGAACTGCCGGGTGGCACGGGCGCCAACAGCGGCCTGGGCAATCAGCCGATCTGGGCCAATGGCCAGCGCGACACCAGCAACAGCTTCCTGCTGAATGGCGTTGACGCCAGCAACTTATTCAACGGCAAGAGCACCAGCCAGGTGGCCTCGGCCCGCATCGTGAACAATACCGGTGTGGCCGGAGTCGCGAGCACGAACGCCGCCCCCGTCCAGGGCACCGCGTCTGTGTACCTCTCGGTTGGTCAGGCATTGCCAAGTCCGGCGCCTGAAACTATTCAAGAAGTGCGCGTGAACACGTCGATGTACGACGCGCAACAAGGCTCGACCAGCGGCGCGCACATTGACATGAGCACCGCTTCCGGAACCAACAACATTCACGGTACGGCTTACTGGCATCGCGGCACTGACTGGCTGAACGCCGCGCCATTCTTCAACAAGCAAGACCCCAATATTATTCTCGCCAACGACGAGGTGCCGCAGTTGCATCGCGAAACCGTAGGCGGCGCTGTCGGCGGCGCGTTGATCAAAGACAAGCTGTTCGGATATGTCAGCTACCAGCACCTGCACGATTCCGATCAGGAAATCGGCCTCTCGCGGCTAATGGTGCCCATTGATTTCAACCCCGCGTATCTGTCATCACCCGTGGCGAATTGTGGCTTCGTCAATCGTCAAAGTCCAACTTTCGCTGGTTGTTTGGCCGCCCTCGCCAATAACGATTTCGGAGCCGGAATCACGAATCCTGCCACGCAGATCAGCCCGGTCGCGTTGGCCCTTTTTCAATATCAGTTTCCCAACGGCCAGTACCTGATTCCATATTCCAACGGCGTCACCCCGTCCCCGGATTTTCCAGAAGACGCCACCATTCCCGGCACAGCCTATTTTCTGGCGCATCAGGCGGTGGTAGATCTTGACTGGAATAAAAGTTCCAAGGACACGCTCTCAGCCAAATACTATTTCCAGCTCGACCCCACCCGCGCGCCTTACGCCTACTCCAACGTTGCCGGATTCACGCAGCATCTCGACGCCGGCAGTCAGGTCGCTTCACTCACGAACACACAAAACCTGCGACCGAATTTAAGCGTTGTCGAGGTCCTCGGCGCTCTTCGCGAGAAAGTCTACAGCACGATCGCCCAGCCGTTCAGCCCGCAGCAGTTGAACATCAATACTTTCGGTTCGCCCTATTTCCCGGGAATCAGCATCGTGAATATTCTCACCGGATCTTCCCCTGTGCCCAACGACTTTCTCAATATCGGCCAGGGTGCGGCTTCTCAGGGAGCTTTTACCGGAGTATTTCAGAATCGCATTATGCCTTCCGCCAACGCCATCTGGATGAAAGGCAAGCACACCTTCACCTTCGGCGGCAGCTACTCCTACACACAGCTCAATACTCGCGATGAGAGAACGAATCAGGGCATTATTGCCTCCGCGGACTTTGGGCAGTTCCTGCAAGGCTTCGTTACTACCAACGACGATTTCACAACCACAAAGTTCTTGCAGGGAAATGCCAATCGCTATTTTCGAGCCGGGCAATCGGGCGCTTACATTCAGGACAAATTCCAGTTCCGCTCGAATCTGAGCCTGACTGCCGGGCTGCGCTGGGATTGGGATGGCGGCCTCACCGAAAAATACGGCCGCATTTACAACTTCGATCCTTCGCTTTATTCCTATGACGACGCCACCGATACACTTACGTCGAACGGCATAATCATTGCTGGCAACAACAAGCTGTTTCCCACCAAAGGTGTCAGCAACACTACTCTGACCGGGCGGCAATGGGGATTTGCTCCGCGCCTGGGCGTCGCCTGGAGCCCGAAGAAATTCAACGACAAGCTCGTCGTCCGCGCCGGAACCGGACTCTACTATGACCGCGGCGAACTGTTCTCGTATCTCTCACCGGGATTCGCAGAAGGCGTAATCAACGGCGGACCGTTCGGTGTGAACCAGACTCCACCCTACGTCAACGCGCAGTCTTGCGGCAACGATCCTCTCGCCGCGCCATCCATTACCTATTACCTGGACTACATTCCAACTTGTCCCGCCGGCATCGCTGGCGTTCCCAACTACTCGCTTTCCAGCCCGTGGGGTCCGACTCCTGGTCCCGTCCCGACTGGCAACCCGATGGACGTCAACAATTACCTGCCTTATACCACTGCGCCCGGAGTCGGAATACAGGCGGGAATCCTGGACGGGGAGCAGCTCTTTTCCTTCGCTACCTATAACCGCGCCAATAAGTTGCCATACACCATCAACAACACGCTCGACTTTCAATGGCAGCCGCGCAATGACCTTGCCATCGAGATCGGCTACGTCGGCAATCTTGGCCGGCATGGAGTGATCCCCATTCCTTTCAACCAGCCTGGCGTCGCCTCGCCGACCAATATCCTGCATCCTAATTCTCAGAATCCGCAGTCCTATACTTACGGCTATACAGTGCAGACGCCGGGTTGTACAACGTCGCCGTACGCCTGCGCCATCAATTTGCCGAACGGCCAACAGATGGTGGCGAACTACGAGGGCGGCAATGTAGACCTGCGCGTTCCTTACCTCGGATACTCCGCGGAATCGGAAAGCTATACCGCAGCCGGCGTTTCGGCTTACAACGCGCTGCAGACTCACGTTGAGAAACGCATGAGCCATGGATTGCAGGTCGGCTTCTCCTACACTTATTCCCACGCCTTGGATGAGCAAAGCGGCATGGGATTGTTCTTCAACGGCAACAATCCGTTGAACCTGCGCTCGGCTTATGGATCCTCTGACTTTGACCGAACCCACGTGTTCAACTTCAGCTACAACTATGAATTGCCGAAGTTCTTTCCCGCGTCGACTTTGAAAGGTAAGGCTGCGAACGGATGGAGCATACACGGGGACGCGATTTTGCAGAGTGGGCAACCTTACAGCGTGATCGACTACACCGGCGCCGTGGGCAGTATCTTCTACAGCGTCTACGATGGCATTACCAATCCCATCGTGCCGCTGGCACCGGGTTGTACCGCCAAGAGTGCGCGCACCAGTTATTCCGGCGCCAATGCGTACTTTAACCCAAACGAGACCGCGCTCAATCCAAGCTGTTTCACTCTGCCGTTGCTTAATCCTGGTGATCTCGGAGGAGCCATTCCTGCGGGCGACAGTTTCGAAACCAACTTCACCACCGGCCAGCGCAACATCTTCCGGCAAACCTGGCAAAGACAGGCCAACATTTCATTGGTAAAGATGACGTCACTTACCGAGCGCGTCACCATGAAATACAGCTTCGACGTCTTCAACGTCACCAATACCGCCAGCTTTGACGTTCCCATCGACGATGTCTCGCAGAACCAGTACTACAACCAGTTCCCAGTGGCCGGAACCACGCCCTTGCCCAGTCCATGCCCCACTCAAACCAATTCCAGTTTCTACAACTGTCCGGCCTCGCTCGGTGCCGTTAACAAAATCATAGGTCTTCCGCGGGAGGTCCAGATGACTTTGCAGTTCAGCTTCTAATTCGCTACTCGACGCCTGTGAACGAATGTCATGGGCCGCTGCTTCGTGCGTGTTTGCGCATCTCGTTCACTCTTCGCCGATGTCCTCGTTCCACACTTCGGAATTGTTGCGGATGTACTCGCCCAAGAGCGACGCGCACTCTTCGGAATCGAGATCAATGACTCTTACTCCGAGAGAACGGAGCCAATCCATCCCGCCCTGAAAATTGCGGCTCTCGCCGACCACCACCGCGGCAAAGCCAAACTGGCGAATCAACCCGCTGCAATACCAGCACGGCGCAAGCGTAGTCACCATGGTGAGATTGCGATAGCTACGCTGGCGACCTGCATTACGGAACGCATCAGTCTCGCCATGCAGCGATGGATCCCCGTTCTGCACGCGGCGGTTGTGACCCGAGCCGACGAGTTTCCCCGCAGCATCAAAGATCGCAGCTCCGATCGGGATGCCCCCTTCAGCCAGTCCTGTGCGGGCCTCCGCCAACGCAACTGCGAGCATTGCAGAATGATCGAGCTCAGACATTTACTGGATTATATGGCGACGAAGAGTCGGGTGCGTCGGGCAATCGCAGAAAAGAATTATAGATACGATCTGAAATGAGAAGTTGTATGGTGGAGGCGGCGGGAGCGAACTTTACTGATTCTACATAAGCTATTGATTCTTCAAGAGGGCAGAAGTGCCAGAAATACCTGTGTGCCGGGGCGGCGGTACAAAAACGGTACAAACGTCAATCCAGAAGTATGCTGAAACCGAAAACCGCCCAAAGGCTGAACAAGAGCAGCATACCGCAAGTTCGAGGAAATCCGGAATGACTTTTTGAGCAGGGAAGAATTCGCGTGAGGGCACGGTGTTTAAGGTCACTCCCACCGGAACGCTGACGACACTTTACAGCTTCTGCGCTAAAACTAACTGCACTGACCCTCCGTGCCCTTCGGCGGGCTTGTGTTCGGCACCGACGGGAACTTTTACGGGACGACGTCGGAAGGCGGGATCAGCGCCGATCCTTGCGGCGGTGACTGTGGAACGGTCTTCAAAATCACCCCAGCCGGCAAACTGACCACGCCTCACATGTTCGACCCGACGTACGGCTACTCCGCTCCCTATGGGGCTTTGGTTCAGTCCACCAATGGGAAATTCTACGGAACGTCGCAGCCTTTATTCTTGTGGAACAATATCAAGCAACGCGAAGAATTTACCTTTTGCTCAGAGTAATACCAGGCCGACAATCGATAGGCCGCTAGTACTATTGCGCCTCACGCGACGGGACTTGAGTAACTTTCATCGGTAGTCTTTCGTTTTCTTTTGAAATGCTTGCATATTGGAACTTACGTTCGCTAGACTGGCTACCGCGATTTCCCAGAAGCGAAAGCGTTCGATCGGCGGTGGGGTCCCGGGGCCATGAGGCGTCACGACTATCTCGATCACGACATCGAGACGGCTAGTCCGAAGCAGATTCGGCAGTGCCAGGAGGCCGAACTGGCGCGCCAACTTGATTACCTGTTTGCCCGCTCGCTCTTCTACCAGGAAAAGTTCCGCAGCGCCGGATTACGCCGCAAAGACTGTTGCAACCTGCGAGACCTGGCGCGGTTTCCCTTTACTACCAAGGAAGAGTTGCGCGCGAGCCAGGCTTCCCAGCCACCGCTCGGCCGGCACATCGCGGCCGACTGGCACAACGTGATTCGGGTGCACAGTTCGACGGGCACGACCGGCCAACCCAGCTTTGTCGGGGTTACGCGCCGCGACGCCCGGGCGTGGACACGCCTCACCGCGAGATCGTTTTATACCCAGGGTTGCAGGAAAACCGATGTGGTGGCCCATGCCATCGGCTTGACTCTGTTTGTTGCAGGCCTCGCCTCGAAGGACGCGATCGAGTCGATCGGCGCGGTTTTCGTTCCGCTGGGAACGGGCGCATCGGAAAAAGCCTTAAGCGTGATCCCTTGGCTCGGCGCAAATGCGATGCACTGCACTCCGTCGTACGCGTCGTATTTTGCAAAGTATGCGCGGGAAGCGGGAGTGGAACCGCACACCCTGGGATTGAAGAAATTGTTCTGCGGGGCGGAACCGGGGGCCGGCATCCCTTCGGTACGCAAGAAGCTGGAGCAGGATTTCGGAGCGCGTGCCACCGAAGGCCTGGGCAACGCAGATATGGCGCCAATTATTTTCAGCGAATGTCCGGAGCAGGCCGGTATGCATCACAATGGCCCAGATTTTGTTCTGGCCGAAGTCATCGACCCCGAGAGCGGGGAGAGTCTTCCCATTGAAACGGGCGTGACCGGAGAGTTGGTTTACACCAGCTTGCAGCGCGAATGTGTGCCGCTTCTACGTTTTCGCACCCGCGACCGGATTGAGGTGCTGGGCACTTCTTGTGTCTGCGGACGCACCGGCTTTCGCCTGCGCTGCGTCGGCCGCACCGACGACATGCTCATCGTGCTGGGAGTGAACGTTTTTCCTTCCGCCGTGCGTGAGGTGGTCGCGGCTTTTCATCCGAGCACGACGGGGGAAATTCAGATTCTGCTGGAGCAGCCCGGACCGCGCGTGGAACCGCCGCTCAAGGTGGTGGCGGAGTCCGCCGTTGGCAGCGCAGCCTGGGGCGAACTCAAGGGCCAGATCGAACGAAAACTTCGAGACGTGTTAACCATCGCGGCGAGTGTGGAACTGGTGCAGGCAGGCACTTTGCCGCGGTATGAGATGAAAGGGCAACTCGTGAAGCATCTTCAGAACAAAGTCCAGGATGTCGCCGGGCAGAGGAGGAAAGTCCTTGTATAGCGTCGACATCGACGTGGGCGGCACTCTGACCGACGGACTTTTCCGCGACGCCAACCGCACCGTCTGCACCAAAGTGGATTCCACCCCGCATGACCTGACCGTGTGTTTGTTCGAATGCCTGGCGCAAGGCGGCGCCCAGCTTGGGTTTCCCGACCTCGCGAGCTTTCTGGAGGAAGTCGATCTGCTGCGCTGGTCGACCACGCTTACTTCGAACGTGCTGGCGGAGCTGCGTGGCCCGAAGCTGGGACTGCTGGTGACCAGCGGCCACGAAAAAGATTTGTATAGCTCCCAGCAACCAAACCCAATCCTGAACCGGCTGGTGGATCCGAAAAACGTGATCGGCATCGACGGCATGCACGATGCCGCGATCCTCGGCGCGGTGCGGGCACTGCTGGAAAGCGGAGTGCGGCGCATTTGCATCAGCCTCCAAGGCGCATTCCAGGACCCCGAGCCCGAAGCCCGCCTGAAGCGCATCATCGACGAACAATATCCCGACCACTATCTGGGCTCGGTGCCGGTGCTGACCGGCAGCGATGTCTGCCCCAACAGCGACGATTCCACGCGCACTTACAATGCCGTGATCAATGCCTATATTCACAGCGCGCTGGCGGCGACGCTATTCAAAGCGGAAGATGAGTTGCGCTATACGCAAGGGTATGCGCGCGCTTTCCTCGTCAGCCACATCAACGGCGGGGTGGCGGGAGTTTCGAAAACCCGCGCCCTCGATACCCTCGAGTCGGGGCCGGTGCTCGGAATTTACGGCGCAGCCTGTCTCGCAAAAGTCTACGGTTTGAACAAAGTTCTCGCCTTGGACGTCGGCGGAACTACGGCCAAGCTCGGCGTCATCCATGGTGGCGAACCGCTCTACATTCGGCAGAGCGATTTGTTCGGCATCCCGGTGCGGGTCACGCTGCCCTATCTGCGATCGATTGCGTTGGGCGGTGGAAGCGTGGTCTCGCTCGATGGCAATCAACTGCGGCTGGGACCGGAAAGCATGGGCTCGTTTCCCGGCCCGGCCTGTTACGGACTGGGCGGAGACAAAGCGACCCTCACGGACGCCTTCGTCGCCGCCGGCCTGATCGATCCGGTAAACTTTCTGGGTGGCAGCAAGCCTCTGAATGCGGAGGCGGCGCGCGAAGCGGTCGCGGTCCAAGTGGCCGGTGCGCGCGGCGTTTCGGTGGAACAATCGTGCGGCGAAATCATCGACGCCGCTTTCAACCTGGTGGCGGACATGATTGCCAGGGCAAGCCGCGAACTGGGGCAGGATTTGTCCGATCATGTGCTCTTTGCCTATGGGGGGAATGGTGGTTTGTTCGCCTGCGGCGTGGCGCAGCGCGCCGGAATTCGGAGCGTCCACCTCTTCGATCTAGGCCCCGTGTTCAGCGCGTTTGGATCCTCGGTTTCCGATATCGCTCACGTGTACGAACGCTCCTTCCGCTTGCCGCTGCGTGAAGACGAGGGCGCGGTCAGTTCGGACATCGGTCCGTTGAACCGATTACTCGAGTTGAATCGATTACTGGAAGACATGCGCGATCAGGGCAAACGCGATTTGCTGGGCGAGGGCATTTCGCCCGAAGGCGCGGAGTGTTCTGTGGAACTGGAAATCTCCGGCGCCGATGGCACGTCGTACTCGGTGAAGTCGGCGCAGATGCATTTCGCGAGCGTGGCGGAATTGCGGCGGGTAGTGGGTCCGTCTGTGTCAGCCGGTGATGGCGAAGTGGAATTGGTGCGGATGCGATTGAAGAAGGCCATCGCCAAGCCCGCTCTGGTGAAGCGCGAAAAAGGAAACCCGGACGCTGCTTCCGCACGCCTCGGCACGCGCGCGGCGACGCTCGACGGCAAGCGGCAGGATGCGGCTCTATACCGCTGGGAGTCGCTTGCGCCCGGCAATACTTTGCAAGGCTGCGCGATTCTCGAGTCCGCAAATAGTACCTATCTGGTGCTTTCCGGTTGGAGCGCGGAGATCGACGGCTACGGCAATGCCTTGTTAACTAGAAAAGACTAACCAGAAACGGCTCAATCGAAATCGACGAAGCGAAACGAACCTGTAGGAGAGGCAAAAAGCCACATGGCCGACGTGAACCCAAGACGCCTTCGAATCACCGAGTATCTCGATATCGACTTGGATCGAGAGCAATGGCTGTGCGAGCGCTGCGGGCGGGTTCTGGGCTCGGCGCGTGAAAGTTACAAGAAGGGCTGCCTGCTCTATGCCCGAGATCCGCGCGAGATTCATCCTCCAATCGTTGAAGGTAATTTCAGTTTTGCGCCCGATCCGCTTTGGGTGCGCATCGTGGAGTTCTACTGTCCGGGCTGCGGCACCCAGGTGGAAACCGAATACCTGCCGCCGGGGCATCCCATCACGCACGACATCGAAATCGATCTCGATACTTTGAAGAAGCGGATCGAGGGCGGTGAGTTGATTCTAAAGAATCGGCGGATCACAGCCTCATGAACTCCATCGACATCGACGTAGGCGGCACCTTCACCGACCTGGTCCTGACCTTCGAAGGTCAGACCGTGATTCGCAAAGTTCCTACTACGCCGTACGATCTGTCGGTTTGCTTCTCGAACGTAATCGAGGAAGGCGCGCAAGCGCTGGGCATGTCGATGGAAAAGCTGCTGCCCGACGTGGATATGCTTCGCTATTCCACGACCATCGCCCTCAATCGCCTGCTGGAGCGCAAAGGTCCGCGGCTGGGGCTGATCACAACCGAAGGCCATGAAGATACCACCCTTCTGGGCCGCGGCGCGCAATGGATTGACGGCACGCGCGTCCAGGAACGGCGCAACCTGAGCATCCAGGTAAAACCACACCCGCTGATTCCGCGCGAGATGATCGTCGGGGTGAAGGAGCGCGTCGATTCCAGCGGACAAGTGATTCGTCCGCTCGACGAGAACGATGTGCGCGAGAAAGTTCGTTATCTGGTGAGCCGGGGAGCGCGCGCCTTCGTAGTTTCGCTGCTCTGGGGATTTCTGAATCCGATTCATGAGCGCAAGGTAAAAGAGATTATTCGCAGTGAATATCAGGAGTTTCACATCGGCTATATGCCGGTCGTGCTGGCCGGCCAGGTCTCCGGCAAATTGGGCGAGTATGAGCGGACGATGGCTGCCATTCTCGACGCCTATCTGCAACGCTCGATGCAAATCGAGCTTTCGACCTGCTGGGACAAACTGCGCGACCGCGGCTACAAGCGTTCGCTGTCGATGATTCAGAGTTCCGGCGGCATCGCCGAGGTCTTTAAGACGGCCGCCAGCCGTACCTTCAACAGCGGTCCGGTCAGCGGATTGATGGGCGCGCACCATGTGGCCAAACTGCTCGGAGTGCAAAACGTGGTGATGGCCGATATGGGCGGCACCAGCTTTGACGTGGGACTGGTCGTGAAAGACAGCGTCCGCAGCTATGATTTTCGCCCCATCATCGATAAATGGATGGTTGGCATCACCATGATCAAGACGCTGTCAATCGGGGCGGGTGGCGGATCGATCGCGGGGCTGAATAAGCTGCTCAATAGCCAACTGCAAGTCGGCCCGCGCAGCGCAGGCTCCTTGCCGGGGCCGGCATGTTTTAACCGGGGCGGCACGGAACCCACCGTGACCGATGCCGACGTTGTGCTCGGCTACATCAATCCCGCTTACTACTACGGTGGAAAGCTTGCGCTCAACAAGGACAAAGCGGTGCAATCGGTGCGCGATAAGATCGCCAAGCCGCTGGGCCTGGGCGTGGAAGAAGCCGCTGCCATCATCCGCCGCATCGTCGACGAAAATATGTCGTCGGCGATCATGAAGGAAGTCCATCTCCGCGGCTATAGTCCCGAAGAATTTATTCTCTTCGCCGCCGGAGGAGCGGGGCCCACGCATGTCGAGGGTTTCCGCGCCGATATTCCAAAGGCGGTGATCTTTCCGTTCTCGCCGGTGTTCTGCGCGTGGGGCTCCTCCACCATGGACATCATGCATGTCTATGAACACTCCAAGAAACTTACGCTCATGGAGCCGGGCAGCCACCAGCTCACGAATGAGTTCGACCCCTTCAATAGCGCTGTAAATCAACTGATAGAAAGCGCGAAGACCGATCTTGCGGGCGAAGGCCTCGACTCGAACGCGGCCACATTTGTGCTGGAGCTGGACATGCTCTACGGAGGCCAGTTTCATGTGAAGCGGACGCTTTCGCCGCGCCTCTTCATTCATTCCGCCGAGGATGTGACCGCGATCTGCGACGCCTTCAACAAAGAGTTTAGCGAAGCGTTCAGCCCGTTTGTGGTGAATCCCGACGGAGGAATTTTTCTCGATACGTTTGTGCTGAAGGCCATCGTGCCCACTGTGAAATCGACCCTGCCAAAGTTGCCGATGCAAGGCCACAGCCCAGCGGCCGCCGGCAAAGGCTCGCGTCCGGTTTATTGGCCGGCGAAAGGCGATTTCCAGAGCACTCCGATTTATTCTTTCGAACAACTGCGGCCGGGCAACATGCTTGCTGGGCCAGCGGTGGTGGAAGGCGAGTACACGACGCTGGTCGTTCCCGAGCCGCTGCGCTTTTCCATCGATGAGCATGGGCTGGGAATATTGGAATAAGGAAAGCAGGATTATGCCGATACCAACCTTGGCGGAAAAAATGCAATGGCTGAAGCCGGCGCCCGCCACCGACTACGAGAAAAAATGTGTCGAGACCATCCGGCACGGCAGCTACGAGATCGGCGTGCAGATCACCAACGACATACTCGACGAGGCGATGGAAGTCTTCGTGCGCTCTTCGCGCAGCTATTTCGGCGTGTCGGGCGATTCCATGGTGGCCATTTTTACCGCGGGCGGCGACCTCATCAACGCGTCATGCGGCACTTATCTTCACGCCATCATTCAGCCCATCATTCTCAAATTCATTCTGAAATATTATTCGGAGAATCCCGGCATTCGCGACGGCGACATTTTTTACACCAACGATGCCCTCTACGGTGGCATTCACAATCCCGACCAGGTGGCGATTATGCCCGTGTTTTATCAAGGCCAATTGATCGCCTGGTCCACGGCCGCGTTGCACACCACGGAAACCGGCGCCATTGAGCCCGGAGGCATGCCGGTCAGCGCTAAGTCCCGCTTCGAGGAAGGCTTGAACATGCCGCCGATCAAGATCGGCGAAAACTTCGAGCTGCGCAACGATTTCCTGGAGTTTTATTCGGTTTATGGATTGCGCGCGCCCGCCATGTTTATCTCCGATCTGCGTGCTCGTTGCACCACCGCCGATCGAGTGCGGGTCCGCCTGCTGGAGCAAGTCGAAAAACGCGGCGTGGAATTTATTGTCGGCCTGATGCGCAAGATGCTCGAAGTGGCCGAAGCGGGCGCCTATCAGAAAGTGAAGTCTCTGCCCGACGGCAAATTTCGCAGCGTGGTCTTTAACGATGCCATCGGTTGGACCCCCGCGCTGGTCCGCGCCTGCTTTCTCACGCTTACCAAGAAGGGCGACCGGCTCACCTTCGACTTCGAAGGCACTTCGCCGGAGAATCCCTCTTCTTATAACGTTCACACCCAGGCCGTGGTCGGGCACATCGCCAATTTCATGTACGAGTATTTTTTCCACGACCTGCCGATTTGCAGTTCAACCTTCGCCCCCATCGATTTTGTTTTTCCCGAAGGCATCATTCTCAATCCCGACAAGCTCGCCGCCACAAGTTGTTGTGTGTATATCGGCATGCAGGCACGGTGCGCTACGCACAACTGTTTTGCCAAGATGATGTATGCCACCAGCCTGTGGACGCAGGTTGCCTCCGCGCCGGGAAGCCAGCACACGGCGCAGATTTGCGCCGGGCATTCGCAATGGAACCTCGCCGTCTCCGACATACTCTCGTTTTCGCTCAACACCCAGGGCCAGGGAGGACGCTCCGCCAAAGATGGCATGGACGCTTACGGCTTCGCCTGGTGCGCCTTTGGACGGGCACCGGATTGCGAGCAGGTGGAAGGCGAATTGCCCATCACGGTCACGCTCTCACAGCACTGGAAAGATTCTTCGGGTCCCGGACTGCACCGCGGCGGCTCCGGCGCGGTGCAGCAATGGATGGTCCACAAAGTTCCCCATCTTCTGTCGCTGTGCATGGGGAATGGCAGCAAGGTTCCGCTGGGCCAGCCGCTATTCGGAGGCTACGCTTCGGCACCGATCCCGGGCATCAGCATCCGTCACGCCGACTTGCTGGAGCGTATGAAGGCGGGCGATCCCAAGCTCACGCTCGAACATCGCGAACTGTTCGAAGACCAATCCATTGGCGGCGACTGGACATTTGAGTTGATCGCCCGTACGCCCAAAATGTATAGCGAAGGCGATTTGCTCTTCGGCTTCAGCGGAGGCGGTCCTGGCTACGGCGATCCACTCGAACGCAAAGCCGAAGACGTGGTGGAAGATCTGAAGAAGAAAATTGTTTCGGAGTGGACTGCGAGCCAAATCTATAGAGTCGCGCTGCACCCCGAAAGCCGCAAGCTGGACGCCGCGCGCACCGAAGAACTCAGAAACGCGGAACGCCAAGCCCGCCTGGCGCGAGGCCAGAGTTACGACGACTTCATGGCGGAGTGGAGCAAGCTTTCGCCGCCGCAAGATATCTTGCAGTATTACGGAACCTGGCCCGACGCGAAATCCACGGGCCCGGTGTTTCGTCCTTAGAGGGTTCGTCGGTTGGAGCTTCGTCTCTGGGAACGAGGAGATCGTTGGTGGAGTTGGCGACGCCGCGAGCCATGATCCGTGCGATGGTGCAGGGCGTACGCCCGCCTCGACCGTTGCTGCTGCCCATCGTCTTCTCTCTCGGGGCTCGTTTGGAAAATGTGCCGCTGCGCGCGTTTCTCTCCAACCCCACCAAGATTGCCAGCGCGCTGCGGCAACTCCGCGGCGCGCTGGCCCTCGACGGCGTGGTTTGCTACTTCGATCCATATCTCGAAGTAGAGGCCCTGGGTGGCGAAGTCCAATGGTATGCAGACGGCGCCAGCCGCACTCTGCGAGCGGGGTCGACCGATCTGGATACGCTACGCGAGCGCGTGCCATCTCCCGGCGACATTGCGCAATTGGGACGCGTCCCGGCGGCTGGTGAAGTCGTGCGCCGCCTTAAGGTGATGTTGCCGGGTGAACCAGCCTTGGCGGTCTCGGTGAGCGGTCCTTACGCCTTGGCGGGGCAGCTTGTGGGTGAGGCGCAACCCGGAGAATCTACTTTCGAGGACGCAGCGGAGTTCGCCGCCGAAGTGGCGGTCGCATTGTGCAAGAGCTTTCTGGATGCCGGCGCGAGCGTAATTTTTCTGCGCGAGGATGCCGGCGCGATTCGAGATCCGCAATGCTGGGCTGACTTATTGAATCCTATAGTGAATGTAATCCGTTTCTATGAGGCTCTGCCGGTGCTGCTGCCCGCCAGCGCATCAGCCGGGGACGTACCTATCGCCGCGAGTGAAGCTTGTGAAGGGCTGATTTGCCCACGAACGATCGATCTGTCGGCGGCAGCACTCTCGCCACAGAGTGCGGCGTTGAACTCGGCGTATCTGCCAATCCAAGAACTGCTTTCGTCGGAAGCCAGCGAGGCCGCTCTGATTACGTTCCTGCAGACGCTGCCACCGGACCTTGGCTATGGTCTATTAACTACGCAGAACGATATTGCCGCGGAAACGGACATAAAGCGGCTGGCGAGCTTGTTAAAGACCCTGCAAGGCGGATCGCGAGCCGTCGCGTGAAATTCTCGCTCTGAACAGAGCTTAAGGGCACGAGAAAAAACTCGGTTCCTTCTCATTCGTAAGAAATCAAGATTTGAGCATAGCGTACTTGCGGTTGAATCGTTTGCAGCCCCACCGCCCGAACCCGGACGGCACCGGCTGCCGGAAAATATTCGCTTCGAAAAAGGTTGACTCAGTATTATCAATAGCTTCCAGATATTATCAATAAGTTACGGACTTTTTCAACAACTTACAAGGAATTTCGCATTAGAAGCGATTTAAGCAACGTTCTTCGCGCGGAGGGCTTTCGGGTTGTTCGGGTCGCTCCGATGCGATCTGAGGTCGATTCTGTGCGTTTGCGGGGCATTCTGGGGGCGGTCCGCTCTGTGCGATTGAGGGGGAAGCAGCGAGCGCGCGCAATATGTTCTCAACAACTTAAGAATACCCGCACTGAAAAGAAAGGACTTGCGGCGGCGGCGGCGCTCCCGATGCCACAGCTTTAGCTATAGCCTAAAGATACACATGGAGAAAACGATCCAGTTTAGGAGAAGGAATGAAGCGAGAGCTTCGGAAGGATGTTAGAACTCGTGCCCAGAAATCGCCGTCAGGCGATCAACTTCCCGGGTCGTCCATCGGCAGGCCGACATAATTCTCCGCCAGCGTTGTGGCCGCCGCCGTCGAGCTGGTGACGTAGTCGAGTTCGGCGAGTTGGCGGCGGAGATCAAAAGGATTTTCGTCCGGAAAACGGTGCAGCATCGACGTCATCCACCAGGAGAAGCGCTGCACTTTCCACACCCGCCGCAAGCAGGTTTCGGAGTACTGGTCGAGCAGCGACTTGCTGCCGGTTTTATAGAAACGATCCAGCGCCCGCGCCAACACGCGGACATCGGCGACCGCCAGGTTCAAACCCTTGGCTCCGGTCGGGGGCACGATATGGGCCGAATCTCCGGCTAGAAAAAGCCTTCCGTACTGCATAGGTTCGACGACAAAGCTGCGCATTCCGGTTACACCTTTTTGCAGGATGCGCCCCTCGGTGAGCTTCCAGCCGTCGGAACTGAGGCGAGTCTGCAGCTCCGACCAGATGCGCTCGTCGCTCCAGGCATCAATGTCTTCGTTAGGATCGCATTGCACGTAGAGGCGCCCAATGTGCGGCGTTCGCATGCTGTGCAAGGCAAAGCCGCGATCGTGATAGGCGTAGATGAGTTCCTCGGTCGAGGGCGGCGCTTCGGCTAGAATGCCAAGCCATCCAAAGGGATACACCCGGTCATATTCCGTGAGCACTCCTGCGGGGATGCTGGGCCGGCAGATGCCATGGAAGCCGTCGCAGCCGGCTATGAAGTCACAGCTGAGTTCGTGCTCGGCGCCGTCTTTTCTATAGCGGATCTTGGGCTGATTGCCCGCGAGATCGTGAACGCTTACGTCTTCTACCTCAAAAAATACTTTGCCGCCGGTCGCGATGCGTGCGTTGTTTAGATCTTTTAGCACTTCGTGCTGAGCGTAAATGGTGATGCCTTTTCCGCCGGTCAGTTCCTGAAAATCGATACGGTGGCCGCGGCCTCCGAAACGCAACTCGATCCCGTAGTGAATCAAGCCTTCAGATTTCATCCGCTCACCGACGCCCATTTCGGTGAGCAAGTCCACGGTGCCCTGCTCCAGCACCCCAGCCCGAACCCGCTCCTCAACGTATTGCCGGCTGCGGTTCTCGACTACGACGGCATCGATGCCAAGCAAATACAAAAGGTGAGAGAGCACTAGACCCGCTGGGCCTGCGCCGACGATCCCGACCTGTGTGCGCTCCGAAATCGGCACTGGACTGGACATCCGATAGGTTGCCGGAAAGTCGCTGGCACCGGCTACTTTACCTGCAGGGATTCGATGTAGTGGTTCAGATTGGCAACGCGTTGCTGTACTTCCCCTTCATGTCCTCCGCTCATGCGCCAGAAGACGGCGCCCCACACCGGCATTTCCTTGTTGCCGTGGGCGGCGAGGTCGGTCTGGCCGTTGAGTATCGAGGTCACCTTATTCGCCGGGTATTTGCCGCCGTTGTTCTTTGCCAGCACGGTCAGATCCGCGGGGGCAACTTTGAGCGCGCTCGCCGCGGGACCATCGCCCTTGGCAGATTTGCCATGGCACGCGGCGCAGTAGGTCATGAACATGTCATGGCCGGACGCGGGAGAAGTTGGCGCGGCAGCCGTATGTTCAATCTTAGCGGGCTGATCTTGCGCGCGCGCCAGTTTCGAATGGCCGAGCGCCGCGATAACAGTTAACAGCAGGAAACAGAAAGAACTGCGAGTTTGCATGGATTACTCCTCCTTACTTACCCCTCCAATGCAGCGCCGCACTTGACGCAGTGATGGACGCCGGGGACCAAACTCTTAGAACGTAAACTTCGCGGAAAATTGAAGCTGCCGCGGGTTGAACATGGTTCGTGGTGTACCAAACAAGGGGCTCGGAAACGGAGCGTGGGCGAAGGCCGCGTAGGCGCCAGTATAATTCGGACAGGTTACCTGGCCCCGCTGAATGGCGAGCGAGGTGGCGTCGTTGTAGTGCTGCGGCACGGGGCCGTTCAGCGCGGTGGTACCGCCGCAGAAATCGGCCGTGCCGCCGCCGTAGACGGACGTCACCTCGTTAATGTTTTGCCGGTTGAATACATCGAACGCATCGGCGGCCAGCAGCACCGCCACGCGATCGTTAAACCGGATGGCGCGCGAGAGGCGGAGATCGAAATTATAAAAATGATCTCCCCGATAGGCGTTGCGCGGAGACCAGCCCACGCGGTCGGTCACGGGATTGGTGTCGCCATTCACATCGTTGCCCACAAACATCGAAAACGGGCGCGGAGTCTGCAACTCAGTAATCATGCTGAACTCAAAATTCCTCAGGAAGCTGTCCTTGGGCGCATCTGCGGTGAGATTTCCTACAAAGCGATGGCGAACGTCCTGCACCGAATCCGCACGCTCTAAATTGCGCCCGTAAAGATCTTGTGGCGTACTGACGAAGGTGGTGAAGGTGCCATCGTCCTGCGTGTGCGAGTACGTATAGTTCGCGTTGAAACGGAAGTGCTGCCCGAAGCGATCGGTTACCGAGATCGTGCCGGCGTTATATTCCGCGTTCCCGCTCCCGTCCAGGTAGTACATCAGGCCTGCGTTGTTATACTGCGCTCCGCTGAATGCGGCTTTGCCATCGGGCATTACATTGTTTGGAAAGGGGCCGGTGGGGGTAATGGGCGGCCCTGGCGTCGTGTCGGCTGCAAAGCAAGTAGCGGCGCTGTTGGAAAGTCCGGCGGAGGGGCAGACGTTCAGGTTCTCCGGCCGTATCTGCTTGTGCGCCCGCAGGAACAAGTAGCTGAAACTCAGGACGAGTCCCTTGCCGAATTGCTCGTCAATTTGCAGGCTGGCCTGCTCAGAGTAGGCGTATCGCATATTGCGGTCGATACCCCCGCCGCTGTTGGTGACGAACGTCCCTCCGGGGAAAGCTGGATTTTGTCCAGGGCCGGGGCCGGTGCTGAAGTTGGGAGGAGTCTGCCCCGTGGTGATCAGCGTTGCCGCCGCTTGCCAAGGCGTGGGCACTGTGGATCCATCCGGGTAGGGCAGTGGTGCGAAACCATTGAGCGGGTTCGGCGCGTCAAAGCTGAGCTGGTTCAACACCCACGGCGCCGTTGAGTTGCCATGTCTTACCCAAGGTTGCGGGGCGTTGGGAATCACCACCTCGCGCTGAGGATCGGTGACGAAGAAGAACGTCATGTTGTAATGGTCGTCGAATATCCCATAGCCGGTGCGGATCACGGTTCGCTTGTTCGGCGAATAGGCAAAGCCGATTCGGGGCTGAAAGCCGCGATGGTCGGGATTCACGAACTGCCCCAAACCTGTTTCCACGTCCCATCGCACGCCGTAATTCAAGGTAAACTTCGGGGTCACCCGCCACTGGTCCTGCACAAACCATCCGAAATAATCGTGGTTGAGTTTGACGTAGTAATCCTGGGGATCGACATAGGCATTCTGCCAGGTCGTGGGAATCGGCGGTGGCAGGCTGCCTTGCACGATGGGGCCATTGCCCACCGGAGCGCCCCAAAACACGATGGGCACGCCATTGAGCGGATCGTTGGGATTGGGGCCGGGTCCCGTCGCCGGAGCCGTTCCTGTAGGGCACGGTGCGCCCGGAGCCGCGGGCACATCGGCGGTTACATTGACGAAATTGGCAAAATCCACCAAACAGTTGTCGCCCGGCAAAATAATGCGCATTGGGGTAAAGCCGGGCCAGATTACGAAGTTCTGAATAAAGTTGGAGTCGACACCAACCTTCAAGTAGTGCGTGCCCTTGATCCATGCCAGGCTGTCCGAAATCTGTTGCCGGCTTTCATTGGTCGCATCGAAGGTGCCGAAGTTGTGGCCGAACGAAAGCTCGTTGGGCAAATCAAGGTTCG
>Ga0302140_10001381_pt1 | contig 31609 bp, 22 predicted proteins | sample I_Bog_E1_1_FD_202095 | JGI IMG/M metagenome (GOLD analysis project Ga0302140, IMG submission 202095) | Peat permafrost microbial communities from Stordalen Mire near Abisko, Sweden - I_Bog_E1_1 | ecosystem: Environmental > Terrestrial > Soil > Wetlands > Peat | place: Sweden: Abisko, Stordalen... | reverse complement strand
ATCTTTTTCAACCCCTCGAGCGCAATTAGTAGATTTTCTGATATATAAAACCACAAGTAATTGTGTGTACAGCAGTCAAGCAGACACCCGCGCGCTCTCTACTGCCTTGCGGGGGGTTCGAATCCCCCTCTCTCCGCCAGACTTTTCTGTATCTCCCTCATTCCATTAGCAAATCATAGAAAATAGGCAACTTGGACGATTTCCGCGTCGTTCGCGTTGTCCGCATTTTCCGTCCAATTTGGCCCCTGGGACGCTTTTTGCATGACAACGGCCGGGATGCATGACAACGGAATACCCTTGCTACAAGGGGGAAAGCCAACCTCGCTCAACCTTGGCAGGATATTCGATCGGAACTCATAAGTCTCATTCAGACATGAGTGTTCTGCGGCTCCCCGATTCGTCACATTAAAACCAATGATGGTCACGCTATCCGGAAAGCCCGCGTTTCTGGTCGATTGAATATGGTCGCTACGTCTTAGGCGTCTCTGGAAATTTGAAGCCGACGTAAGTGCCGGCGCTGATTCCCATCAGTGTCAGCAGCGATGCGTCAAATTCCGGCATGGACATGTTGCGATAGACGCCCCACACGAAAACGCATCCAAGAACAATCGTCCATACAGCAATTTGGAATCGATGAAAACTTATCCCATCGCCATCATTCAGGATGTCGGGAAGGAAGCCCTTACTCGTGGGAGTGCCAGTCGGCGCAGGCTGCTGACTCAGGAGCGCATTTACCTGGGCGAGACGGCTGCTCTTCTCCATGAGTTCATGTTCCTGAAGTGAGCCAGGCACAATCGGAATTGATTGAAGGTCTGCGATCCTGGACTTGAGTGCAATCTGCTGGGTCGCCAACGAATCTCTCTGTCGTTGGTCCGTTGAGCTCTTCTGTGAGTCAACAGCAACGGCGGCGAGGCCGGTAGTCGCACTGATGCCGAGCAATCCGAGAACGGATCCCATTGGAATATGGATTTGGAGTGTGCTTACGCAGATATAAACATAAGCGGCAACTGCGATGAAAAACCAGAATGCCATTTGCACGAGCCCCAGACTGAACGGGGCATCCTGTGCACCCGTCGGACCTGCTCCGGCCGTGTAGCGCAGCAACGATGTTTTTGCGGCGAGAAACACCAGAGCTGCCAGCAGGAATACGATTGCGCCTGCGATGTAGTACCAGTAATTCGGATACGACGGCACACTTGTGACTGCGCTCGATTTGAAGACCTGGGTACCTTGGGCGACACTGATTGTGACTGTATGGTCGGAAGAATGGCGAGAAGAGTCGACGACCGCTGCCCAGTTCTTCCAGTCCGGTGAGTCCGTAGAATTTGGTTGAAGCATGAAATCCACATACTCCTGACCCGGCGGCGCAAGGGAACTGGGAGCAACGCTTGTAAGGATCTGTCCCCCAATGAACAGACGCAGGTCGGAGGCGTGGTTCTTCTGGACATAAATCCAGTTATACAAACCCTTGATGCAAACTGTTACCTGCCTGCCCATCTCAAGCTGAGTAGAAGTGTTGAGATGGTTTTGTACGTCGCCAAGGACGACCTCGGGGATTTGGGAGGGCGGCACTCCAGCATTCGATTTCTCTTCGACAGAGTATTCGTAGTTTGCACAACTGGACTTTGGATCTGGTGGCGGGATAGCGGCGAATGCTGCCGGAGCCGACGCGAAAATCGCGACACTGGCCATCAATCCGAGGTTCAATGCGATTACAGGGAAGATGCAACGGGACATTTTTATTCACCTCCTGAATCTTGATGCGATTGGTAAAGAGATCGGATTCTTCGCAGTTATGGATTAGCCTTTAACAATGCCGTGAGCGAATCCAAACTAAACGTTAGCCCAAAGTTGCCCACGACGTAATTCCCTTTCACCTGAGACGAAGCATTCGCGAACGAAACGGAGAACGGAAAGCTGACACCACCGGGGAGCGGTATCGCAAACTTGACATTTCCCAAGACAATATCCGCCTTCTTGCCCTTCTGCCCCTCATTCTCCTGTAGCCTCTCGTAGCTGCCGGTCAACGCAACCGTCATCTTGCTCTTGTTGTTTGCCGCCATGAGCTTGCTGAATGGCCCTTGCGGAAGATCCCACTGCGACATCGCAGCAAACTTACCTCCACGAAAGGTATTCTCGTTCAGGGTCGGGTTGGGATCGGAATAGAAGCTGCTGATAAAGTTCCCCGTGAGGCTAGGAATGCCGGGGTACTTCTTTGCGAGTTCCGTAGGGGGACTAAAAGCCAAATCCAACTCCCCCAATAGGTAGGCTGGGGGCGACGGCTTCGACGAAGAGGCTGCGGTGGACGACGTCTGGGTCGCAGGAAAGGTTTGTCCAAATGTCATATCGCCATTGAAGCCATGCGCATTTCCCTTGGGTAGATTCGTCGTCCAGGTTTTGAATTGTGCTAATGCAGTAGCGTACGCGCCATCATGTGCGGTCCAATATGCTGAAGATGCCTGCGCAATTCCAGCGTCTTGCTCAGCCTCAGCTACAACGCTCTGAAAACGCTTGTTTGCATCGAGCAACTGGAGAATGGTAGTAGCGAGTTTGGCTGTGTTGGAACCTCCCGCTCCCTGATACTCATTTGCGTCTTCTGCCGCCTTAATGATCGGTAGGAGCGAATCAGTCCAAGCACCCTGTGGGTTGGCTGGACACGCAGAGTCGGTTCCGCCCAAATCGCAGACCACAGCATCTCTAATGTTGTTCAGGTACTCCACTTCCTGCACATTCAGATGGTCGTAAGCCGCTAGCATTAGTTCCGCCTTGGGGTAGACGGTCGATATGTACTGACTCTCAACGCGTCTCGACCTAGCGGACGTGTCAAAGAATGTGTACTTTACCTGCCACTGCTGAACGGCTTTTCGGGTTGCACCCTGCAATGGATCGGATGTATTTGCAACATTGAACGTCGATGAAATCCCCGTGTGGGTCGTAAACGCGGAGTCATAATAATTCTTTGCTGTATCCTGATTCCGATCAAATGCCGTCACGAATCCATAAGGCGTCGTGCTCAGAGTCATTGTCGTCCCTTTAACTGTGTTGGTAATGGCGCCGTTTTCCACTGCAATGCCAAGAAGTTGGGGAATGCCGACCTTCTGCGCAGCGGACGTGCTCCCACCGGATGAAGCTGGGGCGCCATTCTGTGTATTGGTCTGCCCCGTTGTGCTTTGAGCCTTCGCGCTGTTCTGGTCGGACTTCGCGAGCTCGGGAGCCAGTGCGGGAACCTTTGCTTGACCGATAATCATCGTGTCAAAATCGAGTAAGTAGACATCGAGGTCGGAGCTTGGGTTGAATCCTCCATTCAACTTGTATTTCCTGACTATGCCTAGAGCGAGTGTGTTGGCCGCGCTGGATATCTTTGTGTTGAGTTCTAGCGGCGCCGTGTTCAGGGGGGCGGCCACCGGCGCTGGCGTACCTTGTACGGCTGCCGCCATCCCCGTCTGCCCAGAGGCCTGCGCCCAAGGGACGGAACTCGGGGCGCACGCAAATGATAGAAGGAGAAACGTGTAACGGCTCAACCGAAAAAAACGAACTGCGAAGTTACTCGATTGCATTGGGCCTCCTTGGTATTCAAGCTCTCGGTGCGACTCTTAGTGGATCTCAAAGTTGAATTGAACCGTTACGCTTTGGTTCGGATTGATCACTGACGGAGCGGTAAAGTTCCCGCCCTTGCTGCCAGTGAGTTGGAAGGTGTAATTTGCGTACCATGGGTCATTGGCGTTGAAGTCGCAATTGCAATAAAACACAGATGCACCCGAGCCAGGAGTTCGACCGCGGACAGCCGTGAACTGAAAAACATACGGCGGATACTCGCCGGCGGGGTCTTCCTGTTGCCCGGCATACCGTGCCGCGGGAGCTACGGCTCTTTGGAAGCTCACGGGCATCACGTTCACAGTGACCTGTTCTCCATCTGCAACCGTGAAATCAACCAGAGTAACGGGGTCCTGAGTCATAAATCCTCCTTCTGGAGATGTGATTTGTTCGCGATCATTCTTGCTGAATGAAAAAACCGCTCACTGAGTAAGGCGTAAGGATGTCTGAAAAGGGGACGTGAATGCATAAAAGACTTTCGGTGAGATATTGACCAGGGATGGCTGCCATGGAGGAGGCTTTGAGCGGCAAGGATTCAACCAGTGGCTAACCCGGCCAACAGGAGTGGGGGTGCGCCGGCGATGTGCGGCCGAAGGAGCAGAAGAGAGACCCCAGAAGCAATAGAGATGACGAGGAACTCGGTGTGCTTTGTTGGTCTTCTGAATTGAAGTTGGGGATTCGACTCTTCACCCAGTAAGGTGAAGTTGGATCGCAAAAGAGGGCACCGCTAACTATTCTTCGAAAGCACACATCCGTGTGGCCCAAATTGCCGCTCATATCCGCCTAATAGAATGAAGGCCGTCGAAATCAGACGCTTCACGAAAAGGAGATCAGTCATGAATCGGATGGTCGCAATCGGACTGTTCGCCGTGGCGAGCTTCATCGCCATTGGGGGCGCTGCTGTGCAAGGCCAAAAACCACACTACCAAACCATTCAGTTTGGTCCGGGTTATGTGCAGCGGGGTGCTTGCAACGTGAACGGAGTCCTATACCCGGTTGGCCAAGATTACCGAGTGTGGGGCTTTGATGCCAACAACAACCCGTGGGTTATCGGCTATGTGAACTGGCCGCGTCCGAACGATATATGGCGTTTTCACGGGGTAAATGGAGCGACATTTGACGTTCAGTGTCAGTAAATCCGGATCCTGGCACTACTGGTGCTTATACCTTCCGCACCATCACTTACGCTGAGCGTCGACCACAAGACGCTCAGCATTACTTTTTTATAGTCGCCCGAATCTCTGCAAGCCCGAGGGCCGGCTCGTGAGGCCATTTGGCCCGTCCAATCTCTAGTAACAGCGAGATTGTTAGTTTCGCGGAGAGGGGATGAGATCGTCCGGCATTCGCGGAGAAGGTAGGCTGAGACCACACGGATCCTTGGGTTCCAAATCGCGTCATTCGTTATCAATCTGACATGTGTTTGGATTGATCCTTTGGAATGAATCGCCACTCTCTGGCTCACCCAAGACGTTGTACCTCGATGACAAACTCCAGACATTGCCATATTTGAAGAACTGATTCTGGGCGGTGATCTGGGCATTCAGCTTTGTCGCTTCCTCGGCTGTCAGGCTCTCGATGAGCGGTCTTTCTCCGACGCACAGTCCTACATTGGTACCCTGACCTCGCTCCGTGTTTGTGGCATATTGAGGCGGTCCCTTGTAATACCCTGCATACTGGTGGCAACCGAGGCAATTTGAAACGGGGCCAGTCTTCGGATTCCGTTGTGCCTCGATATAAGGGTTGAAGCAAATCGAATACATGCCGCTTTGCCCTGGCATTGGCTGACGAGCAATTGAAGTTGAGTTTTCTACAAAGAATTGCCATGGGCCAGAGGTGAGGCCGTGGTGTGGCTTCAGAGCTTGCTGTTGCCAAACAAGGCCGTTTTTATCGGTTCCGATCGGCATTCGCCCCTGGGGCTGCCCATCGGGCGTAAGCCAGAATGTCATCCACTCCCAGTTGCCCGTGTTATCGGGCATAATCATCACATGAAACCCCACAAGAATGGCGGTGCATCCGTTACCTCCGCAGTTGTCCAGGTAAGAGGCGTTCTGTCGCAGGATGTGGTCACTACTTTTGACAGGTATGTCGTGGCTATGCAAACAGCCGATCGGTACAGGAGACATTGCGGAGAGCGCATTTAGAGGGCAGGCCTCCTGGGACGTGTCAATATTGAATGTAGCTGGTGGGGGAGGGTTAACTGGGCTCACGTTGTTTGTCATTTCATCCATTGCAGACGACGAGATGATCCACATAGGGCCGATCGAGTTTTGTGGAGTCTGCCATTGCTGGATCTCCCAGACCGTCTTAACTATCACGGAACCTTGTGGGAACTTGATCTTCATGGAAGAAGCGAAATCGAGATTGCTGTTCAACTTGACAAGACCTCTGATGTATTGGGCTGCGATCGGGTTAAAGAGAACGGGAGCTACCTGGCGCGTACTGCCTGTGGAAGTGGCTGATGCCGGCGAAGGGCTGGCAGATGTCAGCGCCACGGCATTATTAAGGGCTGCGGCGAGGTCCGGGACAGCCTGGGCGACAGAGTAGAAAGTAGTGATTGCCCGAAAATCTGCATCCCCGAGGCAGATGGCGTCTGTGGGCTTTTCACGATCGATTTTGAAGCCCGGCAGATTCTCGATCCCCACATCCTGCTTGGTGCACCAGGAGTCCCATTTCGGCCCTCCTCCAACGGTTGCATTCGTAATCCAGAGGAAGACACTCTCCGGGTCTGCAGGGTTGGACGGACCGGGAGCGGCGACCGCATCAAAAGCAACCTGCCGAGTTGCGGCTTGAGCCACGGAAGGCAATGGAGCTCTACTCATGTAAACGAACGCGATAGCAGTGATCGCTAGAACAAAGCAAAACAAGAAACCGACCGATACTCTATATTGCTTCATTTTCTGGCCTTCATTCTCGGAGATCAAGCTCCGCTGCCAAGATGCGATTTCAATGTGCGCCGGACGGATACCGAAAATCCAGGGCAATGGAGACGCCTATTTTAAGACGTTATGCTCCATCTCCAGCCGCAAACGTGTGGCCATCATTTGGCTCGCAGTACCGCTGTCGAGGCAAGAGGAAAGAGAGAAATAATCTCCGATGAGGACGGATGGGCTTCGCCCTGCCAATCGGGGGGACCAACTGTAGTGGCCAACGGGAGAAATGAGCTTTGAATAGCATTGAAGCGTGCAGTGCTCGCAATTGCAGTAACCGGCTTAACTGAGTTTGCCGGGGCCCTTCCTAGCAAAGCCGTCGCCTGCGGAGTAAAATTCCTCACGATTGTTGCTGCGGTTCCGTTAAACACGTCTCCGCGAGTAACAGAGAAAATCCATAGTCGCTCGATAGGAATGGCCGGGTCATTAGTACCGGCATGGTCAATGAGCTGCCCCGCAGCAGAATTCCATCCCTTCGCCGACGGATCGGCGTAAACCTGCCAAGGACCACCGTTCGCGCTGAGTTGTGCTCTGAGGTTTTGCTTGGGGCCATTCCCGAGCGCACCGGAGATGTAGTTGGACATCGTCGAAGTGTCAAGGCTGGGCCACATGCTTTCGTAGTCATATTGAAAGTTGGCGATCGTGGAATTGACAGGGAACGCGCTTGCGTTGGTGGTGAGGAAGTTCCAAAAGGACATGATATCCGCCTTCAGGGCGTCATCAGAACTAATCGTACGAACATGCAATGGCATATCGGTCTCCTTGAGATTGCTAACTTCGCTGGATTTTTAGCTGGACCTGCGCTTAGTCGGGCCCGCGGATTTGAGGACTGGCTCAACCTCATTTGGCCGGAGCCGAACGAATTCAGAGAGTTTTGCTTTTGCTGTTGAATTCTTTGGTTTCAGTTCTAGAGCGAGCGAAATATAGTCGCGCAGTTCGTCAGCGTAGAAGCCTGGAGTGTAAGAGATCGGATAGGACCATACAAGGCTGGGCCTCAGTGCTACAACGGCGAATGAGGCCAGGGCTTGATGCCGCAGTTCATTCTTTCGTTGAACGTCGTGCTCCGCGATTGAAGCAGCGAGAAGCGCTCGACCCAGATACTCTCTCGCCTCGATAGGGCTGCCGATTGCAGCGGCCTCACGAAACGTCTTCACCGCATCGGCACTCTTCCCCTGCGCCAATTGGGCCTCGCCGTGAACGCGGAGTCTCGAAACTTCAGAGATCACTCCAAAATCGTTTGCGAATTCCCGCTTATCGATAGCGATAATCTCGTCGCGTATCTTGGATCCAACGGGCTCGGGAGCTATCGCCAGTGTCCTTCCCAACACCTCCCCGGCCATAATTCGATTCTGCGGACTGCTACTCAGTTGGATAGAATGGCGGATATCTTCGAGAGACTCTGAAAAGCGGTCGTTCTTTGCCTCCATCCAGGCTCGGCAGATAAGCTTCGACGACTGGCCAATCACGTTGCCCTGCGCCACATCCTCTTTCATTCCCTGATCGAGAGCGGCAATTGCTTCCGAATAAAGTCCTCTCTCCGCGAGAAGATCGGCAAGACGTTCATAGGCCCGACTCCGTGATCGTGGGTTTGCCACCGAAGTCTGTGCCGCAAGTAGCTTTTCGGCCTCCTCATAACGGCCTTGAAGAAAAGCAAGAAACCCTTCAAAAGTCGCGGCATCCTCACTCGACTCGAGCTCTTTTGACTTGGAAATCCATTTTTTGGCATCATCGAAGTTTCCTTCCAGAAGGAATTCATCGGCCAACAGAAGTCGCGGCGACACGCTCCCTGGCATCAGCTCTACTGCCCGCTCGAGGTCGGTGATTGCTTCTTGGCTTCGACCAAGCATTCGTAAGGGAAATTCGGGATAAATCCACCCGAGTCCATCCTTCGGATAGAAACTCTCATAGTCTTTGAACGCGTCAACGGAAGCTGCGAAGTCCCAACTGTCCAACGCATACATCCCCGCGATCCGATCACGCTCGCGTCGAGTGAGGCGGCGCCCAAGCGCGGGATCGAGGGCCAGCTTATAGTCTCGAAAGCCTTCTTCCTCGCGGTGCACGGTCAGCAGGACATCGGCCATGTCTGCGTAGGCAAGGGCAAACTGGGGATCGAGGCTGACGGCGTTATGAAAGGCCTCGATTGCTTCCAGGGGTTTGCCTGCTTTGCTCAGCGATCGACCGCGCAGATACTCCCTGAGCGAATCCCAACTCCCCGTTGTTACATCCTCAGGCGGATCATCCATGCGAGCAATGTCATTCCTTGATTCGCCGATTTCCAACCGGATCCAGTCAGTGGAGTTGCGGACGGCGGTTAGCAATTCTTGTGGGATAGTGGCGCTCGAAATGGTTGAGCTCGGAACCTTCCACGAGAAGCTCATCGGCCAGTGGTCGCGATACCGCGATGGACTTGCCGCTTCGGGCTGCTGGATGTCGACATTGAGTTGGTAACCTCCCGCCGAGCGGGTAACAGTGGCGAAGATCACCCGGACGGCTCCGGTGCGCATGGCGATCTCGCGCGCGACGGGTGCGTCGATCGGGGTATCCGGCAGCTTGGTCATCCATTGCAAGGCGTCACCTACGCGGCTCTGGTCGAGAAGGTTGATTTGCGCGGACTGGCTCAGACCTGCCTGGAGCAGTTCGGTCAGGTTGTCGAGAGCTTGTTCGCCGGTTTCGTTTTTCACCGGGGCGAGATAGACCAAAGCGCCGGGCGAAACCTTGGAATCCGTGCTTGACCTATATAGGCGGAAGCCGACCACAGAAAGGGCCACTACCGCGAGAAGAACCGCAGCCGCAACCAGAAATCTGCGCCGGCGACTCCACGGAATGCGAATGGGGAGAGTGGTGTTAATCGGAACGGTTGGCCGGAAGATGGACGGAAGAATGGGTGCCGCGCCGCCGAGTGCTTCGACGACTTGGCTGGCGGACTGGAAACGATCCTCCGGTGCGAGACGCAGACAGCACTGAATGACGGTCTCCCAGACCTCAGGCAACTGCGGGATGAGGGCCCGCGGTGAAGGCGGAGGACCTGCAAGCCTCTGAGCGATTCCACTGAGGAGGTTGGCGGACGGAAAGGCGCGTGCTCCTGTGACCATCTCAAAGAGAACCAGGCCGAAGGCGTATACATCAGTAGCAGCGGACGCCGACCTGCCAGGCTCCAATTGTTCCGGCGCCATGTATGCCAGTGTTCCAACGGTGCTGCCATGGCTGAAGGCTGAAGCAGCGATCGAGGAGTGCAGGGGATTTTGGCGGGCCAGACCAAAATCGGTGATGACGGCACGAGTTTGCGGCCCCGAGCCATTTGGTGAAGCCACAAGCATGATGTTGGCGGGTTTGATGTCGCGGTGGACGATACCAGCCGCATGGGCGGCATCAAGACCCGAGGCAATCTGGCGAGCAATGACAAGAGCTTCCCTCGTATCGAGCGGGCTCGTCCGATTTAGCCGGGCGGCGAGCGTCTCGCCTTCAAGAAACTCCATGGTGAGAAAGAAGAATTCTCGCGGAGTGCCCGCCGCCTCGCTCAGCGATCCTCTATCGAGATCGAAGGTGCGGCAGACGTTTGGATGTGTGATGGTGCGCGCTGTACGGACTTCGCGGCGAAAGAATTCCAATGCCGTAGGATTGCCAGCGATCTCTGAGCGGATTGCTTTCAGCGCTACTCGGACCTTGAGTTCAGTGTCGAATGCGTCAAAGACATGACCCATACCGCCTTCGCCGACTTGCCGATTTATGCGAAAGCGACTCTTCAGCACATCTCCGGATTTAAACGGGGAGGGCGAGGCCTCTGGATCTGCAATTGGCTCGCCTGGTAAGAGCGGGGATTCTAGATAGCTTCCCGCTTGCCGGTCCGCTTCAAGCAGACGGTCGACTTCAGATTGAAGGTCAGGATCACCACCAGAGGCTGTGCATACGAATTCCCTGCGTTCACTGGCTGGAATCTCCAGTGCGGCGTGGAATATTTCGTTAACAGTCTTCCAGCGGTTGCGATCCATCGGTCTCCAGTCCAGCGGTCTGTTCCGCTCAACCGCTCCTGTCAGCAATTCAGTTCCGCAAACAGCCAGGCCTTGGCTGCGCGCCAGTCACGTTTCACGGTCCGAGCCGAGATGCCGAGGACATGCCCGGTTTCCTCTTCGCTCATCCCGGCAAAGAATCGGAGTTCGACGATCTTCGACTGCCGCGCATCGAGTTGGGCCAGCCTGTCGAGCGCTTCATCCAGAGCCAGAATCTCGGGTTCCCGTTCGGGAGCTGGAGAGAGAGCGTCATTCAAGCTGATCGTACCGATGCCATCCCCACGCTTTCTGGCCTGATTGGTTCGTGCATGATCCACAAGAATCCGGCGCATCACCGTCGCAGAAACGGCAAAAAAGTGGGACCTGCTTTGCCAGTCAATTTCCTGCAGCTTAGTGAGGCGCATATAAGCCTCGTGCACGAGCGCAGTCGGCTGGAGCGAGTGGTGTGCGGCTTCCTGTCTCAGACGTGCCGAGGCAATACGACGGAGCTCTTTATAGACGAGTGGAATAAGTCGTTCTTCCACCGCACGGTTCCCCGCTTTCAGCTCAAACAGTAGACGCGTGACCTCGCCCGGATCATTCTCCAAGGGAATCCTCGACACGATGAAATATCGGGTAATCCCCTATATATCATCTAAGGAACAAAGTGAGGCTAATTATTTCTCGGAATCGCAAAGAATGCCGACCTGCCATGTCGACTTGCTCGAAATAGGGGTAAACGACTTCAGGTGGCCTCGACATCAGTCATGAGCTGGTTGAGACCTCCCGGCCGGTAATGTTCAGCCCACTACGGCCATGGTCGGAATAGTCCTGGACGATCTCCATGTTGTGGACCGTTGCGAACTGGCGGATGATCTCGAGCTGGTTTTCCGGCGGATACTGCTGATGCTCGGTCGACATGCGGACGCGCTCAGCCGCGCGAGAGGGCGCCCCAGCGGCCACGGATGCTGAAGCAAGGTTCGTCCTAATGACCAATCCGGCCGTGGGCTTTCGTAAAGGCCGCCCTTTAAAAATTGCTCTACTTTATATAGTGGGAATTTGGGGCGCTTTTTCGCGACAAGGTTACCAAAAAAACAGCAAACTTTCGCTGCTCGAACCCGTATCAGGGAATTTCAATTCCCTGATGTCTTGAAAAAATTCCCTGTTCTTTTTGAGCCTCGATGGTCGACAACGGCGGGCTAAGCACAGTGAATTGTGCAGTATGCCATGCAGCGCCATGCGAGAGCGAGAGCCAAAAACCTCAGAATTCCCTGTAATTTTCCCTGTTAGCAGGGAATTTGGCCGGAGAGCGGTTCGCAACAGACTGCGTCCACCGCCATTAACCCTTCCAGCCGTGTCAGCCCAGTCCATCCACGTCCGAAGAATTAATGTAACTATAAGAAAATAAACGAAATAATTCCAGCCCCGTCCAATCCAGTCCAGCTGAAGCTACGTTTGCCAAGGTGTACTTCGGGGGTATTCTATTTCTAGCAGGGGGTATTCTGCGATTAGGGTAAGTTATGGAAATCAACAAGCTTCACGAAAGAGCAGTCCAGTGCGCCAAACCTGGAGACAAGAACTATGCCATGAGCGATGGTGCTGGCCTGTACCTTTGGGTCACAGCTGCGGGCGGCAAACTTTGGCGGTGGGGTTACAACTTCCAGGGCAAAGAGAAGCTTATGTCCTACGGGAAGTATCCTGACATCGGCTTGGCCAAGGCTAGAGAACTCCACGCGGCAGCTCGCTCGCTTCTGGCTGAGGGCACTGACCCAATGGCGGAGCGAAAGGCCAAGAAAAACGAAAACAATGTCGAGAACAAGAACTCCTTTCAAACGATTGCCAAGGCATGGCTGGCACATTGGCGCGAGGGCAAAAGCAAGCGCCACGCTGATACCGTCGAACGAAGGATGGAATCCGACATTTTGCCCGCTCTGGGCGCACGTCCGATTGACAAGATCGAAGCGCCTGAAGTTGTGGCGATGATCAAGGGAACGCTCCGTTCCGGAAAGGTATTCTTGCCGAACCCGAATCGATAGGCACACAATGCCTATTGAGAAATCATTGAAGTTTTTGGATGCCTCGGACAGAGCACTGGCATAATTGACCTGACCCCCAGAATCCGTCCATTTTGGAATACGATTTGGACGAAGGAAAGGGGAAAATGCGATGAGCAAGAGCCGGCATACGGAGGCGCAGATCATCACTGCGCTGAAGCAGGTTGAGGCGGGGCGCACGGCCGAGGATGTTGCGCGGGAACAGGGTGTGAGCAAGCACACCATCTATGCCTGGAAGGCCAAGTACGGGGGTATGGAAGTGAGCGAGGCCGAAGAGGTCAAGCATCTCCGCGATGAGAACGCCCGATTGAAGAAGCTGGTTGCCGATCTGAGCCTGGATAAGGACATGCTGAAATCGGTGATCCGAAAAAACTCCCTGGGCTCGTAGAGCGGCGATCGGAAGTGCGGCGCTTGCTGGGCGAGTTCAAGTCCAGCGAGCGCCACGTCTGCGAGCTGATGGCGGTGCCGAGATCGAGTGGCCGGTATCGAAGCCGAAGAGATGACAGCCTGGTTGAGGAACGGCTGCGCGAACTGGCGCGTGAGCATCCGCGCTTTGGCTATCGGCGTTTGCATCTGTATCTCCACAAGGAGATGGGAGTGAACCACAAGAAGGTGCAGCGCGTGTATCGCGAGCTTGGCCTTACCGTGAAGCGCACCCGGCGCAAGCATCTGCGGCGAACGTTGCAACCGCGGCATGTGCTGACGGCGCCCAACCAGGAGTGGGCTTTGGACTTTGCCAGCGACGTTACGGCGGCCGGACAGCGAATTCGCGTCCTGGGCGTGATTGACAGTTTCACCCGGCAGTGTCTGGCATTGGAGGTCGCTACCAGTTTGGATGCCGCGCCGCCCGAGTGAACATCTTGAAATATCCAGCGCTTTCCGAAGGGCGTTTCGTCGGCAAGGTAAGTCGCGCTCAGCGCAGCCCGGCTGGATGCTCTACGGGCGCTTGCGTGAAAGAAGCCAAGATGTGAGGTATGAAGTTCGGCCAGCAAGTCGCTCACGGACTGCTCGAAGCCGTTTGCTGTGTCGGCTGCTTCAATCAATGGACGGTGGCGGCTCACAGCGGCCTGCCAATCGTCATCCAGCTTTTCTGGCCGATAGAATCGCTTCTCCAAAGTGGCCAGGATTTTGTCAAGAATTGCGCGTCGGTCGCTGGTGGAAAGCTGCGGATGACCTGGTTGGGCAGAATGATTCACTGTCATCGGGAACTCCTTGATGAGGGATTGCCCTCTGGGGCTCGAAAGAGACTGCTTCGGGGATCGCCCTCGAGCACAAAGCCTGCCCAGTAGTACGGCGGATCTCCTGACTTCAGCATTTCAAGTTGTGCTTGCCTGAGAGCTTCGGCCTTTTCCTCGTGGCGGCCGAGGTGGTCATAGAAAACAGTCATCAGGTGGGCAGTCGCGTGGTCTTCGAGTTCCCAAAGGGTTGACACCACGCTTTGAGATCCTGCCTCGATGAACGCATTGACGATGTTTGCCACGCCTTCTTCGCCAACGGGTCCCACGCCGGTGTTGCAAGCAGAGAGCGTAACGAGACTCGCATTGAGATGAAGATTCCTGATTTCGCGAATCTGGAGCAGGCCGTCATCCCTGGCCGGCTGCTGAGGTGCGAATACGAGGGCGGAGCGATCCGGGATTTCTGGATCAACATATCCATGAAGAGCCAGGTGGATGACGCTGGTATGGCCGAGAGGGAGTTGCTCGAAGTTTGTCTTTGTCGCCTTGGCCCCCAAAAGAATCGTGCTTGGTTTGGGCAAATCAGCGGCAATCGTCTCGACCTCATGACGGCTCTCCGGCAGCGCAACAAGCTCTCGCCTCTCAGGCCCAGAAACTGCTCGGTGAATGCTGGCGAGCAAAGTGTGGGGAGGAGTATTGGTTGTCCAGGCCGCCACCCCGACATAGGGCAGATTGTTTTTATCATTCTGCAGCGCGCGATGCTCCAGAATGTGAAGCACAGTTCCTGATGGAACCACGGATACCAGATGGGATGCCAGAACGTATTGGCCGTTGTTTGCCAATGCATTCATACTCTAGTTTGGAGCTACACGCTCCGAATCAGAGAACAATCTCTAAGCACTTATGGACATTGTAGTTAACATAGCTTTGAGCGGTAATGAAAAGCGTACGAGAATTTCCTGATCCGGCTGAAGTAAGAATTCCTGGAACTCTTAGGACGCCCGTATGGAATCTCCTTTTACGCGATTCCGCCCGTTGCCACAACTGGCTTGATTGGTCGAACCGGTGCAACCCACCGCGACAATTGTTCCCGAGGGTCCGCCCTGAGCATCAGTCCAGTTGCTCGCCTCCCTTCTGCGATTTCCGGTGCGGAGGGTTGCCTGCAGAACCTGTTGTCAATCTCGCACAACTTCTTCCTCACGGTAAGCATGGTCTGGGCGTGATGTCTCGACCGTGTGTCAACCGCTGAATTCCAAATGCATGAGATAAGGCTAAGGCTTCGCTGCACGATTCGATTTCGAACAACACCTTGTTCACACAGAAAATCGAAAAGGGCGGCATGGCACACAGAATCAATCCTAGTATTCAAAGTTAAGCGCGCTTCTCGGAAAGTGCCGACATCTCGTGTCATTGGAGTGACTTTTATTCCGGTCTCGATTCATCTGAACAGACTTTGACAGGAGACTTGAGCGTGGGAATCTTGCCAGATGAGGAAGAAATCGTTGCCGGACCCCTCTTTTTGTACTTGAAGGCTAGGGATCTGCTGCGATTCGTACTACCTTCCAAGCATGACACATGGAAACCTCGACTCCAATATGCCGTCGGACGCCGTCCTCAGCGAGGAGAGTGAGGGCGGATGCTTGCACGAATTGGTCCACGAATCCATTGCTGAGGTCTCAACTCCTTCGTCCGCCGAGCAGATCAATCCAGAACTGCAGGACTCCGCGCGACCACTTCCAAACGAGTCCGACTCCGTCGCTTATGGCGCAGTAGGTTCAGCACCTAACAACGAGAAGGAACGGCACCTTCGCTGTTGTGCCCACCCGCTCTTTTATGAGCTAGAGAAACTGACTGAGAACCACCCAGAATACAGACCTGCCCTGCTTTCGATGGCCTGGCGGGTGCACATGCCGCCGAGTTTGCGAGCCTTGCCGATTGTTGCGCGAAATCTTTGGCGCGCTCTCGCCCAGCTTCACTATGTGCTCGAAGTAGATCTCGACGAGCTTGGTGTGGCTTCCTGGCTTGAGCCGCTCCGATGGCTGGCCTCCGACCCTCATGTGCGTAGGTTGACCCGCTCCCATGCAACACAATCAGGAAATCCATTGCACTACCACTGCTCAAGTACGCATTCCATCTATGCAATGTTTGGCGAGGAAGCCGTCCAGGAGATCGATCTGATCAGGTCGATCTTAATGCTGCTGTACATCAAGGATGCGGAGAACAGGGTGCCCTTTGACAGATACGAATGTCACCTTCGAAACGGAGTCGGAATCACACTGAAGGGCCACGTACCGGATGAGGCCTGGAGAGCAATTCACTACCTTGCGGGTGGGTTGGGTGCCTCCATAACCATTATTTATGGAACGGTTTCGCTCGAGGAAGTGTTCGCTCGCATTTCGACAGTGGTCATACCCGACTCAAGCAATGCCATTCGCCACTGGACTGAGTTGAAGAAATACATACATTGCATGTCGCGGGAAATTGTGTCAGATCGCCATACAGCGATGTCTCCAAAAACGCACACCAGTCCAGGTGCGGCACAGAATCGTTCAATCGCACGCAGTCGCCAGACAGGGTACTCCGTCCGCGGTCCGCACGGTGCCGTAGGAATCACACGCTACATGCACCCCCTTACAAAGCTTAAACGAGACGAACTGGCGGACAAGGACATTCCACCTGACGAGGACCCCAACATCGAGACATTTTTCATTATTAAGGAAAAAATCGATCCCGATGCTGAGAAATCAGTTCGCGATGCGAGGTACCGCGTTGATCGCCGGATGCTGCATCGCCCCGTCGACCTGTTGCCTTGCTATGAGCGCAACCTTTCCCTGGTTGAGGTAGGGGTCGTGTTCGAGGAATTGGCGATCGTTTATCTTGAGGAACGATTGTGTCGGTGTCCCACCCTGGTCCGTCGCAAACGCCTCTTCAAAGCCACGCGTCTAGTAGAAATCGCGAGGCCTCTCGAGGCTGGATACACGGATTGCACGGGGGGATTGCCGTCCAGCTCCGGCCCGTCGTTGTTGCTTGCCCAGCGCAAGGGAGACCTGGAAGCAGCAACAGCGCTACAGCCGGAACAAACAGAGAGCCAGCCGCACATAAACCTGCGCAGACCAATCTAGTCAAGATGAAAGACCTCTTCGAGCGGGAACATATGGTCGTCGGCGTTGCCATCCTTGGCATTTTCGAAGAATGGCGCCATCTCAGACTGCCATCGCGCATTGATCGCGTGGTTTTTCATCGCCGCGCAACAGTGCTCAAAGTCGTCCGCCTCAAGATAACCCACAAGCATGCCGTCAGGCCGAATAAAGAGCGAGTAGTTGTGCCAGCCAGTCTCGCGCAGGGCTTCCAGCATCGCCGGCCAGACTTCTGCATGGCGCTTCTTATATTCTTCCACCCTTTCCGCCCGGACCTTCAACAGGAAGCAAATGCGCATCTTTCCCCCTTTGCGCTGCGCGGAGTTCGAACCCGTTACATCAGAATAGACCGGATAAGTTTCCGTACAGAATTGCTTTCTCAGTTGAAATCATTCTAATATCGGTTCCTGGTTGGGAGCCTGATTTGACGATTTCTTTAAGGTCGGCCTTTCTTTTTGCGGCCCTCGTCCTCGCATCGCTTGAGCCGCTTACCGCGTTAGCACAGAAGCCCATCCGCTCTGTCGTCAATTTCAATGCCGAATGGAAGTTCATTCAGGGGGACCCGGCTCATGCCGAACAGGCCGCATTCGACGATTCGACCTGGCGCGCCGTCACCGTGCCGCATGACTGGAGCATCGCCGGGCCTGTCGATCAAGCCAACCCTGGCGGCCCTGCCGGAGGATTTTTCCCCACCGGCGTCGCCTGGTACCGTAAGGCCTTCTCCCTCTCCGCCAGAGATGTCCATCGCCACGTCTATATGGTTTTCGATGGAGTCATGGCCAACAGCGAGGTGTGGATCAATGGCGTCCATCTCGGCCAGCACCCCAATGGATACGTCAGCTTTTTCTATGAGCTCACAGGCCACGTGCAGTTCGGCACGACCGCGCATAACGTAATTGCCGTGCGCTGCGACAGTTCAAGACAGCCGGCTTCCCGATGGTATGAAGGCGCGGGGATCTATCGCCCCGCGCGACTAATCCTCATGCAGGACGTGCATCTGGAGCCTTGGAGCACTTTTGTAACGACTCCAATCGTCAGCGCCGACAAGGCTGTGGTGCATGTCGAAGGCTCGGTGGTTAATGAATCCCGCACAGTCCAGCACGCACTGCTCGATGTTTCTTTGATTGCTCCCGATGGAAGTGCTGCCGGCAGATTTGCGACACAAATTCAAACCATTGCCCCTGGCGGCAAGGCTCGCATGAGTCAGGAGTACCCCCTTCCGAATCCCCAACTTTGGGATGTCGATCATCCTTCGCTTTACCGTATTCGCGTCAGTCTCAAATCCAGTTCCAATCACAAACCATCGGGATCAATCACCGATGATGAAGAGGTTCGGATCGGAATTCGCGAATTTCATTTCGATGCGGCCACAGGCTTCTGGCTCAACGGCCACAACTTCAAACTTAAGGGCGTCGCTCTTCACAGCGATGGTGGCGCCGTCGGCATCGCAGTACCCATCTCGGTGTGGGAGCGTCGCCTAACCGCCCTTCGCGCTCTCGGCGTCAACGCCATCCGCACCGCCCACAACCCCGTCTCTCCCCAGTTCCTTGACCTGTGCGATCGCATGGGCTTTCTGGTCATGGAGGAGATGTTCGATTGCTGGACCGTTGGCAAGAATCCCTACGACTATCACCTCGACTTCGACCAGTGGTCCTCCATCGACACGCGCGACACCGTCCGCCGCGACCGCAACCATCCTTCCATCATCCTCTGGTCCGCGGGCAACGAGATCAACGACACGCCGCACGCCGAACTGGCGCACTCCATTCTCGCCCGCCAGCTTGCCGTCTTTCACGAGAACGACCCAACGCGGCCCGTAACTCAGGCGCTGTTTCGGCCCAATGTGAGCCACGACTACGACAACGGGCTCGCCGACATGCTCGACATCGTGGGTCAAAACTACCGAGTCAACGAGATCCTCGCGGCCCACGCGCAAAACACCGCCCGCAAGATCCTCGGCACGGAGAACATACATGATCGCGCGTCATGGCTTGCCCTCCGCGATAACTCCGCCTACTCCGGACAGTTTCTCTGGTCTGGCATAGACTACCTGGGCGAAGCCGGCAAATGGCCAAACATCAGCCGCCCCACCGGCCTGCTCGACCGAACCGGAGTGCCCTACCCCCGCGCCCTCGAACGCCAGAGCTGGTGGGCCAATGCGCCCACCGTGCACATCGCCCGCCGAGTTGCCCCCAGTGAAAGAGCCGCTATCGACCCCGGATATGAGTCCGTTGCGCCCGACCTGCGGGAGCCATTGCTACTCGACTGGTCTCCCCACAACTCCGCGCCTCACTCCGAGTCCGTCGAGATCTATACCAACTGCGAAGAGGTCGACCTCCTCCTCAACGGCCAGTCCCAGGGCCGCCAGAAACTGCATCCCGATGCCAGTCCACTCAAATGGGACGTACCCTTCGCCTCCGGAACTCTTCGCGGCGTCGCCTATAACCAGGGCAAGCCCGTTGCAGAAGACCAACTGCGCACGGCAGGCAGGCCCGCGCGCCTCGTGTTTTCCCCAGAACGAACCACACTTTCCCCCACCAGCGATGACGTCGTGACCATCGCCATAAGCGCCGTCGACGACGGAGGCGTCCTGGTGCCGGATGCCTCCGCCGAGGTTCAGTTCTCGGTCTCTGGCCCGGCGCAGATCGTTGCAACCGACAACGGCAGCAACACTGACCACGAGCCCTTCAACCTTCCCCAGCACCACCTGTACGGCGGCCGCGCAGTAGTCCTGGTGCGGGCCACGGCTTCCAGCGGAGTCATCCGAGTGCATGCTGACTCACCCGGCTTGACTGGCGCGGATGGATTGCTCAGCGCGGTTCCTCCGGCCGCCAATGCCGTCGTTCGTGCATTTTAGGGGTGAAGTTCCATTTCATTTGAAGCGTCACTCTTCTCACATTTCTGAGATTTCACCGGTAACTCTCGCGCAGTCCATCCACGCCAACCCCTTTTCAGCGCTTGTCTGTGTGCCCCTTTTACTGCCATTTGCCGGCAGCTTTTCAGGCTCCGAAGGTTGGGGACAAACGATACATCTCTGTGCCTGCATCCCTCGGTACTAAACCAAAACCATGCAACGCCGAATAAAAAATAAGTTTTCTATTGACATTTTCTAATCGAATCTCTTACGTTCGTGCGGTGGTCAGACCATTCTCTTCAGCTGCGCTTAATTTCTGGCCCATCATGCATGACTTTCCGGAGGCCACCGACAGTTTTATGAAAAAGAAGATCACTCAGGTTCAACTCGCCCAGCGCATGAAATCACACTTTGGTGCGGTGGCAAGTACAGCAATGTTGTTCGGTTTCCTCTGTCCAGGCGTGGCAATCACGCCCGCCTCGGCACAAACCGCCGGTGAAGGAGCCATCACGGGAATCGTCGCCGACTCCACCGGCGCCGTGATTCCTACCGCTTCCATCACCGCGACCAACGATGCGACCGGCGTCAACACCACACGCCACGCGTCTTCAGCAGGGGCGTACGAGATCAGTCCGCTCATCATTGGCACTTACACCGTCACCGTCTCAGCCCCTGGATTCGACACCGTAAAACAGCAGGGCATAGTCCTCAATGAAAACCAGATCTTCGGATTCAATCCTGTCCTGAAGGTCGGCAATTCGAAAGAAACAATCACGGTAACCGCCGCCCCTCCTCAACTGGACACAGCGAATGCAGTTTTAGGGGCCACAATTCAGAGTCAAGAGTTCATGGAATTGCCGATTCTGCAGAATGGCCAGCAACGCGACATCACGTCTTTCGCCAACCTGCTGCCTGGGGCGCAGGCTGGCACTCGGTCAGCGCTGTTTTCTGGAACGGCAAATCGTGTGCAAGAGGTCTACCTGGACGGTATCCCAGTTACGACTATCAGCCAGATCGGCGATAACCGGCCGATTCTCAACGTCGTTCCCTCGGAAGGTATAGGCGAGATTGGTGCGCTGACCAGCGGTCAATCCGTCGAGTATCAAGGCGCAGGTTCGGTGAACTACAGCATGAAGACCGGTGGGAACCAGTTTCACGGAACCGTCGCCGACTTCGTGCGCAATACCCTGTTCGATACGTGGGGCTTCACCGCCCAGTTCGCAACCAAGAAGGTGGCGATCGACGGCGTTGCTACCACTGTTCCGGTAGGCAAGCCGGTCGATCACCAGAATGAGTTTACTTTCGCCGTCGGTGGCCCGATCAAAATTCCTCACCTCTTCGATGGCAATGACAAGCTTTTCTTCTTCCTAGCTTATGACAAGGTCCACGTCCGAACCGCGCCGAATTACGCGTCGGAAACCGTCCCCACTACGAAGATGCAGACGGGCGACTTTTCTGAATTGCTAAGCGCGAATGGCGGACCTGGCTATACGCTCTACGACCCTACGACCCAAGCTGCCTGCACCGCCAACAGCACAACTGGCCCTTGCCGCTATGCATACGGCCAGAGCGGCGGTGTTGGCAAGGGCGCCAATGGGAATCCAGTCGGAGCTGCTACGAACGTCATTCCCGCAGGCGAAATTTCTCCCATTACGCAAGCCATGCAAAAATGGCTGCCGACTCCGACCGTTGCCGGAATCACCAACAACTATCTTGGCGGATTTCCCAACGGCTTTGACAACTGGCTTTACTCCGGGCGCATCGACTACACAATCTCGCCGAAACAAACATTGTCGGCCACGTTGACGGGCGGAAACCGCCATGCCGTGCCGTATACCGCCATCACCACATCCACCACTCTACCGGGCAGTATTCTGCCCTTGCCCTATACCGGTACAACAGCGTCGACTGTTGCCGGACATTGGTCCGATCTCTCTCACACATACACGATCAAGCCCAATCTAGTGAACCAATTCAAATTCGGCTTCAGCAACTTTGGCGGACCGCCGCTCAAAAATGTCACCCAGGGAATCAGCCAATATGAAGCCGCGACCTTGGGCATCGGCTTTCCCGGGGTTCCCGCCAATGGACAGGCCGTGACAGAGTTCCCCACTAGCATTTTTAACGGCAGCAATGCGCAGCAGGAATGGGGAGAGGGTGCGTCGGGAGTGACCGCGACGACCGTGACAGAGAATTACACGGGAGTCGACAACCTGCTCTGGATCAAGGGCAAACACGCGATTACCTTCGGCATCCAGATGCAATGGCTTGAGGAAAATGCATCGTCCTATGACGGCCCCACATCCGCTCTGACGCTCAACTGGCAACCCAATGAAACCGCCGGAATTACGACAACCGTCAAAGGCTCATCAACAACATACTCGTTTAGCCCCAACACCGGCTATTCTTATGCAAGCTTCCTGATGGGCGCGGTCGACACCACAGGCATCACGCTACAGCCGTTCTCCGTCCTCGGAGGCCGCTACAGGCCCATTGCTCCATATATCGCGGATGATTACAAGATCACTCCAAAGCTGACCCTGAATTTAGGGCTACGCTGGGATTACATTCCCACCTACAACGAGGTGCAGAACCGGTTCTCGTTCCTCAACCCGAATATCACAAACCCGGTTACAGGCAACAACGGCGCTTTGGAGTTTGCAGGCAGCGCCGGCGGCGCGGGAGTCAGTTGTAATTGCGCGTCGCCAGTCAGCAATTACATGAAGAACTATGGACCGCGCGTCGGCTTCGCCTACTCGCTCAACTCCAAAACCGACATCCGTGGCGCCTATTCCGTGGTGTACTCACACGCCGGGGGAACGGGCGGCGCGGGCGGCGCATATACCGGCTCAGGGCAACTGGGCTTCACCAGCTCGCCGTCTTATACCCCCGGCGCGGCCGGCCCTGGAGCAGCTCCAGCTTTCTACCTCAACAACAGCGCCGCATTCACCTCCATGGGCATCGCCAACGCCAATTTTGGCGGTCCTAACTATACGGTGCCTGCCATTACTGCGCCCGGAGCCGTTAGCCAGACACTCAACGTGGGCAATACAGTCAGCAGCTCGGGCGCATTCGTCTCGGCCAGTGGAGCACCAGGTTATCCGGATCCTTACATTTCCGGCCGCGCGCCGGAGTTCGAGTTCTGGAACTTCGGTGTTCAGCGTCAACTCACGAACGATATTGCGGTCACGGTGAATTACGCAGGCTCTGAAAGTCATTTCATTGCCGGCGCCGCCAATATGCGTGGACTGCAATCCGGGCAAATCAATCCCATCTACTATCAGCTAGGAGCAACGCTTAACCAGGCGGCTACTCCCGCGAATCTTGCGGCAGCCAACACGCAGGCGGCGGCGCTGGGGCTGCCAGCCATCAACTTGCCCTACGCCAGCTTCGGCCAGGCTGCAGCCACTACGGCCGGCGCGGGCAAAGCCACTATTGGCCAGGCGCTCACATGGATGCCGCAATTCTCCGGATCCACAGACACCTGGGGAAGTTCAACGGCGAATGCCAGCTACCACGCCATGCAACTCTCCATCATCAAGCGACTGTCTCAGGGGTTGACCCTCAACCTGAACTACACCTACTCCAAGGATCTTGACGATGCAGGCAACCAACGCAGCGGCTGGGCGATTCCTGCCACAGCGATGGCGAACGGGCGCGGGTGGCAGCAGAACAGGATAGATCGGTCCGTTAGCGCCAACAGTGTTCCACATTCTCTGTCCATTTACGGGGTGGATCACTTGCCGTATGGACGGGGGCACATCGGATCCGACAACTTTCTCGTCCGGACGCTGGCAGGCGGCTGGAGTGTGTCGGGAATTTTTACCTATGTCTCCGGAACGCCTCTCTTTGTGACGTCTTCGTACCCCACAGGCGGCTCTCCCGCCAGTCCCATTGCCACTGGGACGAGCATGCCGGATATCAACTCTGGCTTCACTGGAAAGACTATCCGACAAAACGGACCCTGGGGCAAAGGCATCACTGGGAATAATTTCGGGGCAATCACCTATGCCAACGGTTATATCGGCAATGCTGTACCGGGCAACGGGCAAGGTGGGGTAGCCTGCGCCAGTTCCACAGGCCCTTACTGCAACGCCGGCGTCGCGGGTAACACCGCATTCATGATCGGCGATGCCCCCCGTAGATCGTTCGACCTGCGGAATCCTGGCGTTCCCAACCTGAACATGAGCGTAAGACGAAGCTTCGACCTCAAGTCAGATCGGGTGAAGTTCGTGTTCGCAGCGGATTGCACCAACATCGCTAACAAGGTAACCTTCAGCGGTATTCAAACCAATGCAGATTCTGCCAATTTTGGACAGGTGACCTCGGCAACCAGCAATACCGGCAGCCGGGACTTCCAGTTCTCTGGCAGGCTCAACTTCTAATAGATGGACATTTCATCTTTCCTGACCCGGAGTCGCATCGCGATGAATCTCGCGATTGCGGTTCCGGGGTTTTGTTTAGAATGATCGACTGAGGATTACCCATGATTCTTCGCGGAGTACTCTGCCTGCTCGCCGCCGTCGTCGCGGGCCTTTCTTCCGTTCACGCGCAGCCTTCCCCATCGCAGCATCAGCCTTCCGCGAAAGAACAAGCCAATATCGATATGAATGCGGCGCGGCACTTCGGCGATGCACCAGACAATCCCGGACCTCTCGCCACCGACCTCTCGTACTCCACCAAGTCAGCCGACGTGGCCAAAGCCGTGCGCAAAGTAGCCGACTGGCAGCTTGCCACATCGCAGCAATACTTCGACCGCATCTGGACCTGGAGTGCTCTCTACACGGGTTTCATGGCCGCATCCGATTCGCTCGGCGAGCCTAAATATCGCGATGCCATGCAGGCCATGGGACAGAAGTTCGATTGGCAGCTCCGCTCGCACCTACCCAACGCCGACGATCAAAGCGTGGCGCAGACTTACCTCGAGCTCTACCTGCTACAGAAGGAGAAAGACCCGGCCCTGATCAAGCCAACACAGGCTGAGCTCGATGCAATCCTCGCCGCTCCGAGAACATCCACAGTTTCGGGAAAGGAGATTGCCTGGTGGTGGTGCGATGCTCTGTTCATGGCGCCTCCTGTCTGGGCCCGCATGTATGCCGCGACCGGCGACCACAAATACATCGACTATCTCGACGAGGAATGGGCTAAGACCTCCGACCGGCTCTACGATCCCGCCGAACACCTCTACTTCCGCGACTCCACCTACCTCACTCGCACCGAAGCAAACGGGAAAAAGATGTTCTGGTCCCGCGGCAATGGATGGGTCATGGGCGGTCTCATCCGCACGCTGCAATACCTGCCCAAGGACGATCCTGCCCGCGCAAAATACATTGCCCAGTTCAAGGACATGGCCGCGAGAGTAGTTGAGCTTCAATCCCCCGACGGCCTATGGAGAGCTGGTCTGCTTGACCCGGCCGATTACGATGAGCCCGAAAACTCCGGCTCCGCCTTCTTTGCCTTTGCCCTCGCCGCTGGCGTCAATCAAGGCTTACTCGACAAAAAGAAGTATCGTCCCATCATCGACAAGGCCTGGGCTGGCCTGGTCCATCATGTCTACGCCGACGGACGTCTGGGATGCATCCAACAGACCGGCGCGGAGCCGCAGCCCTTCAAAGCATCCGCTAGTTATACCTATGGCGTCGGCGCATTCCTGCTTGCAGGCAGCGAAATCCGCAAATTGCACCGCTGATCAAACCGGCAGCGCCGGGATCAGTGCCCCGAATCAGGTGCAACGGCCGCGCCCTTTGCCGAGAGATACGTTCCCAGCGGATTCCCTTTCAGCGCCTTCAGCCCCGCAACCACGCACTCCGCATTCAACTCCGCGCCCGCCAGGCTCGTATGCGTGTGTGGATCGGCAAAGAGCGGGTCCACCTGCGCCTCGCCCAGCGCATCATATCGGCGCGCAATAATCTCATTCAAATCCACAAATGCCGCATGCTCCGAATCCGCAACCTGCCGCGCCCACCCGCCGTAGTTGTCAACATTCCGTACTACTTTCCCTTCCGCCCATACCTTTCGCGGAATAGGCGAACACACAATCGGAATCGCGCCTTTGGCCAGAGTATCTGCAACATACTTCTTCATGTACCAACCGTAGGTATGCACTACCTCATGCTTCTTGGTAATCGGATTGTCGATCTCTTTGCTCTCCTCGCCCACTCCCGGCAGCGTTCCGCGCGCGCGGCTCGTATCGTCAAGCGGCCCCGAGTCATTGTGGCCAAATTGAAACACAACAAAATCGCCCGGCTTCAACATCACTACCAACTCGTCCCAGCGTCCCTCGGTGATATAGGTACGGCTGCTGCGCCCGCCAATCGCGCGATTCGCCACATTGATCTTGCTCGCGTCAAAGTAATCCACAAGCGGCTCGCCCCATCCCCATTGCCCACCCGCGCCATCGGCCCTCCCGTTACGCACTGTCGAATCGCCTACAAGATAGAGCGTCGGCAGACTCGAATTCTTAGCCATCGGCAACGGCGGTCGCACCGCCGCTCCAGGATCGGTGGTGTGCAAGGTCGTTGGTCCAGCCGGCTGGCTGTCGTTCGGCTGAACCGCCTTTGAATCCGGCTGCGTTCCTGCGCTCTGAGCTTTCGCCATCGTGCAAACCATAGACAGGCCGGCGATCCCCAATATTGCAAAAAACCTTTTCATCCCAGTCGCCTCACGTCAAACTCAACAACATCACTTAGGCTCGCCATAAGGAACGTCCTTTCGATCCTTGACCGTTGAATCCGCAAACACGGGCTTGCTTCCATCCGCGGTTTTGATCGTGCTGTCTGTTATCGTCCAGTTCTTTGCATTCGCTATCGTTCCAGCCGTCGCCGCTTCAATATCGAGATGGTCCAGCCGGAAATTATCCAGCGTTGCATTCGGATAAGCAGCAACGTCGAATGCGCTCTTCGCATCCGTCGCCTTGATATTCCAGATGTGCACATCACTGAAGTGCGGAAGTCCCTGCGCTTCCGGAACCTTGGTAGTTAGAACAACCCAGTATGGAGGTATATCTTTCATCCCCACAGGCACCGTGGCATAGCTATAACTGGGATTCCAATTCATCGTGACGTGAATCGGTATGGCAACACCTTCGAGAGTCAGGTTGTGAATGCGAATGTCCTTCGCAAACCCACCCCGCGTGTGTGCCGACTTGAACAGCACTCCCGAAGGCACTCCACTCAACGCTCGAATGTTGTAAGCCTCAATGTTGCGGAATCCACCTGATGTCTCGCTCCCCATTGTGATCGCCGCCGCGCCGTGCCGCACAATTGAGTCGCGAATCACGATATCTTCCGTCGGCCGATTCACACGCAACCCATCTGAATCGCGTCCCGCCTTCAGGCAAAGCGCATCGTCATTTACGTCAATATCCGCGTGCTCCACCAGCACTTTGCGCGACGAATCAATGTCAATCCCATCAGTACTCGGCCCTTTTCCGCCCTCGTTGTTGCGAATCGCAACGCCATCTATATGCACGTCATGCGAGTACAGAATCTGCACCGTCCAGAAACCTGATCGCTTCAGCAGAATCCCTCCGCCAAGCAGGACATCCGACGAATTCTGAATCAGTATTAGCCGCGGCCGCCGTGCATCGTAGTCCGACGCCCAGCGCAGTCCCTTGGGCTCGTACGTCGCGCGTAAATCCCAATACGACTTCCACCAGACGGGCCCATCGCCATCAATCGTTCCTTTCCCTGTAATGGTCACGTTATGCTGGTCGCGCACATTGACGAGCGCGGCCGGCCACGTCATCTCGATTCCGGCGATGCGCGTGGGAAGCATCGGATAGTCGTCCAATTTTTCTGAACCAAGAATCGTCACTCCTTCCTCCACTTCGAAAGTGATACCAGATTTCAAAAATAGAGATCCCGTCATGTAAGTCCCGGGCCTTAGCGTCACCGTGCCCCCGTTCGACGCCGCGGCATCTATCGCTCTCTGAATTGCCGCAGTCTCAAGAGAGATTCCATCTCCTTTGGCCCCGTAGTCGTTGGCCATAAACACTCTTCGTGATGCATAGGCCGTGCCCACGCTGAGCAATGCAAAAAGAGCCAAGCCTCGAATCCATCGCCGGTTAAAGTTCATTTATTTTTCCGTTCAACAAGGTAAATGGGTCCGAACAATCCTGAGGGAATCGGTTGTAAGTTGTCCATATCCTGCGGATCGAAGCGCCTGCCATATTTTGCTCGCAGCGCTGTATAGTCCCGCGGCGCCTGCCCCGCTAACAAATTGATCGCGGTGTTATACACGCGGACTTCAATCTGGTTATTGCCTTCATGAACCAACTCGGAGACGTCGACCCGGTAAGGCGGATGCCAGAGCGAGCCAGCTCGTTTTCCATTAACAAACACGATCGCAGCTTCACGAACCGGCGGATCGAGCAAAGCAAGCATCCCGCTGGCATTGGGCGGTCGCATATCTTCGAAGGTCTTCCCTGTTCCAAAGTCCAGCGAGATTCGCGCACCAGCCGTGAGTGCGTGGCCGACGAAGACAGTCCGGGAGTAGACAACCTCACCCGAGTAGTACTTACGACCTGAAAGTTCCGTCCACGAACCCAGCGTGTTGAGCGCCATCGGCTTAGCATCGCCGGGGAAATGGACCTTCCAGCCAACGCTCAGATCCGCGATCTGCTCGTCCTTTGCATCTGAAGTTGTTACTGCGGTTTGACCGGACGCCGTCACCCCTGCCTGCAGATGATCTTCAACTACAAATATCCGTGACTCATACGGAGCGAGAACCAGCGAAACACGCGACCCATCGCGGTGCGCGCCTGCATCAAGGACCCTCCCACCATCCGGGTCCCATACCTCAATCGCAGGACGGTTTGATCGAAACCGGACCTTCGCGTCCACCGTTCGATTGCCTGTGTTCACCACAAAGTAAATGTCGCTGTCCGCAAGCTTGCGATGAATGAACCCAAGCCCTTCAGTCGTTCCCGTTGCATCCAGATCGGGCGGCAGCGCATGGTGCAGCGCATCCCCAACTTCGCCTATCGATGTTATGAAACTACCCTTGTGATTGCTCTCTTTGAAAAGGCGATCCGAAATAGCAGCGATCTCCGCGGAACTATGCTGCTCCATCAAGCCCGGCCCCAGAGTTGGCGCCTTTCCAAGCGCAATTACCTTGCCGATGCCCGCATAACTCTCAATCTTCTTGTACGCCGCCAGCGGAATTCGGTCCGTCTGCGGGATGATCAACACCTGGTACGGAATGGTTGTCAGCTTGTCGATAGTTGCCGCATCGATATAGTCGACGTTGTAGCCCGCATCGAGAATGGCTCCCATGAGCTCTGGCGCGATCCGCTTCCTCGTCTCATCCGTCACCGAAACATGACCGGGTGTGAAGGCGGCCTGCGCGTCGTCCTCCGGCAGAAGAATCGCAATGTCGTTCGCCGGCTTGCCCTGCCGCAATAGCCAGCTCACGCGCTGCAGATACTTTGTAATACCCGGCATCACCGGGAACCACGGGTTATGCGAATTAAGCACCGCGGCCGCGTAGAGCGACCACCCAGGCTCGCCCGCACCCGGCGGTGAATACGGGTAGCCATGCCCAACAATCTGGTTCACGCCCAGCAGAAACATGCGGTCCGCCTCTGCCTTCATGTCCAACGGCGTTGCCCGAAATGCCGGCGAATGAAGCCACGTCCATGTCTCCGCGGATGTCACGTTGCGATCATAGAGATGACTAGCCGAGCTGGCCCATCGCGTATACGAAAACGAGCGCCACTGGGGGCCCTCGCCCTCAGGAAGTTGCGGAACAGCCTCATCTGCCAGCGTAACCGCTGGGTCGCCATAAGTCTGCGATCGGAACCTGCTTCGGTGTGCCTCGGCAAATTGTGTAAGTGGACGCAGATAGTTTTCGCAGATCAAATCGGAAAGTGTCTCGCCCCAGTCATGCCGCACGGCCTCAGCCCCCACTGTACCGCCCGCAAGCAATTCCGGCAGATGCGGAATCAAATCGTAACCGCGCCTCTTCTCAAACTCCGCAGGTAACTCCGCTGTCCAATCCGATCCATAAACTTCCAGCGAATCCGAAAACACTGAATATGGCGGCTTGTCTCCAAACGCATTTACCAACGGCGTTGCAATATCCGTCAAATGCTCGTCGATGGCCGCGTACGAAAAGTGGTCCAGCACATAGCCCTCCGCTCCGGCCGCTGGCCGCTTCACCGTCTGCCGCGTATGGCCAGCAATAAAAAACAGCGCCGTCCGCGTCCCAGCGCTTGCTTCAACCGGTCCACCGTGAAGATCAATGCGCTTCGCCGTCGCAGCGTTGAACGTCTTCTCAGTCCCAGCAACCACAAACGCTGCAATCAATCGATCTCCTTCCGCGAGCGCCGGTGGAGTCACAAATCCACCACTAACCGGAACCTCCGCAACCTTCAGCCGACCCGCCGCCAATTCAAGCGTTGTCTTCGGCCCTCCGTACGGCCATCCACTTCCAAGCGTGATATCCACGCGCAAACCCAGGGAGCGTGCCGTTTGGTTCGCATAGCTCACGTCGTCAAGAAACTCCGGTGATAGATACTGCAGGTTCTTGATGCCCTTCGCCTCATCGTCAAGCATCAGAGGATAAACCGGCTGAATCTCCACCCCGCCAATGCCCGCGCCCTGCATCGTCTCCAGTTCCTTCTTCAGCTCCGGCTTGGTCACCGCGGGTCCAAACCACCACCAACGCATCATCGGCCGTGCATCCGCCGGCGGATTCATGAAACCCTCCCGCAGATCTTGCGCACCACCTCGCATGCAAACCACCAAGGCCAGCATCAGCAGTGCCGCAGTCCGCCTTGCCATCGCCCGGTCCATCTCCGCGTACTCATTCGCGCAATCTTTCATGCTCTTCTTCCTGCCGCCTCACGTCTGCGGAATCTTCATCACGTTTGTAGTTTTCGGTGGAATCGGTGTCGCCGGCAGCGCAAATGTTGCTTCCGGATCTGGCTGCGCAGGGTCAAAGTCGAGGACATCCCTGGCCAGGTATTTCGCAATTGGCAACTTCGCAACTCGAATCCCATGCACCACACATCGCGCCAGCTCGTAGGCCCCATACTTGTTGAAGTGCGTATCATCGCTGATCGCTTCTGTCTGGTTCGGAAATGAATTGGCGGGATAATGCATGAATGCCTTCATCGAGCCTTTCGGTCCCAACGCCTCAAACAAGGTTTTGCTCATCGCATTCAAATCAATAAGTGCAGTGTGCTGCGCTGAAGCCACCTCACGTACTGCATCGGGATAACCGGCCAGCGAGTTGGTCACCTTGCCCTCTGCATCGAAGGTCCGCCTGTTCATACTGGTCACCAGCACTGGCGTTGCCCCTTTCTCGCGAGTCTTTTCGATCGCCTCCACCATGCGCGCTTTGTAGTCGTCCAGAGATACGGCATTCGGCTTCATATCGTTATGCCCGAACTGCATGAAAAGATAATCTCCCGGCTGAATCAGCGACCAGATTTTAGCGAACCGCCACTCGCCCTCAAAGCTCTTGATCGTCTCTCCCGACTCTGCATGATTCGCGATCACAATTCCAGGCCGAAAGAATCGAGGAAGCATCTGTCCCCATGCGGCCCAGGGCTCCGCATCCTGATCAACCACTGTCGAGTCGCCTGCCAGGTAAATCGTCGTCTCGCTGGTTGGCTCGATCTTAATAGAACGGAAGCTCGGATGGTCACCATTGAATTCAAGTGTCAGTTTGGTATCCCAGTCCAGGTTCCCAACCTCGCGCGGCTTCAGCTTTACAACTCCCGCTGTATCTCCCCTGATCTCCGGCACGCGGACATTGGTATCGAAACTGCGCGCAATGGAACCATTTGGCTTGATCTGAACCTCGTCCAGCATCAATCTCCTTGCTTCCGCCCAGACCGTTGTTTTAGAGGCTTGCTCTGTTCCAAGCACCACCGT
>Ga0302140_10001380_pt1 | contig 31617 bp, 32 predicted proteins | sample I_Bog_E1_1_FD_202095 | JGI IMG/M metagenome (GOLD analysis project Ga0302140, IMG submission 202095) | Peat permafrost microbial communities from Stordalen Mire near Abisko, Sweden - I_Bog_E1_1 | ecosystem: Environmental > Terrestrial > Soil > Wetlands > Peat | place: Sweden: Abisko, Stordalen... | reverse complement strand
ATCCAGCAATTCGCGATCCTGATTGCCTGCCACGGTTGGAAGTTCGAGGCGGATCAGAAGATCGGCTGTGCCGGCCGGGTCCAAAGGGCCGAAAAGATGATCGCCGGCGTTCACGATATCGTCGATGCCCTGCCGCGCGATGTCTTCGAGTACCGCTTCGAGCGCCCAGCGGTTACCGTGAACGTCCGCGATGACTGCGAACCGTTGCACGATTCAGCGGCCGCCTACCCCGATGCAGACAATGCCCGCCAGAATCATGGCGAGCGCGCCGACTTTGGCCCGCGTCACGTGTTCGTGGAAAAAGATCTTCGACCAGACCATGGCCCACAGATAGCTGAACGAAACCATTGGATAGAGCACCGAAAGCTCTCCGTGTTTGAGCCCCATGACGAACGGTATGCTGGAACCGAGAAACAGGCCGAGACCCGCGGCCAGTTGCCAGTTCAGCGCGCCACGGATGCCGCGGCTCAGATGCGCCGAGCCGAGCTTCAGAAATACAGCTCCGAACGAACTGATGAAAGACGCCAGCAGCACCAGCAGGATGGAACTAATGGGAGTCTTCATACTTTCGTACTCACCCTCCCGAGCAGAGCGACTCCACCCATGACCAGAATGATCCCGGCCGATTTCCAAACGTTCATGTGCTCGTGAAAGAAATATAGGGAAAGAAGATCCACCCAGATATAGGAAAGCGCATAGATGGGAAACAGCACCGAAAGCTCTCCGTGCCGCAGCGCCATAATCAGCAGAAACGCGTTGCAGGCATGCAGGCTATAGCCGAGCAGCAGCGGCCAGTTGCCCAGCAGCGCGATCACGAAGCGGAGGATGCTCGAAAGATCGGCAGGGTGGATGGCAGGCATCGGATGGAGCGCGCCATATTTCATCAGCACCTGAGCGAAGCCGGCGAAAACCGTGCAGCCGAAGACCAGATAGACGGGATTGGGGCCGTGCGGCTTGTGCTGCGTGGCACTGGCCGGAATTCCGGGCGACGCCGGGGGAGAAGATGTGGTAGCGCTGCTCATAGTCCCCGGTGCGCGGGTGGTTACTTCAGAATAACAGCCCCTGCCGCTATACCCTTATCGCTACAATGGACAGTAGTGGATCAATCGGAATCTGTTACCTCAGCGAATGCCGCCGCGAACGGCGACACGCAGACGAAAAAGCCAGTTCAGCCAAGCGAGCCGCCCCGCGGTTTCATCGCTGAATGGACCGTCACTATTATTTTGCTGCTGTTCGGCACCACGACTTTGGTGCAGGCCTTTGTGATCCCCACCGGGTCCATGGAAGACACGCTGCTGATTGGCGACCATCTCCTGGTGGATAAGCTGGCTTTTGCGCCCGCCGGAGCCGTCACGAAGAACCTGCTGCCCTACAGCGAACCGCACCGGGGCGATATCATCGTTTTCCGCTACCCGGTCGACATCAAACAGACCTTCGTCAAGCGCGTGATGGGCGTTCCTGGCGACCGTATTCATCTGGAAAATAAGCATGTCTGGCTGAACGGCCACATGCTCGATGAGCCGTACGTGGTCCACAAGACGGAATATCTGGATTCTTACCGCGACAATTTCCCCAACGACCCGAACACGCCGATTTCGGTTTCCGCGCAGGCCATGCTTGATCATAACGTGAAGAATGGCGATGTGGTGGTGCCGCCGAATTCGTTTTTCGCGATGGGCGATAACCGCGACCAGTCGCTCGACAGCCGGTATTGGGGCTTTGTGCCGCGTGAAAATATTATTGGCAAGCCGCTGATCATTTATTGGTCGTACGACGCCAGCACGGAGGATCTTTCCAGTCCGGGGGCCACCATACCCCATCTGATCGACGTAATCATGCACTTCCCCACCAAGACGCGGTGGGTGCGAACTTTCCGCCTGATTCATTCGTATCCCGTGAAGTAGACGTATGCCTTCGAACCAACAACAACCTCCGCCGCGCGGCTTTATCGCCGAGTGGTCCGTGACTTTTATCCTGCTGCTGTTCGGCACCACGACGCTGGCGCAGGCGTTTGTGATTCCCAGCGGATCCATGGAAGAGACCCTGCTGGTGGGCGACCATCTGCTGGTAGACAAACTGGCGTACGCACCGCACGACGCCGCCACTTCGCACCTGCTGCCTTACACCGATGTCGGGCGCGGCGACATTATCGTGTTTCGCTGGCCAATCGACATCAACCAGAACTACGTCAAGCGCGTGATCGGACTGCCTGGCGACCGGATTCATCTGGACAAACGGCGGGTTTTTCTCAACGGGCATCCGCTCGATGAGCCGTATGTTGCATACACGCGCGAGCCATCGGATTACGCCGACAACTTCCCGACCGGGCCAAAGGGCTTTGGCATTTATCCACCCGCGGAGAAGATGCTGGCCGATGACGTGAAAAACGGTGAACTGGTGGTGCCGGCCGGCCATTATTTCGCGATGGGGGATAACCGCGACAATTCGTCGGACAGCCGTTTCTGGGGTTTGGTGCCGCGCGAGAATATAATTGGAAAACCGCTGGTGATTTACTGGTCGTACGATGCCAGTGAGGAAGATCTGACCGCTCCGGGGATTGGTGTGCCCCACCTGATCGATATGCTGATTCATTTTCCGACGAAGACGCGGTGGAGCAGGACGTTCCAGCTGGTTCATTCTTATCCGATTTCGTGATCGCGCGAGAGTTTCAGTTCGAGTGGGATGAAGCCAAGGCTGCAAAGAACGCCCGCAAACATGGCATTTCATTTGAACTCGCGAGTTCGGTATTCCAGGACCCGCATTTGGTAACCACAGCGGATCTGGCACACAGCGAAGCAGAAGAACGATGGTTTTCCATTGGCTGCGCGGCCAATGGCCTCCTGGTTTCGATTGTCTAACATGAGTAAATTGCAGCCAACGGACGACGAGATGCCCGCTGAGATCGACTTCAGCAAAGGCGTACGCGGACTCCATCATATTCCCGCCAATGCGAAAGTATTCATGGGCGCATCAATCGAGAAGAACGTGCGGGAGTATTTCGCGGGCAAGTCCAAACAGCAGGGTGTGGAGCTTTCAGCGCTTTTGACCGAAGTACTGCAGCGAGACATCGAAATAAATGAAGCGCTGAAATAGGGTTCCTGATGAGCAGCAAATCCCTCTGACCGGGGTCCGTTTGCCGCTACAGGCAACGCCCCTGCTAATGTTGTTTCGTAATGGCGAAATCAAAATATTACGGCCTGATCCTGGCTGGCGGCCGTGGCACGCGTTTCTGGCCGCGCAGCCGTAAGCATAGTGCGAAACAAGTCCTGAACATCGGCGTCGGTGAAGCCACGCTCATCCAGGCCACCATCGAGCGCCTCGCGCCGATCATTCCCCCCGAGCGCATCTGGATCCTCACCAACGAATTCGTTCGCGACGAAATTGTCCGCCAGTTGCCGAACGTCCCGCCGCAACAGATCATTGCCGAGCCTGCTCAGCGCAATACCGCGCCCGCCATCGGACTCGCGGCCCACATCCTCGAATCCATCGATCCCGACGCTATCTTCGGCGTCTTCCCTTCCGACCACGTGATCGGCAATCCGAAGCGCTTCCTCAGCCATGTGCGCGCGGCATTTCGCGCCGCCGAGCAGGATCTGATCTCGGTTCTTGGCATCGCCCCGCGCTGGCCCGAAACCGGCTACGGCTATGTCGAGTTTCCGAAGGGGACGACTGGCGGCAAGCTCGAAGCTGTTCCCGTGAAGAAATTCCGCGAGAAGCCCGAGCTGAAAGCGGCGAAAAAGTTCGTGCGCGCCGGCAATTTCTACTGGAACGCCGGCATGTTCTTCTGGAAGGCCGCGACCATCCTCGACGGCCTGCGCCTTCACCTGCCGAAGACCGCGACGCTGCTCTCCAGCCTGCCGCCGTTCGCGCATAAAGAGTTTGCCGAGCGAGTGGCCAAAGTCTTCCCGCTGTGCGAGAACATTTCGATTGATTACGCCGTGCTGCAGCGCGCCGACAACGTGGTGGGAGTGCCCTGCGACGATTTTGGCTGGAACGATGTCGGCAGCTGGCACGCCGTCTACGAACTGCTCCCGCGCGATTCCGACCGCAACGCCTCACGCTCGTCGGAACTGCTGAGCAGGAAATCCAGCGGCAACTATATCGATTGCGGCAAGAAGATCGTGGCGCTGCTCGGCGTGAAAGATCTCATCGTTGTGGACACCCCGGACGCGATCCTGATTGCCGATCGCGGACGCGCACAGGAAGTCGGCGAGATTGTGAGACTGCTCGAACAACAACACCGTCACGAATTGATCTGACGGGCCGCGTCGGGGATATACTTGTCCGCACGGAGATCACAATGAACCGAAGGACATTCCTCAAGTCGCTGGCGGCCGCATCCGCCGCAACACTGACGCATCTGCCCTTGCTGCAGGCCGAACTGCCCAAAATGAAGATCACGCGGGTGCGCGCATACACGCCGCCAGGGCCAAACCCGCTGTTCAATCAATCGAACATGGTGGTCACGATCGAGACCGACGCGGGCATTACGGGGATCGGCGAAGGCGGCTTTCCCGATACGCTCAACCAGTGCGCGGGGCGGCTGATCGGGCAGGATCCGCAGTATATCGAGCGGCTCTGGCAGGATATGTCGCGCTCCTTTTTCTATCCGCCGGGGCGTGAGAAGCAGGATGCGCTGGGCGCTCTCGATCTGGCGCTGTGGGATATACGAGGCAAGGTGCTCAAGGTTCCCGTGCATGAAATCCTCGGCGGCACAACGCGCAAATACTGTGAGTGCTATAACACTGGCGGCGTGGTGGCTGCGATCAAGCCCGGCATGAGCCTGAAGGATCGCGCCGCCGCGACCATTGCGGCCGGGTACCGGGCCTTTCGCATGGGTGCTGCCGACACGCCGGCGAATACGACCTACAACACACACCAGAAGCTCAATCAGCTTTACGATGAGTGCGTGCAGGTGCGTGACGGCGTGGGCAAGGACGGCGATTTCTGCATCGACTTCCACCAGCGCTTCGATCTTTCCGACGCCGTGCGCGGCTGCAATCTGATCGAAGGCCTGGCGCCGTATTTCGTTGAAGATCCCGTACGCGCGGAGGCGTTTGTCACTGATCTGCCGAAACTCCGGACCATGGTGAAAGTGCCGATTGCGGCGGGCGAGGAATGGGGCGGCCGCTGGGATTTCAACAAGCTGGTGGAAGACCACGATATCGATTACATGCGCGCCACGCTGCCCAATGTGGGCGGCATTACCGAGATGATGAAGGTTGCGGCCATTTGCGAAACACATTTCGTCGGGATCGTGCCGCACTTCACCGGGCCGATTGCGACGGCGGCGCTGGTGAATTCGCTGGGGACGTTCTCCGGGCCACTATTGATGGAGTACAGCTACGCCGGGCGCGAACTGCCGCATCTGCCGGTCTGCTGCGATTTCAAGGAAGGCAAGCTGTATCCAAACGACAGGCCAGGGCTTGGCGTGGAACTCGACATGAGTAAACTCACCCAGGCGATGGAAGTGACGAAGTACGATACGAATCGGGCCCAGCTTTATTACCGGCCCGACGGCTCGATCACGAATTGGTAATGAAAGCGAGGGCGTCTGATCGACGCCCTCGCCCGACGCTGGAAGCGGTTATCGCCGCTTTAAAACGACAGGTGCAAAGCCAGTTGCAGGAAACGCGAGCTGCCAATCGTGTGCTGTATGTACCCGAGGCTGCCCTCCGGAACCGCGAGCGGCGGACCTGCGAAATCGGCAAAGTAGGTAGCGTCGTTGTTTGGCGCGTCGAAGTCGGGGTGATTGAAGACATTAAACGCGGTCGCATCGAACCGCAGCTTGTATTTGTCGCGAATCATGAATTGTTTCCCCAGCCCCATATCGAAGCGCGTCTGGAACGGCCCTCGGAACAAGTTGCGCCCCGTTCCTGAGAACAGCGACTCGTAGCTGTCACACCCCGATGCGTTGCAGGCGGGCACGCCGTTCGTGCCAGGCTGAACGAATTGCGGGTAGAAATCCGCTGCGTTCAGCACCGGACTACCCGGATTGAGGCCCAGCGTACCCGGCTGTAACTCCGCCTGCCGCGGGGTGACGCCTGGTTTGAGCGGCAGGATCGGATTCGCGATATAAACGTCGCCGCCGTAATAGATGCTGGCAACCGAGCCCGAATAATCGTAAACGGTGTAGGGCATTCCGCTCTGGGCCACTGCCTGACCGCTGATCGTCCAGCCTCCAAGCAGGCTATCGAGATTCTTGTTGCCGAACTTGGCGGGAATTGTGTAATTGTAGTTGACCAGAAACACGTGCGTCTGGTCGAAATCCGAAGTCCCGTAACTGCTGTGGGGATCGAGCGGGTTATTTCCGGTAAAGAAGATTCCCTCACCGCTCTGCTCGTCGAGAGAATGCGACCACGTGTAGGACGCGGTGAACTGGAGACCGAATGACAGCACCTTCCGCACCTGAAGCTCCAGCGCATTGTAGTTGGATATTCCGTCGGCTTTGTAGACCACCGAGTTCATATCGTATCCAAGGTACGGAACGCGCAACTCGGCATTGCCGGCAAATGAGGGCGCAGGGTCGATCGGCTCATTCGTGAGATCGATGGGGCTGATGCCGCCATAGGAAGATGTCTGCCCGTGGATCGGATTGGACGCTGTGGCGATACCCGGCTGATTGAACGGAATCGGCATCACCAGGTGGGTACCGTGATTGCCTACGTATCCGGCCGTGAACAGCCAGTTGTTCGCCGCCTGATACTGCAGGTCGAAAGTCCAGTTTTGCGAATAAGGCAGTTTGTTCGTGGTGTCGTAACCGCCAAACAGGTACGGTCCGAAGGCATTGCCTGCGGGATATTTGCCCGCCGTTGTCTGCGCAAGATTGGGCAACAGCGCCTGGAACGCACCCGGGGTTGTCACCGGAGCCGCCGGCGCCGCGGTTCCGAACGGATTGGCGAAGGTTGCGCCCGTGGTGGCGAATATCGTCGAATTGAAAGGCGGTTCCAGCGTTACCGCAAACGGGCCGTTGAAGCCGCCGCCCGCGCTCGGCGAGAACTCCGTGAAATACTCGCCCCGGTCGTAATACAAGCCGTATCCGGCTCTCACCGTCAGCTTCGGACGCGGACTCCAGGCAAGGCCCACCCGCGGCGCGAATCCCCATTGTGGGTTCTGCATCAGGGTGTTGCTTGCGCCGTTCTGCCCGGCGAACTCCAGCCCGTCGTTCGTGACCGAATCCGTGGCGGCGTTGTACGCGTATTGATTGCCGTTGAAGCCCACGAGGCGACCGTACTTCTCGGATAATGCGCCGTCGTTATCCCACCGCAAACCCAGAGTCACCGTCAGGTTACTGCGCACCTTCCAGTTGTCATTGGCATATATCCCCGCCGTATTGGAGCGATAATAGCGGTCTGCCGAACCGGTGCCGGGAAAAAGATCCGAAACGCTGCCCGTTTTCACGTTGCCTTCAAGGAAGTTGGCCAGGCTGCTGAAGTCGATAACGGAACTGGCCGAAGCCTTGTTGATGATGTTCAGCTGTGTATGGTCGAACTGGTAGCCGAAGGAAATGGTATGGCGACCCTTAACCCAGTTCAGCGATTCGCTGACTTCCCAGTTGTTCTGGTACATGCCGGCGTTTCCGAAACTGGTGCTGTTTCCAAACTCCACTTTCTGGCCAAGCGTTGTATCGAAACTCGATATCTCGACCAGCGGGAACTGGGTCACGCCCAGAAGGTTGATTCCCATCTGCTGCGGCGTAAGCTCCTGCTGGGTGGAGGCGTAGGCCTCCATCCGGGTGAATCCGATACGCTGCATCATGGTCATGTTCGGGGAAATGCTCATCGTGTTCTCGATGGATCCGACGTCGCTGCCCGCGTTCAGTGTTTGCGGAAACCCGAGGAAGTAGCTGTTGGGGCTGAACGGAGTCGACGTGGGGTCGTTCTGCACGTAATACTTGCCGGTCAGCCGATCGTTGCTGCTCAAAATATAATCGATGTTTGCGATACCCTGGTTCACGCTCGAAAGCGCGTCGGGACCCTGGACCTTCACGTCATAACCCAGCGACTTTGCGGTTACCGCGTTCGTGATCTGCGGCGTCGGAATCAGAAACTGGCCGTTCGGCAGAGTCGCGCTCATGACGGCCAGGCTCACCGGACTGATCTGGCTCGCCGAAAGCGTCTTGCCCGTTGTTGCGTTATACATGTTCAACAGACCCGTTATGCTGCGGTCGTTCGTCAGACCGAGCGGCACGCCGTCCGTTTGTGTCGAATCCTGGGCGTCCGCGTTGCGCACTCCCTGGTACGACAGAAAATAGAAAAGCTTATCCTTTTTGATCGGCCCGCCAAGAGTCGCGCCGAACTGATTCCGCACCTGGAAAGGAACCTTTTGAGAACTCGAATACGCGGGCGACGCGTTGATGAAAAACGGCGCCGCCTCCATGGCGCTGTTTTGGAAGTACTCGTAAAGCTCCCCGTGGAGCCCGTTGGTTCCCGATTTCGTGATGATTCCGATGTGCGCGCCGCTGTGCGATCCCTGGGTGGCGTCGTATTGCGCGGCGTTCACGCTCACCTCCTGCATCGCTTCGACTGGCGGAGACGGCAGAGCTTGTCCGATGGCGGCATAGACCGACGTGGCAGTCTGAATGCCCCCGCCCGCCGGGAAGTTTTCACCTTCGTTCAGAACGAAGCGGTACTGCGACACGCCGCTGCTCGAGTTCCCGTTGAACAGATTATTCGTATCCACGCCGTTCAGGGAAAAGCTGTTGCTGGTGGCGCGCTGACCGTTGGAATAAATCGCCTGGTTGCCCAGACCTCCATTCGAGCCCGAACTGCTGAGGAAGTCGGCGTGGACGCCTGGCGCCATAATCGCGAGTTGGGTGAAGCTGCCCGTACCGAGCGGCGTGCTCTCCATCGTCGCCGCATCCACAACGTATCCATTGGTCGTGTCCGTCTGATTCATCATTGGCGTCGATGCCACCACGTTCACGGTCGCGCTGGCCGTGGCCACCTGCAGGTTGCCGTCCACGGTTGACGTGCGATTGCCGCTGACCTGCACCTGCGTATGGCTTTCGGTCTGGAATCCGGTCTTTGAGATCGTGACTTCATACAGGCCGATCGGCAGGTTCAGCACGGAATACGAGCCGTTCCCATTCGTATGCTCCGTGGTCTCCTGATTGGTACCTGTGCTGCGGGCCTTCACGGTGGCATCGGCGATTACGGCGCCGCTCGAATCCTTTACCGTCCCGGTAATCCCGCCCAGGATATCCTGCGCGCTGACTGGCGCAACGCCCAATAGGCAAACAGACAACAGAGAGATACACGACCAATGCTTCGATGACATCATGAACAACGCTCCTTAGTGTTTTTCACTGGACTGCCTCGTTTTGGCGCCACCCTTTATGGCGCACCAAAGAAACGACCCGCTGCACTTATCCTCGATGATAAACGCTAGTCTGTTTCAATCCGATCAACGAGGAGAGGATTCATCGCAATTTAACGATGAAACAATATTGCCATACTAAGGCCGTAGTTTCACCTGAAACCTGAAGTTTTTTATGGGCATAAAAGTGCTCTAAGCGAGTTCCACCTGCTTCGTTTCAGGTAATGTGAATACCAGAACCGCACCCAGCGCGAAGAACGCGGAATTGAGTCCCAGCGACGTTCCGATACCATAATGATCTGCGAAATAGCCGACCGTCCACGGTGCCAGCGCGCTGCATCCGCGGCCAATGTTGTAGACAAATCCCAGGCCTGCGCCTCGCACGCGAGTCGGATAAAGTTCGGATAACATGGCGCCAAAAAGACTGAAAAAACCGGTGCCGAAGAATCCGATTGCCGGCCCGAGCAGCAGCAGCGTACGCACATCGCGTGTGGCGCCGTAGATCGGCGTCAGAATCGCGGCGGCCAGCACGTAGCAGACAAACGCCGGTCTTCTTCCAAGCTTATCCGCCAGCCAGCCAAACGCCACGTACCCGGCGAAAGCGCCCATTTGCATCGGAACCACGAAACCGCTGGTCTGGACAATCGTCAGCCCCGCGCCACCCTTCGCTACGGGGGCGGAGAGGAAGCCGGGAATCCACGTAAAGAGGCCCCAGTACGCGAAAAGGACACAGGTGGCCAGCACGGAAGCGAGAATCGTTCGCCGGCGCAAACCACCCTGAAAAATATCCCGCACCCGGCTCTTCCGAACCGCGCCCTTCTGCCAGATCGCCGGCTCGTCCACATGACGGCGAATCACTACCGCCAGCAACGCAGGCAACAATCCAGCCAGAAACAGCGCTCTCCAGCCCCAGCGCGGCAGAATCAGCGCCGTCATTCCCGCCGCCAGCATATACCCCAGCGCCCAGCCCGATTGCATGATCCCCACCGCTTTTGCGCGATGCTCCGGTGGCCACGTTTCCGCCACCAGCACCGCTCCGGTGGACCATTCCGCGCCCAGCCCGATTCCGATCAGCGCGCGCCAGAACAGCAGCGACGCCAGATTCCAGCTCAGAGCCGTACCCGCCGAGGCGAGGCTGAAAATCAGCACCGACCACATTAGCGCACGCGCCCGCCCGATGCGATCGGAGAGCACGCCGAACACAACGCCGCCCGCCGCCGAAAAAGCCAGTGTGAAAGAGCTGATGAGGCCAGCCTGAGCCGCGCTCAAATGGAATTCGGCGCGCAGAACGTTGATCGTGAAGACGAACAGCAGGACGTCCATCGCGTCCAGCATGTAGCCGGTCTGCGCGGCAAGCAAAGTTATCCATTGCTGGCGAGTAATGGAACGAAGATTCACGGCTGATTATAGCCGCCCTATTGAAATAATTTCAGATCGATGGTCTCGGCCATCTTCTGGTAGCCCGCCACATCCGGATGCAGATGATCGCCGCTGTCGTACGCCGCAAGCAGAATGCTCGGCGTCGCGGGATCACGCAACGCGGCATCGCCATCGATCACGGCGTCGAAATTGCCTCTGGCGCGAATCCAGGCATTGACGGCCTGCCGCGCGGCTTCATGCGCAGGGCTGTCGTACATCGATTTGCCGAACGGCAATACCGTGACTCCGTAAACCGCAATGTGATGCGCTCGGGCAGTGTCGATGATCCGCTGGTAACCCGCAATCAGATCGTTCGCGACTACCTCCGAGTTGGCCACCCCGATATCGTTTACGCCCTCCATCACGATCAGCCAGCGCGGCGAGCTCTGGCCCAGCACATCGCGATCCACACGAGTCACCGCAGGCGGTCCGAGCCCACCGCTAAGTACGGCGTTACCGCCCAGCCCTTCGTTCAGCACAGCCACGTTGTGCGTAGCGGAATTCTGCAACAGGCGACGCGCCAGGTTGTCGGTCCAGCGATTATTCCCATCCGTATCGGAACCGCGCCCGTCGGTAATCGAATCGCCGAGAATCACAATGGCGGCACTAGATGCGTCCGCCACCACATCGATGCCCGTGAAAATATACCAGTGCGCAAAAAACCGGGCACCTCTGTCAGTGTCCAGGTACGAGGTGCTTCTGGATCCCGGATGTCCCGTCACCACGGTATTCGACATATTCCCGAACGAAATGGAAAGCCGGTAATCGGTCAGCGGCGCCACATCGTAATTGAGTTCGTCGGAAACGATGGCTTTGCCCGCCGGAATCATAACCGACTGCTGTCCGTGAAACGCAATCACTCTGGCAATATCGCTGCCCCGCAACGCAAGCGACACCATTTTCATCTCCACCGGCTCGCTGCCAAACTCATTGGAAAAGCGCAACCGTATCGGTCTGCCGCCAATCGATGTATGCACAATCTGCTGCAGCGTATGATTCGCCAGCCCCGGAGCCGGAGGCAGATTACGCGCCTCAGTCAGTTGCGGCGCACATCCCCATGTACCGACCCAATGCAGATCGGCAGCCGCGCAGCTTCCCGCGGCGAAACACAACGCCAGCGCCCCAATTCTCCGCAGCATTACTGACCAGCCGGTGCGTGTTTGATCAGCTGATCGGCCCAGGCGATGAAATACTTCATATTCGAAGTGTCCTCATGGCCGCCATCATGCTGACGCCATGCCAACTGGCCATTCAGCATACCCACGTTCACTCCGGGCATTTTCGCCATATGATAATCGCGTTCACCGCCGATATCTTTCGCCCCAAGCAACCGGAAAACAGCTCCGGCGGCAACAGTCGCCATGTAGCTGCCCTGATGATCGAGCCAGTTCGCGTCGCCCTTCTCCGGAACGCCATAGCTGATAAAAGTCGGGCGCGGCGCGCAGAGCGCAATCAGTTCATGCGAATCCACCGGAATATCGTTCGCGTTCTTGCTGCCAAACCTGGCATCGGAGGCGCCGTACTTCATGAAGTTTCCCGCCATCCAGTGATACTCGCCGCTTCCCGTCAGGCTCTCCACCGCTTCGCCAAAATTGCGCCTATGCAGCTTGGCGCCGCCTTCTCCGGAAGATCCCACGAGCACCATACCGAACCGCGTGTCATACGCCATAGTCACCAGCGCGGCCTTGCCATAACGCGAGACGCCCTCGATCCCCACGTGCTTTGCATCCACCGCCTGCACGGTTTCCAGGTAATCGAGTCCGCGCGCCGCACCCCACGCCCACGCACGAAGCGAGCCCCAGTCGTCCGGCTTGCGCGCCTGCCCTTTGTTGACCAGGCCGATGATTCCCCGTGTCAGTCCCGCGCCACTGTCTGCCTGAATGCTGGCCGGGTTGATGGAAGCGTAACCCCAGCCATCGGCAATCAATTGTTGCGTGGATGGCGGACCCGTAGGGCCCGCAAACGCAGGGCCGCCGCGCCCGGAGCCACCACGTCCGCCGAAACCGGAGAAACCGGGAAAGCCACCACGACCGCCCGTTGGCGCGGGCGCACCCGGCAGCGGGCCGCCCCCAAACATCATCAGTACCGGCACAGGCTTCTTCGCATTCTTCGGCAGCACCAGGTTCATCGCAATGTCGACGCTGATGTCGGGATACGCCGAATTATCCACATGCCCCACCAGTTGCTTCCCGATCACCGGAACGCCGCCGACAGCGGCCTCGGTGGTGAGCTTCACTTCCCACGTCACCTTCGGAACATTTTTCGGGACGCGCCCGTAAACTTCGCGGTCGAAATCTTCGACGATCTCCGGACGGCGCCGCTTCCACCACTGATCCGCCGTCGTGACCTTCTTGCCATTCTTCAGCGTCAGGACATCGGGGAGATCAGGATAAGGATTCGCCTTTGCCGGATCGTAGTTCGCCATGTTCGGCGTACCTGGCACGGTGCTGCCACTGGGGCCGGGCCGCAGCGCCTGAATGCCCAGCTGGTCCATCATATTCTGGTGATCCTGTGCAGCCGTCCAGTTCAAAGGTGGCAGAGCCGTGTCGGCTGCAAATAATGCGAGTGCGATGCCGCTCAGCAGGCAGAGCTGGCGGAGGTACCGGGGGTAAAGCATAGAGAGGAGATTATCACATAAACTCCGAGTCTCGAACTTAATACGATTTCGCGATCACCACGCGGCGATCCACCTCTTCGCCCGTGATGATGCACTTGCCCGCGCCATCGTACTCGTCCTTCAGCGGAATATTGCGCACCGTGGCCTTGAATTCTTTCAGCCGCGCATCGCAAACCGCGTCGTCTTTGACGTGCGCCATCACAAACTTGCCGCCGCCCTTTTCCGCCGTCACATCGCGCAGAATGTCTTCCACCTCGGCGAGCGAATTCGCCAGCACCGTATTCGCTTGCAGCCGCGCGCGCGCCGCCGCCAGCATATCGGTCTGCATCACGTCGAGCGTCGCCGCAACGTGCGCGCCAATGCCCTCCTGCGGCAGAATTTCCTTGGCTCCCGTATCGCGCCGCTTCAGTACGATATTGCCGGACGCCAGATCGCGCGGCCCCAGTTCCAGCACAACCGGAACGCCTCGCCGCTCCCAGTGGAAAAACTTCGCGCCGGGATTCAGCCCTTCCCGATCATCCACCTTCGCGCCAATATCGGCCGCGATTTTGTGCGCCGCTTCGAGCACCATCGCGCGCTCGTCGTCCTTGCGGAAAATCGGCACCAGCACGGTTTTCTTCGGCGCCAGTTTCGGCGGCAGCACCAGACCTTTATCGTCGGAATGGCTCATGATGAGCCCGCCAATCAGCCGCGTCGAAACTCCCCAACTGGTCTGCCACACATATTCCAGCTGACCTTCCTTGCTCTGAAACTTTACATCGAAAGCTTTGCCGAAATTCTGACCCAGATCGTGACTGGTGCCCGCCTGAAGCGCCAGGCCGTTCTGCATCATCGCCTCAATCGAAAAGCTGCGCAGCGCCCCCGCGAATTTCTCCGTCTTCGTCTTCACGCCCCGTATGACGGGCATCGCCATGATGTTTTCCGCCACGTCGGCATAAACGTCGAGCATGCGCAGCACTTCTTCCTGCGCCTCGGCGTGAGTGGAATGCGCGGTATGGCCTTCCTGCCACAGAAATTCAGTGGTGCGCAGAAACATGCGCGTGCGCAATTCCCAGCGAATCACATTGGCCCACTGGTTATAGAGCAGCGGCAGGTCGCGATAGCTCTGCACCCAGCGCGCAAAAAAATGGCCGATGATCGTTTCCGAAGTCGGCCGGATCACGTACGGCTCTTCGAGCTTCTTGCCGCCCGCAATGGTCACCACCGCGAGTTCCGGCGCGAAACCCTCCACATGCTCGGCTTCCTTCTGCAGAAAACTCTGCGGAATCAGCAGCGGAAAGTAGACATTCTCATGCCCGGTCGCCTTGAAGCGCGCGTCGAGCTCGCGCTGCAGCACCTCCCACACCGCATAGCCGTTGGGACGGATGACCATGCAGCCTTTGACGATCTCCGCCGGCTCCGCCATGTCCCCTCGCAGTACGACGTCCTGATACCAGGCGGCAAAGTCTTTCAGACGGGGAGTAATCGGTGATTCGGCCATATATTTAGGTGGGCACACGCGGAATTGCGCGTACCTGACCTTCAGGTTACTGTATGCCGCGCGCTGAGCGCCTCACTTCAGATTCAGCGTCTTCTTCAGCCAGACGATCATCTCCGGCTTATAGTGCTGCTGGTGGGCATCCTTCCAGCCGCCCATGCCGTGTCCGCCCGCTTCGATGGTCACGATTTCGCAGGGTACTCCCGCTTTGTGCATCGCGTCGCACATCATGGTCGATTGTTCGTACGGCACCTGATCGTCGCGCGTGCCGTGGATTTCCAGATACGGCGGCATGCCCTTGTGAACCGCGTAAATCGGCGAAATCTCCTTCAGCTTCGCGTAACTTGCATCGTCGTAGCCGTCCACTTGGAAAAACCAGATCCCTCCGCCCTTGGCCTGATGGCCGCTGATAGATGTCATGTTGAAGCGGTTCGGATAATCGTGCCGCTGGCGCGCGATCTTCTCGTAATCCGTCGGCCCGTAAATATCCACCACCGCCGCAACCTTCGTTTCGGGCGTTTCGTGGGTGGACGCGTAATTGACCAGATAGCCCCCGGCCGATTCCCCGCTCAGTACGATCTTCGAAGTATCCACTTTGTATTTTTTCGCATTCGCCTTCACCCATTTGATAGCCGTGTCGATGTCTTCCTTCGCCTGCGGGAAGCGAAACTCCGGAGCCATCCGGTAATCGATGCTGAACCACGCAAAACCGGCGTCGGCGAGCGGTTGAAACGTCGGAGCCATGTTCGTGGCGCGGTTGCCGCCGTCAAAACCTCCGCCGTGCACTAGAATCGCGGCCGGAAATGGCCCCGGCCCGTCGGGCACGTGCAAGTCGAGCAACAGCGAATGTCCGCCCGGACTGGCGAATTCAACGCCTTTTTCATCCATAGGAGCCGCGGCCAGAGCGGCGGCGCAGACAAGTGCAAACAGGATAGCTTTCATCAACGCAGATTCTATCAGGTAATCGGCTGACTAGCCGCTTTCTTTTCGGCGAACAGATTCGCCCACTGAATACCAGCCGTCATCTGCATAGCGGCCAGCAGCGTGAGGATACAACCGATCGTGATAGCCAGGCCTGTGAACCCGTCGAGAAAAAACGTCCACGAGAACAAGACGAGATAAACCAACTGCGCGGCTCCGGCCTCCACGAGTGCACCCCTGAATCCCGCCACCAGACGTAAATAGCTCATCACAAGAAAAACCGATACAGCCGAACAGATCACGAAGGCAACGTGAATATCGATATGATCCACCAGATACGCGAGCAGCAAATGAAACGAGAAGAATGCCGCCGCCAGAAAGAAGTAGTTCATCGGGTGAAGGTCGATCTTTCGCAGCGTCGTCACCATAAACACCATGAAGAAAAACAGCAGCAGCGAAATTGGTGCGAAGCGGCTGATATCACCCGCCAGCGGCCCCGGCTGCGGCTTCTCGGGCATCGTCATACCGATCTGGAAACCTGAAATCAGGCTTGCGTAGCGCCACGTCAGGTCCCAGCCTGAATCCGTTTCCTGCTTTTGCGTCGGTGAAAGCGAGTCGGCGGGGAAGTCGATATCGGCAAAGTTCGTCTTCATCCGGAGCGTGAAGTCGCGGGTCTGCGTCACGCCCTCGCCCAGCTTGTACACCCAACGGTCCATTCCTCGCGAACGATACGCCACCCGCAGCGTGACCGATTCACCTGGCGCGAGCAACGTGCCAAAAGAGGCGCCGTTCCGATCGGAAGAGAACGGCGCCGTTTGCCCGTTGAGTTGTATCGTGAAGCCGTCATACACCGCATGCTCGGCCGGGAAGTCCATGCGGATAGTCGCGGTCTGCTGCTGCGGCGAGTCGTTGCGGTAAACGTAAGAGCCCGCGAAATCCACCACGTACGTGCTGTACCAGAGCAGGCCTTTCTGCCGGTAGTCGATATTGAGATTCGCGTCGATATGGCTGCTGAGTGGTTCCATGATCGCCGGCAAGGTGTTTGGAGCAAAGCTCGCGACGACGGGTGGTTTCTGTTCCTGCCTGACTCCCCACGTGGAGGCGACGCCGTCGCGCAGCCGCGAACTCGATTCATTGGTTCGTTCGGCGATACTTCCGCTGAGGAAGAGCCACGCAAGGGTGGCCCCGGTGAAAATGGCCGCGATGGACAGTATTCGGTTGAGCAATTTTTCTCATGACAAGTACTTTGTACTATAAAGCATCAGGGGAAAGCAAGAGCCCGGCACAATTCTGAAAAATTACCGAGCCGGTTTCTCGCGCACATCTCCGTGCGCTTCAATTTCCCCGGTGTCGCTGTGATAGACCGCATCACCGGCCTCCACAACCTGCGCAGCCGTATGGATTTCCGCCGCACCCTCCAGCCGGAACGCTCTCCCATCCTGCTGAATCCTCGCAGCCGCGAAGGTAACCACAATCAGGTCGTTCGATTTGCCCGGCCACCACGGCTCGCCCACCCGCGCACGCCGCGCGAAATCCTCAACCGAGCGATAGGACGAACCGGCACTGATCAATCGCCGACCAGCCTGCGGCCCCAGCGTCGTCTGGCACTTCAGCAGCTTCAACGGAGTGACCGCCGTGCACGCATAATGCACGCGAGTGTCCGGCTGATCCTGAGCCGAAATCGAAAGGCAAGCGATGCAAAGCAACGCTGCGACCAAGAGCTTCATATGCAATCAGTGTATCCAAAAAGCGGCGCACTATAATTGGCCATGGCTTTCAATGGTGTGCCGTTCAATGGTGCCCGCATTCTCTCGCTCGAAAGCCGCCGCTCCGCAGAAATGGCCACACTCATCCGCAAGCAGGGCGGCGACCCGTTCGTGGCGCCATCCATGCGCGAAATCGAACTGGATCGGCACGAGGAAGCATTCGACTTCGGCCAGCGTCTGCTCGCCGCCGACTTCGACGCCGTGATTCTGCTCACGGGCGTGGGTACCCGCCTCCTCTGGAAGACGCTGCTCACCCGATTTGCCGAGGCTGATCTTCGCGCCGCGCTCGCCCGCACCACGATCGTCGTGCGCGGACCCAAGCCTTCCGCCGCGATCCGCGAAATCGGCTTCGCCCCGCAAGCGCAGGTTCCCGAACCGAACACATGGCGCGAACTCCTCGAATCCATGCGCCCGCGTACCGAATCGCGGGTGGCCGTCCAGGAGTATGGAAAATCGAACACCGCGCTGATCGAGGGTCTGCGCGCCCAGGGTCGCCAGGTCTCCACCGTGCGCATCTACGGTTGGGGTTTGCCGGAAGACACCGCACCCCTGCAGGAAGCCGCCGCGAAACTGGCACGGAGCGAATTCGATCTCGTCCTTTTCACCACATCGATGCAGCTGGTCAATCTGCTGAAGATCGCCGAAGGCGCCGGAATCGAGCAGGCGGTGCTGACCGGTTTGCGCGCCGCGCACATCGGCTCCATCGGCCCCACGACCACCGAAACGCTGGAAGAATATGGCCTGAAAGCCGATTTCGAGCCCAGTCATCCGAAAATGGGGCTGCTCGTAAACGAGCTGGCGGCGAATCACGCCGCTAACGGCGGTGGTGCTCCAGCTCGTGGATAGTGAGTTTCGCTTCCAGACGCTCGATGCCAGCCATAATTCCGCTAATCTCGGCCTTCAATTCCGCGGTCTCGGCGCTAATTTTGCCCTTCAGTTCCGCGGTCTCGGCGCTAATTTTGCCCTTCAGTTCCGCAGTCTCAGCGCGGATCTCGGCCCGCAGCGTTTCCTTCGCCTCGGTAATCCGGCTATTGCTGTAAAGAAGAAGAGAGAGCGGGATGATGATTGCCAGAGCCAGCGTCATCATCTGTGCGTCAGTCATTGTCTTATTATCCCCTTTCCTCCGCCCCATAATCAACCGCCCATCCGACCGCATACAATAAAGGATTGTCCACAGTGTCGTCACAGCCTCTCAGTTTCCACCTCGAACACTACGAGGGACCGCTCGATCTCCTGCTCGATCTCATTCGCCGGCAGCAGATCGATATCCGCGACATCCCCATCGCCAGCATCACCTCGCAGTATCTGGAATTCCTGCAGAAGGCCCGCGAGATGGACCTCGACATCAGCGCCGAATTCGTCTTCATGGCCGCGACCCTCATCCACATCAAGTCGCGCATGCTGCTTCCCGTCGATCCCGCCCTGCGCAAAGAAGGCGAGACCGAAGACGACCCGCGCGAAGAACTGGTAGAGCGCCTCCTCGAACATGAGCGCTACAAAAACGCCGCCGAAATGCTGCAGCAGAAGCGCATGATCGAAGAAAACGTCTGGTCCAACCCCCAGATGAAACAGTTCGCAGCCGATATCGAAGACCCCGGTCTCGCCGTCGATATGTTCGATCTCGTGAAGGCCCTCAGCGCGGTGATGGAGCGCCTGCAAAGCCGCCCCATTTACGAGATCAAGGACGAAACGGTTTCGGTGAGCGACATGGTGGCGCATCTGCGCGCACTGCTGCGCGAAACGAAGAAAGATAAGCCGCTGTTCATACTCCAGGTCATGGAGCAGCAGCGCACGCGCCGCGCCATGATCTGCCTGTTCCTGGCCGTGCTCGAAATGGTCAAAATGCAGGCGGTCCTGATCCTGCAAAAGGATCTGTTCGGCGAAATCGCGCTGGGCAAAGGCGAGCGCTTTGAAGAAGCCTTCCAGCAGCCGGTGATCGCACTCGAAGAAGATTACAAGTAAGCTTGACCGTCGTGAGGACGGAACCCGATACAAGGAAACACAATCGATCTAATGTCGCAATCTGATATGGAACAGCCGGCCGAGTCGCCGCAATCGCAAACAACCGAAGCACAGTCTGAGCCGGCCGAAGCCGAAGTGCAGCCCGAACCGGAATCTGACAACTCGCCCGAGCCCGAACCGTCCGCGCCCGAACTGCCCGCGCCCGGGCCAGAAGAAGCCGAGACCCTCGCCGTAAGTTTCTCAGCCGAAGAAATCCTCGGCGACGAATCGGCCGAGTCGCGGGAATCGCAAATAACCGAAGCACAGCCTGAGCCAGCCGAAGCCGAAGTGCAGTCCCAACCGGAATCTGACAATTCGCTCGCGCCCGAACTACCCGCGTCCGAACTACCCGCGTCCGAACCGGAAGAAACCGAGACCCTCGCCGTCAGTTTTTCAGCCGAAGAAATCCTCGGCGACGAATCGGCCGAGCAACCGGACGCCCCCGACGCCCCGGTCTCCGTCGCCGATGCGCAACTCCTCGCCGTCCTCGAAGCCATCATCTACGTAACCGATGAGCCGCTCACGCTCGATCAGATTGCCGAGGCCACCGAGCAGCCCCGCGAACGGATCTCGCACATTCTCGAACAGCTCTGCGCCGAATACGACCGCCCTGAGCGCGGCCTGAGCATCCGCGAAATCGCCGGCGGTTTCCGCATGACGACCAAGGCCGAACACCACGAAGCCGTACGCCGCTTCGTCAGGAACCTCAACCCGCCGGTCAAGCTCTCCCTGCCCGCGCTCGAAACCCTCGCCGTGATCGCCTACAAACAACCGATTACCGCGCCCGAAATTATGGATATTCGCGGCGTCCAGGGAGCCGGCGTTCTGAAGACGCTGCTCGATCGCAAACTCATCGCCGCCGCCGGCCGCAAACAAGTCATCGGCAAGCCCATCCTGTATAAAACGACCAAAGAATTCCTCGTCCAGTTCGGCCTGAAAAATCTTCAGGAGCTGCCCACCCTGAAGGAATTCCAGGAAATCGGCAGCCTCGCAGGCGGAGAACCGGACGGCCCCGTGCAGGCTAATCTGATCGAAATGCCCGCGCCCGGGCATGAATCCGGCGAGCCCGAACCCGGTCAGACCGACGTTCCCGACGCCACCGGCAACGACTCCAACACCGCCCCTTCCGGCGAAGAAACAGAGCAGGAATAGTGCCCGAAGAACGCTTACAGAAAATCCTTTCCGGTGCGGGCATCACCTCCCGCCGCAAGGCCGAGCAGTTGATTCTCGAAGGCCGCGTCGCGGTCAACGGGAAAGTCGTCACCGAACTCGGCACCAAGGCCGATATCGAAAGCGATCACATCAAAGTGGATGGCAAACTCATTCGCCAGCCCGCGCGCCACGTCTACATCGCGCTTTATAAACCCGATTGCGTGGTCTCCACCGCAAGCGATCCGCAACGGCGCACCACCGTGCTCGATCTGCTGCCCGGCGTCAAAGAGCGCGTCTATCCGGTCGGCCGGCTCGATTATCACAGCGATGGCCTGATCCTGCTCACCAACGATGGCGAATTCGCCAACGCCATTACAGCCGCGAAGAGCCACGTCCCCAAAACGTACCTGGTCAAAGTCAACGGCGCCCTCACCGGGGATGAAGAAGAGCGCTTCCGCACCGGCGTTCCGCTCAGCGGTCGCCGCACCGCCCCGGCCTCCATCAAAATGATTCGCCGCGGTGACAATCCGTGGTATGAGGTCAAACTGATCGAAGGGCGCAACCAGCAAATCCGCATCATGTTCAAGCACTTCGGGCGCCTCGTCGAGAAATTGCGACGCGTCCGTATTGGTAACGTGGAGTTAGGCCCTCTGGAAAAAGGGCAGTTCCGCTACCTGACAGCGGAAGAAGTCACGAAGCTAATGCGTTTGGCGGCCATGGGCGATGAAAGTAAACGGGCAGCTGTTAAAAAACGCTAAGACCATCGCGGTGGTCGGACTCTCGAATCACCGCTGGCGTCCGAGCTATGGCGTGTCCGAATACATGCAGAGCGCGGGCTATCGAATCATTCCCGTGAACCCCGTCGAAACCGAAGTCCTGGGCGAAAAAGCTTATGCCTCGCTCGATGCCATCCCCGAACCGGTAGACATCGTGGACATCTTCCGGCGCTCCGAATTCGTTCCCGATATCGTGGACGCCGCGATCCGCATCCATGCGAAGTGCGTCTGGATGCAGGAGGGCGTAATCCACGAAGAAGCCGCCGCGAAAGCACGTGCCGCCGGCCTCGAAGTCGTGATGGACCGCTGCATTCTAAAAGAGCATCGCAAGATGCTCGTTGCACATTAGAGCATCGCAAGATGCTCGTTGCACATTAGCTTCAGGCCTTAACTCAGAACTCTGCCAAACCAGATTTTTCCCGCCGCAAAATCCTGCGGCGTCAGATCGTGCCCCGCATCCGCCATCGCCATTTCCACCGACGCCCCCGCCCTGCCCAGCAATCGCGCCAGATGTTCGCCAGCGCCCTGCGGCATCTTCTCATCCTTCTGCCCCGCAATCACCAGCACCGGCGCGCCCCGCAGATCCGGCAATTCCGCCGGTTCCACAATCGTGCGCGGACGCAGCAGCAAAGCACCCGCCAGCACGCCCGGATGTAGCAGCATCGTCGACGCCGCAATACTCGCGCCATTGGAAAATCCGAACGCGAACACCTTCGTCGCATCGAGCTTATACTCCGCCACCGCCGCGCCAATCCACTCCGCCAGTTCGGCCGTGCGTGTACGAACTTCCGTTTCGTCGAAAACATCCGGCGATACCCGCGCAAAAAAACGCGCCATCCCGGCTTCCATCGCCTTGCCCCGCGGACTCAGAAACGCAGCCCCCGGAGCCAGCGCGCGCGCAATCGGCAGCAGGTCGTTCTCATCGCCGCCCTGCCCATGCAGCACCAGCACCGTAGAGGGCAGCTTACCAGGTACGAAATTGTGGATGAACGTTAACATGAAGTCTGTTCTTCCATCATGTCATTCACCGCACGCCGTCTGCTCACGTCCGTCGCCGCGCTTGCGGTAGCGATTCTGGCGCTCCGATCGTCGCTCGGCCCCTTCCATCTATGGGAAATCGGGACCGCGGTCAATTCGCCCTTCGGAGCGGAGAACATATTCTGGCTCGCGATCCTCGGCCTGCTCTGTCTCCTCCCGCAAACCACTGCCACGCCGCAATCCGGGCCGTTTCCGCGCCTCCACCTCGTCCTCGCCCTGTGCCTGATCGCACTCGCCTTCGCCCGCAATCTCTCCGATCCATTCCTCAGCGACGATTACATTATTCTCAGCGGCCCACCCTTCCACTGGAACGCTTTCTTCGCCGCACTCCACCGCCCCGGCGGCGATGGCGCCTTTCGTCCCCTCGGCGCCGTTTACTACCAGGTCGTCGAGAGCTTCGCCGGCATGAATCCCGTGATCTGGCACAGCCTTGGCCTCGCGCTCCATCTGGCAAACGCCGCTTTCGTCTTTCACATCGCGTGGAAACTCTGGCGCGACCCAACAGCGGCCACCGTTGCCACTCTCATCTTCGGTCTGCACGGCACCAGACCGGAAGCCGCACTCTGGACCGCCGGCAATTTCGATCTCCTCGCCTCCGCCTGTGTTCTGGGCAGTATCGTCCTCGCCCTGCACCGGCACTTCGGCAAGAGCCTCGCCCTGGTGGCAATCGGCATTCTGTTCAAAGAAAGCGCGTACGCCACACCGCTCGTTGCGTTCTTCATCCTGTGGCCCGCGCGCCCGTTTCGCAGCTTCCGGCTTTATCTCGTCGCTTCTCTCGGCATCTGCGCCGCGTTATTCGCCTGGCGCTGGCATCTCTTCCACGGACCCGGCGGCTACATCGACCCCACCACCGGCCAGCCAGCCGTCCTCTCGCTCCACCCGCTGACTGCGGCGAAAGGCCTGTTCCTCAGAATCTGGGACGTTCTGCTCGTCCCCGTCAATTGGGACGCGCCCGAATCCTGGTGGCTGCCCTTCGCATTAACAGCAAGCCTGCTTGGCATCTTGTACCTCGCAGCCGGCGGCCGCAAAAAGCAACTCTGCCTGATACCTGCAACGTGCTGCGCAGTCTTACCCGCCATCCATCTGGCGCTCATTGGCCAGTCCGAACTCGGCTCGCGCATCCTTTATCTCGCCGCAGCGCCCTTTGCCCTGCTGCTCGGAAGCCTCGCAATCGCAGCTGATAAACGAACCCTGATCGTCTGCGCAATCATGCTCGCAGGCATGACGGGAATTCTGGAACACAACCTGAACGACTGGCACCGCGCCGCTCTGCAGGCTCAAAAGCTCTGCCGTTCGCAGGCGCCCCCCGAATCCGCTCCCGGCACTTTCGAAGGTGTCTTCTTATTTCAGAACGGCTTCCCGCAATGCGTCGCGGCCGCGCGTAATCCTGAATAAACTATCGGTATTTCCCCATCAGATCGTTCCACCGCACCGCGGCCAGTTCGGTGAAAGCATGCAGCCCCGTCAGCATCCCCACCTTGCTGCCTTCCACGTGGTTCCAGCGCACCGGGACTTCCGATATCCGGTACCCGTGCTTCTTCGCAATGAACAAAATCTCCACATCGAAGCCGAAACGTTCCTGCGTCTGCCGCCGGAATATTTCGAGCGACGCCGCGCGCTGAAACAGCTTGAAACCGCATTGCGTGTCGGCAATCGAAAGCCCCACCACCCTGCGCATCACGGAATTAAAAACCTTCCCCGCGCTCTCCCGCATTCCCGGCTGATGTACGCCGATCAGCGACCGGTCGAGCGCGCGCGATCCGATCGCAACCTCCGACCCATCGCGCTCCATCGCCGCCCACAGCCTCTCAATCTCTTCGATGGGCGCCGAAAGATCCGCGTCGGTAAACAACCGCCATTCGCCGCGCGCATCCATCATCCCGTGCCGCACCGAATAGCCCTTACCGCGATTGCCCGGATTCCGCAGCACGCGCACGTTCGGGTTTTCCGCGGCGAATGCCGACGCAACTTCCGCCGTGCCATCGGTCGATCCGTCATCCACAATCACGATCTCATGAAAAAACCACTCGCTCTGCGAGAGATAGGCCTGTATCCGCCGGATCGTCTCCGGCAGCCTGGCCTGCTCATTGTATGCCGGAACGACGATGGATATGGACCGAATCAAGCGCTGACTTTGCGTTGCTTTTTTTGGACGAATCCCCATAATACCCGATCTCGCCATGCACCACATAAAAGTCATCGGCGATAATGAGTCATTCGGCCGCCGCGCTATTCGCCGGCGGGTAAAAAACGAGGAGAGCCCCATTTGTCGCTGGAAGACGGACTATTTGAGCAGCGTGTCGCGCGCATCCATGAAATAGAAGCCCTTTGCTATTCGCCCTTCGGCAAGCGCTTCGATTTCACCCACACCGTTCCCGATATCCTGCGCGACTACTCCGCGAAGACCGCCGAGGAACTGATCCCCGAAATCCGCATAAAAGTTGCCGGCCGCGTGCAAACCAAACGACCCATGGGCAAAGCCGGCTTTCTGCACATCCAGCAAAACGGCGGCAAGCTGCAGCTCTACATCCGCAAGGACGGCGTCCCCGAACGCGACTACGCCCTCTTCACCCTGCTCGATCTCGGCGACATCGTCGGCGCCGAAGGCTATCTCTTCCGCACCCGCACCGGCGAACTGAGCCTGCACGTTGAAAAGCTCGAGTTCCTCTCGAAAACTCTGCTCGCCATGCCGGAAAAATTCCATGGCCTCGAAGACGTGGAAACGCGCTACCGCCAGCGCTATCTCGATCTCATCGCGAATCCCGAAGTGCGCAACATCTTCGTCACGCGCGCGAAAATCATCTCGTCCATCCGCGCCCAGCTCGAAGCCCGCGGCTTCATCGAAGTCGAAACCCCGATGCTGCAGGCCATCTACGGCGGCGCCGCCGCGCGCCCTTTCGTCACGCATCACAACACGCTCGATATCGATCTCTACATGCGCATCGCGCCGGAGCTCTATCTGAAGCGCCTCGTCGTCGGCGGCTTCGAGCGCGTCTACGAAATCAACCGTAACTTCCGCAACGAAGGCATCTCCACCCGCCACAATCCCGAATTCACCATGGTCGAGTTCTACCAGGCCTATACCGATTACCGCGGCCTCATGGATTTCACCGAACAGCTTCTCCGCCAGCTCGCCATCGATGCGACCGGCCGCACGTCGGTCCCCTACGGCGATCTCACGCTCGATTTCAGTTCGCTCCGCCGCATGACCATGCGCGAAGCCGTCATCGAATACTGGGACGGCGACAACGCGCCGGCCATCGACGACGTTTGCGATCCCGAATGGCTCATCAACGCCACCGGCAAAGCCACCGCGGGTGAAGCGCTCGCGCATCTGTTCGAAATCCATGCCGAAAGAAAACTGATTCAGCCCACCATGGTCTACGAATTCCCCATCGAGATTTCACCGCTGGCCAACAACAATGCGGACGACCCCACCATGGTCGATCGTTTCGAAATCTTCATCGCCGGCATGGAAATCGGCAACGCCTTCACCGAACTCAACAACCCGATCGAGCAGTGCCGCCGCTTCGAAGGCCAACTCGCTATGCGCCAACGCGGCGACGACGAAGCCCACCAGATGGACGAAGACTACCTGCGCGCCCTGTCATACGGCATGCCGCCCACCGCGGGCGAAGGTCTCGGCATCGACCGCCTCACCATGCTGCTGACCAATTCGCAATCCATCCGCGACGTCATTCTCTTCCCCCTGCTGCGCCCCGAAGGCGAAATCGGTATGGCGGAAAAACTTCGTCGCGCGGGCGCATAAATTCATGGGCTCGACGGGTTTTGAATGGTTCGTAGCCGCGCGCTACCTGCGAGCCCGCCGCAAAGAAAAAGTCGTCTCCGTAGTCACGGTCATCTCCGTGATCGGCGTCTGGGCCGGTGTCATGGCCCTCGTCATTTCGCTCGCCGTCAACAACGGCTTCCGCGACACCCTGCAGCGCAGCCTGCTCAGCGCCACCGCGCAGGTCAACCTCGAACGGAAGGATACAAGCCAGGGCATTGCCGACTGGCGCGAGCTCTCCGCAAAGCTGCGCACGCTGCCGCATGTCGTCGCCGTCGCGCCCGTGCTCTACGACCAGATCGTCATCTCCGGCCCGCAGGGCAACGGCTTCGTCGTCCTCAAGGGCATCGACAAGCAGGCGGAGCTCGATACCAGCGAGGTTCTGCATCATCTCAAAGGCGGCTCGCTCGACGGACTCCCCGTCGATAACGGACTCCCCGGCATCATCCTGGGCTCAAAAGCCGCTCAGGATACCGGACTCTCGGTGAATGACCTCGTCACCGTCATTGACCCTCAGGGCACACTCACGCCCAACGGCCCCACCACCCTGAGCCGCCGCTTTCGTGTGGCTGGTATTTTCGAATCCGGCTTTTACGATTTCGACGACCACTGGGCGTTCGCCGCTCTGCCCACCGTGCAAAATCTGATGTCCGCCGGCGACGTCGTCAACGATATCGAACTCCGTGCCAACGATCCGAATCTCGCGCCGGAAGTCGCCAAAGCGGCCGAACACATGGCGGGCAACCGCTACACCAGCAAGAATTGGGAAGACCAAAACAGCCAGCTCTTCGACGCCCTGAAAATGGAGCGCAAAGTCACCTTCATCACCATCGGCCTGATCGAAATCGTCGCCGCGCTGAACATCCTCATCGCCCTCACCATGATCGTGCTCACCAAATTCAAAGACATCGCCGTTCTCATGTCGATGGGCGCGCGCCGCGCTCAGATCTGGCGCATCTTCATCATGCAGGGCGCCATGATCGGCATCACCGGTACAACCTTCGGCCTGATCACCGGCTACGCCTTCTGTTATTTCGCCGACACGTATCGCTGGATCGGCCTCGACGAAACCATCTACGCCCTCAGCTTCGTGCCCTTCGAGCCAAGGCCTCAGGACGCCATCTGGATCGCCGGCGCAGCCATCGGCGTCAGCCTGCTCGCCACCATCTATCCGGCGCGCAATGCCACAAGAATCACACCAGTCGAAGTGCTGAGGTACGAATAATGGCCGCTAAAAAGAACACCCCCGAGCGCACCGCCCAAATCATCCGCATCCTCGATAAAACCTATCCCAACGTCGTCTGCGCCCTCCACCACCGCAACGCCTGGGAACTGCTCGTCGCCACCATTCTCTCCGCGCAGTGCACCGACGTGCGCGTCAACTTAGTCACCCCCGGCCTCTTCGCAAAATATCCCAGCATGCAGGATTTCGCCGCCGCGCGCCAGGAAGTTCTCGCCAACGATATTCGCTCCACCGGCTTCTTCAACAACAAGGCGAAATCGGTCATCGGCGCGGCAAAGAAAATCCTCAAAGATTTCAACGGAGAAGTTCCCCAAACCCTCGAAGAGCTCATCACCGTGCCCGGCGCAGCGCGCAAAACCGCCAACGTCGTGCTCGGCACGGCCTTCGGCATCGCCTCCGGCATCGTCGTCGATACCCACGTGCAGCGCATCTCCCATCGCCTCGCGCTCACAAAAAACACCGACCCCGTCAAAATCGAGCAGGATCTCATGAAAATCGTCCCGCGCGAACACTGGATTCAGTTCTCGCACCAGCTCATCCACTTCGGCCGCGGCATCTGCATCGCGCGCAAGCCGAAATGCGCGGAATGTCCGCTCTATTCTCTCTGCTGGTCCGCGGACAAGACGGCATGACCATCGGGTCGCTGGCGGCCCTCGCGCTGGTTTACTTCCTGACCGCCGTCATTACCGTCATTACCGGCTCCACGTCGCTGATCACCATTCCCGTGATGCTGCAATTCGGCATCGAACCCCGCACAGCCGTCGCCACCAACATGCTGGCGCTGGGGATGCTGAGCCTCGGCGGCGTGCTGCCCTTCATCGGCGCCTCCGCCATCGATAAGCCGCGCGCGCCCTGGCTGATCGCGCTCACGTTCGTGGGCTCCATCCTCGGCGCGCTGCTTCTCTTCGCCGTCCCCTCCAAATGGATGAACCTGATCATCCCGGTCGCCATGATTTCCGTGCTCGCCGCCTTGCTGCTGCAACCCAGGGCCGGCCCTGCCACACCTGCCTCGCCGAAGCGCGCACGCACCGGTTACATAATCATGGCGCTCTTGTCTGTCTACGGAGGCTTTCTCAGCGGAGGCTACGCCACTCTGGTAACCACAGCGGGTATTGTATTTTTCCGCTACCCGATGCTGCGCGGCATCGCCATGGCGAAGGTGCTGAACACCGTGTCGTCGCTCGTTGCCGTAGCGGTTTTCGCGCGCTACGGAATTATCGACTGGCGCCTCGGCGTCGTCCTGAGCGCCGCGGGCTTCCTCGGCGGGCTGATCGGCACCCACTGGGCGCGCAGGATGCCGGCCACACTGCTGCGCCGCCTGTTCCTGTTCGCCGTCGCGACACTGGCCCTGAAATCTATGCTATTCGACGTGCCCTGGAACGAACTGGCGCGCTAACGCCTTTACTTCCCGAATCTCCACACAATGCCGCCGCTGATCACAAAATTAAACTGCCCGCCAGTCGCGGCAACCCCATAATTCGGATCGCCCGTGTAAAACCCCTGCACCGCGCCCCGGATCACATACGTCTTGCTCGCCACAATATCCACGCCGCCGCCAAACTCCACCGCATAAGTATTGGTATTCGCCGACGATCGTGTCGCAACCCCCGCGATATCCGTGCCGCTCGAATCGTAAAACGCATAACCGGCGCCGCCGTCGATCCACGGCGTGATTCTCTCCTGCGACGCGAACTGCATCCGCACCCCAGGCGTCACAAAAAAGCTGCGCACATCGCTCGTCGCCGACGCCGGCTCGCCCGTAAGATGCCGGAACGGACTCGCCAGCGCATTGATCTCCCAGTAGAGCGACGCCCACTTCGGCTTATCGCTGAACTTCCTCGCATAATTGGCGCCAAATGCCGGGCTCGAACCCAGCATCAGCAAGCCCAACGGCGTATTCGGATTGTTGCCGCTCAGCGCTCCGATGGTGACCGCAAACTCACTGCTCGATTGTTGAGCCGAAACCGTGCACACCGCCACCAAAGCCAGGGCAAGTGCCGTGAAACAGGTAGATAGTCTCATAAAAGGGTAACTTCTATCCTGACACAGACCAGTTTTCGGGACCGCGGACAGCGTTCAGAACCGCACATGTACCGCGCCTTCCCTCCCCCTCAATCCCTGCTATCCTGTGGAAATGCGGTTGCCAGCCGCCCTCATCCTCGTTTGCGCAATCGCCTTCGGCCAGCAAATTTACCGCGTCGGCAACGGCGTCACAGCGCCAGAACTCGTCAGCAAAGTCGATCCCCAATATTCCGAAGAAGCGAGACTGGCCAACATAAACGGAACGGTCCGAATCTCCCTCGTCGTCGGCGAAGATGGCGAAGCGCGCAACGTCCATGCGCTCACATCACCCGGTCTCGGTCTCGATGAAGCGGCCGTCGCTGCGGTGAGCAAATGGCGCTTCAAGCCGGGCCTCAAAGACGGCACGCCCGTACCCGTCAGCGTGGATGTCGAGGTCAGCTTCCGCCTCCTTACAGATCCCGGCGCATGGTCTCCCTCCCGCGTGACCTTCGATTCACCGGAGGGCACAGCCAGACCGATTCTGACCGCGGCCCCCTACCCGCCCATGTACTCCGCCATCGGAGCAACCGGCTCGGTCGCCCTGTCTTTCGACGTCGCCTCAACCGGCGCAGCAACTAATCTCCACATCATAAAATCCTCCGATCCGGCGTCGGAAAGCGAAGTGATCCGCATCGTCCGCGGCTGGCAATTCCAACCGGCCGTGAAAGACGGCCGGCCAGTCTCGGTTCGATGCACCATGGAGTTCGCCAAAGGCAACCTTTAACCCGGGGATGCGCAGAGCGGAATAATTACGTATTTCGGAGTCAGCGGACGAAGGCGGCGTAGCGTCATCTGTGGCATGAGAACGCGTGCCCTCTTTGTCCTCCTTGTCAGCGCTCTCGGCCATGCCGCCTGCTTTGCTGAGGGACCCGTATTCGAGGCCGCTTCCGTCAAATTGTCTGACTCCGATGTTCGCCAGCCGTCGTATTCCGGTGGACCCGGCACCAATGACCGGGGGAGGATCCGCCAGCACATCTTTATGACTGCCCTGCTGCAGGGGGCCTTCGGCGTGCAAGTGGATCAGATCAAAGGTCCGGCGTGGCTCCGGGATTTTTCGGCCATGCCTTTTTACGACATCGTTGCCACCATGCCGGCCGACACCACCTTAGAGCAGTGCGAGAGGATGCTTCGGAATCTGCTCGTCGAGAGGTTCCACATGGTCTTCCATCACGAAACCCAGAACTCCCCGGGATATGACCTGGTGGTGGATAAAGGGTGGTACGAAACTGAAAGAAGCCGCCCCGGCTGCCGATCCGGCCAGCGATGCGCTGGCGCTGACAAGCGCGGGTCCCGGTTCCGACGGTTTTCCGACCGCTCCCGGCACCCGGGCAATGGGATTTAGTTCAACGGCTCACCAGCGGAGAAAATTTCAGGAATACACGATGGCCGGGTTTGCGGCAAGTCTCGATCTTCTGATTTTGCGTGCCTTGGGCAAGAATTTGGAACCGAACGGCTCTCTCGAGCCCCGCGTGGCTGACAAGACCGGCCTTGCCGAAAAAAAATACACCTTTATCCTGGAGTATAGTTGCCCTGCCTGTGCCCCCCTGTCCGCAACCACGCAGATCGGCTCGGCTCCGGTCGAGAGTGACCCCGGTGGTTTTCCCGACATCTTCGGAGCCCTTCAGAAACAACTCGGCCTCAGGCTTGATAAGGCGGCGGATGTTCCAACGGACGTGATTGTGATCGAAAGCCTGGACAAGACGCCCAACGAAAACTGATATGCGCGACGTTCATTTGCGAGAGGCCCAGGACCCGATCACAACTATTTTAAAAAATCTTTCACCACCCGCATCCCATTGAAAAATCCACCTTTAACCCGCCAAACCACCCACGAGGGCCCACTTCCCGCGCCCCGATTTCTTGACACCTCATGTTACGTTCCAGTCAGGGAGCGGCTTTACATCGGGGCCCATCCTGACAAATTCTTCCTGGCCAGGAAGCGTCGTATTACGGTGAAACTGGACTTCCGGATAAACCGCTTATACCAGGGGGAATTGCGGCTCGCCTCTACGGAGGGTGAGGGTCGACGGGAGAACACAGT
>Ga0302140_10001379_pt1 | contig 31634 bp, 23 predicted proteins | sample I_Bog_E1_1_FD_202095 | JGI IMG/M metagenome (GOLD analysis project Ga0302140, IMG submission 202095) | Peat permafrost microbial communities from Stordalen Mire near Abisko, Sweden - I_Bog_E1_1 | ecosystem: Environmental > Terrestrial > Soil > Wetlands > Peat | place: Sweden: Abisko, Stordalen... | reverse complement strand
GCCGGACGAGACTTGTGGATTGACGTAGATAGCGGAATCACCAGAACGGTATTCGACCTTGGATGGCAGTTGCGGCCATCTACGGAGACGACAACGACGGGCCTGCGCCCTTTGTCCGGGGGATCAGTCGGAAAATGCGTCCACCATATTTCCCCTCGCAGTGGATACCGCACCTCAGGCGAAATCACGCCTGGGCCTCAGGCGGCTCCAGCAGAATGTTCGGTCCGGCCATCTCTGCCCACTGTAGCTGCTCGGCGAGCTCTTCCTCGGAGGCTGTGTCGTAGTACTCCTTGTAAGCCGCGTCGATCCGACGCAGCTTCGCTTCCAGCATTAGTTCGCGCAGCAGCAAATCGAGCGCCTCGGAGTCCGAGCCTGCGTTCCGCAGATGCCGGGTCTCGCCCAAGAACGCTATCGACTCCGGCGTCAGAGTGAAGCTCTTCTTCATCTTGCGAGTTGTCGCCTGCATCGTCATACTCATTATCGTACTCCAAATCCGCCGGAGAAGACTACTCCTTGTTCCCTGCCGGGTACTCGGCCTTCGTGTTACTGCTTCTTGAGGACGGCGGCACCTTTTTCGTCGGCCAGGATTGCGCCTTCAAGGAGGCGGAAAGACAGGGCTTTGTCGGGTGCAAGCTGGACCTGGCGGACGACGTATTCGCGCTCGTAGTGGAGGGTGTTGCCCTTGGCCGATACAGAGGAGTGGTAGCTGGCGAAGTCGAGGTCGAGGTTGACGGGGTCGGGGGTTTCATCGACGACGTAGCCGGGGGGCAGAGCGATGTCGAAGCTATCGCGCCAGCGACCGGTGGCGGGCAGTTCGATGGGCAGAGTACGAGGCTTGTCGTCAAACGGCTGCGCGAGCGTGCCAACGACGCGAGGACGCACCAGTAACAGAGGGCCGGCGTTGTGCGCGTACTGATGAGCGGTGACCTTGTAGTGGAATTCGAGGGGCTTGTCGAGTTCCGAGGGCTGGATGAACTGGAAGGAGTCGAGCACCACACCGGGCAAGGTCTCGGCCACGTAACTTTCCCAATCCTCGCGCCGCTCCTTCTCATCGGTTTCTTTGAGGAAGCGGCGGAAAAAACCTCCCTCGGGACCAATGTGGGAGGTATCGACCGAGCCGGTAAGGATGCCGTCGGCCGACAGGGCGAAGGAACCTTTCTGCTCGGTGCCATTGGTGTCGGGCTCGAGGACGGGGAGGGCGACGATCTGGCTTGAGGCGCCTGCGGCAAGGATTCCAAAGCTGCCCTGTTCATAGGAGGGAAGATTGCCGACGGCGGTGCGCTCGTTGGTGGGATCGAAGATGAGGTAGCGCTTGCCGTCTTTTGCCTTGACGATGGCCTTGAGGCGCGGATCCTGCACGTCGGCGGGAATTTCGATGGCGGAAATCATGTGGTTGCCGGCGAGCGAAGGCTCGTCGGGATCGACGACGCCACGGCGGTCATCGACGGGCATATAGACAGCGTGGATGCCGACTGCCTGGAGCATGGAAATCACCAACGTGGTTTTATCTTTGCAGTCGCCGTAGCGGTTGCGGAAGATGTCTGCTGCGTGATTGGCCTGGAGGCCGCCGATGCCACGCATCACGATGAAGTAGCGGATGTTTTTCTGGATATATTCGGTGATACGGCTGAGTTTGGTATAGAAATCGGGAGCTCCGGCAACGAGGCTCTGTGCCTGCGCGGTGATTTCGGGCGAGGGGTCGGGGCGATTGGCCTCGAGCGTGGTGACCCACTGGCCGATAGCGCGCCATTGATTGTCTTTGCCCTCGACCGCGGCATCACCCCACTGGACCGCCATCCGCGCGGCGAGAGCCGGCCATTCCGGCGCGGAACGGACATCGCGCAGAATGAGGGCGTGCATATCCCTGATCTCCCAGCGCCAGTGGTTGGGAGCCACCTCGACGGGCTTGACGGGCTGGTAGTTGTGCCACGCCTCGGTGTGGGCGCGACCGGCAGGGAGATCCACTTCCAGGGCCTGGAAGACGATGGGAATGCCCGTCTGAATATGCCAGTCTTTTTCCTGGATATAGGGCTCCATGAACTCCTCCGATTCACAGATTTCGATGGCGTTCACATCTACAGCGGGGGGATGTGCAACGCGAGTCTTGTTTGTGGAAAGCATGATGGGAGTTGAAGTGTCGCCTTCGTCAATAAAGTCCGTGTCCTGGGCCTGGTATTGCTTTTCGTCGGCGGCAATGGTCCATACGCGAAAGTAGTTGATTCTCTCGTCCGCATCGTAGGAGACCGCGCAGGTATTGTGGCGGCCTTGCGGCTTGAGAATGCGGATAGCTTCTCGCTCGCGCTCGACGGCGCGGCCCTGCGCGTCAATGGTTTCGACATACTCATCGAAGAGGATGACGGCGGAGGCATCTTTGTCATAGGCGGGCGTGGGCGTCTTGGCGGCGTCAAGGCCCCATTGCGGCACAGGCTGTGTGCTTTTGCCAAAGATGTTGGCGTGAGCGTGATGGCACACCACCACGAGAAGGGCGGCAGCCAGGGCGCGGGACGAGAGAGCAACGAAATAGGTGCGCATGGTCAATTTCCTTTTGGTGCGATATTGCTGGTGAGTACGAGTTGCTGCTGATCGGCGGTGGCGACTTTCTGGTAGAAGCCGCGGAGGTCCTGGTACTCCTCGGGTTTGGCGAGGGTGAAGGCGCGGGCCAACGTGCGGGCGATGGTGATCTGTCCTGGCGCGGAGACTGTCTGGGTGCCGTAGACCGCATGCCCTGCCCACGTAATCTTCGAGTCCTGCGGCGTACCTTCAACTGTGAAGCCAGTGGGCAAATGGTAGGTCACCTGATCGGTCATTCGACTGGCACTATGCATATCGACAGGCTCCAGGCGCTTTTCCTGGTTCACAAACGGAGCGCCGCCACGGGTTTCAAAAAAGAAGCCGGGCAGGATTATGCGCTTTGCGGTTGCCGTGCCCAGCGAACCCCTCACCTTAACGACTGCCATGAGGAGGCTATCGGGCTCGTCCAACCCCAGAAAGTGATCGAGACTCGCTTCGATGCCGTCGGGAACCATTTTCTCCAGCTCGCGATCAAATTGTTTCTTCAGCTCGGCCGCGTCATTCCTGAGCGCGGTCTGCCGCCAGAAAAGCGCCTCCTGACCGGTCATGACAATCTGGAACGTTCCGGTGATGGCGCCATGCTCATCCAGGGTGATGTCCCCGGTTCGCCGAACGGGGTTATCGGCATAGGTCTGGAGCGGAGTGACGACGAATCCGGCCCCGTGGTCGCTTTGGCGGACGGCTCCTGCCCCCGAGTGCTTCCAGTTCAACGTGCCGAACGGGCACATCTTCTCGCCCGGATCGAGAATCGTCTCCTTGCCGCCGATGCTCAGAATCACCATCGCAGTGTCGAACTGGCCAAAATTCATATAAGAGGGATCGAAGATGCTTTCTTTGCGGTCCACCACCTTCAGTCCATATGCGGTCAATCCGGCTGCGCGCAACATGGCCAGATATACCAAAGCGATGTCATTGCTGGTGCCGCTCTTCTGCGTCAAGGTGTCTTCGGCCCGTTTGATCTCTTTGAGCTTCAGTTCCCTGCGTTCCGACTCGGTCTTTTGCCGCGAGTAGTCGGTGTTGTCGAGGGCCTGCACGGCGGTGTACAGCTTCTTGGCCTTATCCAGTTCACTATCGGCGGGCGCAACCAGGCTGTCCACCGCCGCATGAATGGTTCTCGTAGGCTCAGCGAAATGATCCACATCCTTTGACCAATCCTTGGTCTGGGCCTTCCAGAAATCATCCACATCAAGGGGATCGAGAGGGCTCCTGTAATAGAACCGCACTTTATAAAGAACGCTCTGAACAGGCGGCATCCACTCCTCCTCGGGGATAGGCGGAACGTCTGTTATGTCCAGGGTGTAGCGGCCGGCAACGTCGGTCTTGATGCTCGCGCCCTGGGGCAGATGGGGCCAATAGATCAGACTGAGATTGTCGTAGGGTGTGAATTGATAATGAGCTTTATGGACAAAGTAAGTTTTTTGGACATCCCAATCTGGTGACAGATGCCAGTAGAACTGAGCATTGAATCGCAGCTGATAGGCATATTCCAAGATGCTGCCGACTTCAACGCTTGGCAAGGTAAAGACTGTGCGTTGCACCCGCTGGTTTCCGCTCTTTTTGACCAGCAAATCCTCCGGCTTGACGACCAACGGGATCACGGTTCCGTCCGCATGAATGGTGCGGCCGTTGATGCTGCCGATCGAGAAGTCGCCTGCGAAATAGGGGAGCTCGACCGTAGCCGCTTCCTTGCCCTTTTCCGTGAGCACCTTGATGCGCGCGTGATAGTTCTGATAATGCTCCTTGTCGAAGTCGATCTCTTCGTAATTGAGGTAGACGGCGGCTGCACCTGGCGCCTTGGGATCGGCGGTCATCTTGAGCTCATCGCTGGTGGGCTCCTGGAACTGGGCCAGCAGCAGGGCCGGCGAGGCGATGGCGAAGAGCAGCAACGCGCGGCACAAGCGGGGGCGCACTGCGCCTGCCCTGGCCGATGCGGAATGAACGCGCCGCGCGTCGCTCATTAGTTACCTTTCTGCGCGGGGGCGCGGGTCAGTACGAGTTGCTGCTGGTCGGCGGTGGCCAGCTTCAGATAAAAGTCGTGCAGATCACCGTACGCCTTGGGGTCGAGGAGGGCAAAGCCCCGAGCGAAGGCGCGTGCCACCTCGACGGAGCCGTTGCTGACAGCAGAGTTGATCTTCAACGCGGCATAGCCGGGCCAGTTGACATCGGAGGTCTTGGGACTACTCTCGACGTTGAAGCCGGGAGGCAGATGGTAGACCACATCGTCCTGCTCTAAGAGCGGATAGTGAACATCGATGGGGATCACGCGCTTATCCTGGGCGACGAAGGGGTGCTTGGCCTGGGATTGGAAGAAAAGGCCGGGCAGGAAGAAGTGCTTTCCGGTGGCGGTGGCCATGTTGCCGGAGATTTTGATAATGGCAATGAGATTGACGGTTTCATCGTCGAGAGAGAGGAAGTGATCGAAGTCGGCCTGCACGCCATCGGGCAGGTATGCGCGCATGGACTCGTTGAACCGCTTCCTGACTTCTTCCTGGTCGTTTTCAAGCGCCAACTGCCGCCAGTAAAGCGCATCGGGTCCGGTCATGACGATGCGCGCGGTTCCATTGACGTTGCCCTGCTCATCGATGGTGAGGTCGGCGATGCGCTGAACAACCGCTTCCTTGAAGGTGCCGCTGGGAGTGGTTGCCAGGATTGCGCCGGTATCCGAAAGGCGGAATCCCGTGGCGATGGTGTGCTTCCAATGCAGGCTGCCGTAGGGGCACATCTTCTGGCCTGGATCGAGAAAGATGTCTTTTCCGCCCAGGACGACGATGGCGATGTAGTCATCCAACTGCCGGGTTGAGAGATAACCGTAATCGAAGATGGCGCGGTTGCGATTGACCACTTGCATAGGCCATGCCTTCAAGCCGGCGGCGCGGGCAAGGGCGACATAGAGAAGGGCGATGTCATCGGCGGAGCCGCTCTGCTGCTTCCAGACATCCTCAGCACGATGGATGTCTTTCAGCTTTTCCTTTTTGCGCTCGACCTTTGATTTCTCTCGGCTGAAATCGGTGTTATCGAGCTTCTGGACGGCGGCGTAAATCTTCTCGGCCTTTTGTTCGTCGGTGTCTGCCGGGGCTACGATTGCGGCGACAGCAACCTTGAGTGCCTTGGAGGGATCGGCAAATTTATTGCTTTCGCTTGCCCACTGCTTGCGTTCATCTGTCCAGAAGTCGACCTCGGATTTCGCATTGGTGTAGTAGAAGTCTACACGCCACTTGAAGGTATTGATGGGCGGCATCCAGTCTTCGTCGGGCGCAGGGGGAACATCCGTGACGTCGAGGCTATAGGTATCTTTGGACCTGTTGTAATCAACCTTGGCGCCATTCCCGATTCGCGTGAACCACGTGAAGTTGCCGAGAGTCTCGCCGCGGCTGTTAGTGACGTAATCGTAGAGGCCCAAAGAGCGATGATAGCGGTAGTGGGCTTTGTGGACGAAGTAGGCCTGCTGGATATCCCAGGTTGGCTCGGCGACCTGGTTTATAGGAACTCCGATCTTGAGGCGATACTCAAGGATGCTGCCGACCTCGACGCTGGGCAGGCTGAAGGTGATGGTGTTGATCTGGGTTTTCTTCGTTTTGAAATCCATGAGATCGGCGGGCTTGGCTGTCATGGGAACAATGGTTCCATCGGCGTGAATGGTGCGGCCCTGAATGCCGGTGACGGTGTCGACACCTTGCATGTACGGAGTCTGGATGGTGGCCAGTTCCTTGCCCTTGTCGGTGAGAACTTTGATGCGCTCGTAGATGGTATGAGAGTGATCTGAATCGTCGGTGACTTCTTCGCGATAGAGGTAGACGGCGGCTGCTCCCGGCGCTTTGGGGTCGGCAGTCATCTTGAGCTCATCGGCGGTGGGCTCCTGGAACTGAGCATGGAGCAAGGCTGGCGAGGCGATGGCCAGCAGCAGAAGCGCAGAGCGCAGCCAGGATTGAGGCCGCGCTATGGCGTGCTTGCGCGATGGGGTAAGAGCCGGTTTAGCGATAAACATCAGTTTCCTTTCGGAGCAGGAGCGGCGGCGAGTACGAGCTGCTGCTGATCGGCGACGGCGACTTTCTGATAAAAGCCGCGGAGGTCCTGGTACTCCTCGGGCTTGGCGAGGGTGAAGGCACGCGCTAACATGCGGGCGATGGTGATCTGGCCGGGTGCCGGAACGGTCTTGTTCACAAAAAGCGCGTGACCCTGCCAGGATATCTTGGAGTCCTGCGGCGCGCCCTCCACTTGGAGGCCAGCCGGCAGGTGATATGTAAGTTGATCGGAGACGAGTTCACCATACTGCATATCGACAGGCTGCTGCCGCTTTTCCTGCTCGACGAAAGGATGCGCGCCGCGGGTCTCAAAAAAGAAGCCTGGGATCATGAGTCGTTTAGAGGTTGCCACGCCAAGGTTGCCCTGGGCTTTGACGGAGGCGACCAGATTCACATAGGGATCGTCGAGCCCAGTGAAGCTGTCAACGTGGGCCTCGACGCCATCGGGGACCATGGACCGCAGCCACTCATCAAATTGCCTATTGACCTCGTCCGGGTCATTTCTGAGAGCGGCCTGACGCCAGCGGAGGGCTTCCTGCCCGGCCATGACAATGCGAAAACTTGCCGTAACAACTCCGTGGGCGTCAAGAGTAATGTCGCCGATGCGAACGATCTTATTGTCGTGATAGTCCTCTACCGGGGACTCGTCGGCGGCTGCTCCCCCAGAAGACTCGCGAATTCCTCCGGCGCTGGAGTGCTTCCAGTTGACAGTTTGAAACGGGCACATCTTCTCGCCGGGATCGAGGACGATTTCTTTGCCGCCTGTGCTCATAACAACTAGGGTGTCGTCGAGCTGGTTCAATGTGAGGTAGGTAATATCGAAGATGCCCTGATTGCGCGCCACAACCTTGAACGGGTAGGCGGTGAGGCCTGCCGCGCGCAGCATGGCCAGGTAGAGCAGAGCGATGTCTTCGCTGGAGCCGCTCTTCTGCGCCCAGGTGTCTTCAGCCCGCTTGGCCACCTTGAGCTTGAGCTGCTTCATCTCGGCTTCGCTCTTTTGGCGGGAATAGTCGGTGTTGTCGAGGGCCTGTACTGCTTTGTAAAGCTTCTTCGCCTTATCCAGTTCGCTGTCGCTGGGGGCGATGAGGCCATCCACAGCTTCGCGGATGTGTTTGGAGGGATCGGCAAAGTGATTCACGTCTTTTGACCAGAGCTTGGCTTCGGAGACCCAAAAGTCTTTCACGTCGCTGGCGCTTTTGTAATAGAAAATCACTTTATAGAGAGAGCTCTGGACAGGAGGCATCCATTCTTCGTCGGGAGCGGCCGGGACGTCTGTGACATCGACGCTGTAGAGCCCGCCAGCATCGTTCTTTATGCGCACGCCAGAGGGCAATTTCGGCCACCAGAGGAGAGAATTGATCACGCGGCCATGTTCATCCGTCAAATACGAACTGGTCAGGTTCTGGATGCCAGGCAAAAATGCCTTGAAGGGCGTAAAGAGGTAATGCGCCTTGTGGACGAAATAACGCCTCTGAATCTCCCATGAAGGAGACGAGTACCGGTCGTCGTCGTAGCGGATTTCGTAGCGATATTCGAGAATGCTGCCTACTTCAACGCTGGGCAGCGTAAAAACCATTTGGCCGACCTGGAAGTTTTCGCCGGACTTGGTTTTGGCCTTGGCGACCAATAGATCCGCAGGTTTGCCGACGAGGGGAATGACAGTTCCGTCGGCGTGGATGGTGCGAGCCTTGATGTCAGTAATCCGGGTGTTGCTGGACAGGTATGGAACCTCCACGGTGGCCAGCTCCTTGCCTTTCTCCGAGAGCACCTTGATGCGCGCGTAAAAGCTTTGGTAGTGCAGCTGATCGTTGGCAATTTCCTCCACGTTGAGGTAGACGGCGGCTGCACCTGGCGCCTTGGGATCGGCGGTCATCTTGAGTTCCTCGTCGGTGGGCGGCTGGAACTGGGCATAAAGCAACGCCGGCGTGGCAAGAACTAGGAGTAGCGCTGCACCGGGGAGCCAGCGGCGACGGCCTACGACGCTGTCCTTGGCCGATGCTGAAAGATCGTGTGGCTCTGTCATCTTCAGTTTCCTTTCGTCGCTGGAGGCGCGGTGGTGAGAACGAGCTGCTGCTGATCCGCGGCGGCGACTTTCTGATAGAAGCCGCGGAGGTCCTGGTACTCCTCAGGTTTGGCGAGGGTAAAGGCGCGCGCCAGCATGCGGGAGATGGTGATCTGGCCAGCTGCTGGAACCGTCTTATTGATAAACACCGCGTGACCCTGCCAGGAAATCTTCGCGTCCTGCGGCACGCCCTCCACTGAGAAGCCAGCCGGCAGGTGATAGGTCACCTGATCGTTGACGACTTCGCCGTAGTGCATGTCGACAGGCTCCAGACGCTTTTCCTGGTCGACGAACGGATGGTCGCTATGGGTCTCAAAGAAAAAGCCAGGGAGCATGATGCGCTTGGAAGTCGCAGCGCCAAGGGAGCCGTGCACATTGACCAGAGCCACCAAGTTGACGTTGGGGTCGTCGAGAGCCTGAAAGTGATCGATGTGCGCTTCGACCCCCGGGGGAATCACGGACTCTAGCTCTCGGTCGAACTGCTTCTTCACCTCATCCAGATCGTTTTCGAGGGCAAGTTGACGCCAACGCAGAGCCTCCTGCCCGTTCATCCAGAAGTGGAGGCTACCGGTCATTGCGCCATGGCCGTCGAGAGTCAGTTCTCCGGTGCGGATGACGTTATTTGGTTTGTATTCCTCGAGTGGGGAAATCGCGGCGTAGCGGCCGTCGGGGCTCTGGCGGGCGCCGGCGGCACCGTAGTGTTTCCAGCTCATGGTTCCGAACGGGCACATTTTCTCGCCGGGGTCGAGGAATGTTTCTTTGCCATCGATGTTGGCAATGACGATGTCGTCGGTAAGCTGGCCGAATTTGAGGTAGTCGGGAGAAAAGGCGCCCGTTTGACGATCGACAACCCTCATGTCGTAGGCAGTGAGCCCGGCGGCACGAAGCATGGCCAGGTAGAGTAGGGCTATATCCCGGCTGGAGCCGCTCTTTTGAGACCAGGTATCCTCGGCACGCTTGGAGACGCGCAAGCCAAGTTGTTTGAGTTCAGCCTTTCCTTTGGTGCGGGAAAAGTCTGCGTTATCGAGGGCCTGCACGGCTTTGTAGAGCTTCTTGGCTTTATCTAGCTCGTTGTCTCCGGGAGAGATCAGGCTGGAGACGGCGTCGTGGATGGATTTGGAGGGCTCGGCAAAGTGATCCACTTCCTTTGACCAGCGTTTGGTTTCTGCCACCCAGAATTCCTGGCTCGAAAACGCGCTTTTGTAGTAGAAAGACACCTTATATAAAAAGCTATCGATGGGCGGCATCCAGTCTTCGTTCGGGATGGGAGGGATGTCGGTTAGATCGATGCTGTAATGGCCGATCGCGTCGGTCTTGACTGTTCCCCCTGGAGGCAATATCCCGTTCCATAGGAGGTTACGGGCCTCTTCTCCATGTTCATCCTGTACCGCGACGTAGTCCTTGTTTTGTGTTCCTTTCAGGAATTGCGGGGAGGGGGTGAAGCCATAGTGCGCCCTGTGGACGAAATAGGGCCGTTGAATCTCCCACAATGGAGAGGAAACCTGATCGTCGCCATAGCCGAGGTCAAACTGATATTCGAGGATGCTGCCAACCTCAGCGCTGGGTAGAGTAAACACCTTGCGGTTGAACTGCCGATCCCCGGATTTCGCTACTAGCAAGTCGTCAGGTTTGCCCGTAAGTGGAATGACGGTTCCGTCCGAGTGGATCGTACGCGCTTTGATGTTCTGGACCTTATAGTCGTTGCGATCATAGGGGATCTCAACTGTGGCGAGCTCCTTGCCCTTCTCCTGAAGCACCTTAATTCTCGCGTAAAAGCTGCGGTAGTGGAGTGTGTCGTCGGTGGATTCGACAATGTTGAGGTAGACGGCGGCGGCTCCCGGGGCTTTGGGATCGGCGGTCATCTTGAGTTCTTCGTCGGTGGGCTGCTGGAACTGGGCGTGCATCCACAGGGCTGAAGATGCGATGGCTGAGAGCAGCAGGGCAGAGCGCGTGAAGGCGAGCATTCGCATGGACTTTTTCCTTTGCCGGAAAGCAATAGGCAGTGTAACCCAAGACGGTTAATTGAGATTGTGTTTTCTTCACTCTACTGTGGGCGGAAAAAGCGGGAGAAGCAAGGACAAAAGGGTAAGAAAGCGCATGGGGCGTGCGCGCCATCACACGGCGACGCTCCAAACGGGTGGAGGGTAACCAATTTATTCATGAAAAGGTTAATAATGAATCAGTTATTTTCTGCACGAACTGTAGCGGCGTTCGGCAGAGGCAGAGGATGATGAGAGGCCCCGCAGAGCGTAAAATGGTGCGGGCTGGTAACGCGGCGAGAGAGGGAACTTTGCGATGAAGCAGTTTGGGTGGCTTGGGATTTGCGTTTGTTTGGCTGTGGCGGGATTCGTGGCGCGGGGAGCGCAGGGGCAGTGGAATACGCCTAATCCGGTGGTGAGTTTTGAAAAGCGTGCCGACGGGCTGGAGGTGCGGCAGAAGGATGGGCTGCTGCGGCTGGAGGTGAAAGCGGAGGATGTGCTGCATGTGAGCTATTTGCCGCTCAGTGCGACCGGCACAGTGCGCCCGTCGGATCACGTGATCGTCAAGCAGGATTGGCGGGGCGCGGCCTTTGAGGTGAGTTCAGACGAGAAGACGGTTACGCTCTCGACGGCGAAACTTAGGGTTGTGATGGAACGGGAGAGCGGGGCGATCCATTACACCGGCATCGGTGGAACGACAGGGGCAGGCGCGACCGGACCCGGATCGAGTGGGCCGGGCATGACGGGTACGCTGCTGACGACCGACGGATACCGGTCGCTGAAGCCAGTCGAGGTGAACGGGGAAAAGACATTTCATGCGGAGGTGTTCTTCCCCATCTACGGATCGCATGAAGGGCTTTATGGGCTGGGGCAGCACCAGGCGGGGGTTTGGAACTATCGCGGCGAGACCGTGGACTTGTCGCAGGAGAACACGAATATTGCCATTCCTCTGCTGGTTTCGACCAATGGGTATGGGATTTTCTGGAACAACTCTTCGCGAAGCCGGGTGAATAACCGATTCGTACATATGCTCTACCTGAGCGCGGAGGTTGCGGACCGGGTTGATTACTACTTTATTTATGGGCCGGAGCCAGACCAGATTATCGGGCGCTATCGGGAGCTGACCGGCGAAGTTCCGCTGTTTGGGCGGTGGGCTTATGGATTCTGGCAGTGCAAGAACAAGTACCAGTCGCAGACGGAACTGGAGACGGTAGCGGCGCGATACCGAGCGCTGCATATCCCGGTGGACAACATTGTGCAGGACTGGTTCTGGTGGGTCACGATGGGGGAGATGAAGTGGAATCCGAATTACCCCGATCCGCAGGGAATGATCGACAAGCTGCATGAAGAGCATTTTCACCTGATGGTTTCGATCTGGCCGTATTTCAGGCCGGGGACCGCCGTCTACGACGAGTTCGAGAAGAAGGGGTGGTTCATCGACAAGATGAAAGCGATCAACTACCACCCGGTGGGGCAGGCGCTGTATGACGCCACCAACCCCGAGGCGCGCAAGCAGTATTGGGGGAACGTGAATACGGCGCTCTTCCAAAAAGGCGTGGATGCGTGGTGGCTGGATACCGACGAACCGGAGACGGAAGGGCGGGAAGACAACATTCTGACCACGAACAAGCTGTTTTTGGGTTCGGGGGCGCGGTATGCGAACGTGTATCCGCTGTTTCACTCGGGCGGAGTATCAGACGGACAACGGGCGGCGTCGGGCGAAAAACGGGTCTTCATTTTGTCGCGGTCGGCGTACGCGGGATCGCAACGGTATGGGGTGACGGCATGGTCTGGCGATGTGATGAGCGACTGGATGACCTTTCAGCGGCAGATTTCAGCAGGGCTGAATTACTCGATTTCTGGGATGCCCTATTGGACGACGGACATTGGCGGGTTCATCTCCGGGGGCAACCTGGACGACCCGAAGTTCCGCGAACTGTTTGTGCGGTGGTTCCAGTTTGGCACGTTCTCGCCTATCTTCAGGGTGCATGGGACGCGGACGCCGGACGAGAACGAACTGTGGTCGTATGGTCCTGATGCGCAGAAGATACTGCTGGATTACGACACGCTGCGCTACCGGCTGATGCCGTATATCTACTCGGAAGCATGGCAGGTGACCAGCCGGCACGGAACGCTGATGCGGCCGCTGGTGATGGACTGGCGGAACGATGTGGAGTCGCAGAACACCGGGGACGAATATATGTTTGGGCCGGCGATGCTGGTAAGCCCGGTTTATACCCAAGGCGCCACGAACCGGACGGTCTATCTGCCGCCAGCGACATGGTACGACTTTTGGACGGGCGAAAGGCAGGAAGGCGGAAAGCGCGTTGTGGCGGACGCGCCGCTGGCCAAGCTGCCGCTGTTTGTAAGGGCGGGGTCGATTCTACCGATGGGGCCAGCGATGGAGTGGACCACCGAAAAGCCCGCTGATCCGATCGAGCTGCGGATCTATCCGGGCGCGGATGGGGATTTCACGCTCTATGAGGATGAAAACGACAGCTACCGCTATCAAAAGGGCGCGCGCGCAACCATCGCCATGCACTGGGACGATGGGACGAAGATGTTGACGCTGGGAACGCGGGAAGGGAGCTTCCCAGGGATGCTGACGGAGCGGACATTCCGCGTGGTCGTGGTGGGGTCAGGCCATGGCACGGGGATCGAGGAGAGTGAAAAGGCTGAGGCGACGGTGAGTTACAAGGGGGTAAAGACGGCGATCAGCGCCGAAAGGATTGATTGACGCGGGATTATAGCTGGCTCGCGGAAAACCGGCAGCGCCTTATGCAGTTTTGGGCATCGCTCGATGCATCAGCTCTTTGCAACAGTCACGGGTAACAAAGCTGCCGCAGCGGGTGCGGCTTTCGCGGCGTGTGCGGCATGAGCCGTGGGCGCCGCAGTGAGAGGAACGGCGATTGCGACCGTGATGCCAAGATAGCTATCAACGGTAGAGACGCTGGTCCCCAACGAAGAGGCGATCGACGATATGCTCTGGCCGGCCTCATGCATGGTTTCGGCCTGGGCCGCGGCTGACAGTTTTACCGTATCTTCCACAGGGGCGGGAATCGGGTCGGCTTGCGCGGGGCCGGTTCTGGCGGTTGCCGCCATTTGCGCTACGTTTGACGGGGAGACGTTGGAGAATGCGATGGAAGACATGGGTTCCTCTTGACTCGGCCAGGACAGCTACAGAAGGACCCCTCGTGAGTAGAAGGTCGGCGGAAACAGTCTTAGGCACGTAGTAACCCTTATCTATCGGCTCAAACTAGGGGATGGAACAGGCCAAATCAGAAATTCTTAAGTGCTTTGGGCTGCTCATAGAGCGTCGCGCAGTTGAAGGGCCTTTGAATCGGTCGCTTTTATTGACTGTTCAGCAGCTTTTCAATCGCTGGCGCCAGTGCCGCCGGCTTGGTGGTGGGAGCGTAGCGGCGGATGACTGCGCCTTTCCGGTCGATCAGGAATTTTGTAAAGTTCCAGCGAATGGCTCCCGCGCCGAGAAAGCCGAAGATTCCGGGCTTGCTGCGCCTGAGGAAGCCATAGAGCGGGTGGGCATGGGGGCCGTTGACATCGATTTTGGCAAACATGGGAAAGGTGACACCAAAATTTTTTTCGCAGAAGGCGCCGATCTCGGCTTCGGCGCCCGGCTCTTGCGCGCCAAACTGATTGGAGGGAAAGCCCAGCACGGAGAAGCCGCGATTCTTGAATTTGCGGTAAAGCTCTTCGAGACCGGCGTATTGCAGGGTGAAGCCGCATTTACTGGCGGTGTTCACAATAAGCAATGCCTGGCCATTGAAACTGTCGAGACCGATCGTGCGCCCATCGAGCAGTGGGGCGGAGAATTGATAAACTGACATTCGCGACTCTTCAACCACCCAAAAACCTCCCGGCTGAGAGGATGCCATGTGCATCCGACCTGCGTCTAAGAGGGATGCACCGAGACAGGATGAGGATGCAGACGTCTCCCGACCCGCCTGAGTCCGTTAGACTGTGAGTTGAGTCCGAAACAAGCCAATGCCTTCGGGCGGCAGATTCTTGCCGCAAGGGGACCTTGGTGGAAGCCCGAGTCCGCAGGGCAACGCGTGGCAGGGAATTCAAGGGAAGACAGGTTTTCCGAGCCGATTGGCAGCCTGGTGGTTTGGGCAGGATGGGTACGGTCCAATATAATCAATCTTTCCTCGAGGCAGGATCAGAATTTTCAGCAGTGAGGGTGTCGATATTCTTCCCGTGAAGCCGAATGTGATGGCGAAATATGGACCGCACCAGTACTTTTGCTCGCCGCGTGGCTCCAGCCCGGTGAAGAGAATGCATGTTTGCATGACCCGCTCCCGGCAAGCCCTGAACCAACGGGCAAGCCTTCGCCGCATGTTTGGTGTTGCGCTTCTGCTGTTGGTGGCCACCGGCGCAGCCCTAGCGCAGCAGCCGCAGACCATCGATCAGATTCGCGTGATTGGCAGCCGCCGCATTCCCAAAGAGACGATCCTGGCGCGGCTCTTCAGCCACAACGGCGACACCTACGATCCGATTTCGATCGAGCGCGACTTCAACTCGCTCTGGAACACTGGGTACTTTGAGAACCTCCGCATTGAGCGCGAGGACTCGGAGAAGGGCATCATCCTCGACATCTTCGTCAAGGAAAAGCCCACGATCCGCGAGATCAACTACAAGGGTCTGAATGCCGTCTCGCAGTCGGACGTGCTTGACCGGTTCAAGAAAGAAAAGGTTGGGCTCTCGGTAGAGAGCCAGTACGACGCTGCCAAGATCCTGCGCGCCACGACCGTGCTGAAAGACATTCTGTCGGAGCATGGGCACCAGTTCGCCACCGTGAAGCTGGACATCAAGGACATCCCTCCAGCCTCGGTGCAGGTGAACTTCAACATTAAAGAAGGCCCAACGGTGAAGGTGGGTCAGATCAAATTCACCGGCAACGAACATCTGACCGGACTGGTGCTTCGCCGTGCGATGAAGAACCTGAAGCCGATCGGTATTCCGTACTCACTGATTTTCGAGAACCTGTTTTCGCAGACCTTCGATTCCTCCAAGCTGGAGGAGGACACCGAACGCGTGCGCCAGGCATACCGCGACAAGGGCTATTACAACGCCGCAGTGGAAGAGCCAAAGACGCAAATCCGGGACCAGGGCGGGCTGAACATGTTTACTTTCCGCCCGAACAAAGGCAAGCGCATCGATATCCAAATGCCGATTGAAGAAGGGGCGCGCTACCGTCTGGGCACCATTACCTTCACCGGCAACAAAGCAGTGACCAATGTCAGAGCCCTTCGCGGCACCTTTGGCGTGAAAGACGGCGATTGGTTCAACGCCACGGAGATCGGCAAAGGCCTGGAAAACCTGAAGAAGGCATACGGGCAGCTGGGCTACATCAACTTCGGCGCAATTCCGAAGCCTGTCTTCGACGACGCCAAGAAGACTGTATCTCTGGACATCGATATCGACGAAGGCAAGCCGTTTTATGTCTCGCGCATCGAGTTCCAGGGCAACACGATTACGCGCGACCGCGTCATCCGGCGCGAGCTGATGCTGGACGAAGGTTCGGTTTACAACTCTCAATTGTGGGAGTACAGCTTGCTGCGCCTGAATCAGCTGGAGTACTTTGAGCCACTGAAAGTGGATCAGGATTCCGAGGCCCACCAGGACGCCGATGCGGGGACAGTTGACCTGCTGCTGAAGGTCAAAGAGAAGGGCAAGAATTCGATCGGCATGAACGGCGGCGTGAGCGGCTTGTCGGGGGCGTTTCTGGGCGTAAACTACCAGACCAATAACTTTCTGGGGCTGGGCGAAACGCTCAGCCTACAGGGCAATCTAGGTAATGTGAGCCGGCAGTTCACGTTTGGCTTCTCCCAGCCCTACGTGCGCAATCGCCCGCTGAATATTGGCTTCCAGCTCTTCAATAACAAGCAGGATTTCAATGCGGCGAAGAACTACGAGACAACCACGGGGCAGTCGATCAATTTGTCTCAGGCCCAGCAATCGCTGACGCAGAACTACAACCAGGCGTCGACGGGGCTGACACTCTCAGTGAGCTATCCGCTGAAGCGTCATGCCTTTCAGCGCGTCGGCATGACTTATATGCTGAACAAGTCGACGATTACCGCGTTCAGCACCGCATCGCAGACGTTTTTTCAGACCATCAGCTTCCGGTCTGGAATTCAGGGATCGAATTCGCTGGCGGGCATTGTGAACAGCTCCGCCTCGTTCAGCTATATCTATAACACCATCAACAATCCGCTTCGGCCGCGCAGCGGCAAGGAATACACGTTAGCCTTCCAGGTGGCTGGCCTCGGCGGAAACGTTCGCTATTTCACGCCGGCCTTCGCATACAAAGAGTTCAGGTCCATGCACTATCTGATGCCCTCCCCAACCGGGCGCAATGTGCTGGGGCTGCGTGCGCAGTTGAACTACGTGCAGGGCTTTGGCGGCGATGTAGCTCCCCCCAACAACCGCTTCTTCTCAGGTGGCGAGGCAGAGCTGCGAGGCTTCGATGTCCGCGGGGCGACGCCGTATGGATATGTACCGAACCGCGTCACCGTGCAACTGACAAATCCAGACGGCACGTGCGTTCCACGCGACCAGAATAACCCGCAGGACAATCAGTGCATTCAGGTTCCACTTCCGGTTTACGGTGTGGCATCGATCGGAGGCGACACCAGCCTGACGACAAACGCGGAGTACCGCATCCCCATCGCGGGCTCGGTCACCTTCGCATTCTTCAACGACTTTGGCATCGACGCGTCTCTCAACAAAGGCCAATTGAAGCAGAGCCCCGAGGGCTTTGCAGCGCTGACGGCTCCCCTGTATGGCTGCCCGGTTTACAACAACGGCTCTTGCCAGGGCGGCATTCAAGGATCGCTGGTAGGTTTCCAGCCGAACATCCGGCCTATCTCCGGAACCAACTTCGTTCCGCGCATGTCCACTGGCGCCGAGATTTCGGTCATCATGCCGGTGATCAACGCGCCCGTTCGCCTCTATTATGCGTACAATCCGCTGCGGCTGTTCGAGACTCCATTTTGTACTCAATACGGTGGCATAAAGAGGAGCTGTTCAGCTTCGCTGATTACCCGCGATCTGTTCCCGCCCGGCGGCGCGGGTGACTACACGTTTGCCGAGGCGTTTGCTGGCTACGGATCGACATATTTGCTCCGGGAGCCGCGCAAGACCTTCCGGCTGACGGTATCTACGACCTTCTAAGCGGGGCCATTCAGCTTAACAAACAGGGGGCCGCTCATTGCGAGCGGCCTTTTTGCAACTGTGCGACTTTCCCCTGACGGCAGGCGGCCATGAATGTGACGAAGCCCCTTGACGCGGAGCCGCGCTCGGGTCAAGCATGGTATCCATGCAAACGCTTGGTTTGTCGGGGGGCGAGAGCAAGCGCTCGGACGGCCGTCTGAAGAGCATCTTCTGGCCCACGGTGGAGAACGCATGGGACGTTGATTACCTGGGCCGTCAGGGATTCTGGATCTGCCTCGTCATTGCTGTTTTTCAGCTTTTGGTTGCGTTGGCGACTGGAACCCCCATCATGATCGTCACGGGCGTGGCGGCGGCTCTGGTGTTTTTCCTGGGCGGCATGGGAGTGCGGCAAGGGAACTGGCCGGCGGCGGCCCTGGTTTTCGCTATCTACTTTGCAGGTCTTCTCTTCACTATGGCTAGCGGCCAGTTTCCCGGCTTTCTTGCGATCATTGCCGCCGCGCTTCTGCTGTCGAATGTCCGCTCCGCATTTCTGGCCTCAGAGTGGAGGCCCGCGAGCGAGGAGGAAGACCGGCCTACCCGCTTCAGCGACACACTGGGCGACAAGCTAGCCGATCAACTGCCTGCAAAAGCATGGCCTGTGTTGCAAATCCCGTTTTTCGTACTCGCAGCGCTCGTCCTGTTGCTGAGTCTTGCCGGGCTGGGGTTTGCACTGCTACAGCGGTTCGGGCTGATCCCCCTTGCTGGTGCTTTGCAGCACTGATCCCGGCGCCGCAGGCCGGAGATTGAGCCTGGGAGTGGAGAAATTCATGCATTGCTGGTTTGACGCTCCTACCCAGCCCTCCTATAATCCATGAAGTTCCTGCTGACGTTTCCGCTCGTGTTTTTTGCGGTCTCTGCCCCTATCCGGCGCTGACCCCTTTTCTTACCGGGGTCCCCAGCGACAGGTTTTCGTCGCCGGGGTGACAAGAAGGACGGTCTGGTTTCTCAGGAGGCACGGGTCCGGTTTCGCGCTGAAGCGCGGACGGCCACACGGGAATTCCGAAGGAGTTTTAACCTCAAATGAAGCGTTCGCTTGCATTGATTGTTTCGCTGGTCTCGGGCATTGTCCTGAGCGCAGCCGCTCAAACATCGCCCTCCCCAGCCGCTCCGGCCGGTCCTGCCAAGGTAGCCGTGATTGCTTTCCAGGCAGCCGTGGGCCAAACCAATGAATTCCAGCGCAACTTTGCCGACTTGCAGAAGAAGTACGAGCCCAAGCGCGCCCAGCTAAAGTCGCAGGCCGATGAGATTGACACACTCGAGAAGCAGTTGCAGGCCCAGGGCGATAAATTGAGCGATGCCGAGCGTGCCAATAAGGCGAAGCTCATCGACGATAAGAAGAAGCAGGCGCAACGCTTTGCCGAGGACGCGCAGAACGACCTCCAGGGCGAGATGCAGGAGATCTATAACGGCGTTGCGTCGAAGGTTTATGACGTCCTGTCTACCTACTCGCAGCAACAGGGCTTTACGCTGGTAGTGGACGAGAGCACGAATCAACAGCAGGCTCCGCTGGTGCTGTATGCGAACCCTTCCACGGATATCACCAAGGCGGTCATCGATGCCTACAACTTGAAGTCCGGCGTTCCTGCTCCTCCGCAGCCGGCAGCTGCGGCGCCCAAGCCAGCCGCACCGAAGGCTCCAGCCGCGCATTGATTCTGCCGGAGTAGCTGTAAAGGTTCAATGCCCACTCTGGCGTTGTGAAACAAAGCTCGAGTGGGCAAAAGATCGCATGAAATGACAACCGCCGGCGGTGATCGCAGAGGATTTCGCGACGCTGGCGATTGGCCCGCTCGATATAGAGGAGTTATTCATTCAAATGAAACTAACGCGTGCATTGGTTTTGTCGCTGGCCTTGGGTTTTGCTCTCAGCGCCGTAGCCCAAACGCCGTCAGTCCCTGCCGGACCGGCCAAGATTGCGGTAATTGCCTTCCAGGCGACCGTCGGCCAAACCAACGAGGGGCAGCGCAACTTCGCCGACTTGCAGAAAAAGTACGAGCCCAAGCGCGAGCAGCTCAAAGCTCTCAGCGATGAGATCGACAAGCTGACCAAGCAGTTGCAGACGCAAGCCGACGCTCTCGGCGATGCCGAACGCGCGAACCGCGCCAAGACCATCGACGAGAAGAAGAAGCAATTGGACCGCTCGAGCGAAGACGCCCGGGCCGACTACCAGGGAGAGGTGCAGGAGCTCTACACCGCCTTGGCCTCGAAGGTCTATGACGTTCTGTCAGGCTATGCCCAGCAGCAGGGCTACACACTGGTTCTGGACATCGGACAGCAGCAGAGCCCAGTTCTGTTCGCAAACCCTACAACCGACATCACCAAGGCCGTGCTGGATGCCTATAACGTGAAATCGGGTGTACCCGCGCCAGCAGGACAGCCGGTCGCCACGGCGCCCACGCCTTCCACTTCGCACTAAAGACATCCATTGACACACGCCAAGGCACCGGGAGCAGCGCTTTTGCATGTGCAATGGGCATTGCCAAAGTGCGAAATACGCAGGTTGCCCGAGAAGCAAAAAAAACTAGCGCCAAGCCGCCCATCTGTGGAAAAATTTGTGGATTACTTTCGCTAACCACACGCAAAAAACTCGATTTTTCCTCTTGTCAACTGTTGCTGGATTCTGATATAGGCTGCAAACCCTTATTTATCAACAGGAATCTTGAATGCTCCGCGTGCGCCCGACGAGATTACCCGTGAGCAATCTCACGCGCCGATTGGAAGAGGTTTCCACAGTTCCACATAAACGCTCTATGACTAAAGTATCCAGGTAGTTACGGTACTGCCCTATTTCTGCTGATCTTCGCCAACCCGCAAGACGGCCAGGAAGGCTTCCTGGGGGATGTCGACTTTGCCGATCCGCTTCATGCGTTTCTTGCCTTCCTTTTGCTTTTCCAACAACTTGCGCTTGCGGCTGATGTCGCCGCCGTAACACTTGGCCAGCACATTCTTGCGCAGGGCGGCCACGGTTTCCCGGGAGATGATCTTGGCTCCGATGGCAGCCTGGATGGCAACCTCGAACTGCTGCCGCGGGATAAGTTCGCGCATTTTTGAGACCAATGCCCGGCCGCGATCGTAGGCAAAGTCCCGATGAACGATGATGGAAAGCGCATCGACGGGTTCGCCGGAGACCAGGATATCGAGCTTGACCATGGGCGATTCCCACTCGCCGGCCAGTTGATAGTCCAGAGAAGCATAGCCGCGGGAGATGGACTTGAGGCGATCGTAGAAGTCGAGGACGATCTCATTGAGTGGCAGCTCGTAGGTGAGCATCACGCGGGTGGGCGTTACATATTCGAAGTTCACCTGTCGGCCGCGCTTTTCTTCTACGAGCTTGAGAATCCCACCAACATATTCCTCATTGGTAAGGATCTTGGCGGTAATGACCGGTTCGCGTATGGAGTCGATGTTGGTTGGTTCGGGCCAGCGCGAAGGGTTGTCAACCTCAAGAACGCTGCCGTCGGTAAGCGCGATGTGGTAGCGAACGCCGGGCGCGGTGGTGATGAGGTCCAGTTCATATTCGCGCTCCAGCCGCTCCTGGATGATCTCCATGTGGAGGAGGCCGAGAAAGCCGCAGCGAAATCCGAAGCCGAGGGCGACGGAGCTTTCCGGTTCAAAGAAGAAGGAGGAGTCGTTGAGGCGGAGCTTCTCCAGGGCGTCGCGGAGAAGGGTATGCTCGTGCGAGTCCACGGTATATAGGCCGGCGAAAACCATCGGCTTGATGTCTTCAAAGCCCGGCAACTGGGCGGCGGCGGGACGCGCGTCCTCGGTGACGGTGTCGCCGATCTTGGTGTCGCCGACGTTTTTGATGGTGGCCGCAAAAAAGCCCACTTCGCCAGCGAGGAGTTCGCCGATCTCGACCGGCTTGGGCATAAGTACGCCCATGGACTCGACCTCGAACGACTTCGAGTTGGACATGAAGCGGATGCGCTGGCCCTTGCGCAGAGTGCCCTGCACCACGCGCACCAGCACAATGACGCCGCGATAGGCATCGAACCAGGAGTCAAAGATGAGGGCCTGGAGGGGCGCGTTTGGATCGCCGGTGGGTGGCGGCAGCCGGTGGACGATGGCTTCCAGCACTTCGTCCACGCCCTGGCCGGTCTTGGCGCTCACCGGGATGGCGTCGGTCGCGTCCAGGCCCACGGCCTTCTCGATGGCTTCCTGGGTGCGGACAATGTCGGCCGAGGGCAGGTCAATTTTGTTGATGACTGGGATGATCTCCAGCCCGTGGTTGATGGCCAGGTAGGCGTTGGCCAGGGTCTGTGCCTCGACGCCCTGGCTGGCGTCCACCACCAGCAGAGCGCCCTCGCAGGAAGCCAGCGAGCGCGAGACCTCGTAGCTGAAATCCACGTGGCCCGGCGTGTCGATGAGGTTGAGCTGATAGGTGTTGCCATCGTGCGCCTTGTACATCATGCGCACAGCATGAGCTTTGATGGTGATACCGCGCTCGCGCTCCAGGTCCATGTCGTCGAGGATTTGCGCCTGCATCTCGCGTCCGGTCACGGACCCGGTAAATTCGAGCAGACGGTCGCTCAGCGTCGACTTGCCGTGGTCGATGTGGGCGATGATTGCGAAGTTGCGAAGGAAGCGAGCGTCCATGAGGGGATCAGAGAAAGAGAGCAATCACGCTTATCCCGCGCATTGCCTCCATGGCATAGCTTATCATCGGCATAGCGCCTTCCGTGGATTGATCGTAACCTTGGCGGCCGCATCCTGATCATGCGCAACAGTTGGAATCGATATCGTTTGCTTGCTTCGGCCGTGCTGGCGTTATCGCTGGCTGGTTGCGACCCCTCACAGACCGCAAGCGCGCCCCAGAAACAGCCTGCGCAAGCTACTGCGCCCGGCCTGGCCGCGCCGCCCCCTCAAGCCTCGCAACCCGCCGCGCCCGCACCGCCGCCGCTCACGCGCGAACAGCAGCGGGTGCGCCTGCTGATCCAGCAGGTCGAGCAAGCTTATGCCTTTGGCGAGGCCGACTATCACAAGGGACAGCTTGCCGAGGCCAAGGTAGAGTTTGACCGCGCCGTTGACTTGATGCTCTCAAGCGGCATCGACATCAAAGCGGACGCGCAGTTGCAGGACGAGTTTGACCGCGTGGTGGACGGCGTGAATGCGCTGGAGATGGAGGCGCTGAAGCAGGGTGACGGATTTGTGCCCAAGGCCGAGCCATCGCCCGCCGAAGTGGCCAGCGATGTGACCTTTGAGGTGGACCCCAACATTGTAGCCAAGGCCAAAACGGAACTGGCCACGACCAAGTCCGATTTGCCGCTGGTGGTGAACGACTATGTGGCCGCGTACATCAACTTTTTTGCCAACACGCAGAAGGGTCACAATACACTGCTGCACTCGTTCCAGCGCGCCGGCCGCTACAAGGCGATGATCCAACGGGTGATGGCCGAAGAAGGCGTGCCGCAGGATCTGATCTACCTTGCCGTGGCCGAGTCAGGGTTCCAGCCGAGGGCTCTGAATGGCCGCTCGGGCGCAGGCGGAATGTGGCAGTTCATGCCCCATGGCAACTATGGTCTGGCGCGCAATGCCTATGTGGACGAGCGCTTCGATCCGGAAAAATCCACGCGCGCCTATGCCCGCTACATGAAGTTCATCTACGACCAGTTGGGCGACTGGTACTTGTCGATGGCCGGCTACGACTGGGGCGCGGGCAATGTGCAGCGCGCCGTGCAGAAGACGGGCTACGCCGATTTCTGGGAGCTCTACAAGCGCAACAACCTGCCCGCGGAGACCAAGAATTATGTGCCGGAAATTCTGGCGGCCATCATTATCGCCAATCATCCCACGCAGTACGGCTTTGACGATGTCACGCTGGATCCGCCCGTGCTGACCGATACGGTGACGATCAACTATTCGGTGGATCTGCGGCTGGTGTCGGACATTGTGGGAGCGCCCACGGATGAGTTGATGGCGCTGAACCCGAGCGTGCTGCGCATGGCGACGCCGCCCGACACCGCATTCGATCTGCATTTACCCGCGGGTACAGCCACGCTGTTTGGTGAGCGCATTGCGGCGATTCCCGCGGCCAAGCGCAATGCCTGGCGCTACCATCGGGTCGCGGCTGAGGACACGCTGGCCTCGGTGGCGCGCGAGTTTCACATAGCAGAAGGAGAGCTGGCGGAGGCCAATCAACTGCGAACTGGCGACAACATCCAGGGCGTTGAAGCGCTGGTGATTCCGCTGGCGCCGGTAGCGGCTCCGTCAGCACACATGCTGCTCTACACGGCGCGCAGAGGCGATACGCTGGTGACAATCGCCGATCGTTTTGGCGTTTCTTTGAACGAACTGCGGCGCTGGAACAACATTGCCGGGGTAAAGGTTGAGCCGGGCCGCCGGCTGCATGTTGCCGAGCCTGCCCGTGCGTCGCGGTCCACTCGCGGCAAGCGTTCAGGCAGCAGCGTCGCGGGCGCAAAGGCGCATGAATCGGGCGCTTCAAAGGGTTCCTCTATAAAGAAAGACGCACCGCCCGCTGTGCGAAGGACTCCCGCCGCAAAGGCCACAACACCCTCTAAAGGCGCGAAACATCGCCACTCGGAGCCATCCGCAAGGAAGAAGAAAATCTCAGCGCAGAAATAAAAAGTGACAGGTAACTCATTACGTACTTGTGTATCTATGGCCTTTGCGTTCATGCTATTGCTACAATGGCTTCCGCAAGCGGAATGCATGTGTCCGCCGCGCGAAGAGGGAAACGAAAACTAGGGCAGCGGCTACCCGCTGGAGGCAATCGGATGGAAGAAGTGTTCAAGATGTATGCGATGAGTGACGGCAACCCCGATCTGGAGCCGAAGGAATTGGATGCTGATCTCGACGAAGACTTTGGCGACGAGGAGGACGAAGAGGTGGCAACAGCCGGTGTGCTTACCTCCTCGGACGACGATGAGGCAGGGGCCGAAGAAGTCGTGATTGTAGTCGTGGAAGAACCCATAACAAAGCCGGCTGTGAAGAAGGCCGCCAAGAAGAAATCCTCAACAAAGAAAGCTCCGGCAAAGAAGGTCGTGACCAAGAAAGTCGGCGGAGCGGATGACAGCTCTGGAGGGAATGACAGCTCTGGCGCGACAGGCGGAAAGACGACAGTGATAGCGCCGCCGGCCAAGAAAGCCGTGGCCAAGAAGGCGCCGGCGAAGAAGGCTCCTGCCAAAAAGGCTCCGGCCAAGAAGGCAGCAGCAAAAAAGGTTGTGGCCAAGAAGGCCGCCAAGAAATCCCCCGTGAAGCAAAAAAGCACTGGCGCAACGGGCGGAAGGACCGCGGTAAAGAAGTCCGCGGCCAGCAAGCGCGTCAGCAAACCCACCAAGCGAGGTAAACCATTGGCAGTTAAGAAAGCAGCAAAGAAGGCGCCCGCCAAGAAGGCAGCAGCAAAGAAGGCAGTTGCCAAGAAGGCTCCGGCGAAGAAGGCCCCTGCGAAGAAGGCAGCGGCGAAGAAAGCTCCTGCAAAGAAAGCTGCAAAGAAGGCAGCAAAGAAGGCTCCTGCGAAGAAGGCAACCAAGTAGGACCTGCAACAGGCAACGCAAGGCAAGCAAAAGAGCCCGGCTTAGCGCCGGGCTTTTTTGCGTCTGGACTCAGGCCAATCAGCTACTCCTCAGCGAGCTGCGCCAGATGCCAGCGCTGATGCCTGCAATAGTCCTCGACTAAGAATCGCAGCGTGACAGGCGCATTCTGGCCCACTGTGCAGGTGGACTCCATCCGCTCCTCTGGGATATGGTCAACGGCGGCAGCAAGAATCTCGTGTTCGGTTTCCCACCAACGCAGCAGAGTGGGCCAGGTCTGGCCGGCATAGCCGTGTGCCTCCACCCATGCGGCCTGTGCGTAGTCTGGTCCGGAAAAACTGCCGTCGATGGCGGCGCGCACAAATCGCTGGCGGTTGTTGGCCGCGGAATCGAGCATGTGTCCAATAACCTGCTTTCGCGTCTACCCACCTTCGCGCCAGGGAGTATCCCCAAGCTCGGGAGGTATTGCAAGTAGGTCTGTGTGAATCACATCTAATTCGGCGCGAAAGTGCGCCGCAAGCTGAGTAGCCATTGCATTCTCCTCTGCACATAGGATGCTTGGATTCGGATGCGATCAGACTACCATGGAGTGCGCGGCCTCTTTGGCGAGGCCGCATCGAGATTACTTCTTCAGTTCGTCGATTGCCGCCAGCACTTCCTCGGAGTGGTGCTGAACCTCAACCTTGGTCCACACCTTCACGATCTTGCCTTGCGGATCGATGAGGAAGGTGTTGCGGCTGGCGATGGTCATGGGGCCGAAGTGACCCAGCGAACCGTAAGCATCCACCACCTTGTGTTCGGGGTCGGCAAGCAGACGGAAGGTCAGTCCTTCCTTGGTGCAGAACTGCTTGTGGCTGTCGGGCGTGTCCACGCTCACTCCCAGAATCACCGCATTATCGGCATCGAATTTCGCCTGATCGCGCTGGAAGTTGTGGGCCTCAATGGTGCAGCCGGTGGTCATGTCCTTGGGGTAGAAGTAGAGTACGACCCATTTGCCGCGAAAGCTGTCGAGGGCGATCTGAGAGCCATTCTGGGACGGGAGGGTGAAGGTGGGAGCAGCCTGCCCGGCGGTTGGCATGGGTTGATCGGCTGCGTGGACGGTGACGAGGGCGACGGCGAGTGCAAGGGCCGCGGCTAAAGAGAAGAGAAGGGGCTTTCTCACGGGGAACCTCCAGGTTATTGGACGGGGAACGGGCTCTGCGGGACTCTTGAAAATCCTGACAATCAGTATCTGCGCGGCGAGGCCACAATGGCAATTCCGGCTTGGTCGGCGTGCCGGAGCAGGGCGTCGCGATCGAAGAGCAGCGTGCGGCCGGCCTCGACGGAAAGGCAGGTGGCGCCGGATCGAGCCATGGCCTGGACGGTCGCAATGCCGATGACGGGCACGTCGAAGCGCATATCCTGATTTGGCTTGGCCACTTTCACGACCGTCAGGCGGCGTTCAAGAGTCGATGCGTCGTCGTCGAGCGAGAGCATAAGCTGGCCGGCGCGTTCGATGGCTGCGTCCGTACCCTCCATGGCTTCGACGGCTACGCAGGCCTGCGCGGCCACCACGACAGTTTGCCCGATATCGAATCCAGCCACGGCGCGCGCCACGCCCAGGCCGTACTCAATGTTCTTGCGCTCGTCCTCGTCTGGTGCGCGGGCGGTGAGCACGCCCTCCTGGGCCAGTAGCGGCTCAAGGAATGCCGTGGAACCGATCAGCTCAATGCCCTCGTCGCCCAGCACCTTGGCCACCGCGCCCAGCAGCATGTCGGTATTGCGCGTACGCAGGTTCAGCAGCAGCTTGGCCAGCCGCCAGTCGGGGCGAATGCTGGAGAAAATCTGCTTGTGCTTCACCTGGCCCGCCATCACGGCCTTGGTGACGCCCTCCTTGTGGAAGAGCTCGATCAGCCGCGATAGTTCTCCCAGCGAGAGCCACTCAACGGTGATGTGAGCGTCCGCGGCCGCGCGGCGGTCGATCTCCGGGTCGGTCTCTTCGCGGATGGCTGCAACCGCGACGGCAAGCCCTTGCGCCCGTGCCGCGTCGAGCAGAAGAAAGGGAAAGCGGCCGTTGCCGGCGATGAGGCCGAGTTTCATTGTGCGCACCTGACCGCGACCTGATTGGCGCTTCTCAACATGAAGGCCCACATAGAAGGTAGATCAATCATAGGTCGCCGCTTCGTCCAGCTTTTTCTGCGCTTCGTCGGCGCGGTTCAGAGCTTGCAATATCTGCGCATGGAAGCGCAAATCCTCCACGAGAGCCTGTTTGCATCTGGCACTCTCATCGGCAGCGTCCTTGTCGAGCGAGGCAATGGCCTTGCGTTCGTAGTCTTCCGCCACAGCTAGATCCTGATCCGATTCGTCTAGTTGGCCAAACTTCCCTTCAACAATGCCTTTCACGCTGTACGCGGCATTGCTGCCCGCATTGTCGTCATGGCCCAGTTTCACCGTATCAACTGCTTTGGCCGCGTAGTTGAGAGACGCTTTCATGTAGCCTGCGTACAGCGACGCCCAGGCTGCCTGCACGAACACGGCCCGCTTCTCAATGAAGCGCGCGTCCGGGGGAAACTCCTGCGCCAGGTCTGCGGCTTTTTTGCAAAGATCAAAGGCTTCTTTGTAGTCGGTCTCCGTCAGGCTTTTTCTACAGGCCTCGGCTGCAGGCGCAAACTGTTCGACAATCTTCTCCTCGCTGCGACCTGGCGCCTCTTTGGGTGCGTGCTCGGCTTTCGCAGCATCCGGAGCGGCCTTTGCGGGCGGCGCATCGTTCCCAAGGCTGAATTCGATGAAGACCGGCCCGGTTGCTTTGATCGGAGCGCCATCCTTTTGAAACGGCTCATAGGTCCATTGCTTGAGGCAATCCATGGCGGCCTGTTGCAGCATGTCCGAACCGCTCGCTACATTCATTTGTTCGATTTTTCCGGTGATTCCAATCTGGATTACAAATGCGACCGTACCCTGGACTCCCGCGGCCTTGGCGATTGGTGGATATACGAGGGGCGCACGATGCGCCACATGCTGATCGAGAGTCTGTGCGTCCACCGGCAAGACATCGCCCACAGGCGGAACGTCCTGAGCGAAGCCGGGCACGGCAATTGCCAGAAGGGCAACAAGGGGAAGAACGAATCTGCAATGTTTCATGCGGCCTCCGCAAAAGGCATTCTCATCATACCCGCGGGCGGCCTGGTTTTTCCAACCAGCGGCACCTGCCTTCTACTTGATAACCCCGCGCTCGCTGCGTTCGATGAACCCGACCAACAGCGCCACATCTTCGCCCTCCAACTCGCGCATTTTTTCCAGAGCCTGGGTGGTGTTCAGCTTTGAAACCAGCAGCAGACGGAAGGCCTTTTGCAGCGCCCTGATCCGCTCCGGGCTGAATCCCCGCCGCTCCAGGCCCATGCTGTTGACCCCGAACGCCTTGTTCTCGCGCCGCGCCGAGGTCTTCGAGAACGGCAGCACGTCCTGGGTAACGATGGTGCCGCCGCCGATGAAGGCATATTTGCCGACGATGCAGTGCTGATGGACCGGGCTGAATGCGCCCACGGTGGCGTAGTCTTCGATAACCACGTGGCCGGCCAGCGTGGCCGCGTTGGCCAGGATGCAGTGGCTGCCCACCTGGCTGTCGTGGCCGATATGCACACTGGCCATGAGCAGGCAGTTGGAGCCGATGCGGGTGATGCCGCCGCCGCCGATGGTGCCGCGGCTGACGGTGACGCTTTCGCGGATGGTGTTGTCGTCGCCCAGGACGGTTTCAGTGGCCTCGCCGCCATACTTCAGATCCTGCGGCGCTACCCCGACGGCGCAGAAGGGATGAAAGACGTTACGCGCGCCGATGCGGGTGCGGCCGGTGAGAACGACGTGGGATATGAGGGTGCAATCCACACCCAGCACGACCTCGGGGCCGATGGTGCAAAAGGGGCCGACGGTGCAGGAAGCCGGAACCACGGCACCTGGCTCGATTACGGAGCTTGGGTGAACGCTCACTCCGCAGTCCCCGGCGCTGCATCCGTTGAGGCGGCAATTGGGGCTGCCTCCGCTGGCGCTGTATCGGCCTTTGGAGGGGCCGGATGCGTTTCGCGCACCCGAGGCACGATCGCGCAGCTTAGCGTGGCCTGGCAGGCTAGCTTGCCGTCCACCGTGGCCCGGGCTTCCATGCGTCCCATGCGGCTCTTGAAGGCCAGCACGTCCACCTCGATACGCAGTTGATCGCCGGGCGTCACCTGACTGCGGAACTTGGCCTTTTCGATGCCGGTGAAGACCACCAGCTTTGCTTCGCGATCCTCGAGTTCGGCCAGCATGATGATGGCTCCGGCCTGGGCCATGGCTTCAATCACCAGCACTCCCGGCATGATGGGATAGCCAGGAAAGTGGCCCTGGAAAAAGGGCTCGTTGATGGTTACATTCTTGATCGCCACCAGCCGCTTGGCAGGCTCGAATTCCACGATCCTGTCGATTAGCAGAAATGGGTAGCGGTGGGGCAGAAGACCCAGGATCTCCTGGATGTCAAACTTCATTCTCGGGCTCCAAAGAGCGGATGGGCGGGACGCTTCGCGCTCGTCTGGATTATAAACAAGCCTGTGCAAGCCATGTCCGGGGGCTGCTCTTATCCCACGGCATAAAGTTCATCGGTCTCAAACAAGTCGCGATCATCCTCAAAGCCCAGGGCGATCTTGCGCACCGGCCACTCGTGCAGGAAAGCCGTGAACTCGTCAGATCCAACGGGGCGGCTAAAAAGATACCCCTGGCCAACTTCGCAACCAATCCGGCGCATCGCCTCAAGCTCGCCCAGTTCTTCGATTCCTTCGGCGACAGTGCGCATCTTCAATTGCCTTCCCATGGCGACGATTGTCCGGCAGAGCGCCAGCATGCTCGGGGAGTCATCCACGCCGCGGATGAAGCATTGGTCGATCTTCATCGTGTCGGGGTGCAGTTTTTTGAGTACATTGAACCCTGTGTAACGGGTGCCGAAATCGTCGATCGAGACGCGCACGCCGATCGACTTCAACTGCCGAATTCGCGTCTTGAAAAGATCCTCGCTGTCAAAGGCCAGCGACTCGGTGACCTCGAGTTCCAATTGCGTGGGCGCGAAGGGAGTCTCCTCCATGATGCTGCGCACGGAACGTGCAAAATCGTCTTCCCGCACATTGGCCGCGGAGGCATTGACCGCGATAATCGGCAGGCAAAGGCCCATATCGCGCCAGCGCTGAACATCTGCCAGCGCGGCCCGCAAATTGAACTCGAAGATGCCGCGTACGAGGTCGGAGCGTTCGGCTACAGGAATAAACTCGCTGGGCAGGACCTCTCCCAACTCGGGGTGGTGCCAGCGAATCAGCGCTTCAGCCCCCTGCACTTTTCCGGTCGCAAGATTGATCTTCGGCTGATAGAACATTTGAAACTGGCTCTTGTCCAGGCCCTTGCCCATCTCCACCTCGAGCAGGTGGTCGCGCACGATCAGGCTGTTCATCCTGGAGTGAAATGTGACGACGTTGCGGCTTTTAGCGGAGCCCGCGCGGTCCGCTGCCAGGATGGAAAACCGCACCAGATCTTCGACTGAATCAGCATCCGCGGGGAAGAAAGCGACACCCGCTGCCACCTCAAGCCTGGTCTCTGAGCCGCTCTGCCGCGCTGGGGTCAGCCCATCTACAATGGCCTGGATGCGGAGCCGGCTGGCTTTGTTGAGCTTGGACCCGCGCATGGCCACCAGGAAGCTGCTGTCGCCGGTGCGACCCAAGAGGGTATCGTCATCTACGACAGAGCGAAGCGCTACCGCAATGCGGCGCGCCAACACCTCAGCCCCTTGCCAGCCACGCAGAGTAAACTCCCTGCGCAGGCTTACGAGGTCGATCCAGATGAGCGCAATGCTTTGGTTTGGCGGACCGCTCCTGAGGCGCATAGCGAGGGCATCCTGGAAGCCCTGATGGTTGAGCAGGCCCGTTTGCAGGTCGTGGCGCTGAGTGTAGGAAAGGATCTCCCGGTCCAGGTCGTTGCCGGCAAAGTGATCCTGGAGGCTTTCCGGCCTCTTCCGCACACTTGATTCGCGATTGAAACTGGAATCCTGGCCGGTCACGGATGCTCCTTCGACGAACTCGACTTTGGACCGAAGGCATCCCAATTCTTGCCGGATTTCTTCACAAACGCCAAAGCATCGCTTCTTGTTTCTACTCGCCGAAGATAAGTGCACGCAAGTGCAAAATTGATCTAGGAACTCGTTGAAATTCGCCTGAATGCGGCGTCTTTCCTTTCGATTTTCGCTTCTTCCCGTTGGAAATCTGTTTGAAGTGCGGTTCTGGGCGGTCTTTAT
>Ga0302140_10001377_pt1 | contig 31648 bp, 21 predicted proteins | sample I_Bog_E1_1_FD_202095 | JGI IMG/M metagenome (GOLD analysis project Ga0302140, IMG submission 202095) | Peat permafrost microbial communities from Stordalen Mire near Abisko, Sweden - I_Bog_E1_1 | ecosystem: Environmental > Terrestrial > Soil > Wetlands > Peat | place: Sweden: Abisko, Stordalen... | reverse complement strand
GGCATAATAACGCGCCGCCAGCCGCTTGTCCGCCCCGGCGGCCTCGATCTGCGGCCAGATGCGCTTCACCCAGCGATGAATCTCGTTGAACAGCTCGGCCTGCAAAATCCACTTCTCCTGCTTGCTCCGGCCGCCGAGGCGGTTGATGCGATACCGCAGCGGGCTGTCCGCCTCGCGGTACATCAGGTCCGTGATAAAGGCCGAGAACCGCCGGTCGGGCTCGGCCCAGGACACCTGCTCGTACAAATCCACCAAATGGCTCTTGTTGATGCGGGTGGTGGTGGAATTGATGATGACAAACATCTCGGTGGCAAAATCCTCGCTCTGCCCGTCAAAAATCACGCAGGGCACATGGATGCTTTGGGCCTCGTCGGGATGGGTGCGCTCGTAGAATTCCAGGGCGGCGAGCCGGTGCTGGCCGTCAATGATGAGGTACTTGTCCGCCGGCTCCTGCAACCGCCCCACGCCGCTGCCATCCGTCCAGCCCTCGAATTGCAGCTTCTGCGGGGTGAAGAGCAGCACCGTGCCGGGGATCGGCGGCTGGGAGCTGGCGGTCTCATAAAAGTTGCGGATGGCGCGGATCTTGGACCGGGACAACTGCCGCTGAAAGGCCTTGTCATTGCGTTCGATTTTGGCGATGAACTGGGCGACGTCATCCGCCTCGAGAATGGGCTCGGGGGCAATGACGCCGCCCTCTTCATCAAAATAGCGGCTGATGAAGCGCACGCGCGTGAGCAATTGCGCGGACGGATAGGAGGCAAAATAGAACAGGGAGTCTTTTTGGCGGATTTGTGTGGCAATCATGGCGTTGTTGAGTTGAGGGTGCCGGCTGTCCTTTCCCAATGCTTTTTCAGTTTTAAAGCCGTTGCCACCTTAATCCTGCCGCCAAAAAAAGACAAGACCCCGCGCCAAAATAAATTAACCACAGTAAACCCACTTTACAGGATTGCGGCGGGGGTCTAAAGTCGGTATATGGCAGGTCAACACGATTCGTCGGAATTCATCGACACCGATTTTACGGCGCATAAAGCCACGCTGGCGGCGCCGACGCGCGAGGACACCGATCGCAAGGTGCTGGAAGCGCAGCAAAAACTGGCGGAGTTGAAACGCGCCCAGGAGGAACTGGAGCGCGAGCGGGCGGGCTTGGAGGAATTGCGCCGCCGGCAGACGGAATTCTCCACCGGCCGGGACGAAATGACCCGGCAATTGACGCGCGGCATCGGCCTGCTGGAGGAGGCGGAATTCAGCGCCCGCCGGGATGCCGAGCAGATGAGCCGGACCCTGGAGGATTTCCGGGATGCCCTCGGCAAGGTGCAGGCCATCCAGGATGCCGACTGGAACAAGGAGAATTTCCAGACGGAGCTGACCCGTGCGCTGGCCACGGTGGAACATGCGCGCATGGAATGGAATTCCGCCCGGTTGAAAATTCCCTTGCTGGCGGGGGAAAATCAATCCGCCCAGGAGCAAAAGACCGCCGCCAAGGCGACCGCGCTGGCGGATATGAGTTTTGGGCAACTGTGCAAACTGGGCGTGGCCTTCACCTGGCCGGTGGCCCTGGGCGCGCTGGCGGTGGTGCTCGCCATTTTGAGCCGCAAATAAGCCGCCATGCCCAAGAAGATCGATCCCATTTCCGACAAGGCGCGGGCGCTCAATAACGAGATCGCCGCGCTGGAAGCCCAGATCAAGAAATTGGACTCGGAAATCGCCCGCACGCCGGGGCCCAAGTACCGTTCCACCGCCCTGCCTCCGGGCCACGCCTCCTTGCGCAATCCCGAGCGGCCCGCCGCCCCGAAGCCCGAACCGGTGTTTGAAGAGTTCAAGCGCGGTCCGCTCACGCCGGCGGTGGAAGGCGAAACGCCGGAAGTCTTCAATGAACTGGGGGTGCGCCGCTACGATCTGCCGGCGTTGTGGCACCGCATCCGCAATCATTTTCATGGACCCAGCACGCGCAATCCGCGGCTGGTGAGCTATCTGGCCACGGGCGGCGTGCAGGGCTTGCGCCCGCTGCGCTATGAAAAGCGCGTGGCCCGCAACCGGGTGCTGGCCCTGGCCGCCGTGCTGCTGGCCATCCTGTGCGGCATCTTTTGGATCATCATCAGGCGTCACTAATGAAAAACACCATCCAACTCCCAGTGGTCACCCCCAAGGGCGTGTTCTTGGCGCATTACTCGGAGCAGGGATTGGTCGAGTTGAATTTTCCCGATGGCGGAAACCATCACGCTTCACGCCTCACGCGGGAGGGTGAAACTCAACGCCGTCCGGCCCTTCCCGCCCCAATGCTTCAATGGCATCAGACCACCACCGAAGCCCTGCACGCGGTGCTCGCTGGACGCGCCGCCAAGGCCCTGCCGCCATTGGATTGGACGGGCAAGACGGAATTTCAACAATCGGTCTGGCGGGAACTGCTGAAGTTGGGCCCTGGCAACACCCGGAGCTACGGCGAAATCGCTGCCGCCATCGGGCGTCCGAAGGCCGTTCGCGCGGTGGGCGGGGCGTGCGGTGCCAATCCCATTCCCGTGCTGGTGCCGTGTCATCGGGTGCTGGCGGCCAATAAAAAGCTGGGCGGCTTCTCGGGCGGATTGGGTTGGAAGCGGCGGTTGCTGGGGAGGGAGGGCGTAATGCGTAATGCGTAATACGTGATGCGTGAGGGGAAAAACCAGGCGGGGAGTGCGCCTCCGGTCACGTATCACGTATCACGCATCACGTATCACGCATCACGCCTCACGTTTTTGATCGATTTCCTGTCACCTCTGGCCCCGTTTCCGGTGCTTGTTCGTTGATATGACAACTGAAGCCATGCCAATAGTGGAATCCGACGACGCCGGATTGGTGGCCGAAAGCCTCGCCGGCAACCGGGAAGCCTTCCGCCAGATCGTTGAACGCTACCAAACCTTGATTTCCTCGCTGGCGTATTCCGCCACCGGGGATGTCACCCGCAGCGAGGACCTGGCCCAGGAAACCTTCGTCACCGCCTGGAAGCAACTGGCCGAACTGCGCGAGCCAGCCAAGCTGCGGCCGTGGTTGTGCAGCATCATGAGGTTCCTCATCAGCAAGGAATTCCGGCGATTGGGACGCGAACCGGTGCATGCCGCCGAACCGCTGACGGCGGTGGATGACTGGGCTTCGCCCGAACCCCTGCCGCGCGACCGCGTGATCAGCGCGGAGGAAAAAGCGATTCTCTGGCGCTCGCTGGAGCGCATTCCGGAACTTTATCGCGAGCCGCTGGTCCTTTATTACCGGGAACATCAGTCGATTGAAACCGTGGCCCACAACCTGGACCTGAGCGAGGACGCGGTGAAACAGCGCCTTTCGCGCGGCCGGAAATTGCTTCAGGACCAGGTGCTGTCGTTCATCGCGGCGGCACTGGAAGGGACCAAGCCGGACAAGGCCTTTGCGCTCGGCGTGCTGGGCGCGCTGCCGCTCGTGGCCACCACCGCCAAAGCCGCGACGGCCACCGTGGCCATCAAAGGCGGTTCCACCCTCAAGGCCGGCAGCAGCGTGGCGATGCTGGGCGCGGTGCTGACGGCGAGTGCGCTGTTTGCGCTTTCGTTGTTCGCCTTTTTGGCATTCACCGGCGGCTGCCTTGGCTACATGATGGGCCGGGCCGGCACGCGCTCGGCGGCCCAGTTGCAAAACGTGATGCGCTTCTGGCGCGCCCTGGCCATCGGCTACGGGGTGTTTCTCGTGTTTCCCTGGCTGTTTGCCTTATGCCTGCAATTGCCGGCCAAAACGCATCCCGGCCTCTGGCATGGGATGACGCTCTGGCTCGGGGTGTTCATTGGCTTTGTGCCTGCGATTTTGATTGCCTGGCTCTGGCGGTGGTGGCGCGGATTGCATCCGAGGCAGGCACTGGCCGAACCGCCCCTCAAACCGCTGCGAAAACGCTTCATCGTCTGGGTCATGCTCGGAATGATTTTGCCCGTTGGCATTGTGAGTGTGTTGCTTTGCGCCGTGACAATGGACCCCAGGAAACCGGAGTGGACCACCCGGTTGATCGCACCGGATCAGGTGCAAAAACTGATCCGCGAACACCAGAATGCCACTTATAAAATACAACAATCGAGAAATGGAAGCATGATGCTGTGGATTACGCTGCCGGCGAGCCGGCCCAAGCCCGAATCCATGTTGACGCTGCTGTCGGAAATCGGCATCACGACGGAACCATGGGGAGCGCAACATCACCTTGCCCCCGGCGAATCCAAATCCCAATGGATCCGCCTGCCGGAGCAAGGCCGACGAGTGGAATGTTTCTTGCCGGCGGATGAAGCCACGGTGGCATTGCTGGCGAAAGACGGAATCAAGTATGCCACCGAAGTGGAAGGCCGCGATTATGAGATCCTGGGCATGCCTTGGAACCTGTCCTGCTTGCAGGCCATCTTTCTGGCCCCGCTGGGCCTGGTCCTGATGCTGCTGCGGCCCTGGCGGTGCGAATTTCAGGTGCAGGAAATCGCCCTCCAGCAAAACGAACGCTCCACGAAAATGGCGCTCAAAGCCTTCGGCGTGGCCGTGGCCCTGGTGCTGCTCACGCTGGGCATCACCCTCGGCATCATCACCCGCTGGAATGCCCGCCATTTGTCCCGCACCCAAGTGCAACAAATGGCCGCCGACCTGAAAAGCCGGGGCATGCAATTCAATGTTTACGAATTTAATAACGGCACCAAGGAATTGTGCATCCAACCCAACTTCATCGCCCCGGCGGACGCCGCCACGCTCGCTTTCCTGACCGAAAAAGGCATTGCCTGGCAAACGCTTGTCCAAGGCCGGGATTTTGGCTACGACCAGCCCGGTCCCAGGCTCGCGTTGCCGATCATTCTGCTGCTCGTGGGCGGCGCGGGCTTCCTCTTGTGGCGGATCTCGCCCAAGGTTTTGGCTGTGATGGCGGCGCTGCTGATGATCTCCGTGGGCACGCTTCTCAGCCTGATGACCTCCTGGCCCACACAATCGCTTTCAGATGCGGCGGCACGCGCCATGATTACGGGGCATCCAGACGCCCGCTACGAAATCATCGAATACAGCGACGCGTCACGCGAATTGTTCATCACCCAATCCGGGCAACATCATCGCTGGCCCAATTATGTTGCGCACGCGAATGACTCCCTGCTGACGCTGCTGGCTGACAATAAAATCAAATTTGACACCTCAGTCCAAGGCCGGGATTTTGGTCTGCGGGGATTTGGGCGCGGCACGGCGCTGTTTTATTTGTTTGGCCTGGCGGCTGGCTCGGTTGGCATGCTGTGGCTGGCATGGCGGAAACGGGGATGATGCGTGATGCGTGATGCGTGATGCGTGATGCGTGACATGTGATTGGCAGCTTTTCACGTATTACGCATTACGCATTACGTATTACGCATCACGTATTACGCATCACGTATTACGCATCACGTATTACGCATCACGTATTACGCATCACGTATTACGCATCACGTATTACGCATCACGTATTACGCACGCTTCCGCCCCCGGTTAAACGCCACGCAATCCTCATATTTGACGCCCGCGCCGCCAAAAATATCCAGCGCGGAACCAATGGTCAGGTCCACCTTGCCGCCGCCCAGCCGGGTGACTTCCTCCAGATCAGCCAGGGAATTCGCACCGCCGGCGTAGGTCATGGGGATTGGGGTCCACTGGCCCAACCGGGTCACCAACTCACGGTCAATGCCCCGGCACAAGCCTTCCACATCCACGGCATGGATCAAAAACTCGGCGCAGTAGCGGGAGAATTTTTCCAGCGTCCCGGCCGCAACCTCCAGCTCGGTGAATTTCTGCCAGCGGTCGGTGACCACGAAATAGGTTTCCCCCCGTTTGCGGCAGCTCAAATCCAGCACCAGCCGCTCGCGCCCAATGGCTTGCACCAAGGCATCCAGGCGACTCCAGTCCACGCATCCCTCGCGAAACACCCAACTGGTGACGATCACGTGCGACGCACCCGCATTGATCCAGCCGCGCGCGTTCTCCGCGTTGACGCCGCCGCCCAGGTGGAGTCCGCCGGGATACGCCGCCAGCGCCGCCAGTGCGGCGGCCTCGTTGCCGGCGCCCAATTGAATGACGTGCCCGCCCGGCAAACCGTCGCGCCGGTAGCGTTCAGCAAACCAGTCGGCCGATTTTTCCGAGACGAAATTGGTGCGCAAGCCGGCCTCGCCCAGCGTGCCGCCGACGATTTGCTTCACTTTGCCTTCATGCAGGTCAATACACGGACGAAACATGCGCTCAGGCTAGTTTTCCCCGGCACGCGTGCAAAGGCGAAAATCGGGAAAAGACCTGCTGTGGCGGAATATTATGATGCATTGGCGGATTCGTCTGAATATCGTCAGTGATCCACAGCATTGTGGGGTGTCCCGTCCATGGAATTCGTTTCACTCCGTCTATTCACGTCTATTCACGGTCAGCGCACCTTGATTTCCACGGTGCCGGCAACATCTTTATCCAACAGCAAACCGTGGTTGTCCAAGTGCGTGGCAACGGATTTGCCATTGACGAATACCCGCTTTGTCTCCAAGCCGGGAAGTTGCACCTGGCTGGTCATGCCGGGCGGCAGGGTGAGTTTGAGGGTGTTCTGGCCTTTGTCCCACTGGAGGAGCAGGGAGCCCAGGGGCGTGGGGACTTTGCCTTTCACCCAGGCCAGCGAATCGGGTTGGGGATGGATCGCCACCCGGCTCCAGCCCGGCTGCAAGGGCTGGACGCCCAGCACAAAGCGGGGCAGCAAATTCGCCGGGGCGGAGCCCCAGGCATGATTCCAGTCCAGATTGGACTTGTAACGCTGGTCCCAGGCTTCCCAAGTGATGGTGGTGCCGCTGTCCAGCATGTGTTTCCAACTGCGGTCGTTGGGGGCGGTCATCAGTTGGAGCGCCTGGGCGGCCCGGTCATTTTCGAAGAGGGCTTCGAGCAGATATTGCGCGGCATAGACGGAGCAGCGCATGCCGCGATCGCCCAGCCAGCCAGCCACGTGCGCCCGGCTTTCGGCGGGCACGAGGTCAAAGGCGAGCGGGAAAAGGTTGGCGTGGAGCGAGGTGTGGGGCGTGCCTTCGCCGTCGCGATACAAACCGAGCTGCGGGTCAAACAGCTTGGCTTGAAACGCGGCGCGGGCGGTCTGTTCCTTGGCGGCGTAGTTGACCGCATCGGCATCCCGATGCAGAGCCCGGGCCAGTTCGGCCATCATCGCCAGGGTGCGCAAATGGAAGGCATTGATGACGGTGTTGATCGGCGTGAACACGAAGCCGTCGCGTTCGCCATCCGGCCAGTCCACGAGATCGCCGCGCTGGGAGGGGTTGCTGACCACCAGCCCATCGGCGCGCGTGTGCGGGAGCAGTTTGGATTGCAGCGTGGCGAAACGGGGGGCGAGCCAGTTGGTGTCGCCGGTTTGCCTCCAGTCGGCATAGGCCATGAATATCATGTGCGACGCCCATTCAGTGGGCCAGGTTGGCTGCCGCACCAGGCGGTCAAAGGTGTCGCGGGCCATCTGGATGTCGCCATCGGTATAATACTGGCCAAGCTGATTCAGATAGGCGTCGGCCTCGTAGGAAATGCGTTCCCGGTCGCCATCCACGTAAACGCCGGCGAAGGTGGTGGCCTTGATGGAATAACGGCAGAGCTCCCAGATGTGGTTCAGCGTCTCGTCCGAACACTGAAAGTCCGCCGCCTGATCATTCCAGGTCGTCGCAAAGGCCGCGCGCCGGCTGATTTGGGCCAGATGCAACTCGCCCGGCCAATTATCGATTTCAACCCACCGGAACGGCAGCACCACGCCCCAGTCTGGCGGCGTGAGCACGGCGGCGGGCTGGGCGGTGTTGCGTTGGTCGCGGTTGGGGGCGATGATGACGGACTTGCCGTTGAGCAAAGCCTGCTGCCGGGCATAACGAACACTGCCGGGCGGATGGCAGTTAACGGCCCCGTTGGCCAGCGCCTCGCCGAAATGGACCGAGATCAGATTGGTGGCATCGGTGGGGGGGATCAGCCGCAGATTGCCAAAGGCGACGCGGCCAAAATCCACGAGTTTCGCGCCGGAGGCGAGCGTGGTGATTTGCACGGGCGATTGCTCCACCAAATGCACGGGAGCGGCTGGGGCCGCCAGGGCCGCCACGAGCAGGAGGGCGGCCAGTAACGGCCTTTTAGGGAAGCAAAGATTCGCGACGCGAATGGGTTCGTTTTTTTGAGTGCTCTGGGCACAAGCGGGACGTCGTCCAGCGATTGCAAGATTTACCATGTCGGTTTTGGTGTGGCGGATTCGGAGGGTTTAGGTCAGGGGGTGGTGGCGGCCTTGGCGGGTGCAGCCGGAATGCGGAAACTGCCATCCGGTTGCAAACTTATGGGCAGCCAAAGATAAGATGATTCAGGCAACTGCCATTGTTTCCATTTGTCGGCCATGAAAATAAACCGGTCTTGACCGTGGACGGGCAGGACGAAGGTGCTTTGGGCATGAAAGGTGTTGGTGGCATCGGGACCCGTGCAGGGATTGTCCAATTCTTTCCAAGGCCCGAAGGGCTGGTCAGCCACCGCCGAGCGGGCCGCATTCGGAGCCCAGGCGGTGCAACCGGAGCCCACAAAGTAGTATTTGCCATGGTGCTTGAACACGGCCGGAGCCTCCATGCTGCGGCCCACAAAAATGCGGGCGTATTGGCCGGAGGTATGGAGGTAGTCCCCGGTCAGCCGGGAGACATGCATGGTCGGATTCTCCTCGGAGGCGTAGAATAAATAGGCCTGGCCGTCATCATCCACAAAGACCGTCTGGTCGCGCGCCATCTGGCCGGCGGTGAAATCGCGTGCGAGCACGTTGCTTGCGCCGGGTGCCTGCTCTTCCGGGGTCACATTCACCGGCCAGACGCCGGCATCGGGACGAAAGCTGCCCAGATACTTGAATGGTCCGGCGGGCTGATCGCTGACGGCCACGCCGCTGCGGGCGGCCGCATAGTCCGCAGAGTCAATGTGCATCCACATGACAAATTTTTTGGTGGTGCGGTTGTAGATGACTTTGGGCCGCTCCAGCACCTTGTCCGGTGCCAGGTCGCTCTGCGGGTCGTTGGTAACGGCGGTCAGGACCAGGCCCTCGTTTTTCCAATCCACCAGATTGGTGGAGGAATAGCAGGACACGCCGGTCGTATCGACGCGGGTACCACCCCAGGACTGGTTGCAGTCCGGCAGAAAGGTTTTGCCGGTCTTGTATTCGCCGTACCAGTAATAGGTTCCTTGATGATAAAGCACGCCGCCGCCATGGGCATTGATGGGGTGGCCGGACGTATCCGTCCAGCCAGCGCTGGCGTGGACGTTCTGGCCGGCGAGCGGCACGGAAAGGCCCAAACCGCAGAACAGCAACGAGCTGAAAAAATTCAATTTCAAACAGATCTTCATTTGTTGGCAAAAAACGCCATTACAAATGGAATCAGACCCGCCATACCTTGCTGATGGCCAGATGGAACACGTTTCAGTAACGCTTAAAGGTAACAGATAATTCCAGTTCCATCTATCCCGCATTTGGGGGAAAGCGCCATCCCTGCAACAGGGGATGAAGGATCAACCCGGTGCTTTCGCCGGTTTTGGCGGATTTTTTGGGTAACTTCTGTCCGCGAGCCGGTTACGGAGCGTGGAAAGAAATCAGTCCCACCCTCATGGGCATGACCTCGCCGCAAAGTGCCTGCTCCGCCCTCCATTGGCCGCAGCAAGTTCAACTGGAGGCGGGCGGCGGGTTGGGGTAAGGTGTGGCATGCCGTTTTTACTCGTGTGTCAACGTTGCACCGCCTGCTGTTGCTGGCCGGGGCAGGTGCGTTTGACGGAGGCGGAAATCACCCGGCTGGCCGCCTTCCGTGGAGTGGGCGAATCGGAGTTCATCCAGCAATTCACCCGGCTGCGGGCGGATCGCCAGGGGCTGGCCTTGATGGAAAAGCCCAACCACGAGTGCATCTTTTTGGAGGGTAAAGATTGTTCGGTGCAAGCCGTCAAGCCGCAGCAATGCCGGGATTTCCCCAACCGGTGGAATTTTCCCGGATTTGAAAAACTCTGCCGGGCCATCCCGCAATGGGTCCCCGACCCAAATCACAATGAGTCATCACCTGCGTAAATTTCTTTAAAAAGTGCTTTTCGCGGCTTGCCATTGGGGGCGGGTAACGGCAAATTTCATCAGTTTTACATTTTAACCAGCCGAACTAGAAATAATTAGGAGACTATGAGCAACCAAGCAAAACTGGAACTGGAAGGAAAAGTTTACCCGCTGCCCACCCTGACGGGCAGTGAGAATGAAAAGGCTGTGGATATTTCGTCCCTCCGCGCCAACACCGGCTACATCACCATTGACGATGGTTATGGCAACACCGGCTCCTGCGTCAGCAACATCACTTTCATTGACGGCGACAAGGGCATCCTGCGCTATCGCGGCATCCCCATTGAGGAAATGGCCGAGAAATCCAATTTCATCGAGACGGCCTATCTGATCATTTACGGCACCCTGCCGACGCGTCCGCAATTGAAGGCCTTCTCCGACCTGTTCACCGCCCACCAGTATTTGCATGAAGACGTGAAGTTCCACTTCCAGGGCTTCCCCACCGGCGCGCATCCCATGGCCATTCTCTCGGCCATGATCAACGCCGCAAGCTGTTTTGACGAGGGGCTGATGAATTGGAAATGGGGCAAGAACAAGGAGTTTGACGTGTATGTGGCCAAACTGCTGTCGCAGGTGCGCACGATCGCGGCGTATTCGTACCGCAAATCCAAGGGGCTGCCGATGATTTATCCCAAGCAGCATTACAAATACACCGCCAACTTCCTGCACATGCTGTTCTCCATGCCGTATGAGGACTTCGAATTGCGGCCGGAAGTGGTCAAGGCGCTGGATTTGATTTTCCTGCTGCACGCGGATCACGAGCAGAACTGCTCCACCTCCACCGTGCGCATGGTGGCCTCCTCCCAGGCGAACCTGTTCGCCAGTTGCGCCGCCGGCGTGTGCGCCCTCTGGGGGCCGTTGCATGGCGGGGCCAACCAGGCCGTGCTGGAGATGCTCGCCGAAATTCACAAGGAAGGGGATGACGGCACGAAATTCATCACGGCGGCCAAGGACAAAAACAGCGGTCGCAAGCTCATGGGCTTTGGCCACCGCGTTTACAAGAATTACGATCCGCGCGCCAAGATCATCAAGAAGGCCTGCGATGAAGTCTTGTCCAAACTGCACATTAGTGACCCATTGTTGGACATTGCGAAGAAGCTGGAAGAGGCGGCCCTCAAGGATCCCTACTTTGTGGAAAGAAAATTGTATCCGAACGTGGACTTTTACAGCGGCATCATCATGCGCGCCATCGGCATTCCGGTGGAAATGTTCACGGTGATCTTTGCCATCGGCCGCATGCCGGGATGGATCGCGAATTACAAGGAAATCATGGAGGAGCCCAAGAGCCGGATTTACCGGCCGCGCCAGATTTATACGGGATCGACGCTGACGCACTACGTTCCGCTGGACGAACGCAAGTAGCCGGCGGTGTTTTCCGCCATATTTGGCGGGGATATTATGGCTGGTATGGAACAAAAATTGCTTGTATTTTTCGGCAGGATTCTGGATGAGTAAAATTTTAGTCATCGACGATGAGTCGTGGTTGCGGGAAATGATCCGGCTGGCTTTGGAGCAGCAGGGGTTTGAAGTCATTGAGGCCATGGACGGTGCCGAAGGCATTGCCCAGGCCCGGGAGCAGCTCCCGGACTTGATCCTCTGTGATGTGAACATGGATAAGGCGGGCGCGGGCTATACCACGCTCGCCAAGCTTCGTGAGAATGCCACCACGGCGGCCATTCCATTTATTCTCATGACCGGTTTGGCGGATGCGGCCGGCATGCGCCATGGCATGGATTTGGGGGCGGATGACTATCTGCCCAAGCCTTTCAAGGTGGATGAACTTTACGCCACGGTGCATGCCCGCCTGCGCAAGGCCCAGACCGTCAAACAGGAGGCGGAGAAGAAACTCACCCTGCTGCGCAGCCAGGTTTCCCTCATGCTGCCGCATGAGATGCGCACCCCGCTCAACGGCATCATTTCCAATGCCGAAATGCTCGCCGAATCCGCCGCCAGCCTGGACCCGCAGACCATTTCCGAAATGAGCCAGGAAATCTGCCAGTCGGGCCAGCGCCTCGAACGGTTGATTGAGAATTTTTTGATTTACGCCCAGTTGGAAATCGTGGCTTCCGATACGCAGAGCATCAATCAGCTTCGTTCCGCCATCACCCAGCGCCCCTCCGAGATCATTCGCGCCGCCACCGTTCCCCTGGCGGAAAAGGCCGGACGGCTGCCGGATCTGAGCCTGGACCTCATTGATGTGTCGCTGCCCATGGCCGAGGATTATTTCAAAAAAATCGTCGCCGAACTGGTGCAGAACGGGCTGAAGTTTTCGGATAATGGGCTGGCGGTGCGGGTGCGGTTCGGCCCCACGCCCGAAGGCGTGGAATTGCTGGTGATGGACGACGGCCGCGGCTTCTCCACCGAGCAGATCAGCCGCGTCGGCGCGTACATGCAATTTGAGCGGCGCATGCAGGATTCACAGGGCTTCGGCCTGGGGCTGGCCATTGCGAAAAAACTCGTGGAACTGCACGGCGGTGAGCTGTTGATTGACAGCAACATTGGCGTGGGTTCGACCGTTACCGTCAAATTGCCCCGCGTGCCCACTCACAGCGGCCGACGGGGATGATGCGGGATAATAAAGCCGGTTCAACCCCAGTTCCGCGAAATGCGCGGCCAGAAAGACCAGGCCCGCGCCCACCAAGGGCGCGAAATCCACCCGGCCCACCCGCAACGGCAGTTTTTCCAACGGACGCAAAAGCGTTTCCGCCGTCGCGGTGACATACCGCCAGCCCGGGTGGCTGCCAAAATACACGTAGCTGTTCACCAAGTGCAGGATCAAGATGGCACCCAGCGGATACACCCACTGCAAATAGCTGCTCAGTCCAATCAACAGCGATTGCTTAAGCCGGCTCGCGACGGAAATCTCCGGCAGGAGATGCAGCCAGTTTAAACACCAACTGCCCAGCAACCAGACGATGCCTGTGCCAACCAAGGGCAGCGCCGCCTTGATCCACCGTGGCCAGCCATCCACCCGCCCCAGCGGAATGGCCACCAATCCATGGATGGGCATGGGACCCGACAGCAGCGACAGCAACAGTATCCAGAGATAAAAAACGCCCAGCATCAAGCCGAAACTGGAAAACGAATAGATCAACATGTGTTCGAAGCCAGCCCAGCCGCGCCAATGCAGACTGTTGGAAAAATACAGCACCACCAGGCCCAGATTGAGTTTGCCGCTTTTTTCCAGGCCCATCCCCCAGTAAATCAGCGCGCGCAACAGCAACATCCCGCCGATGAGCGCCAGCAGGTGCCAGCGATGCCGTGGCTTGGTTGACGCCGGGCGCAAGGTCCCCATCAGCGTCGCCGGCCGCCCCTTGATCAACGGATCAAAGCGCTTGGAACGCCAACCCAGCCAGATCAGCAGTCCGGCGAGATTCAGGATGAAATCAACAATCAACATTCGAGTGAAACCGGTCGCGTCCGGTGAATTGTAAACCTTGCGGGAGGAGTATGACAACCCCGCGTTTGTTTTTCATTAAAGCACGTGCCATGCCAACAATTTTTGCGTTCAGGCCAATGAATGCGATGGAATTGATTCATTCTGCCGGAAGCAGGATTGTTACCGTGGCCGGAATGGATGAGCCAAGCGACCCCTTTAGGGCGAAATCGAGGCTCATTCGAAATCCGAAATTCGAAACGGGTTTTCCGCCGCTCGGAAAAAGTGCCGGGGAATTCTCGCGCAAACCCTCTGATTCGGCCTTCGGGCTTCGGATTTCTTTCGGAGTTCGGATTTCGAGCTTCGGGTTTCCGGTTTAATCGGCCATCGGCAATCCCAAATCGGCAATTCCCTTGATGATTTGCTCGACTCTGGCCACATCGGCGGGCAGGTCCACGCCCACGCTGTCATAATCCACCCGCACCACCGCGATGCCAATACCGTTGTCCAAGGCCCGCAATTGTTCCAGCTTCTCCGCGTTTTCCAGCGGCGACACGGGATATTTCACCAGTCGCAACAGGGTTTCCCGCCGGAAACCGTAAATGCCCAGATGCTTCAAAAACGGATAGGCCGCCAATTGCTCCGCCGCCGGCCGCAAAGCCGCCTCGCGCAAATAAGGGATCGTGCGCCGCGAAAAATACAGCGCGTTGCCGGCGGTGTTGAGCACCACCTTCACCACGTTGGGGTTGTCATATTCGCCCAGGTGCCGGATCAGCGTGGCGGCCGTGGACATTTCATGGTCACCCAAAGCGTTGGCCACCGCATCAATGACCGCCGGATCAATCAAGGGTTCATCGCCCTGGATGTTGACCACGGCATCACAGGAAATCCGCGCGGCCACCTCGGCGATGCGGTCGGAGCCGCTGGGATGATCCGCGCGGGTCAGCTCCACGCGGCAGAATTTCTGGGCGGCGGCCAAAATGCGCTCGTCGTCCGTGGCCACCACGACTTCCGCCAGGGATTTGGCCCGCTGGCACTGCTCCACCACCCGCTGGATCAGTGGTTTCCCGGCGATGAGCGCCAGCGATTTGCCGGGAAAACGCGTCGAAGCAAACCGGGCGGGAATGATGCCAATGATTTTCATGCCGGTATTTAGCCAGAATCGGACGGCGAAGAAAACCCGATTTCGCAGTTTTGGCAATTTAGGCTATCCTCGGACGGAACATTCACCGCAATGGCAATTTAGTAACACGTTTTGCCAATTAACGGCCAGCGTTCAACTTGCTACTTTGTTAATCATTGTATAGTAAGATTACTTTATTACAAACACTGCGCTATCATGACCACTAAAAAAGCTAAATCTGTCCGCCTCAACCGCGCCCTGCCGAGCAAGGGTGTGGACTGGCTGCATAACCCTGTTTTCAACAAAGGCACCGCCTTCACCGAGGCGGAACGGGATCAACTCGGCCTGCGGGGCCTGTTGCCGCCCCACGTCCAGACCATGGAGGAGCAGGTGCAGCGAGTCATGAACAATTTCCGCAGCAAATCCAGCGACCTGGAGCGCTACATCCAGATCGCGGCGTTGCAGGACCGGAACGAAACCTTGTTTTATCGCGTGGTCATGCAGTACTTGGAAGAGCTGATGCCCATCATCTACACCCCCACCGTGGGCAAGGCCTGCCAGGAATACGGCCACATCTTCCGCCGTTCCCGCGGGTTTTACATCTCCATCAACGATCGCGGCAACGTCGAGAAGATTCTCCAGAACTGGCCCACGCGCGACGTCAAGGTGATCGTGGTCACCGACGGCGAACGCATTCTGGGGTTGGGCGACCTCGGCGCTTCCGGCATGGGCATTCCCGTCGGCAAGCTCTCGCTCTACACCGCCTGCGCGGGAATTGATCCCACGCAATGCCTGCCCATCACCATCGACGTGGGCACCGACAACGCCACGCTGCTGGCGGATCCGCTGTATATCGGCCTGCGCCAGAAGCGCGAGCGCGGCCCCGAATATGATGCCCTCATCGAGGAGTTCATGGTGGCTGTGGAAAAACTGTTCCCCGGCGTGCTCGTGCAATTCGAGGACTTCGGCAATTCCAACGCCTTTCGTTTGCTCGATCGCTATCAGGACCGCGCCTGCACCTTCAACGACGACATTCAAGGCACCGGTTCCGTGGCCTTGGCGGGCGTCCTCTCCTCCCTCCACCTCACCGGGGGCAAGCTGGCGGACCAGAAAGTGCTCTTCCTCGGCGCGGGCGAAGCCGGTCTGGGCATTGCGGAAAACATCGTCAATGTGCTCGTCAGCGACGGTCTCACGGTCGAGGAAGCGCGCAAGCGCTGCTGGTTTGTGGACTCGAAGGGCCTGATCGTCAAGAGCCGCGACGGGTTGACCAAGCACAAGCTCCACTACGCCCACGATCACGCGGCGTGTGCCGACCTGCTCACGGCGGTCAAGTCCCTCAAGCCCACCATGCTCGTCGGCGTGTCCGGCCAGCCCAAGACCTTCACCCGCGAAATCGTGGAATTGATGGCGCAATATAACCAGCACCCGGTGATCTTCGCGCTCTCCAATCCCACCTCCAAGGCCGAATGCACCGCCGAGGAGGCGTACACCTGGACGAAGGGCAAGGCGGTCTTTGCCAGCGGCAGTCCGTTTGCGCCGGTGGTGGTGGAGGGCAAGACGCATGTGCCCGGACAGGGAAACAACGCCTATATTTTCCCGGGCGTCGGCCTGGGGGTCGTCTGCACCGGTGCCCGCCGCGTGACCGAGTCCATGTTCATCGTGGCCGCCCGCACGCTGTCCAGCCTCATCCGCAAGGAAGAGCTCGCGGAAGGTCGTATTTATCCGGCGCTGACCCGCATCCATGAAGTCTCCCATGCCATTGCCGTGGCCGTGGCCGAGGAGGTGTTTGCGAAGAAATTGAACGCCATCTCGCGGCCGGAAGATATCCCGGCGTATGTGCGTTCCCAGATGTACACGCCGGAATATCACGACTATACGCATTACCAAGCGTAATCAGCTTAATTGGTGGGTCGCACCGCGCCCCGGTGCTGGCGTATCAACTCGGTCAGCAAAACGGAGTCAGGCTCGCGCCTGGCTCCATTTTTTCTGTGACCATGCCAGCCTTAGCCAAGATGAAGCAACCGCACTTATGCGGTGGACACGGCATGGTTTCGAATAACGGTGGGTGGGAACGGGAGAAACATTTCCGGTGGCGGAACCGCAACCGACCGACGCCGGGCCTTTTTGGCACCACAGTAAAAACGGGGTCGAGCTTGCGCTCGACCCCGTTTTGATGACGAGGTTTATACGCCTTCACCGAGGCGTTCAGAAGGGCGGCGCAGCACTTGGAGGGGCTGTCCGTCTGCGCCGCTAGCAAAACCTCTCTGCCAACCCTGAGGGACAGCGAAACGAACTTAACAACAGGCCGGTTGAAAACAAAGAAAAATCCATGAATCCATCCTGGATCTCAACGCTCCAACTAACGCCAATAGCCATGATAATAGGGTCCCCAATAGGGTCCCCACCAGAGCGGCCAGGGGGCAACATACACGGCGGGCTCCTGAACGACGGTGGTGGTGGTGGCGGTGGCCTGGCTTTGGGGTTTGCTGGCGGAGTTGATCATGGTGTTGATCACAGCTTCGCTGACGCCGGCGTTTTTGAGGGAAATGATCTGGTCGGCCGTCAGTTGATAACGGGTGCTGGAGTTTTGAATCTGGCCGATAATCAGCGAGTCACTCACATGCGCTTGCGCCATGGTTTGCACTTCTGTGAGACTCGGTCCTGGTGGCGGAGGCGGCGTGGCCACCGTGTAGGTCCTGGTGACGCAACCGGCCAGCAGGAGGCCGGCGAGCGGAAACAGCAATTGATACTTCATGTTCATAACAGTTGTTCATTTACAATCAAACGGGTTTACGCGCAACTCTTAATTCTACCTTTCCCCCAACATGATTGGGGGTCTTTCTCGTTAGCGTAAACCATGCCAGCGGTGGCTTGGCAACTTGACGGCAATTGCTGAGGCTTTGCCGCCTTTCACCGGCATCAGTGCCTGCTTTGGCTGCAAAGCAACTATGCTGGCTGCAAAGTAAATAGCCTTCGCGATGGGGCACCCCAATCGCCAGTTAAAAGCGGAACCGAAGCAACGCAAAGTTGGGTTCGCGCAGCTCCTGATTGCCGTTCATCGGCAGGAGTGCGGCCATGGGCAGCGGGTAGCGAGAGGTCAGCCCGGACAGATCGCGCGCCTGTCTGGGCGGATTGAGCATAACCCACGACCGCTGGGGCATCAGCAAATCCACAAACCAACCGGAAACCTGCGTTCTTGGGCCCCACGCCCACGACGGTTCCATTTTTGTCTGCCAAGTCAGGCTGGGAAGAGAATTAGTGGTGACCACCAGGTTTGGTGCGGGGGCTTTATCTTGCGCCTGGGCCGCCCTGGACAGGAGCCCAGTAATGGCTGACACCGCCAGACCGGTGCGAACGCCTTTCCGCAGCGGCGTCACGATCTGGTTCAGAAACTTGTCAATTGGCATCGTGTATAACATATAATTACTTTCTATTTGGGATTTCGACTTTTACCACGATACGACCCGGGCCGATGTCTTGCCATGGGGTGAATCCCTAACCTGGGCTAACCCCAAAAATGCGGGTTCCCGGCCAGGCGGGATCCACGCGCGGAGGCGCGTGTGGGCGCGGTTGACGAGGCGTCAACCGCCCCACGCGAGGGCGCGTGCGCTCCCCGAGCCCAACCCCGGCAGCGAATGGCCGCAGCCCGATTCCACTGGAAATAGCGAAGAACCCGTTCAGAAACCCAGGCCGGGGAGCTTTAACGTAAAACGAAGGGGTGTTAAATAAAAAGGGGGATTGGCATCGGACCAGATGGGGGCGCGAAGCCGATCTGCATCCGGAGGGTCAGCGCGGGTCGGACAATTGAGTGGTTAACTGCTGGATGCGGGCATCGCGCAGTTCGGTTGCCGCGAACGGGTCAAAAGCGGTGTTGGTCTGGATGGTTGACAAAGCCAGGGCCAACCAGTCCCCCCAGCGAATGGTGCCAGTCGAACCATTGGTGGCCTGACAAGTGGGCGGCAGCTTCACCCCAAGCCCTCCGCTCTGAGCCGGGTTAACACGGGAATATTCCAGGTAATCGGCACGCGCCAGGCGCACCGACCCGAAAACGTTGGTGCTCAATAACTCACGGCATAAAAGCTGGCGGTATCCGTGCATTGCCAGCAATCCAGCTTCCACTGCGGGCCAGCCAAAATTATTGGTCCAGGGCAGTGCGCCCCAAGCCGAATTCGTCTGGCCAAACAGTTTTTCTGCCGTGGCCTGCAGAACCGGGTTGGTGGCGAACTGTTTCATGGGTTCAAAACAGTCCAGATGGAAACGCTCAAATTGCCCGGGCGACGTGGTGAGAATCCAACCGGCATATTCCTCAAAGGCGGAAGGATCGCCGGCTTGGGCGCGGACCAAAGCCAGCTTGGCCAGGTCATCCCCCAATTGCAGGTTGGAATACTTCATGACGGTGCTGGCGCGTTTGGACAGGGTTCGCGCCACCGGCAAGGCGGCCGGCACATCCCACTTGGCGAGATATTCGGCCATTTGGCAACCGACAGACAGGTTATAGCTTTCGACGGGGTTGGTGACTTCCAAGGCGTGCCGGGCCATCAACTCCGCCACCGAGGGATTCCGCCGGTCGCGCAATGGTTCCCCACGCAGGCGGACAACCGAATTGGTGGGCACCGGCGGTTGCATGCTGAAGCCATTCAGGTGGCAAAGGGCATTCTCCGGTTGAACAATATTAGCGGCGGCTTCCGGCCAGCGAACGCGCATGGAGTCATCCGCCAGAATGGCAAACCAGCGATCTTCTATTTTCAGGGATTTATATTTGATCCAGTACGCCCGCATTTCCTGGCTGCTGGAAAAATTAGCCTGCAAAATGGTGGTCAGGGCCACCCAGGCCGCCTCGCGGACGGACAAGACCGTGCGGCCCCGATGAAAGCTCCGTCCAAAAGAAACGGATCGAGTCAGGCGTTGGTCCTGCTCCACACAATCCAGCAAGGGTTCGACGGCGGCATCGCCCTCAGCGATCAAAGCGGCGACGACCGGCTCTTCCGCCGGATTGACGCCACCGGGTTCCCCCCACTGGCGGGCCTGGATCAAGTCCAAATCCTTGATCAAGGCGCGCACCCGGTGCGCCTGATCCGTGATATTGGTCAAACCACGGGAAATGACAGCAACGCGTCGCCCCTCGCTTTCGCGACGCTCCAAGTCGGCGAGAATCTGCGGCAATTGGCCCAGGAAACTCAGATAGGGTTGCAACCGGGGTTTCTGGCCCGAAGCGTCCCACGATGGCTCAGGCGCGAATCCCCGCCGGGCGCAGGCGGATTCGATCAAGGGCTGGATTTGGGTCAGGCGACGCGCATCGGCCAGGGCGAGATTTTCATCGCCGCGTTCATGGGCGCAAATCAAGCGGTCAAACAGGCTCCAAGCCCATTCAGTGGCCCATTTATAATAGGGATCGTCCCACTCGCTGGTGGCTGGCGTCTGGCCGGGCTGGCGGGAAATCCATTCGCGTTCCACCGCAGTGGAGCTGGATCGCGTCTGGCCGGGCCGGAAAACTCCGCCCGTGAGGTTTCCATTGTCGCCTGAAGGGCGCGCTGCAGACACCCAGTCGTTGGAAACCAAATCAACCCGCCCCAACCGCAGCAACAAGCAGCCATGAATTCCCGACGGATGGTTCCACGCCACCCCCATGTATTCAGGCCAAACGAAGTCCGATGTCCCCCGCCAGTTCGTGGGCAGCAGCCGCACATCGGCTTCCAGACTGGCATTGGTGCCAATGGAAACCAGCGGATAGACCAAGCCATTCCAACCGATGCCAAACCGCGTTTCACCCCGCCCGGGAAGGACCCAGCCATGGGTTTTGACCACGCCGCCATCGCCGTGCCAGACATTCCCGGTGCCGACCTCGATTTCGCGATAATCGCAGCCCCGGGGATCAGCCAAACCCTGTTCAAAAAGCAGCGTTGCCGCCGTCACATTATTGGTGGGCAGCAATGCTTCGGGAGGGAGCCAGGCGGCGTTTTGTTTTGGCGGCAGCCCCAGGTTTTTGCCGGTGAAAGGCGGGGTGGCCGGAGTCGCCACCGCAGGTTCCGGGGACAGGAAAAGAGCGGGGGAAATCTGCAAAGGGGAAGCATTCGTTTCAATAGCGCCGGCGACCAGCACGACTTGCGATAAAATCAATCCAATAAGAAACAACCGCATAATGATTTTCATCTCGAGCGACATGTACTAATGGGATGGGCAGGGAATGGCAATTAAAATAATCCCAAAGCAAAAAAATATTCTGGCATGAAACGAACAAAACCATAAGCTTTCCACATGAAGACTTCCGGGTTCAGATCGTCGTGCCAACTGGCATTCGCCGCCATTTTGTGGTGGCAAACGGCCGTCACCTGCCGGGCGCAAAGCCACGCCAAGCCAGCGGGCATGATGGATTTTTTGGGGGCCATCCAAGCGGGGCATGAACGTGACGCCCTGGCCATGCTGGAAGCGAATACCAATCTGGCGAATGCCCGGGACGATGTGACCAAATGCGCCCTGCTGGAGGCCGCCAAAGCTGGCGACGTCACGTTGGTGAAACGCCTGTTGGAGCTTGGCGCAGACATCAATGCGCAGGGTGACACCCTGATGAGTGGCGGGAGTCGGAACACGGCTTTGCACTGGGCGATTCAAGGCCATCATCTGGAGGTCTGCCGGGTGCTGCTGGCAGCGGGAGCTGATCCCAACCGGATGGCCTTGAGTTATGACACGCCACTGCATCTGGCCTTCGCCGAAGACCAGGAGGACATTGCCAGCCTGCTGTTGGATTACGGCAGTGAACCTTTCCTGGGCAAACTCTTTGTCAATGATGAGACGACGCCCTTTGAACTGGCGATCACGAAAAGTCATGGGCGTTTGGTTCCCCGGATGCTGGGACAGGAGTCCCGGCAGCCGTTGGGGAACAAGTCCCTGCAAAAGCCCGGGCGTCTGCCGCGACAAGGCATTAAGACCAGTGCGGAGGTGCTATCGCGGCGCGGGGGCGAGTTGCTGAGCATGGCCGCCCAACGGGGGGAAGTGGAGGCCGTGAGCGCATTGTTGCGCGCCGGGGTGGTCCTCAATGACGCCCACACTGGTCCGACGCTGATTCAAGCCTATGCGATCGCCGCCAATGACAACGCCCGGAGTTATACCGGGGTCAGCGAGCAGTTGCTCCAGTTGCAAAAACGATTGGAAGCCAACGATGCCAGCGGGGGCGATCCCGACTGGGTGGCGCGACAGCGCGCTGCGATCGAGGCCCAGGAAGGCAGTTTATCGAACCGGCTCGCGATGATGGCCCCGGAGCGGTGGCATCAGGTGCTGGAACTGCTGGTGGATCACGGCGCGGATTATGATGCGTTTGCGGCGACGGCTCTGGACGACAAAGGGCAGGCGAACAAGCTGATGGCCCGGAATAAAAATGTGGTGCAAACGCGTGACGGCAACGGTGAGACGCTCCTGCATTGGGCCATGCGCACGGACCATCCTGCCATGGCGTCATTTTGGATTGCGAACGGCGTGCCGCTGGAGGCCACGAATGACGCGGGTGAAACCGCCCTTCACCTGGCGGCTTCGGCGGGAAACGCGAACCAGGTCAGGCTGCTGCTGGCGGCCAAGGCATCCACGGCGGTGCGGGACACGAATGGTTGGACGCCATTGGAGGCGGCCATTCAAAACCAGCAGGCGGACTGCATTCATTTGCTGCTGCCCGGGCAGGGAGCGGCGGCCCACCCGGAGCGAGGGCCATCCCAACCACTCCATGCGGCGGCGGCGGCGGGGAACATTGCCCAGTTGGCCGCGTTGTTGGAGACGGAAACCAACTTGGAGGCGCGAAACGAACTGGGGTTTACCCCGCTCCAACTCGCGGTGACCAAAGGCCATCTGGGAGCGGCGGCCTTGCTGGTGGATAAAGGCGCCAATCTCAAGGTGACCGACAGCGCCGGCAATTCCCTGCTCCACCTGGTTTTCCTTGATCACTATTCCGTTTATGACCGGCCCTCCCCCGACTGGCTGGCGCAATTGAAAGCGGGACCAATCAAAGCGGTTTGCATCAGCAATTTAACCGTGGGGCCTTATAGCCAAGGTCCGAATCCCCTCCTGCAAGGCGCTTGCTTTCTGTTGGCCTGCGGACTGGATGCCCGGGTGACCAACGGGGCTGGAGAAACGGTCCTGCAATGGGTGACGGCGGGGGAGGATAAAATCGGCCGGGGGAATTTTTTCTTCGACGACGACCAAAACCAAATGATCCGCTTATTGTCACAGGCGGGCAGCGATCTGGAACAGCGCGATGCCGACGGCAATACGGTGCTGCATCGCTATATCAAGACCATGGATGTCAGCGGGGGAGGGAATCTTCAGGCGATCATCGCCGCCGGCGCGGACATCAATGCCACCAACGGTGCCGGCCAAACGCCGCTGCATCTCGCCGCGCAAAAGATTCCTGCATGGGACTTGAACGACCCAAGCGTTGGTGAACCTAGAGAAGCATTCCAATTGCTGGTCTATAAGAAGGCGAATGTCAACGCAAGGGACAATCTTGGACGGACCCCGCTGCATGTGCTGGCGATCGCAAATTCATCCTATCCAGAAGCCGCCACCCGACTGCTCGTGGCTGCGGGAGCAAATCCGAATCTGCAAGACAACGAAGGCATGACCCCGCTGCATCTGATCGCCGGGTCTAGTTTGTCGTTCAAACAGGACATGGTCCAATATTTACTCAACGTCAAAGCGGATCCGAATATCCAGGACCAGCATGGGCGGACCCCGGCACATTTGTTTTTGACCGGGGCCTGGCCTTGGCAATCCGCCGGGAATTGCATACAGAAGCTGGCGGCGGCGGGGGCGGATTTCTCCATCCGGGATGAGTCCGGTAAAACCCCGCTGCATTACCTGGCGGCCTTGGGTGAACAAAGCCCGCTCTTCTATATCAATGGCGTTGACCGGGTTTTCCTGGCCGCCAAGGTGGACTTGCAAGCGAGAGACAACGAGGGGGACACGCCCGCCATCATTGCCGCCAAGACCGGGACCAAGGACGTTTTCGACTGGCTGGTCAAACAGGGGGTTGATTTGGACCTCACCAACCATCAGGGGGAGACGGCCCGATTGTTGATGGCGCACCATAACGAGCCATTCCCGCGGTTTGGCGGCAACGCGGAAACGGATCTGTTCCAAGCGGTGCGGGAGGACAACCTGGCGGCGGCGGCCGGTTTGTTAAAAGCCGATCCAGCGCAGATCAATCAAACCAATCGGTCGCAACAAACGCCCTTGCGGCTGGCAGTGATGCAGGAGCGAACCGACATGATTGGGTTGCTCGAATCGCATGGCGCGGTCTGGGATGCCGGATCGGCGGTCCTGGCCGGCCGGACGAAGGAGTTGGAAAAGATTTTGCGGCAAAACCCGGAAGCAGCTGGCATGACCATGATGGGCAAGGGCTTGTTGCATATCGCCGCCGCCAACAATGATCTGGATTCCGTCCGGTTGTTGGTGGCCGCCAAGGGGGGGGTTAATACCGCAGATTTCTGGGGCTTGACCCCGCTGGGTTATGCCCTCATGACCCACCATAAGGCGGTGGAGGATTTCCTGCGCCAGGAGGGCGCGCAGGAAGACATTTTTGATGCGGTTTACACCGATGACGGGAAATTGGTGACGACGTTGCTGGAGCAGGACAAGACGCTGGCGGCGGCCATGAGCCAGCAGCAATATTCGGTGCTGGATGCCGCGGTGGCGAACGGCAGCACCAATGCCTTGCGCGTGCTCTTGAAACACGGGGTCAGCTTTGCCGACGACCCACAAGATCCGGTGGCGCTGGCGGCCAGCGGGAACCGGCCGGAATGCCTGGCCCTGCTCCTTCGCGCCGGGGCGAAACTGGATGCCGGCAACCGGCATGGATTGAGCCCATTACACTGGGCGGCGATGAATGGTGCGACCGAGGCGGCCGAATTCCTCCTGCAGCACAAGGTGAAGGTGAATCAACCCGTGGCCGAAGCCGACCCCGAACCGGGACATGCCGGCAGCATTTTGGGGGACACGCCGTTGCATCTGGCGGTGTTGTGCGGCGAGACCAACATGATCAACCTGCTGCTGAAGGCTGGCGCCGACGTGAATGCCGCCAACGCAGCACAACTGACCCCATTCGATTTGACGGGAGACGCAAGCCGGCTGTCGTTCGAATTCATGAGGATCCGTCTGAGTTTGCACGGCCCATTGGACAATCAAAAGAACGCCCGGGCCAGAATGCAAAAGGCCATGGCGAATGCAAAAGCGGTGGCGGAAATTCTCCAGGCGGCCGGCGGCAAACACTCGCCAAATTATTCCCCGTTCGGAAGGTATTGAAAACCAGCCGCCACTGGGTCCGCCAATCCAGGTTTAATCTCCGGCAAGAATTGATTGGCAATATTTTCGTAATGGCGCGAAGGTGGGTTCGCACCTATGAAAACAATCGCACTCCTTTCTGTGGCGGCGCTCGCGCTCGCCTTTTCCACCCCCCATTCTTTGGCCGCGGACGGCAAAGCCGTTTACGCCGATTCCTGCATGAAATGCCACGGCGAAGATGGCAAGGGGCAGACCAAAATGGGCCAGAAACTGGGCGCCCGGGATTATTCGGACGCCAAAGTCCAGGATTCCCTCACGGATGACCAGGCGTTCAAGTCCATCAAAGAGGGCTTGAAGAAAGATGACAAGACGTTGATGAAGCCCTCGGAGTTGTCGGATGAGGACATCAAGGCTTCGGTCGCCTATCTGCGCACGTTGAAGAAGTAAGGCAAAGCATAGATCGGGAAACGCCCGGTGAGGGCCCCGGGCGGGCACCGGGCCTGCAGAACCGCCAAGTTCCGGGAACGCCATGCAGGCTTTGTGCCCGCAGACGGAGGTCTTTGGAAAAGCCAATGGCCGGCCAGGCGAAAATCATTTCGACGCCCCACCTGTGTTGGGTTCATGTTGGGTTCATGTTGAGTTGGGGTGGGGCGTCGATTTTTATTTCAAGGCCTGCAAGCGGCGGGCGACTTCTTCGGCGTTGGCGCGGCTGTTGAAGGCGCTGATGCGGAAATAGCCTTCGCCTTGGGAACCGAACCCGCTGCCGGGGGTGATGACGACGTTGGCCTCGTTCAGAATTTTGTCAAAGGTCTGCCAACTGGTCAGGCCCTTGGGGGTGCCCACCCAGATGTACGGGGCATTGACCCCGCCAAAGACTTTCAGGCCCGCCTGCCGTGCGCCCTGGCGCAACACGGCGGCATTGCCGAGATAATGCCGGATCAGCGCCGCCACCTGCTCCTTGCCGGCGGGTGAGTACAGGGCCTCGGCCGCGCGCTGCACGGGGTAGCTCACGCCGTTGAACTTGGTGGTCATGCGCCGCAGCCACAGCGGATGCAGCGGCTTGAATTCGCCGGTGCGGGTCTGGGCGTTCAGGGTCTTGGGCACGATGGTGAAGGCGCAACGGACGCCGGTGAAGCCGCCGTTTTTGGAGCAACTGCGGAATTCGATGGCGCATTCCCGCGCGCCGGGAAGCTCATAAATCGAGTGCGGAATGCCCGGTTCGGTGATGTAGGCCTCGTAGGCGGCATCAAAGAGGATCAGCGCTTGGTGCTCCCGGGCATATTGCACCCAGGCGGCCAGTTGCTCGCGTGTGGCGGCGGCACCGGTGGGGTTGTTGGGCGAGCAGAGATATATAACATCCACATGCCGCCGGGGCGGCGCGGGGATGAAGCCGTTGGCGGGGCGGCAGGGCAGATACACCAGTCTGGCGTAGGCCCCCGCCTCGCTGGCTTCGCCGGTGTGGCCGGCCATGACATTGGTATCCACATACACGGGATACACGGGGTCGCTGATGGCAATTTTGTTTTTCGCGCCCAAAATATCCAGGATGTTGCCGCAATCGCATTTGGAACCGTCGCTGACGAAGACCTCGTCATCGGCCACGTCGCAGCCGTGGTCGCGGTAGTCGTTCTGGGCGATGGCATGGCGGAGCCATTCGTAGCCCTGCTCGGGGCCGTAGCCTTTGAAGGTTTCGCGCACGGCGAGTTCATCCACGGCCTGGTGCAGGGCCGTGATGACGGCCGCCGGGAGGGGTTCGGTCACATCGCCGATGCCGCAGCGGATGAGCCGTTGGGCCGGCCCGGGGTGGGCGTCGCAAAACGCCTTGACGCGCCGGCCGATTTCGGGAAACAGGTAGCCCGCTTTCAGTTTAAGATAATTGTCGTTAAGAAATGCCATAAATCGAAGGGTTGAACGGTACCGGAACCGGCCGCCCTGTGCAAGCGGTCGTTATCAGACGAACGGATGAACCAGGGGCGCTCTAAAGCGGCATTAGCGAGCGGTTGCAAACCAGGGTGGCACGGGTCACTGGCTCGTACCGTCCGGCGAGCCGCCGGACGGGTGAGGCGCTCTTTTGGCATGCGGAGACCGTTTCCCACTGTGCGCCCCGCTCCGCTCAGCCGGGCTGGTAGCCCGGCAGGACGGGCCAGTGGCCCGTGCCACCCCTGCATGGTCCATGCTTTTGCCATTAGGGCGACTTTACGGGTCCCGGATCATGGCGAGAGGCGTTCGATTTTCCACGTGCCATCGGGCTGGCGGGTGTAACTGAAGCGGTCGTGGAGGCGGCTGGGGCGGCCCTGCCAGAATTCGATGCGTTCGGGGCGCAGGAGGTAGCCACCCCAGTTGGGGGGCAAGGGGACTTCGCCGGGGAATTGCTTTTCGAATTCGCGCCATTTGGCCTCGAGAAAGGCGCGGTCGGGCACGGGTTCGCTTTGCTTGGAGGTCCAGGCGCCGATGCGGCTGCCGCGGGGGCGGGTCCGGAAATAGTTTTCGGATTCGGCCACGGGCAGTTTGGTGACGGTGCCGGCGACGCAGACCTGGCGTTCGAGGTCGGACCAGAAGAAGGTGAGGGCGGCGCGGGGATTTTCCGCGAGTTCGCGGCCTTTGCGGCTGTCGTAGTTGGTGTAGAAAATGAAGCCGCGTTCATCCACGGATTTCAACAGGACGGTGCGGGTGGAGGGTTGGCCGGAGGCATCCACGGTGGCCAGGGTCATGGCGTTGCTGTCCGGGGGGCGGTGATTGCGGAGGGCGCTCCAGAGTTTGAAGAGGGCGATGCCGATTTTGCGCCAGCGGCTCTGGGCGGTGTCGCCGGCGGCGGCCTGGAACCAGGCTTCAAACTGGCGGAGGGGGTTGGCCGCCAGGCCGCTGCGTTCCAAGGCCCCGCGCCGGTAATCCTCGCGGAAATCGGACAGGTTCATGCCGGGTCACATGGAGCGGAACGCCGTCAGGCCCAGAATGAGGATGAAGGCGGCGAAGGCCAGCCGCACGCCGCACAGGAGCCGGATGCGGGATTCGGTGGCCGTGGCCCAGTTCAACAGGTCGCGCAGGTGCCAGGGGGCGATGGTCAGCCAGATGCCCGCGAGGACGAACACGTAGGCCCAGGTTTGGATGACAAGGACGAAGGGCGACTGGCCGAGATGGGGCCGGCCGGCATCCACCATGCACTTGCCCAGCAGCAACAACACCACCGCCAAGCCGCGCACGGCGAGGTAATCCTGGACAAACACGCAGGACAACAAGCCCACGGCGACGAAGCCCACCATCATGTAGGGCTTGAACGAGGCGAAATCCGCGATGGGCTCGATGCTGACATTCCAGACAAACCACGCGGTGCCAAGCAGCATGAGCAGGATGCCCACGGGGAGGTTGCGGGGGAATCGTTTCGCGGCGGACGCCAGTTGGGCGGGCCGGGTGAGGCCAAAGATCTGCGGCAGCGCCATGCCTGCCCCCAGCAAAACGGATAAAAGCGACAATTTCATTGGGGGCATTAAAGCAGCAAATTCTGGAAAACCCAAGTTGAATTAGCGCGCGGGATTTGGCCCTTTCGAGGCGCTCGATAGTCCGGCATTATCGAGGCCACTGGCCCGTGCCGTCCGGCGACCCGCCGGAGGGAACGGGTGGGGCGCTCTTTTTGCCAGCGGGGACCGTTTCCCCCAGTCCGCCCTTCTCCGCTCAGCCGGGCTGGTAGCCCGGCAGGACGGGCCAGTGGCCCGTGCCACCCGAGCAGATCCTTGCGCGGTGCCACTGGTTGCCATCAGGCGAAACGAGTCCGGCATCATTTGGGGGATGATTTTTGTGCGTCATCGTGGAGGGAATCATGCACCATGCGGGTGATGTCGGCATAGGAATAGGGCTTGGGCAGGAACCGGGCGTTGTTGCGGGCGAGAATCTCGGGGCTGACAATATCGTCGGAATAGCCGCTGGTGAAAATGACGTGCAGTTCGGGCCGTTCGGAGAGCATTTTCTCGGCGAGTTCCATGCCGGAAATCCCCTCGGGCATTTTCATATCCGTGAGCAACAGGTCGATTTCGGAGTGATGTTCGTCCCAAATGCGCAAGGCTTCGCGGCCCGAGCTGGCTTCCAAAATCCGGTAGCCGCAGTCGCTGAGAAAATCCCGCGCCATCTCCCGGAGGAATACCTCGTCCTCCACGACGAGGACGGTTTCGGAGCCCCCGGCGGCGACGGGACCGGCCACGACCACGGCCTCGGCGGTGACCACGGGCGTCTCGTCGCTGGCCGGGAAGAAAACGGTGAAGGTGGTGCCCATGTCCACTTCGCTGGCGACCTCGAGCCAGCCGGCGTGTTGTTTGACAATGCCAAAGACGGTGGCCAGGCCGAGCCCGGTGCCTTTGCCGGGTTCCTTGGTGGTGAAAAACGGCTCAAAAATGCGCGCGCGCACCTTGGCCGACATGCCGCACCCGGTGTCGGTCATTTGGAGGCGCACAAAATGGCCCATGCGGGCCTCGGGATGATGTTCGAGATAATCGGGGCCGATCCAGCATTCGTCGACGCTGATGGTCAGGGTGCCGCCGTTGGGCATGGCGTCGTGGGCATTGACGGCGAGGTTCACGAGGACCTGGTCAATCATGCCGGCATCGCCAAAGACGGGCGGGGGTTCCTGCACGCAGCCAAAGCGCAGGGCAATGGTTTCGCCGAGCAACCGGCCCAGCATCTTGTTCAGGTTGACCACCACCTCGCGCAGGTTGAGCGCGCGGGGTTGCATGATGTTTTTGCGGCTGAACATGAGCAACTGGCGGGTCAGCCCGGCGGCGCGCTCGCCCGCGCCATACACGGCCAGCATGGCATCCTGGACCTCCGGCGGGAGGTTGGGATTGGTGAGCATCTTGCTGGTGTGCCCCTGGATGATGGTGAGCATGTTGTTGAAGTCATGCGCCACGCCGGCCGCCAACTGGCCGATGGACTCCATCTTTTGGGCCTGCAACAACTGGCCTTCCAGATTGAGGCGGTTGGTGATGTCCTCGCCATAACAATGGACGACGTGGCTGGAAAGGACGGGATGGAAGGACCAAGAAAGGGTGTGGTCGCCGATTTTGGTTTCGAGGTTGGAGCGGCTGGTGCCGGAGTACAAACAGCAGGCGGCGATGTCGGTGACATCCTCCGGCAAAATCTCCCGGGGATGCGCGCGGCCCACGGATTGCGCCAGCTGCTCGGCGGCCCCGTTGAGATAAGTGATTGAGCCATCGGCGGAAATTTCGAGCGCGGGATTGGGGTTTTCCTTCACGAAGGAAGCCAGTTTCTGCATGGCCGACTCGGCGCGCCGCCGGTCGTCGGCCATGCCAATGGTATTGGCGGCCGCCAGCAGGAACTGCACCTCGTCAGGGGAAAACACGCGCCGGCGGGTGGAAAACACGGCGAGCACGCCAAAGGGCCGGCTGCGGGTGGGAATGGCGGAGGTGATGCCGCTGACGATGCCATGCTCGGCCAGCACGGGCGGCAATTTAAACCGCGTCTGCACGAGAATGTCATCCACGACGGTGACTTCGCCGGTGGCGGCAGTCAATCCCGGCTGGGATTCGCGCTCATGAAAGGCGTAGGCCTGGCGCACGACGCCGGGCCGCCACCCCGAGCCGGCCAGCATGATCATGCGTCCGTCGGGCAGGCATTCGAAGAGGGCGGAGAATTCCGTGCCCAGCATTTGGGCCGCCATGAGGGCGCCTTGCGCATGCAAGGCATCCAGATCATTGATCACGAGGGCGCACTGGCCGAGTGCCGCCACGATGGTTTGCTGGTGGGCATGATCGCGCAACCGCTTTTCGGCGGCGTCGCGTTCCCGGGCGCGTTCCTGCAATGCGGCCGCCAGTTCATCAATTTTTTCGCCCAGCTGGCCGAGTTCGCCTTCCACATCTTCCAAGCCGGTGCGCGCTTGCAAATCCCCGCCGGACAGCCGCGTCAAGGTGTGCGCGAGCATGCGCACCTGCCGCAGGATGAAATGTTCCCCGCCATACCAGGCGGCCACCAGGGCCAGCACGCCGACAATCAGACTTTCCCAGGGCACGCTCACGGCGTAGGGCTGCAGCCAACCGGGAGCGAATTGCCAAAACCAGTTTTGATCGACAATGAAGGTGAGGAGCAGCGCGGGCGATATCCACAAAAAGACACTGCCCACCAGCTGCACACGCACGCTGGCGAAACGATGAAGGCCTTTAGGTCTCATTGCGAAATCCGGGCCAATATAAGGTAAAATGGCCCGGACGAAAACTTTTTCGTTGCCTTGATTCCGCCATGCGTGCGTTCGCAGTTTTCCGCGAGAGCGCGGGAAACCACACGCCAGGCGCGTGGGCTCCCCCGGACAACCGGGGAATTAATCAACGGGAGTTGAGGGGTTCCCGAGCAATTGGGTGATTTCAACCCCCAGCAGACAGACGTCGTCAGAAAACTCCTGATGCCCGGAAAACCGGCGGATTTCATCCAGAACTTTCGCCAGCAATTCCTTCGGCGGGAGCGTGCCCAGGGTGACCAGCGTTCCGGCCAGGCGTTCGGGACTGAAGATCTCGCCCCCCTGTCCTTCTTCTTCCACCAAGCCATCGGTATAGAAAACCAGCAGGTCCTCCACAGCCGCCGCGCGGCGGCAGGTGGGATACTTGGAATCCCGGAACAATCCCAGGGCGGGCCCTTTCTTGACGCCTTCATCGCAGCCGAGCACATCCACCTTGGGTTGGAGGCGCTGGAGGCGGAGCGGATGCGGATGCGCGGCATTAGCGTAGGTCAACTGGCCGGTGGCGACATCCGCCACAAGATACGCCGCCGTGGCAAACATGGTGGTTCCCGCCTGCCGGAAAAC
>Ga0302140_10001370_pt1 | contig 31702 bp, 28 predicted proteins | sample I_Bog_E1_1_FD_202095 | JGI IMG/M metagenome (GOLD analysis project Ga0302140, IMG submission 202095) | Peat permafrost microbial communities from Stordalen Mire near Abisko, Sweden - I_Bog_E1_1 | ecosystem: Environmental > Terrestrial > Soil > Wetlands > Peat | place: Sweden: Abisko, Stordalen... | reverse complement strand
AAGTACTGCAGGAACACCGGCGGGCGTCCGCCAGGTTCGCGCAGCTGGATCCGGATCACGATCCGGTCGCCGAGGGTCCGGGAGCCCTGGATCCGGAGGCGTTGCTGCTGAGTAAGGAGCGGATGGCGATTCTGGAGGCGCTGCTGAAGAATCTGGAACCGGCGGAGAGGCGACTGATCGAGATGTTTTACGCCGACGACGAAGACCACCTCGAAAGCCACCTGGATATCAGCCGCAACGCATTGAGAATACGTATTCACAGAACAATGACGAATCTGCGCAGGTTCGCCGGAAAGGCCGGATTTGTGAAACAACCGACAATCCGGCGGAAGAAGCCGTGAAATGATGTGGATATATTCAGCATTTACCTTGTGTGGCAGGAGTATGCCGGGTGTCATTTAGCGCACAGGACGAAACGCTGGCAACTGCCTATTTACTGGGCCGCCTGGATGAGCCGGAACGGGACGCGGCGGAGTTGCGTTTGCTCGGCGACGATGGATTTTTCGAATTCGTTGGCGCAATTGAAGAAGAATTAATTTGCAATTACCTGAGAGACCGGCTGACGCCGAAGGATCGCGCAGATTTCGAAGTCAAGTACAACTCCACGCCGGCGCTGCGCGACAGGGTTGCCGTGGTATCGGCCGTCAGAAGCGTCGTCAGCGCAGTTGCGCCGGGCGAATCTCTTCGGACGGAGCGAGCGCAAAGGAACTGGTTTGCCGGGTGGCGGATGGTCTTTGCCTGCGGCTTAGTGGCGGCTCTGGCGTTTGCGCTGGTGCTGCAAAATCGAAAATTGAACGACGCAGCCCAGGTGGTTGGCTCGCTGCGCGCGGAACAGGCGCGGCTGGAACAGGCGCTGAAAACCGCGAGGGCCGATCGGATACTGGCTTCATTTACTCTGCTGCCAGGTCAGGTGCGGGAGCGCGGCGCGGGGCAAACGGCGTTGCGGATACCGGCGGGCGAGGGGATGATCGAACTGGAGTTCGGGATCGGAGGCGGCAGCGTGGTGCAGCGGTACCGGGTTTCGCTCGAAACGCCGGAGAGAGTGACGGTCTGGAGCGGCTACGGTTCGCGTCGCGATGGCGCGGACGGCAGCGTGGTTGTTACGGTCAGTGTGCCCGCCGTGGTTCTGGCGCGAGGTGAATATGTGGCCGCGCTGGACGATGCGGACCAAAGAGCGGGGAATGAGGGGCCGGCGCACGAATCGTACGAGTTCAACGTGGAATAGGGCCGCGCAAACGCAAACTATTCATCACCACGGAAACGCTGGAAAGCGCCATCGCCGCCGAAGCGATCATGGGGGAAAGCATCCACCCGGTCCAGTGATACAACACCCCCGCGGCCAGCGGAATTCCTACCGCGTTATACCCAAACGCCCAGAACAAATTCTGCCGGATCACCCGCAGCGTCTGCCGCGCCAGCCCCAGCGCTTCCGCTACCCCACGCGGATCGCCGCGCATCAGAATAATGCCGCCCGCTTCGATCGCGATATCGGTGCCCGTGCCGATCGCAATCCCCACATCGGCCGACGCCAGCGCAGGCGCATCGTTAATCCCGTCGCCCACCATCGCCACGCGCCGCCCTTCCGCTCGCAAACGCGCCACCTCCGTCTGCTTGCGCTCCGGCAGCACGCCAGCCAGCACGCGCGATACATCGATGCCGGTCTCTCGCGCCACCGCCAGGGCCACGCGCTCATGATCGCCGGTAATCATCCACACCTCAATCCCCATCGCGTGCAGCGCACTGACAGCATCGCGCGCGCCCGGCTTTACCTCATCGGCAATCTCCAGTTCGCCCGCGCGCGCGCCATTCACATCGATCGCGATCGCACCCGCTTCGCCGCGTCCCACCAGCACCGTTCGCGATCCAACCACAGCCTCCGCCCCGCGCCCGGGAATCGCGCGAAATGCTGTGGAAGCTTCCGGCTTGCCGCTTCCCGCGCGCGCGAGAATGGCATGCGCCACAGGGTGTTCGCTCCACTGCTCCACCGCCGCCGCCAGCGCTACAATGTCGGTTTCGGAAAATCCATTCAGCGCATGTACGGCCGTGACGTGCGGCTTGCCGGTCGTGATTGTGCCGGTCTTATCCAGCACCACCGTATTCACGCGTGCCGCAGCCTCCAGCGCTTCGCCGCCCTTGAACAAAATTCCGCGCCCCGCGCCGCGCCCCGTTCCGGCCATGATCGCGGTTGGCGTCGCCAGCCCCATCGCACAAGGGCAGGCGACAATCAGCACCGCAACGGCATTCTCCACCGCTTTGCCGATCGGCGCAAACACCAGCCACACCGCGAACGTGACAAGGGCAATCGCCAGCACTACCACGGTGAAATAGCCACTGACCACATCGGCCATGCGCGACACCGGCGCACGCGATCCCTGCGCATGTTTCACCAGTTCCACAATGCGCGCCAGCGCCGTATCCCGACCGATCTTGACCGCTTCGAACCGGAACGCACCCGCGCCATTGACCGTCCCGCCGGAAACCTGGGACCCCGGCGATTTCGCCACCGGCAGGCTCTCACCCGTCAGCATCGATTCGTCGATCTCACTCGCGCCCTCGCGCACCACGCCATCCACGGGAACGCGGTCGCCGGGCCGAACGATCACCTGATCGCCCACCACAAGTTCAGCCAGCGGAATCTCGGTTTCCTGCCCCTTGCGCACCACGCGAGCCACGGCCGGTTGCAGATTCATCAGCTTTCGAATCGCATCGGAGGCTCGTCCGCGCGCCCGCGCTTCCAGCATTCTCCCCAGCAGCACCAGCACGATTATCACCGCGGACGCTTCGAAGTAAACGCCCATGCCGCCCGCAATCACCACCCACGCCGAATAAAGAAAAGCCGTGCCCGTGCCCAGCGCGATCAGCGTATTCATGTTGGCGGAGCCATGCCGCAGCGCCATCCACGCATCGCGAAAAAATGGACGCCCGGAATACCCGAGCACCGGCAGCGCGAGAAATAACTGCACGATGGGCAGGTGCTCCGTCATGCCCAGCACGAACACCGGCAGCGCGAACAGAGCGCCAACCACCAGACGCCGGCGCAGATCGCGCGCCTCCGCCTGTTCCGCCAGCTCCTGCGGACCGGCGGGTACTTCATATCCGACGCTTTCCACCGCAGCCACCAGGTTTTCCACGCGAACCCGATCCGCGTCATACCGCACCGACGCGATGCGAGTGGCGAAGTTCACGCTGGCCGCTATGACGCCCGCCGTGCTGCCGAGTTGCTTCTCCACCGTGCGGGCGCACGCTGTGCAAGTCATCCCGCCGATCGGCAACTCGACTTCCTCAATGTGTTTCAACTAATACTCGCGTGAAAACCAATCTGCTCCACCGCGGCAATCAGATCTTCCACTCTCGCGGACGAAGCGTCGTATTCCACCGTCGCCTTGGCCGCCGCCAGATCCACCGCTGCGCTTGAAACGCCGGCCACGCCCGATAGCTTCTTCGTCACGCTGCGGACACAGCCCTGGCAGGTCATGCCATCCACTTTCAATTCCACGTGAGAACTCATACCTTGATGATGCTACATACGCAGCCGCAGCCGCAGGAAAAGCAGCACAGCCACAGGCCGCCTGCCGTAATAAACGTGCAGGTCCTCCGGCATACTGTACGTGGTGAAGTTGGCCCCCAAGCCCGTGGCGATTCGCGGAATCAAATAGAAATCGCGAGTATATCCGCCCGTAAACGCCGCAATTCGAAAACTGCCAGGCACAGACAATTCGTCTTTATCCACCAGCTCAATCCGCCCGGTCACGTAGTTCTTATCGATAAACCGCGCCACCGATTCCACGCCATATCCATTCAGATTCGCGCCGCCATCAGTCTTGTGAACGCGGCCCCAGATCGCACTCGACGCCCAGTTGCCGTGCGCATACGGCTTGTTGTACGTAACTGACGCAGTCGAACGAACCTGATCGCCAGCCTCCAGGGCTTCCGGACGAGTCAGCCGCCCCGCTGAAACCTGCCCGGTCCAGTTGGCATCGGGCGTCACCGTGAATCGCGCGGAATAAGAATCGATTGCGCCCTGAGAAATGATCCATCGGTTTTCTCCCGGTTCCGCGCCGTGAAAGCCGCTGGCCTCCAGACCGAACATGCCGTGTGTAACGCCCGCCGTCACCACGTCATCGGAAATATGCGTCGAATCCTGCAAATGATGCGCGAGTGTTGCCTGCGGCAACTCCGCGGCGGAAACGCGATGCGGAAACGCCACCGGACCGAGCGCCGGATCGCCCACAGGCGCAACATAAAGCGTCAGCTTAGTCCCATGTCCCAGCGGATGCGTATATTCGAGCGCCAGTTCCATGAAGAAATTATGTGGATGCTGGCCATCTGCTATCGGCTGACCTTTCCACGTTTCACCCGTCTGGAAAAGCTCCGGATATCTCCCGTCGGTGATGCCCGCAGGGTCCAGACTGAGCATCGAACTGAACAGGAAAGTGCCGCCGCCCAGCTTATGCGACGCTTCGCCCATGAACCAGTTCGGCGAGAAAAATTTATCGCCGCCGCGCGGTCCGGATTGCTGCGTATCCGCCACGAAGACGACCCCGTGGACCATGAAATTCCAGCCGCCCGCACTGAAATTCGCCATATCCATCGGCGATGACGCCGGATTGAAACTGGTGCCCGAAGCCTGCATCGGCGCCTCGTCGTGCTGCATTCCCGGCATATTCGCCATGCCAGGCATATTACTCATATCGCCTTGCGCAAAGAGCAGCGGCGCAGCCAGCAACAGAGCGCAGAGCTGCGTCTTCCGGCTCATACCTTTCGGCGATCCAGATTGGGCAGGAGCGCCGTCAACAATCCGATAGCCGGCAGAAACGCGCACACCTGATAAACGAACGCAATGCTGGTCCTGTCCGCCAGTTGCCCCAGCACCGCGGCGCCGATGCCGCCCATGCCAAACGCAAAGCCGAAAAACAAGCCTGAAACCAGCCCCACGCGCCCAGGCAACAGCTCCTGCGCATATACGATAATCGCCGGAAATGCCGATGCCAGAATTACGCCGATCGGCACGCTCAGCACAATCGTCCATGGCAAACTCGCATGCGGCAGCAGCAGCGAAAACGGCAGCACGCCAAGAATCGAACACCAGATCACCAGCTTGCGCCCGATGCGGTCGCCAATCGGCCCGCCAATAATCGTCCCCGCCGCCACCGATGCCAGAAACACGAACAGACAATACTGCGCATGGCGCACCGAGAGATTAAACTTGCCGATCAGATAGAAAGTGTAGTAGCTGCCAATGCTCGCCAGATAGAAAAACTTGGAGAACATCAGCGCCAGCAGCACTACGATGGACGCACGAATCTTCGACGATGGCAGCCCGTGGTGCGCATTCACATGCTTGTCCTGAGCATGGCCGCGATTCACCAGCCGCGCCTTGTACCAGCTGCCGATCTTAAATTGCAGCACCATGCCCGTCAGTGGCACCAGCGCAAACCACGCCAGCTTGCTCTGCGCCACAATGAAGCCCGCGAACAATGGCCCCAGCGCCTGCCCCGCATTGCCTCCCACCTGAAACAGCGACTGCGCCAGCCCGTGTCGCCCGCCCGACGCCATGCGCGCCACCCGCGACGATTCCGGATGGAATATGGCCGACCCGATCCCCACCAGTCCCGCCGCCACCAGCACCCACCAGTAGTGCGGCGCGAAGGCAAGCACCAGCAACCCGCAGAGCAAACTCACCATGCCCCACACCAGCGAATACGGCGCGGGCTTGCGATCCATCGCATGCCCCACCACCGGTTGCAGTAGCGACGCCGTCAGCTGATTGGCCAGCGTAATGAGTCCTATCTGGCCGAAATCCAGATGGTAGGTCGTCTTGATGACGGGGTAGATCGCGGGCAGCATCGACTGCACTACGTCGTTCAGCAAATGGCAGAAGCTGATCGTCAGCAAAACGTTGAACACAGCTCCGCCCGCTGCCTGCCTGCTGGCGGACACTTCTTTTTCGTTACTCGCTGTCAAGACCGGACCACGCTCTTCCAGTTTAGTGCGCGCACCCGGCTGCAATTTGTTCCATACTATTCCTCAGAGTCCAGGTCTTAGCATGAGCCCGTCCCCGTTTGCCGTTCGCTTGTTCGCCGTTGCGGTTGCCGCGACCTCCGCCGTCTGCGCTCAGGAAACGGTGCAGGGCGGCGATTCCGGCGCCGGCCCAGGGCCTTCCACTATCATCGTCACCGGCTCGGTCGAACGCGCTACTTCAGGCGATGACGCTGCGCTGCCTTCCGATCTGCGCATTGCCGTCGATTGCCACGGCAATTTCACAGATGGCGGTGGCGCCAGTCTGAGCGGCCAGTTCCGTTTTACGCTGACGCCGGATGCTCAGGCGCTCGCTGCCAATAGTCTCTGCACCGTTCATGCCACCGCCTTCGGATGGGACTCCAGTTCACTCCGCTTTCCCGTCCGTTCCTCCTCCGGCGTCGTCAATATCGGCGCACTGGCCATCAGCCGAAATGCCAGCGGCAACGCCCAGGATCGAAACAAAGAACGAACGGGCAGAACGGTCAGCGCGACATCTTTGAAGGCGCCACCCGGCGCGGTGAAGCTGTTCGATCGGGGCGTCCATTCATTGCAACAGGGGAAATTCGCCGATGCCGCGAAGGATTTTGAAAGCGCGAATAAGATCTATCCGGACTACGCGGAATCGTGGCTGAATCTGGGCCGTGCGCGCGTGGAGACAGGTTCCATCGATACCGCGCGCGACGCATTTCTTCGCGCCGCTCAGCTCGATCCGCAGTTAGCGGCGCCACCGGAAGAACTCGGCCTGCTCGCTGCCGGACAAAAAGACCTCGTCTCGGCGGCGCGTTATCTGGATGAGTCCATACGCCTCGATCCGGGCGGTTCCTATCGTGCGTGTTACTCCGACGCGGTCGTGAATCTGATGCTGAAACGTTATGCGGTGGCCGAAAGCTCGGCTCGCGCTGCGCTGCGCTTCGGCGATACCGGAGCGCAGGCGCGAATCAACTATGTGTTGGGCATGACGCTGCTCGCAACCGGCAACAACGCCGAGGCGAAGCGGCATTTGCTGCGATACCTTGAGCTTTCTCCGAACGTTCCGGAGCGCGATCAGATTGAAAAGGAACTGAGCCGCATCAGTCAGCTTGAATCCGCTCGTGCGAAGTGAGATTACACGAGGCTAACTTACGCCAGGCGCAGATCGCGACCGGTCATTTCGCGCGGCTGGCCTTCACCGAGCACACCGAGCAGCGTCGGCGCGATGTCCTGCAAAGATCCGCCGTGACGCAGCTTATCGCCGGAATCGTCCACCAGAATCAGCGGCACCGGATTCGTCGTGTGATACGTGTGCGGACCCTTCGTGATCGGATCGATCATCGTCTCGGCATTGCCGTGATCGGCCGTGATAATCCAGCGCCCGTTCTTTTCCTTGAGGCGCTGCCAGATCTGGCCAAGGCACGCGTCGACGGCTTCCACAGCGCGAACCGTCGGCTCCATCTTGCCGGAGTGACCCACCATATCGGCATTCGCGAAGTTCATCACAATGACGTCGAAATCCTTGCGGCCCATCGCGTCGAGCACGATGTCGGTAACGCCCTGCGCGCTCATTTCGGGCTTCAGATCGTAAGTTGCCACCTTCGCCGATGCCACCATCTCGCGCTCTTCGCCGGGGAAAGGCTTTTCGATGCCGCCGTTGAAAAAATACGTCACGTGCGCGTATTTTTCGGTTTCCGCGACGCGCAGATTCTTCCAGTGCAGCTCGCCGCAAACATAGCCGAGAATGTTCTGCAAAGGCTCGCGCGTCAACACGAAAGGCACGCCGAGCGACTTATCGTATTGCGTCATGGTGGCGAACTTCAGATTCTTCGGCACCAGGGTGCGCGACGGTAACAGCAGCGTTTCGCTGGTCAGCGCTTCCGTCATTTCGCGGCCGCGATCGGCGCGATAGTTGAAGAAGAAGCAGGCGTCGTTTTCGCGAATCAGCCCCACCGGTTCGTTGCGCGCATCCACGATCGTCATCGGCTCGATGAACTCGTCGGTGATGCCTTTTTCGTAAGAGCGAAGCATCGCGGCTTCCGGATCCTGCACCCGTTCGCCGCTGCCCAGCACCATCGCGCCAAACGCCTTTTCGATGCGCTCCCAGCGCTTGTCGCGATCCATCGCGTAGTAGCGGCCTTCCACCGAGGCGACCTTGCCAAGACCGATTTCGCGCAGGTTCTTCTGAATCTCGCGAAGAAATCCCAGCCCGCTTTCGGGCGGCGTATCGCGGCCATCCATGAAGCAATGGACAAACAATTCGGTCACGCCCTGCAGCTTCGCCATTTTGATGACGGCGTAGAGATGTGTAAGCAGAGAGTGCACCCCGCCATCGCTGCAAAGTCCCATCACGTGCAGGCGGCGGCCTTCGCGCGCGTACTTCATCACGTCCACCAGCAGCGGCTCGGAGAAAAACGTTCCCGACGCAATCATCAGATCGATACGCGTGACGTCCATGTGGACGACGCGGCCCGCGCCGATGTTCAGATGGCCGACTTCGCTATTACCCATCTGGCCTTCCGGCAGTCCCACGGACGGTCCGGAAGTCTGCACCAGAGTATTCGGGAAATCGCGCAGCAGCATGTCGTAAGTGGGCTTGCGCGCCGCCGCAATAGCATTGCCCTCGACGGCGGGGGAAAAGCCCCAGCCGTCGAGAATCGTGAGGATCAATGGTTTGTTTCGAGACATGGTTTGTTTCGGGACATTGGCGTTTAAGAGGATTGCGCGTGACTACTGGCGAAACGCTTTACGGCCAGGGAACTTCGCGGCCACACCCAGGCGCTCCTCAATGCGGAGCAACTGATTGTACTTCGCGATGCGATCCGTGCGGCTGGCCGATCCGGTCTTGATCTGTCCGGCGTTGGTTGCCACAACGAGATCCGCAATAAACGGATCTTCCGTCTCACCCGAGCGATGCGAAACCACGGCCGTGTAACCGTTCTTCGCCGCCAGTTGCATGCAATCGAGCGTTTCGGTCAGCGTGCCGATCTGGTTGACCTTGATGAGAATCGAATTCCCCACTCCCATATCGATGCCGCGCTGCAGGCGTTCGCTGTTCGTCACGAAAAGGTCGTCGCCCACCAGTTGCGTGTCTTTGCCCATCCGGTCGGTCAGGAGCTTCCAGCCTTCCCAGTCGTCTTCGGCCAGGCCGTCTTCGAGCGACACGATCGGATACTGTCGGCGCCAATTGGCGTAGTAATCCACCATCTGCTCACTGGTACGTTCGCTCTTATCCGACTTCTTGAAAATATACTTGCCGTCTTTGAAGAATTCGCTGGCGGCAGGATCGAGCGCGATGCCGATCTGTTCACCCGGTTTGTAGCCGGCTTTGGTGATCGCTTCCAGCACCACTTCGATCGCTTCGTCATTCGACTTCAGGCTGGGCGCGAAGCCGCCTTCGTCGCCAACAGCGGTGGAGTAGCCCTTCTTCTTCAACACGCCTTTGAGCGTGTGAAATACTTCGACGCCCATGCGCAGAGCTTCGGAAAACTTGCTCGCGCCATAAGGCACAACCATGAATTCCTGCATATCGACGGAGCTATCGGCATGTGCGCCGCCATTGATGATGTTCATCATGGGCACCGGAAGTGTGCAGGCGTTCACGCCGCCGAGATAACGATAGAGCGGGGTTCTGTGCGAAGCGGCGGCCGCGCGCGCAGCGGCCATGGAAACGGCGAGGATGGCGTTTGCGCCCAGGCTCGACTTGTTCGGCGTGCCATCGAGGTGGATCATGATGCCGTCGATGACTGCCTGAAGAGTAGCGTCGTGGCCCTGCAGCGCCTTCGCGATGGGGCCGTTGATGTTGGCGACGGCTTTCGTGCAGCCTTTGCCGAGATAGCGGGACTTATCTTCGTCGCGCAATTCGCAGGCTTCGTGTTCGCCCGTGGAGGCGCCGGAGGGAACGGCGGCGCGGCCGACGCTGCCATCGGCGAGAAATACTTCGGCTTCAACGGTGGGGTTGCCACGGGAATCCAGAATTTCGATTCCGCTGACTCTGACGATGCTGGACAAAATGAGGTTCTCCTGTTTCTTTCCTGAATTTGACTTCGCACGGCTGTCCGCGAACGGGGCGTTGGGCTGTGTAAAGTAGGGGTTATTACATGTGTGTTACGCTTATAGATTGCTGTTCAGGCTCGCGTCTGAACGCGCAAAAGATATGATATCAGCACCTTTGCCGCAAGGCATCCGGTGCAAATTTCCGATCGGTGAGGAGGTGTATTTCATTGGCTGAAGTCAGATTGCAGGAAGGGGAAACGCTCGAGAACGCGTTGCGCCGTTTCAAGCGCAAGGTGCAGACCGAAGACATCATTAAAGAGGTCAAGCGTCATTCCTTTTACCTGAAGCCAGGTGAAAAGAAGCGGGTCAAAGCAGCACTTGCCCGCAAGCGGAACCGGAAGAAGAGTCGCCGGGATCCGGAGTAACTTTCCTGAGTAACGTTCCGGAATAGCTCAACACCATCATAGTAGTTCAAACGGGCGAAGCGCGGAGTATGCGCTTCGCCCGTTTCGTTTTTGCGGCTGCTGTGTCCCCGTCAGCCCTCCTAGCCGCCTTCCTCGCCTCCTGCGCCTCCTGCGCCCCCTGCGCCCCCTTCGCCCCCTTCGCCCGGGTCGCCGTCCGGGTCATCGCCACCCGAGCAATTGAGGCTCCCGGCGCCAAAATCGTCTCCGTCGGCATCGGAATCGGTTGCGGCCGTCCAGAGGCAGCTGATACCGCCTTCAACCGCAATAATGATGCCGGCAACAACCCCCTCCACCGGCGTGACGCCTGTAAGAATCCCTATCACGGTGCCAACGGCGTCGGGGGAATAATTCGAACTCTCCTTCCGGGTCGCACCGCAGATTTGCGCCCAGGCGGCGAGAATGGTGGCCGGGTTGCTCGAGTTCATCCAGGTCTGAGGGGCAGAGCCGTTCCAGCGGCCGGCGTCGTTCCATGAAGAACTGGTGTCCCCAACCACCCCGGTAATCGGGTTCCCGATTGTTCCCGAATGCATTACTGCGAGCGGTTTTTTTTGGGAGTTCTCGGCGGAGAGGCTGACACCGCACGCGTAACTTTGGCTGAGTATTTCGGAAACCGGAACATGAACATTGCCGGTAAAATAGGAATAACCGCTGGCGTTCAGATTCCATGCATAGCTACCGGTGAGCTTGGCGTAGTTTGCCGAACCGTTTAGCTGGATCGATTGTGGCAGCAGATTTACCTGAAAGCTGACGGTGCCCTTCAACATGCCTTTGTAGGCCGTCCAGGGAGCGGAAATGTTAACCACGGCTCCCAACGCGCTTGCGGGTGCGCTCAGTTTGAAGGTCGCCGAATTTCCAGAGTTATGCCCTATGTTGAACGAACCGGTTGTTACCGTCACGTTCGGTGAGCCGGACATCACCTTGCCGCCGGGTATCGAAGTCCCGTACGACAAGGTGGCCGATCCGAACTCCAGAGATGTTTGCGCTCCGGGCTCCTCGACGGCCAGGATCACGGAGGCCGAGGTCCCCGCCAGCAGATTGATCGTTCCGGCCGGCGGCGTAATCTTGACCGGAAGCGCAGCAACGTTAAACAGCGCCTTGTAGTAGAACGGGCCGGCAATTTCCTCCGGCAGGGAGGGAGCGGACAAAACGATATAAGCCAGCTGATTGTTACCCGGTTCGGCGGTCACGCCCGCGGACACCGGGAGTTCAAGGGTCGCGGTCCTGTGCACATTGAGCGTCGGCGCCCCCACGCCTGTCTTTACGACTGTCGTAGACCCCAAACCCTTATTTGGCGGAGAGTCCGTGCCTGCGATATAGGTTGCCGGCATACTCAGTGTCTTGGACGGAATGGTTAGCTCTGCGATCTCCGGATAGAGGGAGTTCGTCGACGGGCCAAGATCGACGCTGATCGTCGCCGCATCCACCGAGTCGTATTCCACAGTGATCGCTACCGTCGCCGTTTGCCCGGGAGTCACCGGAGTCGGCTGCGCGCTGGTGATTTTCAATCCCAGCTGAGCGGTGGTGCCGCTTAGCTGTAGCTCCGCGGAACCGCCCGACCAGGAAATTGTTACCATTCCGCTCCAGGCTAAAGGCAGCGGCGTGGCTGGCGGCGTAAAGTCGATGCGAAGTAATGTGTGAATGTTAGTCGACGTGGTCGGCGTTGCGGTCAGGGTGCCGCTGGCCGGAGCCACGCTGCTCGACGTGCTGGCGATGTTAGTTGTGGTAGTGACCGGCGAACCGTGGATTGACGGCGCGGTGACCGACGAGCAAACAGTCGCTACGAAGCCGGAATTGGTAGCGCTTGCGAGCTCTATGGTAAACGGCAATGGCTGGGCGGTACTGACCGTAAGAGTGACATACTGTGAAGGCTGCGGCCCTGGCCCACACACCCCGAAATTAACCGACGGCGAACTAAACTCAATCGAGGGCATAAACGTCTTTATTCCTTTTTAGGTGCGCTCGGCCCGAATCGATCTTAACTCCCCGTGAACTCGTATCGGAGTCGGCAACATATTCTATAACGAGCGCCGTCCGGTGCGCATCATTGCGTGCCCTGGTTTGGTGCGCTATCGTACAATCCGAAGACATTCCCTCGCGTGTTTTGTTGCGCGTCAGTGGATATTCATGTTGCCCAGCGAAGCCCAGCACGCCGCGCTGAGAAGGACCGTAATTCCCGCCGTGATGAGCACTCCCTTGGCGCTTTCGGTTTTGCCGGCTTTCACGAAGCCGGCCCGGACGGGAAGCAGCCACGCGAACTGCAGCAAGCCGAACCCGGCCACCAGCGGAATCCCGATCACCATCGACATCAGGGCAACGGATACCGCTATCGCCAGGGCATTCCAGCCAGCGGCAACGAGGAACCCATGAAGCAAGCTCCCGCGATTTGTTGGTTGTGTATTATCCGGAGATTCCATAAGTTCTAATCGACCCCCAACATGCCGCATTTAGAAGGAAGGTGATGCCAGCGGCCAGAAGGACGCCTTTGGCGCTCTCAGTATTGCCCTTCCTTCTATAACTATTCCAAAGCGGACCGAGCCATAGAAGCTGAACGATGCCGACCAACGTAACGACGTATAACGCGAGGGGCACCATTACCGAGGACGCCAGCAGCACCAAAACACTGACGAAAGCGGCTGTCAAGAATCCCCGGGCGATGCTTCCGCGATCTGTTGGCTGCGTACTATCGGTAGATTCCATAATGTTCCTCACCAAATCCAGGCGCGATGCATAAGGACGAAGGTGATTACGGCAGCAACAACCACTCCTTTGGCATCCTCGGTCTTCCCTTTTTTCCTGTAACTATTCCACAGCGGAATGATCCAGGCCAGTTGCGCGATTCCCATTGCCCCCACAGGGACACCGGCCCGAGTGAAAAAACTGCCAACAATGAACAGGGCCGCCACGTTGAAAACCGCAGCGGCAGAGAAGCCCTCGATGAAGCGCCCGCGATCGGGTGGCTGCGGATTACTCGTCATGATCGGACGTTCACCACGGTCCAGCATGCTGCGTTGCCAAGACCGGCCAGATTGAATACCGTCGCAATAAAGATCCCTGACTCCATGTGTCCGCGATCCGGCGCATCAGACACGTTGGACCATCTCGCGCAGCGGCGCCAGCCGGGTCGATTCCAGATCGTCGCGATAGAACAGATTATATGTATCGAACGGAATTAGACGCTGCCCATCCGGGTGCGCGATATGCACGCACGTCTTCTTCACCGACCGCACATCGAATGAGTAAGCATCAATAAACTGCATGATGATCACGCGGAAAACATTGCGGTAATCGATGCCGGTCGGCGCATCCACTTTCGGCAAACAGCACAGCAATTCACGCAGCGTAGCACTGGCGGATTCGGGCGAATGGTTGGTCGAAAACGTCTTGAACACGGCCTCTTGCAGCGCAGTATCATCTTCGAGCACAATCGTATTGCGCCCGGCATTAATCAGTATCTGCGGGTCCACCAGCCCTGTCAGCGGCATCAAACCCCAATCGCTCTTCAGCGCATACGCCATCGCGAGCGAATCGGGATGACACGGCACCGGAATAATATCTTCCGGGCGGAACAAAGAAGTCTGCTCCAGTATTCGCCGCCGAACTTCGGTGAGAGTGATGCGGTCGCGCGATGGATCGAAGCCATCGAACCGTCCAGCCACCTGAACAGGCTGGAAAACCACGCCTCGCACCGCCGGCTGTTGCGCGGCGAATTCGATGATTTTCCCCAACTCGCTATCGTTCAATCCACGCTGCACAGTCACCACGAGCGTAGTCGAAATGCCGAGCTTGTTCAGCCGTTCGAGAGCCGCCAGACGAGTGCTTCTGAGATCTGTGCCGCGCAACTGTCGCAGCGGGCCTTCTTCGAAGGAATCAAACTGCAAGTAGATCTCAAAGCCCGGCATGTACTCCACGAGTCGCTCGGCAAACGCGGGGTCCGATGCGATGCGCGTACCATTCGTATTAACCATCAGATGCTGAATCGGGCGCGCCTTAGCGGCGTCGAGGATGCGAAAGAAATCGGGATGCAGCGTCGGCTCGCCGCCCGAGATCTGCACCACATCAGGGCGCCGTTCATTCGCCACAACCGCGTCGAGCATCGCCTCAATCGTCGCCAGACTGCGATGATGGCGGCGCTCCGGTCCGCTCTCGGCATAACAAATCGGACACCGCAGATTGCAGAAATCGGTGACTTCGATCAGCGTCAGACAGGAGTGCTGCTCATGATCGGGACAAAGTCCGCAATCGTATGGACACCCCCATTTGATCGGCGTATTAAAACGGTTCGGCATCTCCGGCGGCTTGAGAAACACCTCGCGACAGCGCTTGTAATAATCCACGTCGTCGGCGATCAGCACGCGCTCAAAACCGTGCGCGGGGCAGCGTTTCAGCATGAAGACATTGCTGTCTTCGAAAACAATCTTCGCCTCGATCTTGCGAAAGCACGTGGAGCAGATGGAAACGGCGACGTCGTAGAAGAGATACGGTCGCAGACGGTCAGCCATTGGCGTAAACTCCGGCGCGATTCGAGACCATCCGCGCAATATCGCGAGAATACCAGAGCACGCCCAGCAGGCAACACCACTGGATCGACGACAGTCCAGCGAACGTGGGTTCGGGCTTCAGAAAATCGATCACGAATCGCCAGGAGAGATACGAGAACAGGAAGATGCGGTAGCGATCGCCACTTGCGAGGCGCAGCGTTCGCAGGTGATTCAGAACGCCCGCGAGGATGAGCAGGAAAGCGATTTCATAGAGCTGCGTCGGATGCCGGGGGATGCCATCGCCGAAATCGACCGCCCATGGCACGCTGGTCGGCGAGCCATAAGTGTGATCGTCGAGACCGCCAAAGAAACAGCCGATGCGTCCGACCGCAATGCCGATGGCGATCGGAATCGCGAACAGATCGCCGGTGCGCGCCGCGATACCCAGACGCCGCTTTTCGAATTCGACCGCGATGGTGCCGCCAAGCAGACCGCCGACGATGGTTTTCCCGCCAGGCCAGATCGCCGCCAGACCATGTATGAGGTACGCGGGATCTTCCAGCCAGCCGAGGATTTTGCTGCCAATCGCCGCGCCCAGAATAGTGGCAACGATGACGGAATTGCGCTCCGTTTGCGGCAGAATATCGCCATCACGCTTTCGATTCCGCCGGTACAGTGCGAAACCGACCACATACGCAAAAGCTTCGAAAACAAAATGCGCGGGAGCCAGTTCCGGTATTCGCACGCATTGAGGATACGACATGGAAATCAACGTGCAAGCCCCACAGCGTTAAAATGAAGCCGGAGGGATTCAGGTGCCAATTGGCGTGCTAAAAGATATCCGCAAGATCTACGCAGGGCTGAACGCGGGCGGAATTCGGGTGGCCGCCGATCAGACGCTGAGTATCGGCCTGGTGGCGACCAGCGAAAGCGTTTATCGCGACATGGAAGATTTCCTCGTGCCGCCTCACACCAACGGCTACACGCGCGGACAGGAGCTGCGGATGATTCAGCGTCTCGATCAGCCGCAAAATGGTTTCGATATCCTGCTGTGCGAAGCCGGCGTCGGGATACCGCGCAATGGATATCTGTTCGATCCCGCTGGCAGCGATGGCGCCCTGATCGATTCGATCGTCGCGGAGAATCAGGAGATCGAACTGGCGCTGGCGCGATCGTTTCCCGTGTTTCGGCACGCCGTAGCGCACACGATTATCTCGCGCGTATCGAAAGAAAACGCCCTGCTCGCGCTGGTGACGGCGCTGCCCAACGTGATCCCCAGCTTCATCGATTTGCCCTGGGCGGTTGGCGAGTTCGCCACCGATACCGCGTTCCTGACCATGAACCAGATCCGCATGGCGTTGATGATGGCCGCGGTTTACGACCGGCCTGTCGGCTATGCGGAGCAGAAGACTTCGATTGCCGCAATCGCCGGCGGCGCGTTCGGATGGCGAGCCATCGCGCGCGAACTGGTCGGCAAAATTCCGCTCGGCGGAGGCCTGATTCCGAAAGCCGCAATCGCTTATGCCGGAACCTGGGTGGTCGGGACCGGTCTCGATAAGGTCTACCGCACCGGCGTGGGCCACACGCAAAGCGAAAAGCGGGAAGCGTGGACTCACGCCATGGCCAGAGGCAGAGAAGTCGCCGCTGAACTGCGTCCCTGACCGGCTACTTTTTCAGGTGCACGTACCACGGTGCGGTGACGGTAAAGATGCAGTCGTTGCCGCGCGCCAGCAGCACCCATTCAAGCAATCGAGCGCGTTGATTGTGCAGGAAGTATTCGTACCACTTGTCTTCCACCAGTTCGGGAATCACCACGATGATGCTGCGGCCCGGATTCGTCTTTGAAAGATCCAGAATGAACTGCACAATGGGCACGATAATAAACCGGTAAGGCGACGCCAGCACCTCCAGCTTCGGCGGCTCTTTTCCCGCCGCGTGGAACGGGGCATCCACGTACTGTTGCCAGTCTTCTTTGAGCAGATCGGAGTGCTCGGCGGCTTCCACATGTACGGCGATGACCTCCGCCGAAAGCCGGGCGGCGAATTCGATGCCGAGGCGTGTGATGTCGTTCCAGTGATCCACGGGCACCACGACGATAGGCGACTCATTGAAGATTTGCGCGCGCACCGCTTCCTTCGACGCGGTCAACATCTTCACCGAATGGTAATGCCGGCGAATACGCATGAAGAACACGATGGTGAGCGGGATGAACAGGATCGTGATCCACGCGCCTTCCGCGAATTTCGCTACCAGCACAACGATGACGGTAATACCGGTAACGAATGCGCCCACGCCGTTGACCAGCGCTTTATTCAGCCAGCCGGGGCCGCGATTTTTCCGCCAGTGCACCACCATTCCGGCCTGTGAAAGCGTGAACGCGAGAAATGCGCCCACGGCGTAGAGAGGGATCAGGCGATCGGTGACGCCGCCGAAGAGAATCAGCAGCGCGCCGCACAGCACCGCCAGAACGACGATGCCGTACGTGTAAACCAGACGCCGGCCGCGATAGCCGAAAGCGTGTGGCAGATAGTTGTTCAAAGAGATGGCGCGGCAGAGACGGGGAAAATCGGCGAAGGCAGTGTTGGCGGAAAGCGACAGCACGAACAGCACGGAGCCCATCGTCACGTAGTAGAAAACGCCCTTGCCGAAGACAGCCGCGCTCAGCATGGAGAGCACGCTCTGGTAGCCAGGCTGGCCCGGATCGGTGGCGGCAATGCCATAGGCATTCACCAGATAGGAGATGCCCGCCAGCAATATCGCCAGCACGAAGATAATCACTGTCAGCGTGCGGCGGGCGTTGTCCACGGCGGGTTCGCGAAAGGCTTTAACGCCATTGCTGACGGCCTCGACGCCGGTAAGCGCCGTGCAGCCGCTGGCGAAAACTTTCAGCAGCAGCCAGTACGTGACCATTTCAGTGGCGGCCGGCGTATGCGGCAGCGGCTCGATCGGCGAAGGATGGCCGCCGCTGGTCAATGCATGTATCACTCCGGCTGCAATGGTGATCAGCAGCGTGCCGACAAAAAGATAAGTCGGGACAGCGAAGACCACGCCGGCCTCGCGCACGCCGCGCAGATTCAGAATGGTGACCACAATCAGAATTCCGACGCACATCGCAACGGTGTGAGGCAGCAGCGAAGGAACGGCCGAAACCAGCGCGCCAACTCCAGCGGAGATTCCGACCGCAGCCGTCAGAATGTAGTCCGCAAGCAGCGCGGCGGCGGCAAGCAGGCTGGCCCCTGCGCCCAGGTTCGCGCGCGCAACGGTGTACGATCCACCCCCATTCGGGTACGCGGCAATGGTCTGGCGATACGAAAAATAAACGATCACGAGCAGCGTGATAATTGCCGCACTAATCGGAACGATGTAGTGAATACCAACGAGGCCGAGAGGAATCAGGAGGCTGAGCGCGGCCTCCGGACCGTACGCGGCGGAACTGAGCGCATCCAGTCCGAAGATGGGGATGCCCTGCACGGGGCCGATTTGTTCGGCGCGTTCGTCGCTGGTTCGGATCGGTTTGCCGACAAGAAGATCGAGTATGTTCATGATCAGATGGGCGAGCCATCGGGCGGATCGGCTGGCTTCGAGACCGTAATCACCTTCGGATCGTCCTCAAAGCGCTTGATCTGCGCGGCCGCATAAATGGAATGGGCGCGTTCAGCGGCATCGGCCGTCTGACGCGATAATAACCACTTGCGCAGGTCGTCGAGTTTCGTGTAAGCAATGGCACGGGCCTGTTCCGACGCTTGCACGTTTTGCGCCAGCATCATAAGGCGATAGAGAACCACGTTGCCGATTGTTCGCTGGGTTTCGGCTTCGCGTACGGCGACGCGCGGCGTTTTCCACGTCGCCGCGATGAGGCGGTCGATCACTTCATCGAGCCCCGGGTTTTTCGCGTCACGCGAATGGTAGTCGACCAGACGCGTAGCCCTTTCCGGATTTAACAGCAGCGCAATCGCCATGTCGGAAGCCGCTTCCACCGGCGCCATGGAATCGAACGTGATCTGTGTTCGCGAGTGGAAATCCTCACGGGTTGCTTCGTATTGCGGCGGGTGCGGCGGCAGCAGTTTGAGGATGCGTTCGGGCACCGTGAGCGCGGATGGGTCGAGCGTTTTCAGGATCGCGTCGAGTGCGCGGCGTTGCTCGGCGGCAGGCAAAATATCGGCGACCGTCGCCCCATCGCCGCGCACCGCGTATGTGTAGTTGAGACCGCCCACCAGCTTCGATGCGGCTTCCAGTTGATAGCGGTGGAAAAGGTACACCGGGGCCAGAACTTCTTCGAGCGAACTCATGGGAACGCCGAAGCGGATCTTCTGTTCGGAGAAACTTTCCAGCGCCCTGGCGCGCACCTGCATGATGCGATTCAGTTCATCGACGGCATTCGCGCCGGAGTCCCAGAGATGAGCCAGAGGGTGCGCACCACTGGCGGCGCGGGCATCGCGATCGGAGATGAAGACGATCCCTTTGTCGCGCGCTTCGTTGAGAATGGCATCGAGCGACGCGTGTTCGTTGGCGGAATTGGCGGAATTGGCGGCGGGCGCGAACTGCGTGTAACCGTAGCGGATGGCAATCTTGTCCCACTCGCCAATGCCAGTGGCGTAGGCATCGCTGAGATCGATATCGCCGGCAGTTCCGATTTTCACCGTGGGCGGCGGGTAATCCATCACCGACGCGCGATCGTGCGTACTAGCGGCGAAGTTGTGTTCGAGCCCCAGCGTATGGCCGACTTCGTGCGCGGCTAACTGGCGAAGACGCGCCAGCGCCATCTGTTCCATGCGCGGGTCGACAGGCTCGCCCCGTTCGTATTTTGCGATGAGGCCTTCGGCAATGAGGAAATCCTGGCGCACCCGCAACGAACCTAAAGAAACCTGGCCTTTGATAATCTCGCCGGTACGCGGATCGGTGATCGCGTCGCCATAGGACCAGCCGCGCGTCGAACGATGCACCCACTCGATTAGGTTGTAGCGAATATCCATGGGGTCGGCATCGGCGGGCAGCATCTCGACGCGGAAGGCGTTGCGAAAGCCGGCGGCTTCGAACGCCTGCGACCACCAGCGCGCGCCTTCAAGCAGCGCCGAACGGATCGGTTCGGGAGTGCCGGGATCGAGGTAATAGACGATGGGCTGCACCGGATCGCTCAGCGCCGCGGCGGGATCGCGCTTTTCCAGACGGTGCCGAATGACGAAACGTTTCGTCACTGGTTCGGAGATGGGCGAAGCGTAATCCATGTAGCTTTCCGCGATAAAACCGGAACGCGGATCGTAGGCGCGCGTCGTCATCGGCGTATCGGGCAGCGCGACGAAGGAATGGTGTTCGCGCACGGTGAGCGAATCGGGACTGGGCGTGACGGATTGCACCCAGGGCCCGGAATCGTGGCCCGCGAAGGTCAGCATCGCCTCCACTTCGGTATTGCGGGGGAAGTTCCTGGTGCGGTCGGGATAAATGGCGGAGCGCCCGGGATCGAGTGAGTAGCTGCCCTGCTTCTCGTTCGCCAGCGTTTCGGGAATGCCGTGCGCGTCGCGCAGAAAGAAGCCGGTGGCATCGATGAGTACGCGATTGCCTTCTTCGGCTTCCACGGTGAAGCCCCAGATGACGGACTGCGCAAACGATTCCGCCACGGCGCGCCGTTCCTGCGCGTCATCAGTGACCGCGCGATAGTTCCGATTGGGCTGAACGAGAAAAATCTTCGGGCCAAAGCGCTCAAAACGTACGATCATCGATCCGCCGATCTGGCCGCGATCCAGGCCGATATCGTTGGACCCGACGCCGGCGGGCAGCGAGTGTACGTAGAGGAAATCGTCGTTCCAGCGCGACACCTGGAGGAAGACGCGGCCCGTTTTAGCGTCGTAATAAAGGGGGAAATAGCCGGGCATGGCGGTCATTTCCTTCGTTTTTTCGGCGATGGCGGCGGTAGTAACGGGAGTGGTCTGGGCTGTGGCGAAGGCGGTTAAACAAGCCGTGGCGGCGATGAAAAACAGAATGATCCGCATGATCCCGATGGTAGCCTGGCAAGTTAAAACAGATTGACGTCGAGCCCCGCGATAAATTGAATCCCGGGAATCACCAGTGGTTGCAGCACGTGATCGTTCGTCAGGAAAAGATCGACGCCGGCGTCGGCCGCGCTCGCCAGATGAATAGCATCGGCAGGTGTAACTCGATGAGCCCCGCGAATCCTTGCATAGCTTTCTGCCGCGTCAAGCGTGAACGGAATCAGTTCAATCTGTGGCGATTCGAATGCCGCGCGAATCTGAGCCGCCTCATGGGCGGCTCCTTTGCGATAAGGTCCCGTAAGAACCTCACCGACCGTGAAAACACTGGTGCACAAACTGTCGCCCCGCTCCGCCATCCGCCCATGAATCTCCGCCAGTCGCGTCGAATATTTCGGATGATCCTCAAGCCAGTAGATAAACAACATCGAGTCCCAATAGATGCGACTCACCGTTTCTCACCCGGCCCGCTTGAACGATAGAACTGCTCCCGCTCGTTCCGGATGAACTCTTCGCCACCGCCCAGACTCCGGAAAACATCCTTCGCAATACCCCGCAACCGCAGAAAAGGCCACTCCGGCGTCGACGTACTTTCACCATTACTAGAAGCTTTGATGCGATAGATAAAGGTTGCCCTCGTGCCAAGACCCGACGGCGGACCCTCCACCTTTTCAAGCTCAAGGCCATTTTCAGCCATGAATTTGGGGGATTTTAAAGCCTGACAAACCACAGGCACGCGGTTACTGAAATTCATGGCTTTGTGGACATCGCCCGCCACAATCTGCACGGTGGCGTCGCCCCGCCTCCGCGCCGGTTCGACATACTGTTTCGATGAATATTGGCGGACTCGCTCTGTGTTGGTAATTGACCGCATATGAATATGCTAATCTGAAATAGCAATAATAGCAATAACACATAGCACAACCGGCTTTCTAATGAGCACACTCATGCCAGGCTCCCATCGGCGTTGCGCCCGACGCGGTATTTTTCCGGAACGGCGGGATCACGTAGAGCCCGCTACGCCATCGACGATCAGATACGAACAGACCACTGGAATGCGCGTCAGGATCTCTTTGAGGCCCGCTCTTGCCGCTGCAGAAACCACTTCACCGCTGCACGCGGCCGCTGCCCCCATCCTTGAGCAACGAGTTAACTTCAGCCAGCGTAGCGCGGCTGAAATCTCCATAGGTGGAATGCTTCAGGCAACTGACAGCAACCGCAAACTCAAGGGCCGCGGCAGCGTCCGGCAACATCTGCAGGCCATAAATCAGCCCGCCGGCGAAGCTATCGCCCGACCCCACCCGATCCACTATATTCGTGATGTCATACACGCGGCTCATCACAAAGCTTTCGCGATTGTTGATGCACGCCGACCAGCGATTCCACGACGCGCTCTTCGATTCGCGCAACGTCACCGCAACCGATTTCAGGTTGGGATATTCCTTCAGCACCAGCTCGGTGAGATCCACATACTGGTTGCGATCGATTTCGCCCGAACTCACATCCATCTCCGAGCGAAGCCCCAGACACATCTGAATATCTTCTTCGTTAGCGATCACCACATCCACGAACTTCACGATCTCGCTCATCACTTCCGGCGCGGACTTGCCCCACTTCCAGAGCAGCTTGCGAAAATTGAGATCGCAGGAAACCGTGAGGCCATGTTCGCGCGCGCGCTTCACGCCTTCAAGCGCAAGCGCGGCGGACGATTCGCTGATCGCCGGAGTGATTCCGGTGACATGGAACCAGCCGGCGCCGTCGAGGGCCTTATCCCAATCGATGGATCCGGGTGCCGCAATAGCGGCGGAACTGCCGGCGCGATCGTAGACCACGCGCGAAGCGCGCTGATTGGCTCCCGTTTCGAGATAGTACACGCCCATGCGGCCTTTGCCTCGCACCAGTTTCGAGGTATCCACACCGAAGCGGCGCAGCTCCGCGACGGCCGCATCGGCAATCGGATTATTCTCCGGCAGCACCGTGACGTACGCGGCGTTGAGGCCGAGCGTGGCAAGTGCGACTGCGACGTTGGCTTCGCCGCCGCCGAATGTAGCGTTGAAATTCGGCGTCTGCAGATAGCGCTCGAAGCCGGGCGGCGTGAGCCGCAGCATGATTTCTCCGAACGTGACCGTTTGCGGTTTCATGATCTGCTCATCTCCAGACGCGCGGTCTTGATGTTCTCGATCAGCTGGCGCGCCAGCTTTGTGATCGACTGATAATCGCCGGTCTTCGCGCCTTTGGTCAGGTTGCCGCCGACGCCCAGCGCGACGCAGCCTGCCTTAATCCACTCGCCCGCGTTCTCGGCGCTGACCCCGCCCGTGGGCATCAGCGGCGCGTGCGGCAGGGGACCGCGCAGCGCTTTCACGAATGACGGGCCGAGAGCCTCCCCGGGAAAAAGCTTGACGATATCGGCGCCGTCTTCCAGCGCGTTGACCACTTCCTGCGAAGTGCCCGCGCCGGGAAGATAGGGAACCTGGTAGCGGCGGCACATGCGCGCGACGTTCGTATCGCACGATGGGCTGACGATGAACTGCGCACCCGCTAGCATCGCGTGACGCGCCGTCTCTGTATCGAGCACCGTGCCCGCTCCGATCAGGATATCTTCGGACTGATAGCGTTTCGCCAGTTCGGCGATGGCTCCGGTGGCATCGGCCACCGTGAAGGTAACTTCCATGACGGCAACGCCGCCTTCGGCGCAGGCTTCCGCCATGCGACAGGCCTGATCGGCGCTATCGGCGCGAATCACGACGACAAGGCCGGATTCGACGATCTTATTCAGATACTTCAGTTTCTGCATTGAGTGTTTTTTCCGATTCGAACGAACGAAAGGGCATTATAACGTCGGAGCGTGCGGTGCGATGGATTCGGCACGTAATAATGGAAGGCGGAGCGAATTTCGGAGGCGGCATGATCTCATTTTTCGGCATTCTAATCCTCGGCTTCTTTCTCGGCATGCGTCACGCGACCGATCCCGACCATGTGGTCGCGGTGATGACGATCGTCACAAAGCAGCGCGGCGTGGCGAAGGCGGGCGTAATCGGCGCGCTTTGGGGCGTGGGGCATACGTTCACGATTTTCCTGGTTGGCGTTGCGATTATTCTCTTCAAGGTGTCGATACCGCCGCGGCTCGGGCTTTCGATGGAGTTCGCCGTGGGGCTGATGCTGATACTACTGGGCGTGCTCAATCTGACTGGCGTGCTGCGCTGGCTGCAGCACAAATTCACGCCCTCGATGGTGATGCCGCAGGAGCAAACTGCACCGGTGACCGTATCGTCCACGAGAGGCAACTGGCTCGATCGGCATCTGCGGGAGATGGGCCTCTACAACGCGCTGCGCCCGCTCGTGATCGGAACCGTGCACGGCCTGGCAGGTTCGGCCGCCGTCGCGATTCTCGTGATGACGACGATTACGGATCCGTGGTGGGCGATTGCGTATCTACTGCTGTTCGGGCTGGGCACCGTTGCGGGCATGGCGGCGATGACCACCGCCATGGCTTATCCGATTGTCTACACCGGACGAAAGATGTTCCGCTGGAATCAGGCGTTGGCGGTGGGATCGGGCGTGTTGAGTGTAGCGTTCGGGATGTTTATTTCATTTCAGATCGGAATCGGCGGCGGCTTGTTTACGGGGAATCCGCACTGGATTCCGCGCTGAGTCAATTTTCCGTCGCCCTGCCGATGTGATCGATAACGAGGAACTCGCTGATTCCTCGTCCGTTTTTCAACTCAAGCCCAAGTTGTTCGCGAAGCGCCACGAGAAACGAAGAAGCACCGGGAGAAGGATCGCTGGCGACGCCGGTCGCGGCGGTCGCGCTCTCGGGCCGGCCCGCAACGTCAGGTCCCCACTCGAAATGGATGTCGAACTTCCCATCAAGTCCCGTCTCATCGATCACGGCGCGTCCCTCAAAATGCAGTAATTTCGAAAAAGCCCCCAGCGTGGTGCCACGCGCATCCATGATCGTCAGGGATTCTTTTCGGGTGACGTTCGGCACAACGCACAAGGTCGGATGGTCAGTCGTCATATTCAGGCCCTCGCTGAAATCAAAGGGGACGCACGTACCCTCCTGCGTCGCGCGCAGTTTGAGAGGACCTTTGGCAATAGTCATCAGATAAACCGGACCCTCCCTCTTCTCCCGATGCACTTTCAAATCGAACCGCTCTTCCAGCAGCGCCTGCATCATGGGGCCCCGCATCATGGCAGCGCTCTGCGGGTTGGCCGTCCGGGCATCTATCGAATACCGGGCCGAATTCACCCAGTCTGGGAGCCCCTCAACCGCCATCGACGGAGTACCTGCATTCAGGAAGTCAGCTTTGCCGGACGCGAACACATCGTAAGCCCACTGGATCAGCGTCTTCAGACTCGAACAGCCTAAGCTGAGCCCGCCAGGAAAGGTCCTGAAAGGCGGGGCCCGACCTTTTGGCTCGTTAGGCAGGCACTCCTTTACTGAAGCTACTTCGAATTTCGGATTTGGCAAAGCGGACGGGTCCGAAGCGGTGCCTTGCGCAGTCGCCAGAAACGGGAATGCGAGCAATGCGGTCGAGATTGCGGCCATTGTCCTGAGCATGTTTCCACCCCCAATTATCTAACGAAATTAATACCGCGCAAGTTTAGGTACGATCATCCACTGCAGAACCCCTCGCGGCGCCGTGCCCAATGTCGCCACATCGATGCGCAGCATAGCCGATTTTTTCATATCCACCATCAGGCTCGGGGCATTCAGCAGATAAGCGGCCAGGTGCCCCATCAGCGGCTCGTGGCCAGCCAGAAGAACGGCGGCTTCATCGCGCAAATCGCGGATATCGCTCCACACCGCATCGGGAGTTCCGTGCGGCACAAGCGACGGCAAGCGCACCAGATCGCCCGCATAGCCAAACTCTTTCGCAGCCACTTCCGCCGTCTGCACAGCGCGAAGATAGGGGCTCGAAGCGATCAGTGACGGTGTGACGGCCGCCTCGCGCGCCATCTTCACGACGGCCGCGGAACGTTCGCGGCCCGCATCGGTCAGGGCGCGCGAGGAATCGGCACGGCCCGGCGGCGCGTCTTCGGCAATACCGTGGCGAAAGAGATAGAGTTCCATGCGGGTATCATAACCATGTTATGGCCCGCTACGCAGCCGTCGATATTGGAAGCAACTCAGTTCGGCTGGAAGTAGCCGAAGTCATTGGAGGCACCGCGCGCATTCTGGCTTCCGATCGCCAGGTGACGCGGCTCGGCGCGAGCGTCTTTCGCGAAGGGCGTGTGAGTGCGGACGCTCTGGATCTGTTGTGCGGCGTGCTCGCCACCATGGCGGTCACGTGGAAACGTTTCGATGTCCTGAGCATTCGTGCTGTCGCCACCGCCGCGGTGCGCGACGCGCGGAATCAGGCGGAATTTCTGGCGCGAACGTCTCTTGCGCTCGGCGCCGATATCGAAATTATTTCCGGTCAGGAAGAAGCGCGGCTGATCCATTTGGGCGTGCAGAGCCGCTGGCCGCACCCGAAGGAGCGGTTCCTCATTATCGATATCGGCGGCGGCAGCGCGGAGATTATTCTCAGCGAAGACGATCGGGTCTGCGCCGCGTTTTCGAAACCACTCGGCGCGATTCGCCTTCAGGAATTATTCCTGCGCAACGATCCTCCAGGTCCGGCGGAGTTGCTGCAGATGAAAGAATACATCGAAGAACGCATTGCGCCCGCCGTGCGCGAAATCGGACGCAAGCGCATTGACCGCGTGGTGGGAACGTCATCGACCGCGGCCGCCGTGGTGAGCGCGGTGAGCCGAATTCCGCGCGCACGCCGCGATGAGGCGGACAGGCGACGCGCTTCCGCCGCGCAAATGCGACGGCTCTATAAGGAGCTGTGTTCGATCGAACTGCGGCGGCGGCAGAAGATCGTGGGCATCGGTCCGCGCCGCGCCGAAATCATTATTCCCGGGACGGCCGTTCTGCTGCATGTGCTGGAAGCGTTCCGCATGCCGTCGCTTTTCTATTCCGGCGCCGGCGTGCGCGATGGAATCATTGCGGATCTCGCGGCGCGTGGCGCGGGACGCGAACTGAGCCGGCTGACGGCGGAGCAGCGGACCATGGTGGAAGGCATGGCCGATCGCTACGGCGTAACGCTCCGCCATGCGCAGAAAGTGGCGCGGCTGGCGAACGATCTCTTCCACGATTTGCAGAGCGTGCACCAGTTGACGCCGCCGCTGGGGCGCTTGCTCGAAGCGAGCGCGTATCTGCACGACGTGGGGCACTTCGTGAGCGATACGCGGCATCACAAGCACTCGTATTATCTGGTGGCGAATTCCGATTTGCCGGGTTTCAATCTGACCGAGCGCGGCATTATTGCCAATCTGTGCCGCTATCATCGCAAAAACATGCCCGCGCCGGAGCACGATAGTTTTCAGACGCTCAGCGCGGAAGATCGCCATGCGGTGAGTGTGCTGACGCCGCTGCTGCGTCTGGCCGATAGTCTGGATCGCGGCAACGGGCAGCGGATCCGTTCGGTGGAGTGCGTCGTGCATGAGCGCGAGATCGTGGTGAATCTGCACGCGCCCGCGTCGGCCGGAATCGAACTGGAGTTGTGGGCGGGCGGCCGGCTGGATACGTTATTCCGGCAGATGTATGGGCGCAAGCTGACGATTCAGCGCGCCGGCGTTTAAGGCGTTTTTACGAAACGGAAAATCTCGAACACGGGCCGTGCCTGGTTATCGTGCACGACGCGCTCGATTTGTTCCGAATAGCCCAGCACAAGGGCGGCGTTACGCAACTCATCGTTGACGCCCTCGAAGATCTGCTGGTCGTCCGTGTGCTGAATGAAAATGAAATCGGGCGCGGCGATCATGGCGGAGACGTGCTTAAGGTCGTCGTCTGTCATGGCTGGTTTGTGGATGAATTCGCTCACGCCGGTTAGCTGCAACTCGCCCGCGTACATCATGCGCAGGCCATTGAAGTATCCCCAATCGACAATGCCGATCCGGTTAGAACGGTAAGGCCAGATTGCGCCGGCGAGGCGGTAGGAAGCGTCGGTCCATGCTTTCGCCGCGCCGTTGAGGGTCAGGTCCGCCAGATACTCATTCGTGTTCAGAAGATTGCCGCATACCAGTATGGCGACGAGCGCGGTCACGGCGTATGAAGCGCGGACAGGCACGCGATCCGCCAGACCGGCCATCGCCACGCCCACGAAAACACACGGAAAAGGCCAAAGCAGAATGACATGATGCGCGCCGCCGCCGGTGCCGGTGTTCGCCGCCATCTGGAGCCACGTGACCATCGTCGCAATCAGGATGAAAACAAGAAGGCGTGTTCGCAGAAATACCAGACAGATGAGCGACAGCGCCAGCGCGGGCAGCATCCAGTTGTTCGGATGCGCGCCCAGCACCGTCCCCAGGGCCACGGACGCGCGTTCCACCACAGTCTTCGGAGTCTGTTCGAGTGGGCCGGCGGAAGTGGCGATCAGCGGGCCCAGCAACACGGAACCATCGAGCGTACGCCGAAGTTCCGTCAGCTTACCTGGTATCGCCAGGACCGAGAGCTTCGTATTGGCGGATACGGTTTCGCCGTGATGCGCGATGTTGAAGCAGACCAGCGGCAGCGCGCCGAGAAGCAGTGATGCCGCTGCGATTGCGATGGGCACGCGTCCGAGATGACGGCGCAGTTCCCCTGGATAAACGCAGAGCGTGGCCACGGACAGGCCGATGAGCGGCCAAATCATCAGCGCCTTGTCCCACAAACCGAGGCCGAACAGAAAAAAGCTGAGGGCGAGATAGCGGCCCGATTCCTTTTTGAGCCAGTATTGAAGCGCTACGAGTCCGCCCATGAGAAGCGCGTGTTGCAGCGCCACCGGTCCCCAGTCGAAAGTGTTGGTCGCGATGAAAACGGAATCGGTGGCCAGCAGCGCGACCGAGAAAGCCGCGGCGCGTGGGCCAGCGGCGCGCCGTGTCCAAAGCCAGGTCAGCCAGATCGTGATCGCGCCCACCAGCACCATAGGCGCGCGCACCGACCATCGCGATGGCTCGAACAATTCGAAGATGCCGGCATAAAGCCAGGTCTTGAACGCGCCGGAATAGCTGAACAGCATCAGCGGAATCCGCGCGCCGAAGACTCTCACGCCGAAGGTGCCGTGGGGAAGGTATAGAGGAACGGTGAAAAACAACTCGTCGTCCTGGAGACCTGGGTAGGGCAGGATGGTGAGGCTCAGGAACGCGAAGGCTACACAGGCGAATAACGGAGGGAGCCGGAATCTTATGGAATGAAATTTCACAACAGGGCCGGGCCATCCGTCTCGTGGCGGCGCTGCAGTACGATGGCGCCAGAGAGTCCGACAAGTGTCAGCAGGAATCCGAAGTAGACCGAAACCGGCCGATACTTCATCGTCACCGTATGGCGGCCAGCGGGAACGATCACACCGCGGATCGCAGTATTCACCTTCCAGATATCGACTGCATTGCCGTCGAGTTCGGCGTTCCAGCCGGGGAAGAAATTGTCGCTGACAACAAGCATTCCCCGGCACGCCATGTCGACCTGAACGAAAAGCGATGTGGGCTGGTCGTCGATCGCTGTGACTTTGTCGGCGCCGTCGCAGGTGGGAAGGCTCGGCTTCGCATGCACAGTAAGCGCCGTGGTCCTGAGATCGAAGTCGCCGGTGTTCATCATGTCGTAAGCGTTCCATTCGTTGGGCGCCACAACGATCCGGTGCACGGTCCAGGCGCGTGGGAAAGCGCCGGGGTCGTACCAGATTTTAATGCCGCTCTTGCCGGTGAAAACATCCTGGAGGCCTGCGCGATCCGGCGTGCGGCCCAGCCAGTAATTCTCGCCATACATGCGGCCAATGCGCTCGGTCCACCAGCCGCTGAGCCGAATGGTCTGAGTCAGCATACTGGCGCCATAGGCGTTGGCGCTATCGATGCGATTCCAGTCGCCGAAATTGAAAGCGACGTCGGTGCTTTTTTCCACGCGCTTGGGATTGGGCTGCCTGGAGAGCCAGTCGGCCAGGTCCTGCGTCTCCACCAGGCTGTTGATGAGCTTATTGCGATTGGGGTCGTGAACCTGCGCCCAGTCCCCGCCAATTTCGTTGCCCTGTTCCATCACGACCAGCAGCCCGACGAACACGAGCGCCGTTTTGCGCCCGATCAGTTGACGGCTCCAGGCATGATAAACGCCTGCCAGCAGCAGGGCGATGAACGCCGCCATGCTCAACGGAGCCATGCTTAACCCGGCAACGATGAGCGCGGGCTTGACTGAATTCAGCAGGAACGCCAGAATAAGAACAACGATACCGGCGCGCACGAGCGTGCGCACGATTTTGCTTTCGCGGGGGGGCTCGGGATCGGAGATCAGGACCTCCGCGCCAATAGCCGCCAGCGCCGCGATAGCGAACGCGAACAGGAACAGCGCCACGATGGGCTCACGCGTTTTTTCGATCAGCGGCGCCAGCGCGTAGAGCGGACCGTAAAGCACATCGCTGCCCGCCATCGCCCAGAGCAGCGAGCCGATGGCAAGTGCGGTGAACAGCCGTATCTCTTTTCTTCTGCGAAAGCCGCTCCAGATCGCGATGGCAGCGAGGCTGATGGCGACGACCCCCGCGAACGGATCGGAGTAAACGCCCGCGCCGCCGGGGATCACGATATGGATGAGATCGGGCGGCTTCAGGCTCGCGTGCTCGTGTTCCGGGAACTGCACTCTTTCGTTCCACGTCTTGCCGCCGGTTTCGGTCCAGCGCGTGGAAAGTTTGCCGTATTCAAGGGCGGGAAGAATCTGCACCGCAGCCACAAGGCCCATGGCGGCGAAGAGAACGGCAATTCGAAGCGCAGCTTGACGGCGCGTAGCGCGGGGCACGGCAGTCGCCATACCAATGGCGGCAACCGCGTAGCTCATCATCACGGGAGGATCGTGATGGCCGCAGAGCCAGGAGATGCCGAGCATAACGCCAGACCACGCGGCATTTTTCAGCGGCGCACGTCCGCGCAGTGAGCGCAGCAGGAAAAGAAAAACCAGTGGCGCCAGGATGGCGGGCTGAACGTTATTCGGCCACTCGGTGTTGCCGTAGTAACCCATCGTGGCGTAGAGGATGCCGCCGATTATCGACGGCCCGGCGGAGCATTGGAGATCGCGAAACAACAGCCATGCGAACACGCCGGCCAGGCAGTGGATGAAGACGAACCAGAGCTGGATATAGAAAAACTGAACGTGTCCGTTATGGAGCGGCGCGAGCGCCAGCAGAAAAGTGAAAGGGCTGGTCACGCCAGGCTGCACCTGGCCGATAGAGGGCTGGCCGAAATACTCGTACGGATTCCATAGCTGAATCGACCAGTGGCGAATCGTGTAGATAGCGGGCTGCAGGCGCGGCACCACCATATTCGCGAGGTCGTTGTTATCGAGAAACGTGTACTGCTTGGTGAGCGCAAGTTTCCAGAAAACCGTAATAACGCCCAGCATCACGAGAGCGGGTTGCCAGAGGAGATGGAGTAGCCGTCTGATTCCCATTGGCTTCATCCCAGGCGACGTCTGCGCCAAAGCAGAACGCACGCTACCACTACGCCGCCCATTGTCAGGATGCTGAGTACCGCGCCCGTATAGAAACTGACCGGAACATATTCGAAGACGACACGGCTCGTGCCGCCAGGCACCACGATTCCGCGCAGAGCGCCGTCCGTTTTGTGAATCTCGGCGGCCTGTCCGTTCACCGTCGCCTTCCAGCCGGGATAAAAGACTTCGCTCACCACCAGTAGCGCGGTGCCTGTGGTATTCACGTCCATTGACATGCTGTCCGCTTCATAGCTGCGGAAGCTTACGGAGTCTCCGGTTGTATTTGCGTCGAGC
>Ga0302140_10001362_pt1 | contig 31813 bp, 29 predicted proteins | sample I_Bog_E1_1_FD_202095 | JGI IMG/M metagenome (GOLD analysis project Ga0302140, IMG submission 202095) | Peat permafrost microbial communities from Stordalen Mire near Abisko, Sweden - I_Bog_E1_1 | ecosystem: Environmental > Terrestrial > Soil > Wetlands > Peat | place: Sweden: Abisko, Stordalen... | reverse complement strand
GGAATACCGAACGGCAGCGGTGGGAATCCCAATGCGCGCGTAGTTCTTCCGGCGACGGGTGCAACCGCGAACGCACTGCCAGTTTATGGATCAATTTTCGCGCACTGTGGCCGGGCGCTGATCGAGGGGAACGGTACGCTGCTCTCGTGTTCGACCCGGGACCGCTGCATGGTTCTGGGGGATCTAGTGAATTCCAACCATTACGGCGGGCTCACGCTGCGGGGGGTGAACTTCACCTCGACGGTGAATGCAGATGGATGCCAGATCACAAACACGCAGAGAACCTCGAACGTGGTCACGATCACGGTAGCCTCGGGGTGCAGCACGATTCAGATGGGAGACCGGGTCAACATCAACTTTACGGATGTTCCAAGCTACTGGGGCAGCCACGGCCCCGTTACAGTGTCGGGGAATTCCATTACTTACAGCCAGACGGGTGCAAATATTTCCTCGCAGGCGAGCCCGGGAACAATTGCGATTCAGAACGCGGCAATCGAGGATAACGCGATGCCGGGAACGATAGAAGACATTAAGTCGTCTTCCGGGGGCGGTGGAAAGTTCAATCAGTTTATTGTGGAAGACGATGACGAAGCGGCGACCATCCGCGGCCTTGATGCCGACGGATCCCAGGGGCTTACCTGTACGGCCAACCACTGCGGCTCCTATGTGTACTCTGCCAATCTGGGCGCGCCCGTCATCTGGCTGGACAAGGCCAATATCAGCCCGCAGTGCGGTGGAAACGGGGTCACGGTTTACAACAACAACACCGTTCGTGTCACCGACAGCGTGATGCAGGGCTTTGGGATGTGGGCGGTCAATACCCAGACGACCCTGGGAAACTACGGTGGAACGGAACTCGACAACATCTACATGGAAGAAGGCGCAGGGCCCTGCCCGAATCCCTATTTGGGAAACTATTTCAGCGCCACGGGAATCATTTTTTCCGGGAACGTTCAGCCTTTGAAAGTGCAAGGAGGCGAACAACCGGCTGTCCATGTGCCGCAGTTCACCAGCACGGGCGGGGCGGGTTCGACTCAGTACAACTACTACGTGGTGGCCCGGGATTCGGCGCTGGGGTACAGCGTCCCGCTATTGGCAGGTTTTGCTTTGACGACGGGGTCAGGAACGATTACGGGTCAGTTCCCCCATGTCCCACCGAGTTCTACGACCTCGACGATTACCTACGACATTTTGCGCATGCAACCTTCGGCATCGCTGGCCGCGAATGCTCCCAGTTTTCCGGTTCACGGAGCTTGCACGGGAGGCAGTCCAACGGCATGCGGAAGCATCATCCTAGCGCAGGCGCAGTGCTCAGGCCTGGTCTGCACATTTACGGATACGGCGTCTGCCAACACCAGCGGCTATACCGTGAACCCCGGCGGTTGGGAACCGCTCTTGCCTTTTTGGCCAGCCTCGGTGGTGCTGAGCGGAAATGGAACCCAGATCTACTACACTCCGCCGGTCATCCTCGATACAGAGCCGGGCGATGTTGTGTCGGTCAATGGCAACGGATTTCCGCAACTGTTTGTCCGCCAGTGTGGAGACGGCAGCGCCATAGGGACTGTGTTATTTGGAGGAACCTGGGAACAGTGCCTGGAGGGTAAAGGGAACGTTGCAAACGTGGGGGGCTTGCTTCTGGCCGACGGCGCTTTTAACAATGGCACGGGAAACGGCACCAAAGGAAGGCTGCTTTTTGAATACCCGACATCAGGCATAGGAAATATGCAGCCCCATCACATTATTACTCTAGTCGATTCGAATTTCGCGAAGACGCTGTCGACAATAGGATTCCGTCCGCCGAATGATGCCAACGATACCTACATTGGGATCGACAATACAGCGGTGCCAAGCGGCGCTCAACTTGCTTTCGGCTCGCCCGTAGCAATTTCGTCTTACATCGGGAACACTGGGGACAACGCGAGTTTTCTGGAGCGGTTAACGGTATCGGCGAAGACGTTCAACGTACCGGTAACCATCAACGGAAATCTGACGGTGACGGGAACCTGCACTGGGTGCGGTGGCGGGGGCGGCGCGGGAACGGTAAACAGCGGGGCAGCCACGCAGTTGGCGATGTATCCGGCGAACGGGGCGGCGGTAAGCGGCGACAGTGGGCTGACGGATAGCGGCTCGACGCTGAACTACGCGGGGAGCAACGGGATCTCGGCGGCGGCGGGGACGTTCAGTGGAAATGTGACGGTGAACGGGCAGTTGCTGGTGGCGGGGCCGTGGATGGTGAGTTCACCGCTGCCCGGGACGGCGATGGCGGCGGCGGGAGCGGGGACTTCAGCGCTGGGGATCTCAAACGACGGAAATTTTTACATTTCCGCAAATGCGGGAACGCCGCAGAAGGTGGCGACGACGGCGACCAGTTCGTATTTCTCGAATCTTTTCCAGGAAGATGCGAATGACCTGGGCGAGTACGGGACGGTCGCGCAGAATCTCCACGTGTACTCGATCTACACGAACAGCTCGACGTGGCAGCGGACATCGCTGGGGTACGACGGGGGTGACAATTATGCCGTGGTGCGCAGCGAGAGTTCGACATCTGGAGGCGCGCCGGGATTGGGCTTCTGGATCAACAACGGACTGAAGTGGGTGGTGGATGCGAGCGGCAATTTCAAGCCTTGGACGGACCAGACGTACAACATTGGCAGTTTCACGTCGGGAAGCGGAACGGGATTGCGTCCCGGGACAGTGTATGCGGCGGGAAATTCCGCGAGCGGTAGCGGGTTCGAATTGGGCAAATTTGCGAACCAGAGTTACGAACTTTGCAATGACACGACGAGCGGCACGATCGTGAACGGGTTAGCGATACTCACCACCGGGGGTTGCGCGATCAAGCCTTCAAGCGCGCTGACCAGCGGGGTCATCGGCGTGTTGATTGCCAATGCCGGTACTTCGGGGGTGGCTACGCTGGCGCGGACTGGATCGGCTTATTGCAGCTTCGATGGGACTGCGACCGTGGTGGGGGACTACGTGGTGCCTTCCAGCACGGCGAGCGGGGGATTCTATCCTTTGTGCCATGATGCTGGAGCGACGCCGCCGACCGGGACGCAGGTGTTGGGCCGGGTGTTGCAGGCGAGTTCGGGAAGTGCGACGGTGCAGATGTTCCTGGACATGCCGGGCTCCAATGTCAGCACGAGCGCGTCGTATTCGATCCCGTGGTTCACGACGAACACGACAGGGACGGCGATCAGCTTTTCGAGCACGGCGAACAAAGCGGAACTGTGGGGCGTAGTGCTGACGTTTCCATTGACGACGACACAAGTGACGTATTACGTTTCGACGGCGGACAACACGACTAACACCTACGACATTGGAGTGCTGAACAGCTCGGGGAGTGTCGTGGCACACATTGGAAACACCGCCGGGACGACATTCGCGGCGAGCACGGGATGGAAGACCTTGAGCTGGGCTACAACAGCGACGCTGCAGCCGGGGAAGTATTACCTGGCGATCACGAGCAGTTGCACAAGTTCATGCGCGCAGGTTTACGGCGGAAGCTCGGCGGGATTTACTTTCCTGGGCGGGAGCGGCGGGACTTCGGAGAGCGTGACGGCGGGCGGGACGCTGAATAACGGGGTCACGATTCCGGCGGATAACCCGACGGAGGCGACGATCCTGGCGTGGGAGATACATTAGCGTTGGAGGAAGGCCCTCGATGGCCATCGGCGAAAAGCCGGTGGCCTTTTTTATTGGGGGGAACAGGCAGCAGCGATCAGCCGTCAAGAAAAACCTATCGAGCTGCGCTCGATGGACAGCCGAGGGCGGCTGTCCCCACATGTAACCGTAAGACGTTCCACAAACATTTTTCCGAAGGAGAAGGTCATGAGCAGTGTTATCAACCCGGAAGCAGCAGAACCATCCACCACACAGGCGTTCGAGCAGAGTGACCGAAATCCTGCGGTCACAGAGTTTGGAGGTACGGATGCCGGGGGTGGGCAGTTGCCGGCGCCGGCAGCGTCGGAGAGCCGAGTGACTCCGCCCGGGCCGGCTCCGTCCGCGAATGCGGGGCTGCAGAACTACAACGCGGGGGACAGCGCTGACAGTGTTGAGGACGAGGCGGAACGGGAAGGCTGAGGAATCAGCCGTCAGCGTCAGTGGAGGCGAAGTGGCTGGCGATGTGGGCCTTTTTTTGGAATCGATCCAATGCTATCAGTGATGTTTACGCCGGAACAAGCCACCGTGGGCAAACACGAAAGCTGCCAACCCTAAGCCTGGGGACCTGACGGTCGCCCAGGCCTCGGTCGGCGGCAAATGTTGTTCCCCGGAAGTCTTAGTGCTGTATCTGAAGCGCCCACGAGCGAAGAGTTGGGAGTTGAGACGCTGTGGAGGGGCGCTTCAGATACAGCGACTTGAAGGAAGCCGCCTCGGGGGACTATGGGATTTGTATCTGGATAAGCCGGCCTTGATCGTTTGCGAGTTTGAGGTTGGGGTGAGAGTGCTTAGATTTCAGTAGCGGGTCGCAGAGAGAATGAGTGTGGGGCGGTACATCGGAGAGTCTGAATCGCACCACCATACTGCATTTTGACAAGTGCGAGACACAAGACCAGTGTTCGCGCCGAAGCACGAGCGAGATTCGAGGCTGGAGATGTGGATTCATGCGGCGCACCGGCTGAGATGAGGCGGGGATCGGAGGAAGAGTTGCGCGGCGGAGAGGCGCTCGACAACCTGCATGGTTCCGCCGCAAAGCGGACATTGCCACAGCGAGTGAATGGGCCGCGCCGGAAAGGCGGTGCCGGCTGCTGGCGGATGGGATTGGTGGAGCAAGCGAGAACAGAGTGGAAGGAGTTCTGTTCGCCTCCGGTTAGCAAGAAATCCGAAGTTGCGGATGCGCACGAAGCCGCGTGGCAACAGGTGGAGAAGGAAGCGGCGCAAGAACTCTTCGACGGGCAGAGTCATCAGCCGCTTCTTGTTGCCGTGAGCGGAGTCGCGCCAGCGAAAGGCGACGTTTCCGTCGGCGAGAGCAACCAACCTGCCGTTGGAGATGGCGACGCGGTGAGTGTATGCGCCGAGATAGCGCAGCACATGTTCTGGCCCGCCGAAAGGACGCTTGGCGTAGACGACCCAGTCGTGGCGGAACAGTACCCGCAGCCATGAGGCGAAGGCGCGCGGTTCCGCAAGCGGTAAGAGATGTCCGTGGAACTGGAGTGCGCCGGCATGAAAGGCGGTCTTGAGTCCGGCGACAAACTTGCCGCGGAAGACACGGCTGAGTACTTTGACAGGAACGAAGAAGGAGCCGCGCGAGGAGATCCAGCGGGAGTGATCCGGAGCGATGCCGCCAGCGGCGAGCACGCAGTGGATGTGAGGATGATGTTGCAGTCGCTGGTCCCAAGTGTGGAGCACGCTGAAGAAGCCAATCTCGGCTCCAAGGTGCCGGGGATCGCGAGCGATCTCCAGCAGCGTTGCAGCGCTGGTGTGAAACAGCAGGTTGTAGATCAGACGTTTATTCTGCAATGCCAGCGGAGCCAGTTCCCGCGGCAGCGTGAAGACGACGTGCACGTAGCTGGCGGGCAGCAACTCCCGTTCCCGCGCCTGAAGCCAGCGCTGGCGGGCGTTGCCCTGGCATCGGGGGCAATGCCGGTTGCGACACGAGTTGTACGAGATGGCAGTATGTCCGCAATCTGAGCACTGATCGCGATGTCCACCCAGCGCTGCGGTGCGGCAGCGTGTGATGGCCAGCAACACCTTTTCGTGTTGGCCGTTAATCCACTTGCGACTGCGCTCAACAAAGGACTGTCCTGCATAGCGAACGATGTCGGCCACCTCCAGGGGAGGCCGGTTCATGCGCTCTGCGTCTGCTCTCCTTCTACTCGGATCGTGAGTGCATCCAGCGGGCTGCCGGTGGCGCTGAGATGCCGCCGGGAGAGGTGCAGATAGATCGTGGTTTCCTCCAGGTCGCGATGCCCCAGCAGCATCTGGATGGTTCGCAGGTCGGCACCGGCTTCGAGCAGATGTGTGGCAAAGCAGTGGCGCAGAGTGTGGGGATGGATGCGCTTGTGCTCAAGACCGGCGCGTACGGCGGCCTGCTGACAGGCGTACCAGAGAACCTTGGTGGAGACTGGATGACTCGCTGTATGCCATCGATTGCCGGGGAACAACCAGTCGGTGGGCTTGCGCTTCAGCCCGCGCCAGTAGACGCGCAGGGCATCGAGCAGTTTGGGGCTGAGCATGACATCGCGGTCCTTACGTCCCTTGCCTCCCCGAATGTGGATGACTATTCGCCGGCTGTCGATATCGCGGATCTTCAGGTGCGCCACTTCTGCGCGACGTGCGCCCGTGGCATACAGCGTCATCAGCAGAATGCGATGAAAGGGAAACTCTGCCGCGTCGATCAGGTGTGCGACTTCTTCCTGGCTGAGTATCTCGGGTAGGTGCAACACCTTCTTCGGATACGGCGTTTCGGCAACACTCCAGCCGCGCTTCAACACTTGGACATAGAAGAAGCGCAAAGCGGCCAAGCGTTGAATTACGGTGTTCGGGGCCAGCTTCCAGTGCGTGAACAGCGCGGCCTGATACTGGCGAATATGCTCGGGGCCAAGCTGATCGGGTGAACGATGGAAGTGCCGACTGAAATGCTCGACCGTGTGGATGTAAATGTCGATGGTGGACTCGGCGTAGTTGCGGCGCCGTAGTTCTTCAAGCATGATCTGGCGTAGATGGGTCACAGAGTGTTCCTCCTCTGCGCAACAAACTACCTCAAATCACCTCGACCGTCGGCTCAGCGACACGCGAATGCGTCCGCCGCAAAGCGGGTTCGTTCAAGTCGGTCTATGGTGTGGATAGCCAACTCATCGCAGATGGAACCTATCTGGTGGCCGAGGTGTTTGATTCGCAAAACCAGGTTTCGGAGAAGCAGGATTCGCAGAAGCAGGATTCGCAGAACAAGCCTGAGATCGTTGCCTGCGGCGGCTGGAGTAAGCGCAAGACGTTATATGGAGGCGATCAATATGCCGCCCGCGAAGACTCCCTGCTCGACCCCGCGCACGATGCGGCAAAGATTCGCGCCTTCTTCGTCCATCCCCGCTGGGCCCGCCGCGGCATCGGCGGCCTGATTCTCGAAGCCTGTGAGAACGCCGCCAGAGACGCAGGCTTCGCGCGTCTGGAGATGGGCGCAACCCTGAGCGGCGTAGCTTTCTACCGGGCGAAAGGATATGCGGCGGTTGAGAATCAGGAAGTACCGCTCGGGAACGGGGAAGTGCTGCCAATCGTGCGGATGGCGAAGAAAGTTTAGACACCTGACTTTTTCTTTATCAATCTCCGGCCCGCGATCTCGAAACTCCCACCGAGCACAATGTCTATCGCTTCTGTATACGCGATGTGCTCCTGTTCCAGGATGCGAACGGCGAGCGAATGTTCGTCGTCTCCGTCGAGCACCGGGACCGTTTTCTGCACGATGATCGCTCCGTGATCGAGTTCTTCATCGACGAAATGTACGGTGCATCCGGAAACCTTTACACCGTAGGCGAAAGCCTGCTCCTGCGCTTCGAGTCCGGGAAACGCGGGTAAGAGCGAGGGATGAATGTTGAGAATCCGGTGCGGGAACTGCTGCACGAACCACGGCGAGAGCAGGCGCATGTATCCCGCAAGGCAGACGAGATCGACATCGTGCTGCTTAAGCGCGGCGACAACTTCACGATCGTGCTCTTCCCGCGGCTTACCTTTCGATGGAATCACGAGCGCATTCAGTCCGCGCTGGCGCGCTGTGGCGATGCCCGGTGCGTCCGCTTTGTTGGAGATGACGACGGCAATGCGCGCATCCGCGATGCGGCCCGCTTCGATGCTGTCGGCGATGGCGACGAAATTCGACCCACGTCCGGAGAGAAGAATGCCTAGAGATTTCATGCGCGCTCAAATCATAATCCACCACGGAGGCACGGAGAAATCACGAAATTGAAAATTCAAGTGGGGCACAACCGCTGCGGGGTCGAGGCATGACCAGCCCTAAGACTCTCCTCCGTATCGGAGCCTGCCCTGAGCGAAGCCGAAGGGTGCCTCCGTGGTGGGTGTGCTCTTGATTCTAGCTGTAAATCACCTTGCGCTCGCCCTTCACGATGCGGCCGACGGTATACGCCTTTTCTCCCACGCGTTCGAGCACGGTCTGCGCCTTCTTGAATTTCGCCAGGGGAACCACTAGCAGCATACCGAGGCCCATGTTGAAAGTGCGCAGCATTTCGTCCTGCGGAACATTCCCAAGTTGCCGCAGGTGCTCGAACAGGGGCAGCACCGGCCAGGAGCCGAGCTCGATCACGGCTGCCGTTCCCCGCGGCAGCACGCGCGGAAGGTTTTCGGTGATGCCTCCTCCGGTGATGTGCGCCAGCGCGGAAACGCATTGCGCGTCCATCAGCTTTCTCAGCGCCGGCCAATAGCTCTTGTGCGTGCGCATCAGCTCATTGCCGACTTTATTCTTGATCTCGTTGACGTAGTCGTCGGGCGAGTAGTGCGCCACTTCGAACAGCAGTTTGCGGGCCAGCGAATATCCATTGGTGTGCAGGCCGTTCGAAGGCAGTCCCAGCACAACATCGCCAATCTGCACGTCCTTGCCAGTGATGATGCGGTCACGCTCCACCACGCCCACGATAAATCCCGCCAGATCGTACTCGCCATCGGGATAAAAGCCCGGCATCTCCGCGGTCTCGCCGCCGATCAGCGCGCAGCCATTGTGCTTGCAGGCATCGGCAATGCCTTCCACCACTTTCTCGGCAATCGTGGGTTCCAGCTTTCCCGTCGCCAGATAGTCCATAAAAAACAGCGGCGCGGCGCCTTGCACCGCGATGTCGTTGACGCAGTGGTTCACTAGGTCTGCCCCAATCGTGGAATGCAGCCCCATTTCAAACGCAATCTTGAGCTTCGTTCCCACCCCGTCGACGCTCGAGACCAGTACGGGGTCCAACCACTTGGCTTTGTCCACGGCGAAGAGGCCACCGAACCCGCCAATCTCGCTGAGCACGCCGCGGGTAAAGGTCTTGTGTGCCAGATATTTAATGCGCTGCTTGGTGCGGTTGGCGCGGTCGATGTCCACACCGGCATCGGCGTAGGTAATGGGCGCGGCAGCGGACGTGGGGTTCTTGGCCACGGGTTCTTGCGCTATCTCCTTACTAGAGTTTCTTCAGCTGTGGGGAAACGCCGGGTTCCTCGCGAAGCAGCAACCTCTAAGGCGGCTCATTGTAACACGTCCAAAAGCGAGGCCGGAGGACGAGGACCGCCTGTTCAAGCCTCCGAACACTTCAAATACACTTTTCCCCTGCCGCGGACGCGCACGCCCGCTCGTCGCTGCCATGCACTCACTAGTGAGCGATAAAGTCCGAGAAGAAATAGGCGAGGACTGCGAAAAGAGCCAGCCCGGAGATTCCGTAGGCGGTGAGAACCCAGGCGCCGCGGCCTTCGCGCTGCTTACCTGAGGCCGACGGCTGAGAATAAGAAGGAGAGACGACAGGGGCCCGATCTTCCATGCAAGACCTCCGACGGAGAGATCGTGGCGCAAGTACATGCGTCACGCCTGCCCAGCGTCGCGGCCGGGCAAGACTATCTAAGCCGCGATTCTACTACGGTTTTGTGACTTGGTGAACATAGAAATGTGATCTTAGTCACAAACGTCATACGAAAGACCCCTGATCCCCCTCGCGCGCATAAGCTTGGTCAACCCGGCGCTAATCCCGCAAGAGACACTTCCGTGACCTCTGGCCTTGGGATACACACGCCGCAGGCCTTACTATTAACCTATGCGTAGTCTTCTTGTCTCGCTCCTTTTCGCTTTCACCTTGGCCGCACCCGTTACCGTCCCCGCACAATCGGGGCAGTCGGCAACTCCGGCTGCTTCAGCCGTTCCCGCGAAAGCGGACAGTGGAGCGAAGTCCAGCGCCGCAAAGCCTGCCGATGCTTCCGCCTCCAAGCCCGAAAACCCTAAGCACGACTATTCCCAGGAGGCGTTTGTCATCGAGCAGTACCGCTCGCGCTACCGCTTTGAAAGCGATGGCACCGGCCGCAAGGAAACCGTCGCTCGCATCAAAGTGCAGAGCGAGGCCGGAGTCCAGCAGTGGGGGCAGATTCAAGTAGGCTACAACTCGGCCAACGAGCGAGTCGAGATCGCCTACGTCCGCGTGGTCAAGGCCGATGGCACCGTAGTAAAGGCCGGCGACGACGCAGTGCAGGATCTGAGCGCACCCCTGGAGCAGCAAGCTCCGGTCTACACCGACTACCGCCAGAAGCACATTACCGTCCCCGGCCTGCGTCCCGGCGAAACCCTCGAATACGACATGGTCACGGTGATTCACACCCCGCTGGCTCCGAAAGAATTCTGGACGGATTACGATTTCGACAAGAACAACATCATGCTCGATGAAGAACTCGACGTGGATGTTCCCTCCGATCGCCCACTCAAGCTGAAGAACAAGCCGGGCATGGATCCGAAGATCTCCGAGGAGAACGGACGCCGCCTCTATCATTGGACCAGTTCTCACCTGGAACGCGAAGACCCCACCAAGGACAAAGACGATAAGGACAAAGAAAAGAAGAGAAGAAAGAAGAGAGCGGATGAGGAGCGCCCTGATGTTCAGCTAACCACATTCGTCAGCTGGGAACAGATTGGTCGCTGGTATGCCAGCCTCGAAAAAGACCGGCGCGCGCCCTCACCGGAAGTTCGTGCAAAGGCGCAGGAACTCACCAAAGGTCTCGACACCGACTTGGACAAGGTTCAGGCCCTCTACGACTTCGTCGCCAAGAACTTCCGCTACGTCAGCCTGTCGCTGGGCCTGGGCCGCTATCAGCCCCACGCCGCCGGAGACGTCCTGCACGATCAGTACGGCGACTGCAAGGACAAGCACACCCTGCTGGCCTCCCTGCTCGAGGCCGAGGGAATGCATGCATCTTCGGTGCTCATTAACTCCAGCCGCAAGCTCGATCCCGATGTGCCTTCGCCTGCGCAGTTCGATCACGTCATCACGATGCTGCCCATGACGACGCCCCACGAAGAAGTTTGGATGGACACGACCAGCGAGGTGGCCCCTTTCCGCCTGCTTGCCTACACTCTGCGCCACAAGCTGGCGCTGGTCATTCCCGCCAACGGCGGCACTCCGCACCTGGAGGAGACGCCCGCCGACACACCCATGCCCGATAGCGAGATTTCCGAAGTCGATGGCAAAGTAAACGACATCGGAAAACTAGAAGCGCATGTTCACTACACCTTCCGCGGCGATGAAGAGCTCCTGCTGCGCTCGGTCTTCCGCCGCGTTCCCGAGGCGCAATGGCAGCGTGTTGTCGAGAATGTCAACTCCGGCATGGGTGGCGAGGTCACTAACTTGAAGATCAGCGATCCCGCCGCGACCCGCGAGCCGTTCACCATGTCTTACGACGTCGCCCGCCCGAACTTTCTGGATTGGTCGAAGAAGAAATCCGACCTCATCCTGCCGCTCTGCCAGTTCAATCTGCCGGACCTCAGCAATGCCGATGACGACAACGACGGCGACGCCGAGCCCCTGAAACTCGGTCCCAAAGCGGACTACGTCTACAAGATCAAGCTTGAGCTGCCCGCCAAATACACCGCTCACGCCCCGCTAGCGTTTTCCGTGAAGCGCGACTACGCGGAGTACCAGGCCACTTACAAACTGGAAGGAACCACATTCACGGCCTCAAGGACGCTTACGCTGCGTCAGGACGAGCTCCCCGCGCCGCGCGCCACCGATTATCAAGCTTTCCGCCGCGCCGTCACCTCCGACCTGGGTCAGTTTCTTTCCGTCGAGAACACGGTCGCGGGCACGCCCACCCCGCCCGCCGATATGAAGGTGGACGATCTAGTAGAAAGCGGGCGGGCTGCCGTGGCCGCCGGCAATCTGCCTCTGGCGATCCAACTTCTCAAGCGCGCTACCGAAGTGGATCCCAAGAATAAGTACGTTTGGAATTTTCTCGGCGGAGCATATCTGGGGTTACGCCAGAATGACGACGCCATCGCTGCGCTCCACAAGCAGATCGAAATCAATCCTTACGACGAGTACGCCTACAACGCCCTGGGCCGCGCCTACTGGCAGGAGCGCAAGTATGACGAGGCAGTGACCGCCTTCAACAAACAAATCGAGATCAATCCCCTCGACAAGTTCTCCCACGCTGGCCTGGGTGCGATGTATTCCGAGTGGCACAAGTACGACCTGGCCGCGCCGGAGTTGGAAAAAGCCGCGTCTCTCACCCCAGACAATGCGGAGCTCCAAGTCAGTCTCGGCGATGCCTATCTAAACCTGGGCCAGGATGACAAAGCCCTGGCTACCTTCGACCACGCGGTCGAGCTTTCCGCCACGCCGACGGTATGGAACAACATCGCCTATCAGCTTTCGCTGAAGAAGTCTCATCTGGACCGCGCCCAGCAGTACGCCGAGTCGGCAGTTTCGGCCACAACCGCCGCGCTCCGCAACGTCACGCTCGACCGGCTCACGCCGCAGGAGTTGCCTCTGGTGTCCTCGCTCATCGCCTATTGGGACACGCTGGGCTGGGTCTATTTCGGCGAAGGCAATCTGGATCAGGCCGAAAAATACGTCGCCGCCGCCTGGGGACTCGGCCACCACGGCGAGGTCGGCGACCATCTCGGGCAGATTTACGAAAAGCGTGGCGACAAAAATCTTGCCCTGCGCACCTACGCGCTTTCCCTGAGCGCGCTGCGTCCTGACCCCGAAACCCGCGGCCGCCTGGCCTCACTCACCGGCGGCGACACCAAGGTAGACGCCACGGTGGCGAAATACAAAGAAGACTTGCAGCAGTTACGCACTATCGACCTGGGTAAAGTCGCAAAAGAAACCGGCAGCGCCGATTTCTTCGTTCTCCTGAGTCGCGGCAAAGGTTCTGCCGCCACCGTGGAAGCCGTAAAGTTCGCCAGCGGCGACGAAAAACTCAAAGTCTTCACCGACGCCCTCCGCACCGCCGAATACCGCGTCACCTTCCCGGACGACACTCCAGTAAAAATCCTCCGCCGCGGCATCCTTTCCTGCTCCACCGCAACCGGCACGTGCATGTTCGTCCTCATGCTGCCCGACGATGTGAGGACGGTGGATTGAAACCAAGTCAAAGTCATCCTGAGCGGAGCATTAGATCTCGCAGAGCGAAAGCAAATGCGGAGTCGAAGAGCCTGCTCTGAGCCTGCCGAAGGGATCCCCCCACCGCACCCCCGACGGCCTCGCAAGGCATTTCCGCAGTCCCGCTCAGCCGCGAAGCGGCGAAAGAATGCAGCCCACAGCTTGCCCTGAGCTTGCCGAAGGGGCGCAAGCCGTGGGTAGAAAGCAGAATGAGAACAAGCCCCAGAGGGGCGACATATAATAGCCCGGCACAGAAGTGCCGGGATAAGTGCAAAGGGTAGAACGAGTCCCGCAAGGACGAGAGAAACTCCAAAGCGTCACCGACGTATCAAAGTTGCTGGACGAGCCGCGTAACCGATCTATCATTGATAGTGTTTGGCGGACAGTGTTTAGTGCAGAAGCCTCGAGTCAATCTCGGGGCTTTTGCGTTTGTAGCGCCAGTCGCGGCGGCGAAAAGATGGGCGAGCCTTTCGTCCGTGGAATCCCGCTCTGGCCAAGCGCGTTTGATATTTCTGTCATATTCCTCCCGCAAAGCGATAAGCCTACTTCCTACATATTGACGGACTTTATAAGCCATGTCATACTGTGACGTATGAGTACAACTGAGAAGCTCGAAACCGTATGGTTCACGACGAAGGGTCAGGTCGTCATCCCCCTTCGCCTGCGCAAACAATTCGACATCGAGGACGGGACCAAGGCCGTGGTCCAAGCCACGCCGGAGGGAATCCTTCTCAAGCCGATGACCGCGGCTCTTATCAAGCGCGGGCGCGGCATCCTCAAGCGCGCGCCGGGCAGACCACTGACGGAGGACTGGGCCGAGCACAAGAAGCGAGAGCGGGCAATCGAGGAGCGCCATGCCGGCTAAGGTGCTCGACAGCTTCGCACTGATCACCTACTTTCGCGACGAATTGGGCGCGGCGGCGATGGAGGATATGCTCGTCACTGCCGGCAAGAAAGACAACCCGCTCCTCATGACCGACGTGAACTACGCCGAGGTGAAGTACTCCATTGTGAAGAAGGACGGGGCGCAGGCGTGGGTGGAGGCCGCAAAGGTCCTACAGGGCCTGCCGGTTGACTTTCATTCCACAACCCGCACCCTGGCCGACGTCGCCGCCGATTTCAAAGCACGTTTCAAATTGAGCCTGGCCGACGCCTTTGCGGCCGCACTAGCAAAGGAAACCAGGGCTGAACTTGTCACTGGCGACCCGGAATTCAAGGCGCTCGAAGGGGAAATCAAGATTCACTGGCTGAAATGATCACAGCCCCAGAGGCTGTTGCTTCCGATGGTTGATTCGCTCGGAAGCAAGTTGGCCGAATTGGAACAGGCCTGATTAGCCTTTTTGGGATTCGGTATTCGTGGAGAACCAGGCCGGGATATGAGGCGGGTTTTGCACGACTCCACGCACGTTCATCGCATTTCATCTCCCGGCTCCGGCGCAGCTTTGGGCGCAGTCCGCAGAAACTTCATCAAGCCTGATCCCGTTGCCTTTCCAACCCGTTTCCCGAAGAAGTCAGCTGCGGTTTCGACCACTCCGACCTTTTGCGCGACCGCCGAGGCAATCCACTGATTGAGAGAGACACCGTCTTCTTTCGCCAAACGCTGCGCCGCCTTCTTGATTGAGACCGGAAGTTTTAACGGATAGGTTGCCTTACTCATAATTTCACCTTCTTCAGCAATTCTGCAGGGCGCATAATCGAAATTGCGAATCTTGGGCCCGCCTCGGCAAAGTCGGCCACGTTGTAAGTAACGATGGCATCTGCCTCGCCGTTGATCGCAGCTTCCAACACCATTTCATCGTTCGGGTCCCGCGTTTGAGGTCGCCACTGGAAATGTACCTCGACCGGCTCGATCAAAGCTGCTAGCTCGGCCAGAAACTCGTCAATCTCCAAAGGCGTAAGACCATGAGCCAGGCGATGCTCCGGACGCTTCAACACATCCTCGTATTCCAGAAAAAGCGGCGGAGTGGCTAGAAGCCTGATTCGATGGTCAGCCACCAAACGTAAGACCGCATTCCCGGCTCCAAGCCGCGTCCGCAGACCCGCGACGACGACCGACGTGTCGAGAACAACCTTGAGCACATCCTATAAGATATCACATCCTATACAGTACCTGAGGCCCTCATTCTCACCCGATGACCGTCCCCCTTGTGGAAATCGTCCCAAATTCTCGGCGGGATGACCTTGCCTCCGATTGATCTTCCGGCTTCAATGGAGACATAAGGCGGCATTCGCGATTTTTCCCGAATGCCGCCTTCTTCGTTCTGAGGTAGAGGCGTGACAAGACCCAAAGACTGGAAGAGCCGGAAGAAGCGAAAGCCAAAAATCAGCGACAAGAAGCTTCGCGGCGAGTGGGCCGAGATGGTTTTCATGACCCGCGCCATCGAACTGGGCCTGCCGATCAGCAAGCCTTGGGGAGAGATGCAGAGCTACGACTTCGTCGTAGGCCGCACGCGGCACTTTGTGTCCGTGCAGGTCAAATCCACCATCTGCGAGTTCGGAACAGGATACGTCTGCGCCGTGAAGGGCGCTCACAAGCCCTATCCGCCCGGTTCGTTCGATTTTCTCGCCGCTTACGTGGTAGACGAGAACGCGTGGTACATCGTTCCGGAAAAAGAAGTTTGGGGTAAGGGATGTCTTACGTTTTATCCCAAGTCACCGAAAGCCAAGTACGAGAAGTATCGCGAGGCATGGCATCTGCTCGGCGCAGATGCTGGCCCTGTGCCGGGCCACGTCGACGACATTCAGGGCTGCGCGGAAGAATTCTCAACGGAGCCCGCGCAGTTGATACCGCCGCAGGTATACACCGAGGCCCCTCGCTTCGCTCGGGACGACAATTATGTGGGCAATTCGTTTGGTAGTTTGGTTCGGCGGATATTTCTTAACAGCGTGTAAGTTATTGAAAAGTCGAAGTGCTCATTTCTCGTGCCGCGATTCCTTCGCGCTTTTCCTCAGGCATCCACAGGGAAGTCTCATCGTCCACAGTTTCTGCACAACGGGGAAATGCTTTTCGGTTGCGGGACGCAACATTCTGCCTGAGAGTGGGTTCAGCGAATACGTGGTGATTCTCACGGCTTGCCGAACGACGATAACGGTGTAGCCGGCGGCAGACTGGCAATTCTCGAGGGTGAATTGCCAGGGGAAAATTGGAAGCGCGAGAGCGCGAACCGGTTGCCCAGGCATTGCGGCCTCCTCTACAGTCCGCTCTTGGAGCGGGTTGGGCCGCTGGCCACCGCAGGGGTTGCAGAGAAGTGGTTCTCCGGAATCACGGTACTGCAGCCAGTGCTGGTAAAAGTGGCGCTCCGCGCGAGCGTGAGTGCTTTCGGACCAGTACCGTCGACTCGCCGCTCCTAGCGGCGAGAAGGCAAGACGAGAGATCCACGAAACGATGCGGCGGGAGGTGGCTGGCCTCCCGCCGCATTTGTTTTGGAAGAGCGTTTGCCACGGATTTGCACGGATTCACGCGGATTAAGCCAAGTTCTCCGCTCGGGCGCGGGACTGTATTGTTAGGGACCTGTTTTCGCGGGCGTTCCACAGCATATTGGCGGCCTTCACAGCTTCTCCACAATTCATTTGATGCTTCGCTTTGTCTTCGCTATGCTAGGCGAGGGATTGCGGCAGAGTCTTGTACGGAACATTGTCTGGAAATATGGCAACTACTGACTACAACATCAGCACGCTTCCGGCGAACGTAGAGGCGGAGCGCTCGATTCTGGGCGCGATCCTGCTGGACAACTTTGCTTATAACCAGGCTGCGGAGCATTTGCGGATCGAGGATTTCTCGCTCGATTCGCACCGGCGGATTTATTCGCGCATGGTCGATTTGCAGGAATCGTCGCGGCCGATCGATATGATCACGCTGATCGAGGAGCTCGACCGGCACAAGGATCTGCAGGCGATCGGCGATGTGGGCTATGTGTCGAGCCTGCTGGATGGGGTTCCGGACCGGCCGAGCATTGAGCATTACGTCAAGATCGTCCGCGACAAAGCGCTGTTACGCGGATTGATTCATGCGGCCAACACAGCGATAGCGCGGGCCGCGGATCAATCGGACGCGGCCGAGGAGGTGCTGAGCGACGCCGAGGCTGCCATCTTCCAGCTCTCGGAGAAGCGGATTGGGCGCGGCTTCATGGGCGTGCAGGAGATTGTCCGGGAGTCGTTCGGGTCGGTGGATGCGCTGCTGCAACGCGGCCAACGCATTACGGGATTGGCCACGCACTACACCGATCTCGACGAGATGACCAGCGGACTGCAGCGGTCAGACCTGGTGATTATTGCGGCGCGGCCGTCGATGGGAAAGACCGCGTTCGCCATGAATATCGCGGAGAACGCGGCGGTTGAGGATCAGCAGGTGGTGGGAGTGTTTTCGCTGGAAATGTCGCGCGAGGCGTTGCTGATGCGCTTGCTCTGTTCGCAGGCGAAAGTGGACGCGCACAAGATGCGCACCGGGTCGTTGTGGCAGGACGACACGCGCAAGGTGGTGCGCGCGATGGAGCAGTTGGCGCATGCGCCTATTTTTATCGACGACACGCCCGGCATTTCGTTGAGCGAGATGCGGGCCAAGGCGCGGCGGCTGAAACAATCGCAGGGCAAGCTGGACCTGATCATCGTGGATTATTTGCAGCTGATGTCGGGCGGGAGCAAGCGGTACGAGAACCGCACGCAGGAAGTGTCGGCGATTTCGCGCGGGCTGAAGGCGCTGGCCAAGGAACTCAGCGTGCCGGTGATTGCGCTCTCGCAGTTGAGCCGCGCTCCGGAGAGCCGAGGCGGCGACCACCGTCCGCAGCTTGCCGATCTGCGCGAATCGGGATCGATTGAGCAGGACGCCGACCTGGTGATGTTCATCTTTCGCGAAGAAGTCTACAAGCAGGACGATCCCGACCTGCAGGGTAAGGCTGAGATCATTATTTCCAAACAGCGCAATGGTCCGATCGGGAAAATCCAGCTGGCATTCATCAAGAACTGCACCAGATTTGAGACAATGGTGGAGGGCGGTATGGCCCCGGAAGAGTGAGACTGAACATGCAGGAATTCCTGTATGTTCATCCGGTAAGTTCCTTAGGCGGTGTGAGTTGCGCGCGGCGGGGCGGGCTGTGGAAAAGCTTGTGGAATTGCGGGACGCCTCGAAAATGGCTGACGGCAAAGAGCGGTGAGCTAGGTCACCCGGACGGGTTTGCAGGCTCCTAAGACTCTGAATAGTAACCAGTTAGGCAATTCACTCGGGATTAACAGAGTCGAGACCTGCAGAAGTTGAATCGTTTCCCGCTTTGGGGATTTGCACATTCGGCGGTTCCCGACCTTCTGATTCCGCATCCTGAAGCGACGAGAATCGCTGCCTCGGGCCGGGCCCTCAGGGGCTCAAAGCCCGCTCTTTCTTGGGGAGCTTTACGCGGCGCTAAAGCGCCGCTCTTCCACGGTACTTCGAGTCAATTGCTGTCCTCGCCGACTTTCAGTACAGCCAGGAAAGCTTCCTGGGGAATATCGACGCGACCGATCCGCTTCATTCGTTTTTTGCCTTCCTTCTGTTTTTCAAGCAGCTTGCGTTTGCGGGAAATATCGCCGCCGTAGCACTTGGCGATGACGTTCTTGCGAATGGCGGAGACGGTTTCGCGGGCGATGATTTTCGCGCCGATGGAAGCCTGGATCGCCACTTCGAACATTTGCCGGGGAATGAGTTCACGCATCTTGGAGACCAGCGCTTTGCCACGGTCGTAGGCAAAATCGCGATGCACGATGATGGAGAGCGCGTCGACGGGCTCGCCCGCCACCAGGATGTCGAGCTTCACCATGGGCGACTCCCAATAGTCGGCCAGGTGGTAATCGAGCGAAGCGTAACCGCGCGAGACTGACTTCAGGCGATCGTAGAAGTCGAGAACGATTTCGTTCAGTGGTAACTCATAGTGCAACATCACGCGCGATGAACTGACGTACTCGAAGGTCTTCTGCTTGCCGCGCTTGTCTTCGACCAGTTTCAGAATACCGCCGACGTATTCTTCGTTGGTGAGAATTGTGGCCAGGATCACCGGCTCTTCGATTTTGGCGATCTCGCTGGGATCGGGCCAGCGCGAGGGATTGTCGACCTCGATCATTACGCCATCAGTCTTGGTGATTTTGTAGCGGACGCTGGGCGCGGTGGTGATGAGTTCGAGCTCGAACTCGCGCTCCAGGCGTTCCTGAATGATTTCCATGTGGAGCAGACCGAGGAAGCCGCAGCGGAAGCCGAAGCCGAGCGCTACCGAGCTTTCCGGTTCGAAGAAGAATGAAGAATCGTTCAGGCGCAGCTTTTCCAGAGCTTCGCGCAGGCGGGTGTGCTCGTGCGCGTCCACGGTGTAGAGGCCGGCGAACACCATGGGTTTGATTTCTTCAAAGCCGGGAAGCGCTTCGAAGGCGGGGTTGCCGTCGTCGGTGATGGTGTCGCCGATTTTCGTGTCGGCAACATTCTTGATGTTCGCGATGAGGAATCCGACTTCGCCGGCTTTCAGCTCGTTAATCTCGACAGGCTTGGGATTTTGCACGCCGAGAGTTTCGGCGTCGAAGGTGGTGCCATTCGACCACAGACGAATTCTCTGGCCCTTGCGCAGGGTTCCTTCAAAGACGCGGACCAGCACGACGACGCCGCGGTAAGCATCGAACCAGGAGTCGAAAATCAGGGCTTGCAGGCGGTTATCCGGATTGCCTTTTGGGGGCGGAATGCGCTTCACGATGGCTTCCAGCACGTCGGGCACGCCCTGGCCGGTTTTGGCGCTGATGAGCACAGCATCGGAAGCGTCAAGCCCGACGGCGCCTTCGATCATTTCTTTGGTGCGCGGGATGTCGGCGCTTTGCAGATCAATCTTGTTGATGACGGGAATAATTTCGAGGCCGTGGTTGATGGCGAGGTAGGCGTTGGCGAGGGTTTGCGCTTCCACTCCTTGGGAAGCGTCGACGATGAGCAGGGCCCCTTCGCAGGAGGCGAGCGAGCGCGAGACTTCGTAGGAGAAGTCGACGTGGCCGGGAGTGTCGATGAGGTTGAGTTGGTAAGTCTGACCGTCGTGCGCGGTGTACATCATGCGCACGGCATGGGCCTTGATGGTGATGCCGCGCTCGCGTTCCAAGTCCATGGAGTCGAGCACCTGCGCCTGCATCTCGCGCGCGGAGAGAGAGCCGGTCAGCTCCAGCAGGCGGTCCGCCAGCGTGGATTTACCGTGGTCGATATGCGCGATGATGGCGAAGTTGCGGAGGAAAGCGGCGTCCATAGGATCGGTTGCCAGCGGCCAGTTGCCGGTTGCCAGTAAAAACCGAATCGAAAACCGACTGCTGGCAACTGCTTTTGAGAGGCTGAGGGCTGATCTTTGATTTTAACAGGCGGCGAGCGGTTCGCAGCGGTGCGCTTTCAGCTAGCATATTGGGATGAGCGAATCATCCTTCATCGCTATCGATCACGTTCAACTCGCGATGCCTCCTGGCGAGGAAGAGCGAGCGAGCGCATTTTATGGAGGGCTGCTTGGAATGACGGAGTTGCCTAAGCCGCCGGAGCTTGCCAAGCGGGGTGGATGCTGGTTTGAGAGCGGCGGCGTGCAGCTCCATCTAGGAGTCGAAAGTGATTTCCGTCCGGCGAAGAAGGCGCACCCGGCTTTACGGTGCCGCGATTATCCGGCTCTGCTGAAGCGCTTGCGAGGCGCGGGAATTGAGGTGAACGAGCCGGGCGATATTCCTGGGGTGAGCCGCTGCCATGTGCACGATCCGTTTGGGAATCGGATTGAGTTGATCGGCGAGTAGAAGCATAAGGTCCACAGCTCGACGATAATGTTTCTTCGACTAGAATCGGGATCGCATGATCATTCTCGCCTCTGCTTCGCCTCGCCGCCAGGAACTGCTGCGCAACGCCGGGATTCCGTTCACGGTGCAGCCGGCGGACATAGATGAGACACCGCTTGCCGGGGAGTTGCCGCGAGAGTGCGCGGAGCGGCTGGCGCGGGAGAAGGCGCTCGCGGTTTTTCGACGGCAGCCGCGGGACTACGTTCTTGGCGCGGACACGATCGTGGTAGTCGACGACGCTATCCTCGGCAAACCTCGCGATACAAAGGATGCTGTCCGCATGTTGCGAATGCTGGCGGGGCGGACGCATGCGGTGATTACCGGAGTGTGTCTGGTGGGAAAAAAAGTGGCCAGTGGTCAGTGGCCAGTGGTCAGTGACTGCGAAGAGCTGACTGCCTCCGCGACTACGCTGGTGACGATGTGCGATCTGTCTGACGATGAGATCCGCGAGTATGTTGCGAGCGGTGAGCCTATGGACAAGGCGGGAGCGTACGCGATCCAAGGCGTTGCTTCTCGGTGGATCCCACGGATTGAAGGCGACTACAGCAATGTGGTTGGACTGCCGGTGGCACTGGTGTATGGGATGCTGCGAGAACGAGGAGCGGTTTGAACGGCGGGCGAACAGCGAGTGGGTGATGAGGCGAACGCGAAGGTAGGAGACGTGGCGAAGTGCGACGAAGCTAGGACTTTTTTTCTTCTTCCTTTTTCTCTTTCTTGTCTTCCTCAGGCTCTTTCATTGAGGCCTTGAAGTTACGAATGCCTTCGCCCAGACCTTTGCCCACGGCGGCGAACTTGCTGGTCCCAAAGAGCAGAAGGGCGATTGCGATCACCAAGAGCCAATGCAAGGGCGAGAACTCACCCATAGATCCTCCGTTTCGGGCGCCGGGATAGCATGCGTGGGCCGGCCGAAATCCCTAGGAAAAGTCTAGGCTACCGCACGCGCGGAGTCAAAAGAAGAGATCGCAAGGTAGTCGTGCAGTTTGATAAGGAAGCGAGCCAAACGCGCGATTGATGGGTCGCAAAGAACGCGACCCGTCGCGCGGCTCGCCCAGATTCCTCACGGCGCAAAGAACGCTTGTTCGGAATGACAATCAAACTGCACCGCTACCGGCCGCCTAAACATTCTCAATCATTCCCGCGAGCAGAAGCGCTCTTCGGGGCAGTTCGGAAATGACGATGAATTCGTGTACCGCGTGCGCACCTTCGCCCACGCCGCCCATGCCGTCGAGCGTGGGGATGCCCATGCCGGCGGTGAAGTTTCCGTCGGAGCCGCCGCCGACGGCAGCTTCCTCGAGCTTCCATCCCACCTGGCAGGCAATCTGCAGGGCTTTCTTGTAGAGGGCTGCCACTCCGGCGGTGCGCTCCATCGGAAGGCGGTTGATGCCGCCGGTCATTTCGAGTTTGCAGTGTCTGTCGAAGGGTTTTAGAGAGCGCAGCTTGCGGTCGATGCCGGAGGCTTGCTTCGCGCTCTTGATGCGGACGTCGATGTGCGCGGACGCTTCGGCCGCGATCACGTTAGTGCGGGTTCCACCTTCGATCACGCCGGGGTTTACCGACAATCCTTGCCGCAGATTATTCAGCTTTGCGATCGCCGCGATCTGGCGCGCCAGTTCGAGAATGGCGCTGTGGCCTTTGCCGGGATCAAGTCCGGCATGGGCCGCCACGCCTTGCACGCGCAGCATATATTCGCCCACGCCTTTGCGCGCGGTCTTGACGGCGCCGCGAAGTCCGGCGGCGGGTTCCAGGACCAACACTCCGGCGGAGTTTTTCGCCAAGGCCTCGGTTATCTTTCGAGAAGAGTGGCTGCCGACCTCTTCATCGGAAACCAGAAAGATGGTGACGGGCCGCGGCAGTTCGCCATGCCAGGCTTGCAGCGCTGCGATGGCGTGGAGCATGAGAGCGATGCCTGACTTCATATCGAGAACGCCCGGGCCGCACAAACGGCCGTTTTCGAGCTTGCACGGCATGCTCGCCAGCGTGCCCAGCGGATAGACCGTGTCGTAATGGCCGAGCAGGAGAACCGGCTTGCGATTCGCCGATGCGGAGCGGGAGCCGAAGTCGATCTGCAGGCTGTCGCCGAAATCGTTGCTGCGATGGAGTTGAGTGCGTCCGCCTAAAGCTTGGAATTTTTCTGCGAGGAGTGCGGCAATGCGATCGACGGCCGGCTTGTTATCGCTGGGGGACTCGATTTCGACGAGCTCGCGAACCGTGTCGACGATCCGGTGCTGATGTTCCGAGAAATAGCGCAGACGATCGAGCCCTGCGGGCTGCGGGGCAGCTACTGATTTTGTTGGCTTTATACCGGGCACATTTCCCTCTAGCTGGAGTTACAGACTCGCCATGAATGCAACGCGGTACAGTATAATCTTCAGGCTGATCGAGAACGAAGAATGATTGAGAGCACTCCTCCCGACAACGGCGCACCCAAGACTGGACTCGACATACACGACATCCTGAAAATTCTGCCGCACCGCTATCCTTTTCTGCTGATTGACCGGGTGCTGGAGTTAAAGCGCAAAGAGAGCATTGTGGCGATCAAGAACGTCACCATCAATGAGCCTTTTTTCAATGGCCACTTCCCGGGCCTGCCGATCATGCCGGGAGTGCTGATTGTGGAAGCGATTGCGCAGGCCGGGGGCGCGCTGCTGCTTACCGAGGTGGAGGACCGCGCGGATAAGGTGATGGTGTTCACGGGCATCGAGCGGGCGAAGTTCCGCCGTCCCGTGAGTCCCGGCGACCAGTTGCGAATTGAGGTGGAAGTGAAGGGCTGGCGGGCGATTCCGCGGATGATCGCGGTGAAAATGCACGGCATTGCGTATGTTGACGGCAAACGCGTGGCGGAAGCGACAGTGTCCTGCCAGCTGATCGACAGCTCACGCGGGCGCGGCGAAGGGTCTGGCGACGGTGCGGCGGAGTGATCGAGGTCTGCCAGATGCAATGAGTCCGCTTCCTGATGATGCAATGACTCAATCATGAATGTTCACCCCACGGCTATCCATCCCACGGCAATCGTTGATCCGCGAGCCAAGGTTCCCGCATCGTGCAAGGTCGGCCCTTACTGCGTGATCGGCGCCGAGGTTGAGCTGGGCGAGGGCTGTCATCTAGTGTCGCACGTGGCTATCGAGGGGCCGACGAAAATCGGCGTCGATAACGGCTTTTTCCCGTTTTGTGCGATCGGCATGGCGCCGCAGGATATTACCTACAAGGGCGAAGCGACGCGGCTGGAGATCGGCGATCACAACGAGATTCGCGAGTGCGTCACCATCAGCCGGGGCACGGTGAAAGGCGGCGGCGTCACCCGAGTTGGCAGCCACACGCTGATCATGGCCTATGCGCACATCGGACACGACAGCGTGATCGGCGATCATTGCATGCTGGTGAACGGGGCGACGCTAGCCGGCCATGTGACCGTGGAAGAATGGGCCGTGGTGGGCGCGCTTTGTCCGGTGCATCAGTTTGTGCGCATCGGGGCCCATTCCTACATCGGCGGCGGTACCACCATCACGCAGGATGTGCTGCCGTTTTCTATGACGTCCGCAGCGCGCGACACGCATGCCTATGGGATGAATAAGGTCGGCCTCGAACGGCGCGGTTTTTCGAAGGAGCGGATCCGGAGGATTCATCATGCGTACAAGACTCTGCTGGCTTCAAAGATGAATACTTCGCAGGCGCTGGAGAAGATGAAGGCCGAGACTGACCGTGGCGAGGATGTGGAGATGCTGATCCGCTTCATCGAGGTGTCGGAACGGGGAGTGATTAAGTAAGTGGCCAGTGGTCAGTGGTCAGTGTCCAGTAAGACCCGGCAACTGATCGCTGACCGCTAGCCACTGACCACTGCTATGGAACGCATTGGCCTTATTGCGGGCAACGGCAAGTTTCCGCTTCTCGTGCTCGACGCGGCGCGGGCGACGGGATACGAAGTTGTCGTGGTCGCGATCAAAGAGGAAGCATCCCCTGAGATCGAGTCGCGCGGCGCGGCTTCGGTGCACTGGTTGTCGCTGGGGGAGCTTTCGAAGCTGATCGAAGCGTTCCAGCGGGAGGGCGTGCGGCGCGCCGTGATGGCCGGTCAGGTGAAGCATAAGCAGATTTTCTCCGCTATCCGGCCGGACTGGCGCATGGCTAAGCTCTTGCTCTCGCTCGCCACGCGCAATACCGACAGCCTGTTGGGCGCTGTGGCCAAGGTTCTCGCGGACGAGGGCATCGCGTTGGAGAATTCCACATCGCTACTCGAACCGCTGCTGGTGAAGTCCGGAGTGCTGACACGTCGCGCGCCCACCGAGCAGGAACGCAAGAATATCGACTACGGCCGCGCCGTGGCCCGGCAACTGGCGCAGCATGACATTGGCCAGACTGTGGTGATCGCCGAATCGGCATGCGTGGCGGTTGAAGCCATGGAGGGCACCGACGCCACCATCGAGCGCGCCGGGCTCATCATGGGATCGCTTCACGGGGAGGCTTCGACGCTCAGCCGAGCCCTTACCGTGGTGAAGATCGCGAAGCCCAATCAGGATATGCGCTTCGATGTTCCGGTGATCGGAGTGAAGACCATCGAGGTGATGCGGGCTGCGGGTGCGTCCTGCCTGGCGCTGGATGCCGGAAAATGTTTGCTGCTGGATGGAGAGAAGGTTTTCGATGCGGCGAATGCGGCGGGAATTGCGGTTGTGGCGGACTAAGGCCTGATTGAGAAAACGAGATTGAACGACCGGTGATCTAATCCGCGCCTACGGAACGATGTGCTCCCCGCGGGGCTGCCACCGGGTGTTTGCGCGTCTCATGCCGGGCCCGGGTGAGATCGTACGCGGTTTGCAGGTTCATCCAAAACTCGGCCGAATTCCGGAAGTATCCGGCCAGAAGCAAGGCTGTCTCCGGAGTGACTCCTCGCTTCCCGCGCACCAGCTCATTCACCCGGTTCAAAGGGATAGCGAGCGCCCTCGCCAGCTCGGCCTGGGTCAGACCCAGCGGTTCGAGAAACTCCAGCAACAGGATTTGTCCGGGATGAGTTGCGATCCGATGGCTCGGCAACATTGTTTCTCCTTTAGTGGTAATCCGTGCATCGCACATCGATTACGTTGCCGCTCGTGAAGCGGAATACGAGGCGATACTGGTCGTTCACGCGCACACTGTAGAATCCCGCCCACTCGCCTCGCAGCTTCTCCAGCCGGTTTGAGGGCGGAACGCGCAAATCTTCCAGTGTGGCGCTGGCGTTCAGCAGATCCAGCTTGGCCTGCACTCGCTTCCACAAGACCTGCGCAATTTTCCGGGCAAACTTTGTGTCATGCCCGTGAAAGATGTCGTCCGTCGTCTTGTCCCCAAAGGAGACAATCATTTCCAGAAGTATACATGATTACCGTGTATGTGTAAAGCTGTTGACTCGGACTCGCTCAATCGGCGAGGTTAGAGATCATGACCTCCTCAACCACCGAATCCGCCCTGATTGCCGACCAGTTGCGCCGTGCATTCGAGGGCGATGCCTGGCATGGTCCTGCTTTGCTTGAGTTGCTGGACGATGTGGATGCCGCTACGGCTGCGGCTAAGCCTCTACCCGACGTTCACAGCATCTGGGAGCTTGTTTTGCACGTTGCCGCGTGGGACGCTGTGGCTTGCCGCCGGCTGGGTGGAGAGACGGTGCAGCTCACGGGTATCGCGAATTTCCCGGTTGTTCCCAAGCCCACGAAAGCGGCGTGGCGCAAAGCAGTGGCTCAGGCGAAGCGCATGCACGCTGGGCTGGAGAAGACGGTTGCAGGGCTGACCGAATCTCGCCTGCGCGAGCGTGTGCCGGGCAAGAAATATGATTTCTACTTTATGCTCCACGGAGTGGCGCAACACGAGCTCTACCACGCGGGGCAGATCGCCATCCTGAAGAAAATTGGGTAATTTTGTAATTTAGTAATTTGGTAATTGAAACCCGTCTCGGGCTAAGGTTTTCCAATTACCCAATTACTAAATGCTCCCTACCACTGTTTGAAGATCACTGCCACCGCGGCCACGATCATGGCGAACCCGACGGCGTGGTTCCATTTCACGGGTTGCTTGAGGTAGAACACCGAAAAAACGGAGAACACGATCAGGGTGATCACTTCCTGAATGGTCTTGAGCTGTGCCGCGCTGAACTCGTAGGAACCAATGCGGTTGGCCGGCACCTGGAAGCAATACTCAAAGAAGGCAATCATCCAACTGATGACAATTACCTTGAACAGCGGCACCTCGCGGTATTTCAGGTGGCCGTACCAGGCGAAGGTCATGAAGATGTTGGAAACGGTAAGCAGCGCAATGGTTCGCATGGAGAGAAGCGGTTCTCCTTTCGCCGAGTGTTGCAAGGGCCGAAACACAGCTTACAGAATAATGCCGGCACCGTGCTCGGGATTGAGAATACGCTTCGCTTCGGCCATCACCCAACCGGTGGCTAATCCACTCCGACGGAGACGGTCGTGGAGAACGTGGCGCTGCCGCTCGTGCCTGTAACCGTGACGGTGTAGATTCCGGCCGGTGTGGCCTTGGGCGATGTGGACGAAGACGAAGAGCCGCCACATCCGACTGCAGCCGCGAGACCGGCTAGCAGTAGAAATGCCGGCAAGTTGATCCTGCGGCGGCGGAGGAACGGAATCTCGATGAGGAAAAAGCCCGCGAATAAAATAGTCGCGGACAAAGTTCCCGCCAACAATGTCGGGCCGCTGCCGGGCTGCGATTTTAGATTAGGCGCTAGCGTTGCCGAGCCGGAGCCGGGACCGACTGTGAGGATGGTTACAGTCGCATTCGGGCTGTTGGGGGTGACAGTGCTTGGACTGATCGAGCAGGTGAGCCCCGCAACGCCTGACTGGGGCGTGCAGGTAAGACTCACGGTTCCGGTAAAGGCAGGGACTGCATCCAGAACAATGGCCGCGGTGCCCTGGTCTCCGGGGAGGGCGAGGGTTACGCGGTTGGGGTTCACCGAAAAAGAATAATCGAGGGGCCAGGCATTCACCAGGATATTGGCATTGAGAGAACCGAGGCCGGTCGTTTGATCGTAACCTGGGTTCGCAACGTAGCCCAGAAGACCGGCGCTTGAGCCGCTGCTAGGGCAGTCGGGCGTCCCCTGGGTGCAGGGGACTATGTTGCTGCCTGTGGTGATGTCGTTAAAGGCAGTCGGCATACTCACTGCCAGGTTGTAGAGCGTAGGGTTTACGTTGCCCTGGGTGGAATTGGTGCGTTGGTTGATGATGGCAACAATTCCGGCGAAAGCAGGTGAGCCGAAGGAAGTACCTCCGCTGTGCCCGCCCTTGGCGTCGCTGAATCCGACGATGCAAGAGTCAGCCGAACAGACGAGGTAAGGATCGTGGTCAGGGGAAGCGGTCAGCGCGATATCGGGGACGTCACGCGCGTTGTCGTCGGGCACATTCGTGGCAATCTGCCAGGCCGGTTTTGGAAAGAAAGTACTCGCGCCCCCGCCGCTGGCGCTGAGTTCAGAATTCGCCACCGCATCGTTCCAGGTTATTTCCGGAATGTAAGAAATAGCGGAGCCCCCGTCTAAGGCGTTGGCGGCATTCCAATAGGTAGAAGTGGTGATGCTGGGCGGATCGGCGGAGAACTCGGTTCCGCCCACGCCGGTGACCTCAGGAATCGCCGCAGGCACGTCGACAGCCAGGCCGTTCACGGCTGAAGCTGCGCTGGCGGGGTCGCAATCGGCGGCTCCGGAATCTCCGGAAGCGGCGATGACGGTCTGACCCTGTAAATTGCCCGTTTGTACCCAACCCTGAATCGTGTCGGCTTCCGTACTTCCCATATTCAGCTCACATTCGCCGTAGGTGATGCTAATTACCGGAGCGAGATTATTCTCGATCGTATAGTTCAGGGCGTCAATCGCGGTGTAGGTCGAATTGATGCCGACGAAAACGAAGATAAGATTTGCATTGGGGGCGACAGCTTCCGACCACTCGAGATCGAGGTCCGCCTCGCCCAGGGCATTGGCGTTTATACCTGGATTGCCACTGAGAGGGACCTGTATCTGCTGAAAATTGGTGGAGGTTCGAGCCGGCAGGGCCGCCGCGGTCCGGAAATCATCGATATCGGCGGTGTAGATTGCCGTCTGTCCCATGATTGCGATCGATTGTCCGGTGCCGTTAAATCCGGCGCTATAAAGCGAGTTCAGACCGTAGATGGTGGCAAAATCGGCAGGCGCAAGATAGTGGGCGCCGGTGGTGCCGTCGGTGAAGTGGGCCGAAAGGCCGCCGAACGCTTGGTTCGACGAATTTCCGCCTTTCGGCTGGGCTCGTAAGTCGCTGAGATGGCGGATGGACCGCACCGTGGAGGCAAATGCCGCGGGCACGGAAAGTTCCGTGGCATTCGCGAAGTGCATCTCTCCATTCAAGAGATAGTGATGCATCTCAGTGCGGAACGCGGCTTCAATCTGAGAGGCGGTTCCAGTGAAGAAAATCTCCGTGTGGCCGCGGGAAATGCGGTTAACCTCGAAGCCTTCGCTCTGCAGCCAGGAAGTCACCTTTGCGAGGTCAGATTCGCTCATGCCAAAGCGGTCGGCGTATTGCTCGGGAGTCAGCCATTTATGGAAACTCAGGGAGGAACGATCCTGCTGCTCCTGGAGGAGAGCCTGCAGCGCGGTTTGCTGGTCCGGGGACGGCTTAAAGACCAGGGAGACACCTTCGAGCTTCATATTTCCGTCTACCCGGCCGGCGTCGAATTGAGGCTGGGCAAGGCGATGGGTGGAACCTGGAACAACGGCATATTGGTTGGGCTCGACGGCTTGCAGTATGCGGTTCTGCGGGCCGCTTTGCGCAAAAGAGGCGAGCGAAGTCCCAACTAACAGCACGAATACAGATACACTTTTGCCGGAACAGAACATCAACGAGCCTCCAGTTTACGTTAGACGTCCACAGGTTTACCCCAAGGGATTTCCTGATCAGATTCATGATATTGCAGCTGGGATGCCACCACTCCCAATGTGCTCTTACCTGAGTTTACGTTACAATCGGCTGTTCCTGCTGGCAACCAGCCGGCTGAGAGTTTTCTCCTGCAAGCTGACGAACCGATTTCCGTGGCGGTGGTGGGGGTGGGCGTGTTCGGACGCAACCACGCCCGAGTATACCAAGAACTGGAGCAGCAGGGTGAACCGGTTCGGCTGGTGGGGGTGGTCGATCCTAATCTCGACCGCGCGGACGCGGTGGGGCGCGAGTTTGGCTGCCGGGCTTTCGGCTCAGTCGAGCAGATGCTGACCACGCACAGCGAAATCCGTGCAGCATCGGTGGCGGCGCCTACGGTGCATCATCTGGAAGTGGCGCGTGCGCTGATGGAGGCCGGTGTAGACGTGTTGATCGAGAAGCCGCTGGCTGCGTCACTTGCTGAGGCGGATGAGTTGGTGCAGTTGGCAGGCACGCACAAACGTATTGCCCAGGCTGGTCATCTCGAGCGCTTTAATCCGGCGGTGCGGGCCACCATCCCGCTGCTCACCCACCCCATGTTTTTCGAAGTGCATCGGCTGAGCGTTTTCACGCCGCGCTCGCTCGACGTGGATGTGGTTCTCGATTTGATGATTCACGACCTGGACATCGTGCTCACATTTGCCGATTCTCCGGTGAAAGAGGTTCGTGCGGTGGGGTTGCCGATTCTTTCCGGCAAGGTTGATATTGCCAATGTGCGGCTGGAATTCGAATCCGGATGTGTGGCGAACCTGACGGCCAGCCGCGTCTCTACCGAACGGGTGCGCAAGTTGCGCTTCTTCCAGCCACGGCAGTATGTCTCCGTCGATTACGGACGGCAAGAGGTGCTCGTCTTTACCGTGGGGGAAGATGGAACGGCTCCGAGCTCACCAACCGTGAACCCGCAGATTAAAGTGGGCAAGCCACCGGTGACTTCCGAAGAGCCTCTGCACGCGGAATTGAAATCGTTTCTGCATGCGGTGCGGCAGGGCTCCACGCCGGTGGTGCCGCTTGAGGATGGACGACGGGCGCTTGCGCTTGCGCTCGACATTGTGGGGGCGATTCGGGAGCACGGGAAGAAGGTTGGGCTCGCCGGCCTGGCCAAGGTGAAGGGCTAGGCGGCACCTATCGTCAGTAACCTTGTTCACAACTCACCCTGTCGCCTACGATGGACACCTGCCTCAATCACGGTAGGAGATGAGATCGGATTCCTCCAATCAGAGTATCCCCAGGAAGATTTGGATCGTCCTGTACGGACTGCTGGCGGCTGCTGCAGTGGCCGTCCTGGTGCCAGTTGCTGCTCTCCTTCTCGCGCTCGCGTTCGTCTGGATTAATCAAGCAGCGCACTTATTTGAGCTCGGTGAAACGCAAGCCTGGCTGGGAATCATCTTTGCGCTCTACGCTGCCTATGCGGATGTCGTAATCGGCCCGCTCGTCTGGTGGAGGGTATCTGCAAAACGCCTTGGTGCGTCACGGAGGGTGAATAGCGTCGGCACGACCGCGGTGATTACATTCTTTTCTGTCGTTTGCCTCTGGGTGGTTCATGGCGAACAAGCCATCACCAATCCGGCTCGCTTGGAAGACGTATCCGATGATGGCAAGTTCGTCCTCGCTCGGTCGACTCCCTCGGGATCGTCGACCTTATACAAAATCGACACCAGCACCGGCGTCGCAAGACGACTAATAGCGACACCCTTGGGGTACGAGGCTGATGCATCATTCTCTCCGGACAGTGGCCGAATCGTGTTCGCCTATAGCAAGAACGGGCAGGACTACAGCATCATGCTGACCGACCTTACAGGGCAGAATCCCCACGCGGTTTTAGTGGAAGGTGGAAACGACTCATGGCCTCGGTTTTCTCGCGACGGACGAGCCATTTATTTTGTCCGGACAGCTGGCGAATCCAAACAGAGGGGATTCGATCTATTCTCGACCTCTCCCGATGGAAGGGATGTCACCCAACTCACTCATGAGCATTTCAGCTTTAACGGTGAACCATACCTTCAAGCGGCTCCTGTGCTGTCCTCTGACGGCAAGCAGCTGTTATTCACCACGAAC